>Ga0164294_10000496_pt1 | contig 37824 bp, 25 predicted proteins | sample GEODES005metaG_FD_111479 | JGI IMG/M metagenome (GOLD analysis project Ga0164294, IMG submission 111479) | Oligotrophic lake water microbial communities from Sparkling Lake, Wisconsin, USA - GEODES005 metaG | ecosystem: Environmental > Aquatic > Freshwater > Lake | place: USA: Sparkling Lake... | reverse complement strand
TTGCAACCATCTCCATAGTCACAAGTGCATTCTGTTGCGGCTGACTCATCATTCAAGGTCAATGTCGTAGTATATAGACGAGTACCCTGAACCTTTGCCCCAATGACCCGCAAAGGAACAATCCAGCTCACACTGCGAACCGCACGGTCTCGCATAAGCGCTGCGCCACGAGAGACAATGGCAGGAGTGAGGGCCTCGATGGCCTCCGCCAGCATCGGAAACTGTTCGGAGGTCAGGGCAATATCTTGAGCATTTGGCATGATGAAGCCACAACAGTGTAAGGCCCACTGAATCGAACAAGGGGAAATCCTTTGCTAACGAAAGGCTGAATGAATGTCATGCACACTATGGTCGAAGTCGGACGACCCCGGCCAAGATAGACACTCCCTTGACGTGCACCGATGAAGGCACACCCGAGCAGTTCGGCCACCAAGGCAAAGAGGCACGCAGAATAAAAATCGCCATCACACTGTCTTGGGCAGCCAGCCCATTTTTTGTCACAATCATTATCGAAGTAAGACATCACCCTTTGCGCCCGCCTTTCTCCGAGAACGCTGATTGCGAGCGGGCTAACTCCGATCTAGAGATTGCCGTGTGGCTGTTCGCTCTTTATTCTTCCTTGTTGCCTTGGCATGGGTGATCTCGTCTTAGGCGACGGAGTGGGAGGTGATGCCTGGGCCTCTTTGGACGGTGGAAGGCAGGGTTCGATGGACATGAGTGGATTGGCTTGTGAGCGGGACGCAAATGGCTTGCTGGTGAGCGATGAGACTCGTTCGGCGCAGCAATGTCGGTTGGATCGGGAGCGGCGAATCGGGCTGAGGCGATTGTGGCAATGAGTTCGCTTTTGCCAGTGATCGAATCGGATGAGGTTTTGTGTGGGGTCTTAGGCAAGGGATCTGACAAGGACAGGCTGGACATTGAGGGCATTGCGGAGCGTGGTGAGACGCTGTTCTTCAGGCTGCGCTTGCCGAATGTGAGTGGGTATTACTTGGTGGTCGAGGTGTATGCGAAAGCTCTTTTCACCGATGGGGCAAAGGCGGCACCTCGCATGCATGAGCTGGCCTTGGACGAGGGACGGGGAATTCGGGATCTGGTGCGAGCTAGGGATGGGTTTCTGCTGATCTCAGGCCAGGCGACCAATGACAAAGCCAGCGATGGATTTGTTCTCTATTATTGGCAGGGGCCGGATGGGAAGCTGACGCAGATTGGCAAGGTGCCGGGGACATCTGGACGGCCTGAGGGTTTGTCGGTGCTGGAGGAGCCGGCTTACAAAGTCACGTTGCTGGTGGTCTTCGACGGCGATCAAACAACCGGTGGCCGTGCTTAAGGGGCAAGCGGTTTTGGAGTTGAAATTTATCTCTCGTTACCCACAATGGTTTCGGGAGATGGTTCAAACTTTTCACATTATGCAAACGGACGCGGCCAAGTACATAGGTGGCGTGCAACTGCATGGCGAGCAGCACTTCAATAGTGCCTTCGCTGCACTGTCCGCCTACCATGAGGCGCTGATGGCCCTTGAAAAAGCAATGGGGGCTCGGATTGAGCAGATGCTGAATCGCACTGTCCCAAGTGAAAGGACGAAGCCCGAATGACGCATGTCGAACGGCCTCATTACCTCGCTTCATTTTGTCATTCATTCTTCGCATTCACTCATCTCCGCTCGTCTATGCTCCACTACATACTTACCTTCCTCGCATTCACAGTGGTGGCCCACGCCAATATCGTCCTCAACGAAGTGCTAGCGTTTAATCGCAACACGCAGCCTAATGGCGTGGATTACCCTGATGTGATCGAGCTTTATAACACAGGGGCCTCGGCGGTGGACATCAATGGCTACTCGCTCACCGATGATCCACTCGTGCCGAACAAATACACGTTCGCCGGCACCACCATCATCTCAGCGGGCGGTTATCTCATTGTGTATGCGGACAGCGCCTTCACCGCTCCTGGCCTGCATACCGGCTTCGGTTTGAATAGCGACGGTGACAGACTGCTCCTCCTAAATGGCCCCACCACAATCGATTCCGTCACTTTTGGCCCACAAGCCCCTGACCTATCGATCGGACGCATTCCAAATGGTAGCGGCACTTTCCAGGCAAACGAACCGACCATCGGCACCACCAACGTTTTCCAAACACTCGGCCCCATCTCAAAGATCAAGATCAATGAGTATCTGGCGAATCCGGCTTACGGAGACGATTGGTTTGAAATTCACAACACCGATACCAACCCCGTCTCAATCGCGGGCATGTGGCTCAGCGACACTCCCACCACTCCGAAGCTCAATCAACTTCCTCCCCTCTCATTCATTGCTGGCAAAGGCTTCCAAAAATTCATAGCCAATGACGCCACGACCGGCGGCATCTACATGAAATTCCAACTCAGAGCCCTGGGAGACAGCATCGTCTTAACCCAAAGCAATGGCACCAGCACCATTGATCGCATCACCTTCGGTACTCAAATTTTTGACGTTTCCCAGGGCCGCCTGCCCGACGGCACGGCATCCATCGTTTCCATGCCAGAATCCGCATCGCCTCAAAACCCAAACTATCGCAACAACAATATCGTGATCAATGAAGTACTCGCCAACTCGTCACCGCCCTTCGAAGACGCCATCGAGCTCTTCAATCAGGGCACCACACCAATCAATGTGGGAGGTTGGTGGTTGAGTGATGACCTGAACGTACGCAAAAAGCTTCAGATCCCAGCCAACACCATCATCCCTCCAGCAGGCTTCCTGGTGATTTACGAAAACCAAATGCAAGCCGGCCTTGTTCCATTCAACCTTCTCGGCCGTGGCGATGAAGTCTTCCTCAGTGCCATCGACAGTGCAGGCAATATCAACGGCTTTGGCGCTTTTGTCCGCTTTGGGCCTGCCACCTCAAACATTTCCATTGGCCGCGTTGTAGCTTCCGGCCTCGCCAACAGCTCAGGAGGTGCCGAATTCTGGCGCTTAAGCTCCCCATCCTTTGGCCAGGACAACGCGCCGACCACCTCCGCCTTCCGCACCGGATCAGGTCTAGTCAACCAGCGTCCGCGTTTTGGCCCCATAACGATCAATGAAGTCATGTATCGTCCTGCCGATCGCAACGCTCTAGATGACAGCATTTCCGAATTCATTGAACTCTACAACATCTCCAACGCCCCTGTCGATGTCAGCGGCTGGCGCCTGAAAGGTGACATCGAGTTCATCTTGCCCAGCGATGTTACGATACCTGCGCGCGGTTTCATACTCCTGGTCAGTTTTGATCCGTCAGCAGATACCTCATCCCTCACACAGTTCCGTAACACTTACGGATTGAGCTCAGGTTCACCTGGTATCTATGGGCCGTATTCGACCGATTTGAGTAATGCTACCATGTCCGTCGAATTCGCAAGCCCCATCACCATCGATTCAACATCCATTTTCGCCAACTTGGACAAAATCGAATATCGCGACCTCGCCCCATGGCCCTCCTCCCCTGACGGCACCGGTCATTCATTACAACGTTCAAACGCCTTCGCCATCGGCAACACCGCCTCCAATTGGACGGGTGCCACTCCGACACCCGGCGCCGTAAATCGAAACGTCGTCTCAACTCTTCTAATAACAACACCATCACCACTCAAAGGCGGCGTCGTCAGCTCACCCTACCTCGGCACCCTTGAAGCAACCGACGGCTTTGCCCCTTTGTCATGGACTAACCCAACCGGTGCGCTCCCAAATGGGATCACCCTCAACCCCAATGGCCAACTTTCCGGCATCCCAAACGCCTCAGGCACCTTCCAATTCAACGCACTTGTGACCGATGCTCGCGGCTTCACCCAATCCAAGTCGTTCTCCATGATCATCGCATCAACGATGCCGACCATTACCACCAACTCCCCTCTCTCGAATGCTTTCACCCGCGCCCCCTTCAACCAAACCTTTACCGCCACAGGCGGAACCACTCCATACACTTGGTCCATTCTAAACGGCGCTCTCCCAGCCGGAATCACTCTCAATAGCAATGGCTTAATCAGCGGCATACCAACTGAAACAGGTTCCTTCAATTTGACCGTCCAAATGATCGATGCTGGCGACCTAACATCAACAAAGTCACTATCACTTACTATTGACCCATCTCCCATCACCATCACAACCTCAAGCCAGTTGCCCGGTGCAGTAAAGTCATTGGCCTACATTCAAACATTGAACGCAACAGGCGGCCTAGCCCCATCCTCATGGTCCCTCTTCAGCGGCTTGCTCCCAGTCGGTTTATCCCTAAACTCCAATGGCACAATCACGGGTACCCCAACCACTCCCGGTATCGCCACATTCACCGCTTTACTGACAGATTCGAACGGCGTCCTGGCCGCAAAATCCTTTGCCCTAACAGTCCATACCACTCGGCAGATTCCCGTTATGAATCCTTCAAGCCTCGGAACGATCTCTGTGGGTTCGCTGTTTAGCCACATCTTCAGCGCCACCAATTACCCTCAAACCTACTCGGCTTCAGGCTTACCTGCTGGACTCACCCTCAACACCACCACCGGTGTCGTCACAGGCCGCTCCACCGTCAGCGGCTCGTTCTCGATCAAAGTCAAAGCTACGAACAGCGCAGGATCAAGCGCTACGATTACCGCACCCTTAGTGGTATCTCCCCTGCCAGAAAACTTGATTGGCACTTTCACAGGTCTGATTAGCCGGAGTCCCACAACAAACGGCAACCTTGGTGCGCGCCTCAGTCTCACAACCACTTCAAGGGCCACTTACACCGCGAAAATCACGCGAGGTGCCACCACCCTTTCTGCGCCCGTTGGATACCTAAATGTCACACCACCCCAAGTGACCGTTACCATTGGCGGACAGATGTTATCCCTGACTTTTGATCCCAATAATAATCTCGTGACCGGCTCACATGAAACCGCGCAAATCAGCGGATGGCGATCAACCTGGAGCAAAGCGACTCCTGCGGCAAATCAGGTGGGTTACTATTCCATCGGAATCGACTTGGCAGACAGTGGAGACCAAGGTGTTTTGAGCATTCCACAAGGCAGCGGTTTTGCCAGTTTGAGCGTCAGTTCCTCCGGTTCAGTGACGGTGGCAGGAAAAACCTCGGATGGATCCTCCATCACGACATCGAGCTTCATCGGGCCCAATGGCGAAATCGCCATCCACTCCCCCTTGTATTCGAACCTCGGTTCCATCAGCGGCTTTTTAAGCCTTGTCGAAAGTACGCCCGGACTCATCACTGACAACTCAATCACCGGGTCATTAACCTGGCTGAAACCCACTACCACCTCTCGAACCTACAAAACAACCTTCGGCCCCATCAACCTCACCGCCGCCGGCAAATACCTCGCTCCATCAAAAACCCGATTCATTATCCTCGGTCTACCCGCCCCAGGTCCCGCCTCACTCGACTTCATCGAAGCGGGCACGAATCCCTCGCTATCCAATCCAGACCTGACGTTCACCTACAGCAGTGCGAACGTCGTCACCGTGCCCACCTTCGCCAGCGGCAACAACCCTGGCAAAACCACGCTCGCCATCAACAAGAGCACCGGAGCAGTCAGCGGTTCCATCACACTCGCCGACACCTTGCCGACACTGAGCCGAGTGGTCCCTTATCAAGGAATGATCGTGCGCTCCGCCAGCGGCAACGTGAAAGCCAAGGGCTATTTCTTGGTGCCGCAAAAGCCGCTCGCTGGAGAAACAATGCTCACTTCGCCCATTCTGAGCGGTGGGGTGAAGGTCACGCAGTAGTTGCGCTGCAAAAGCTCGGACGAGCTACGATCCGAAGCGCCGGAGCACCACTATGGCACCTTTTCAACGGTCACGGAAGCATTGAAGCCAAACGCGCTCCCGAGGTGCGGCTTGATCCAAAGTGCATCGCCGCTCAGTAAGGTGTCAACTGGCGCTTGCAAGGACAGGGCACCGAAGAAGCAGCCCTGCTTTGTTGAATACAAGGTGGCGAACATTGGTGCCTTCATCGCCTCACTCAGTGGCACACTCACGGTGAAGCTGGTGTTGTCCGCGAGCTTCATGGCACAGGTTACCGCACCGTTCGTCGCGATGCTCACCGTGCCGGAGCTGTCACCCGTCGGATGCAGTGAACTCAGGGTCAAGGCAGGCACGCGCACCTTATAGCTGGCTTTAGTCGCCACATGCGTTCTGCCATCGAAGTAGCTGCGATCACATTCGCCAGTCGCGATCAAGACCCTAACATCGCGTGTGACATCACTCACGCTGGCGCTGAGTTGATGCGTGCCGGTGGGATTGAGGTCAAGCGTGAGCGCGAGTTGCAAAGGTGCTTTGTTGTTGCGATTCACCGTGAGCAAGCACTCGCCGTTGTTCTTGAACTGGCCCACGAGCTGCAAGACATCGCCGTCGATCTTTAGCGTGCCCGTGAAGGCTCCGGTGCCTGTTGGCTTAAGGTTGAGGAAGCCGTTATTACTGATGCTAGGAGCCGGACCGGTTACGCTACGAATCAAACCATTGTAGTTGCCAACAATGGAAGCAAGGAATGGATTCGGCACGAACGCGGCGGTGATCGCGAGGCCTTCTGTCATGGTGAAGGAAAGCGTCGGCGAGGCGATGTCGCCGTCAGGTGTGATCCAGTGATCGAAAAGAAAACCAGCGACAGCATTGGGTTTCAGCGTGTAGGCGGAACCGACTTTCAGGGAGGTCAGAGCGGCTTTGGGCGTGATGGCGACGGTGCCGCTCTTGGCCGGCGAGATGGTCAAGGCGAGTTGTCGCAGCGCTGTGAAGATGAAACTGCGCGTGGCAAGCTGCGAGACGTTCCCGCGTGTGTCATAGCAGCGAGCAGTGACGGTGTTTACGCCAGCCTTGATACCTACAGGTGCTTCAAAGGTAGCGCTGAGTCCGTTGCTGGCAATGCTCGATGGCACGAGAAAGAATGGGCCGCCGTTCAAGGCGAGTTGCACGCCCGCGATGCCTCCATTGTCGGTCGCTTTGCCGATGATCGTGATGCCTTGCGCGATCACATTAGCCTTCGCGGCGGGCGCGGTAATGCTGATCGCGGGCAAGACGTTGTCGGCTTCGATGATGTGGGCTATCGTAGTGCTCGGCACTCCTAGCGTGGCATTGGTGGGCGTACTGAGTTTGATGGTGAAGGTTTCATTGGCCTCTTTCACGGTATCATTGGCGATGTTGATACCGATGGTTTTCGAAGCTTCACCGTCGGCAAAGTCGATGACTAGATTGGTGAGCGCATCGTAATCGGCTGGCACTTTTGCAGTGCCGCTCGCAGTGTTGAGCACGACGCTGGCAGCTCCAATGCTGAAACCGCTGCGAAGAATGGTCACATTCAGGGGGCCGCTCTCCTCGTTTATCCTGTAACTGCTTTCATCGAAAGAGAAAACGCTGTTGCCCATAGGTGTCACAGGGGTCGTCAGGCTGCTGCTGCTGTTCCCAGTGTTGATCTCGCCACCGCCGCTCACGCTCGCCGTTATGGTCACGCTTGCAGGTGCTGCGGCGTCCACGTTCACAGTCAGCGTCAGCGATGGATAGGTCGCATTCGCGGCAAGTGCGTCGCTGCGTGTCGCCGTCACGCGGCCACCTGCACCCTCGACGATGTTCCAACCACTGCCGGTCAATGAAGTGGCCGTGAGACCCTTCGGTAGCACATCCGTGACGGTGACGAGGCCACTGCTTGCAGCGTTGCCAGTGTTGGACACCGTGAGAGTAAAGGTCTTGCCGTTGTCTCCAGTATTGAAGGTGCCGTTGGCCACAGGATTGATGCGCAGGTCCGGGAGCGCGCTGACATCAAACGTCGCATCCACCAAAGCCGTCCACTCGCTGCCGCTGAGTGCGCGCACTTGCAGTCGGTGTGTGCCTGCGGTGCTGAGCAGCAGAGGTGTCGCGGTATTGGTGCGCGAGACTCCGAGGCTCATGCTGAAGCTGACGTCACCGCTGGTGCCGCTGGCTTGATGCACTTCTGCGGCGATGGTGTTGCTGCCATCGACGAGCAGGGATGGGTTGATGGTGAAGTCGAAGATCGCGCCCTCATCCGGTGTGGCACCACTTGCGAATTGGTCAAAAGCGGTGTCGCTGGAGATGTTGCCCGTTCGCACAGCTTCGACGCCGTTGATGTAGATGATAGCAGCATCGTCATACTTCAGACGAATCGAAGCACCGGTTAGTTGCTCGGCATTGCTGATGGTGAAGGTGCTGCGGAAATAGGTCGTAGCGTTCTTTTGGCCCGCCGTTTCGATGAACGGTGTCACCGTCGCTTCGTCACCATCGCCGTAGCCGAGTTCGCCGGGACCGCTGAGCCAGGATGAATCATCAAACGCCGCCGCACGCCAGGCTGTGCCTTGATTACTTCCATCGCCAAGGTATTTCCAAACTTGGTTCAAAGGCACGAGTGTCTCGGTGCTGCTGGCGCTGGAGTAGGTCCGTGCGCTGGGATTGAGCGCGCCGCCGATCTGTCGCGGATCAGCGCCATCGAGGGTGTAGTAAATCGTTCCGCCGTGACCGGTGATGATGATCTCGCTGCCCGTCGCGATCTTGCCGCCGAACTGGCTCAACTCAGGCGCGTCGAAGCTCGGATAAAGCCCATCAGCACGAAGCTGCTCCAGCACCCGACTACCGCGGACCGGCAGGTAATCGTTGATGATATAGTTGGTCGCATTCTTCCAATCAAGACGTGTGAGTGGTGCCTCATTCGCGGCTCGCTTGGAGTCTCCCCAGCGCGCGGACTCGGCGATGACGGGGGTGTCGAGTTCTGCGATGCGACGCTGCATGATAGCACTCACACTTGAGCCAACGAGAGCTCCGTTGTTGAACATGTGCTTCTGCACGCGGTCCGCCCAGTGCATCCGATACTCGGCATTCGGGCGCAAATTGTGATGAATCCACATCGGGTTGCTGTTGGCGAAGTTGCCTTCATTGCCGGTGCTGAAGGGGCCAGTGCGGTCTTCGTCCGGGTTAAAGAAGCTGTGCTCGAAGTCATGAGCAAAGAAGCGGAAGCCGCCGTGTGCCCCAGTGCGATCACGCGAGCAGAACCAGTTGTTCGCCGCGGACTCACCAAGGAAGGCCGAGGTGCAACCGTCGAGATTACCGGTCCAGAAAGTGAGCAGCATATAGTCGATCATGTTATCCACCTCGAGTAGGACGGGATCAGTGGTCGGAGTGATTCCATCCGCTGCCTTGCCCTGAATAGCGAAGTAGTTGGCATTGGTCGGAGTCGCCGCGTGAGCAAGCGTTTTGTCCCACAGGGTCCGCCAGGCGTCGAGATTGCCATCAGTAACACCTGTGATGTAGCCCTGATCTTGCTCGCATTTGACCACGTCATAGTCAGTCTTATTACCCCCGTTATAGGTGGCTGAAAAGCTGGCTTCCTTGCGTTCATCGAAGTCAAAGATTCCCCAATAAACGCCGTTGATGTAAACGTGGCAGTAGCGGTCACGTGAGCCTGGCTGCCCCATGGCGCGCTGTAGCTCACGCGTCGTCTCTTCGCGGATGAAGGTGTTGTTGCCATCACCACCGAAGGACCATGAATAGTTCTGTGCGGTGCGCAGGTCGATTTGGTCATAGCTGCTTGCTCCCTGGCTCCCGAAGAGCGGGTAACTCAGCTTTGGCTTGCCGTAATTGGAACGGAAGAAGAAGTGGAAGGAGTGCTTTGGGTTATCACCACTGCGGCTGAACCCGCCGCGCGTGCGAATGCCGCAATTGATTTGGAAACCTCCGTCCTTGGTCCCCTTATCGCCTATCAACTCCATTGAGCACGGCCGCTCCCAGTCGAATCCCCGACCATAGGGATTGCTATGGATGCCTATCGAAGGATCGAATAGGTTTCCCAAGTCTGCCACCAGTGAAATGGTTGGCAAGGCGGCTAGAGCTTCCTTCACTCTAGCCGCGCCGCCGATGGTGGAGTCCGTGCTATTAACGATGGCAGGGTCCATGCCGTAGTCGATGACTTGACCGTTGACCGTACCGACCTGCCAGCCTCTTCCAGGGGCTGCGCCAGTGGGCTGTTGACGGATGACGTCATCAAGGAAGAAGTAGCTCTGTGTGTCCACATTCGTGGGCTTCATCCCCGTCTTGAAAGCTGCGGCGCGCAGCACCGTGGTGCGGCGGATAGTGAGTGGACGCGCGTAAATGCTGCCGTGCGTGGCGGTCGGCGCAGAACCATCCGTCGTGTAGCGAATCTGAGCGCCGGGTGTCGTCGTTGTGATCGCTGTCGTGAATGGCGCGGTGAAGAAACCGCGATGCACACTGAAGGTGGTATCATCCACGACAGGCACCGTTTGTGAACGGCCATTGATCGTGCTAGGTGTGGCCGTCAAACCACCGTCGATGGGGCCAAACTTCACTGCCGTGCTGCTGCGCAAGATGCCAGTGGCAAAGAGTTCCGGCGACACGAGGAAGGCATTGTCCGAGACGACATCATTCATCGCCTGAATTGCCAGGACGTTGCTGCCGTTGACGAGACTCGACAAATATGGCGTCAAATCAATCGTCTCGGCGACGAGCGACTCCGAGATGTCACGCGCCGCAGTAGCCGTCGAGTTGAAGGCGAGCATTGTTGGCACATTGCGGCGCACAACCTCGACACCATTGAGCCACGCCACGAAGCCATCGTTGTATTTCATGTTCAAGGTGAGCGCGCTGAGCGTGTTCACATCGCTCGCCGTGAAGGGCATGCGCACGTAGCAGCTTGGATTGATGTTCTTCATCAAGCTCTGCACATTGGTCGCTACATCAGGCGAGACTGCCGAGGAGCCAATCGGGGTGGTTGATACAGTAAGCCCTCCAGGGCCGCCCACGAGTTTGAAGCTATCGTCCCAGACCATCGCCGTACCAGCGGCGGCATAAAGTTCGATTTCATCGCCCCCACCACCTTCCCACATCAGCACTTCTACCGTGTGCGTGCCAGCAGTGAGATTGATCGGCGCACTGAAATGATCTTCCGGGCCGTGGTTCGTGTCATCGATCATCACGGCGTTGCCATCAATCTTGATGCGTCCGCCATCGTCAGAGCTCAAACCAAAGACGTAACTGCCGGTTGTCGGGATCGTGACAAAGCCCGTGGCCACCAGGGCATAAGGTTCAGCCGTTCCGTTTGGCAGTGGCAAATTGCTCTCGTAGTGCCCATCGCTGCCGTCGCCCAGAAGATTGAGCTGCGCAACGATGGCGGTGGTTTCGCTGGCAATGTTGGCGTTCCCTTTGGGCAAGGCCATTAGGGCATCTGACGTCGCGATGCTGTTCACGCCGCCGAAAGATCCTGCCGCAGCGACCTGCCGCACGGTCATCCCCGGCACGGTGACTCCAAAGCCTATCCCAGTCTTGCCACTGCGCCACGATGAGTCGTTGTAGGTCCTCGCCGTCCAAGCGCTGCCCAGCGATTCATTGCGCGGAACATGGTAACGAACCGCCGCGCTTTTGGAGAGCAGCGGGGCACCGACGAAGTTCACACCATAGCTTTCATCATCAGCGAGCGCAGGGAAGGTGGGCGCGAACTCCTGCTCAATGGTGACACCATCAGCATGAACGAGTCCAAGGTATTCGCCGCCATTGCTCAATGAAAAGCTCGTGTGCAAAGGCGAGCCGGACACCGCCCGGTTCTTGCCGCTGGCCCAGACGATGAGGAACTGCTTCGCATCCAACGATGTCGCCGGGAAGCGCCATTTGTTGAGGTTCGAGGCACTGTCGGTGAGACACCAGTTGGTTAGGTCAACGGTCGTGGTGCCAGGATTGTAGAGTTCGATCCAGTCACTGTGCGCGCCGTCCTCGTCGATGATGGAACTCACGTTCTTCGCCATGAACTCGGAGATGACGATGGTCGGATGCGGTAGTTTGACATAACTCAACCGTGCCCCACCCGCGAGTGTGCCGCCGACGAAATAGCCGAAGGCTCCTCGGTTCGCACCCTTCTGCATGACGATGGCATTGAAGGCTGCTTTTGTTCCATCACTTTGGGTGAAAGTGCCGCTGACCTTGCCTGTCGCGGCGGTGAGGGTGACGCTGAAGCTCGCGTCTTTGCTGTCGAATTTGGCGACGGCATTCGCCTTGCTGATGTTCAATGGCTTGTTAATGCGCTCTATGAGTCCCCCATCGACGAACGACAGCGTCGCGTTTGGAGTCGGTGCCGTATCCAGATCGCGCAGCACGGAATCACCCGATGGCACCGCATACTTCGCGCCGACAAGCTGAGGCGACAAACCACCCGGCCATCCTTGCGGCAGGACCTTGCCCGTGATGAAAGGACGGAACCACCAGGAAGCTGTGCTGCTAAGATCGCTGTCCGCCTGCGCTTCATCCAATACCACAAGCGCGCCAAAGCAGCCACGGTTCGCATACAACGAGGCAAACAATGAACCAGTGCGTGCGGCGCTCATGGGCACAGAACAGGTCAGCGCCGTGCCATCCGCAAGCGAGCCGACCAGGGTCAGCCTGCCATCCTTCGTCACCGTGATGGTGCAGATGCCCTCGCCTTCAGGAGTGAACTCTGAATTCGTCCAACCATCAAAAAGCGCGCATGTGTATGTCGCAGCGACGGCGCTCGTCGCGGGTGTCTTGCCATCGAAGGCCGCGCGGTCAGCGTCGATGACGGACATCGCCTTGCTACCGGTCGCTGTTTGTTCATCGAGGGTGCCGGTGAGTTTATGCGTGCCGGTCGGACTAAGATCGACTTGGAACGTGAGGAGAAGCGCTGGTTTGTTCAAGCGAGCGAGCGGGATCACCGGAGTCACGCCTGCGCTGTCCAGCGAACCGGTGATCGGCAGCGTGAGCCCATCAATCTTGACACTACCAGTGAACGCGCTGTTGTTCGCGAGGCGGATTCTGAGGAAGCCGTTGGTCGCATGGTTCGGAGCGACTCCCGAACCTGCGCTGACAAGACCAGAGTAGTCTCCCGAAACCGTAGGAGGAAGCAACGCTAGCGCCGTTTGAAGAGCGCAGAAGCAGATAGTGAGAGTGCCGACAAACAGACGAAACATGCAGGGGAAAAAAACTTAAACGACGCGTGGTCGAATGCGAGAAAAAAACTTTCTAAGTCAAGTGCCAGAACTCACGGGCGTTCGCGCGATTTTCTTTTTCTCGTGACACTTTCGTCCCAAAACGATAGCCTCGGATCTTCATGTTTGCTTGCCTTCTCACACCCCTCTTTTGTCTTCTCGCCGTTGCGGTTCAGGCTCAATCCGTGCGGCTTAGCGAATTCATGGTAGAGAACGTTCAGTCGGTGCCGGACATCGTGGACTTTGAGGATTACCCAGATTGGAAAGTGCGTAAAAGCTGCCAACACAAATGAGGGCTTGTTAGACTGGCCATTTGTTTTGTTGGGTCGCGTTAAAATCTATTCTTTACCACGATGAAAACTTTTGAAATTACGCAAAGCCAGTGTGTTTGGCCACAGATGATTCGATTGGCGTTGGTCTGTGCAGCTTGGTAGGCGCTGACGCTGGGTGAGAGGCGGGGGGACGTGGTAACGGCCGCGTAAGGTCGATTCAATCTCCGCGCGTATGCCGCACGATTCTTGTTCCCATAAATTCCAATTGGTAAATTTAGGCTCGAGCTTGGATCAAGGGAGAAGGAAAAAATTCACAACGAATGATGTCCAACACAAGCATTCAATTTTGCCAGAAAAGGCCGATTTTAGGATTCATTAGCGAATATATAAGGCGCTAAAACGAATGTCTGCATTCCTTTTACCCATAAAGGTGACACGAATGCGAATTTGCTTGGGTAGAGGCATCGCTGCGTTGGACCATTCAATGAGGGTTTGAAAGCCACTTTGCTGAAGATCTGCACTGTAACCTTTGATTGGATGTTCCTGATCGTCCAGCAGTTCTATTTTTAGAATGGCTTCAGGACCGAGCCCTTCAGCGTTAACATAAAAATGAGAAATGTTTTCTACCGCGATCGCCGCGGTAACAAACTCACTGGTGACATCAGGCAACTGATAATCGCCGGGGCCTTTACCGCTGTCATCGACCCGAAGCATACCGAAACGATCTCGTTGCAAAGTAGCAATACCGATGCCGCCACGTTTGACTTCTGGCCCGCCAGTAGCTCGCGGGTCCCAAGATCCGTAATAGATAAACGTTTGTTCGTCTATGTTTTCAAAGCCTTGTCCCTGTAGAACGCCACCTTGATCCCAAGCTCCATCTTTGCCACATTGTAAAAAGGTCCATTCATTTTCGGGTTCGCGAAAATTTAGTCCGTCATTGCTTAACACAAAACCGAGATCGACTCGGACGTCTTTCCATTCGGAGGCACCATGCCAGCGCCCGTAAATGCCGAGCAGTAAGTTGTTACGATTCCAGACACTGATGCCCTCATGATTTTGTTCACCTTGACGACTTTTCCCAGCACCAAGATGGGAATACTGAAGGGAGCGAACAAACGCGATGCTACTCGTCGATGACCAGTTGATGAAGTCTCTGCTGCGATAAGTCCGCGCAACGCGTCCCTGACAATGATGCACACCAGGCAGGGCATTTTGACCAGTGATTAAATACTGCCCCTGCCACTGATAGAGACCACCGCAGGGCTCAAAGTGCACACCAGGAAGAAGCAGATCTTCTTTTTTCAATTCTCCCTTCACTGGCCTCACATCTTTCACGGGTTTCCAGGTCAATCCATCTGCACTGACAAAAGGAAGTAAGCTGCCCAGCCTACTGTTGTGACGAAAATAAACATGTGTCGTCATTTTGTAGCGACGTGACGGATTTGGATCAGCGTCATCTCGGATGACTTTCAGATTCACAAATCCCCAAGACTCACCCCCCATGTTCAAGAGATTGTTCTTTGTATTCCCTGCGAACTTCACCAGACCAAGATTGGGTTTCGTCCAAGTCACGCCATCCACACTTTCTGCATAAGCCGCGCGCCAGCGAGCTGAGGCCACCTTACTCTTCACCTGGTCATCAAAAGCCACATACCACAGGCGATACTTACCTGCTTCCTTGAGGATCGATCCATAAAACTGCACGCCATGCGCGTCGACCGATCCAGCGTCACCGCGCTGGACCACGGGATTGGCTGAGTGACGTTGAGGCTGGTACATTTCCAGCTTTAAATTCTGAGTGTGCGGGATGGTTACTTGATCAAAAGCAAATACGGTTATCCCAGTAGATTCTTCAAAATAGTCGGCTGCAACGAGCGAGCTAAATCTAACCAGAATTGCGAACAAAAGAAAACTCCATAAGTAACACAGACGATAAGTTCGGTTACTCATGGAGTTCATTGAGCCGGATTAACCGTCGATGGACCACCCTTCGCGGTATTGTTTGCCCATGAAGACGTTGGCTTCCGGTGTATCTGGGCTGGTGCCTGTTTTTGGATCGTATTGGATCTTTTTACCGACGCGATAAGCGACGAGTCCGAGGAGCATTTGCTCAATCATGTTGGAGCTGTAACCAAAGTCACAGGCGGTCTTTTTGCTCGGATCACGGCAGGCGTCGAACCACTGCTTCTGGAAGACACCTACTGGAGGCAACAATGTTTCAGCTGTGCGTGGCTTGTAGTAAGTCAGATCAGCTTCATCCCCAAAAGGAACAATCATGCGAGAATCAAAGTCTGCCACGAGGAAACCCTTGGTGCCTTTGAACATGACACCATGACCGATCTTAGTGAGATCGATGAAAGGTTTTGGCGAGCGCGGCATGGCACCGCCCTGAAACCAACTCACGGTAATCGGTCCACGCCAGTCATTGGCAGGATGCTCGAAGTGAGACTCACACTCGACAGGTGTGACGTCTGAATTCATGGCCTCTCCTTTAGCCTCAACTGAAGTTGGCAACTCAGCATCGATCGCGTTCCAAAGCAGATCCATCGTATGGCTACCCATGTCACCGATCTGACCCGCGCCGAAATCCCAAAACATATTCCAAGACAAACAGTTGGCCCCAGCGGCACCTGAGAAATAAGCCGGATTGTAGGGGTGATAGGGCGAAGGGCCCAGCCACAGGTCGTAATTAAAGCCCTTGGGCGGCGTGCCTTCTTCAGGGAAATAACCAGGCTTTGGCAGCTTGCGATTGCCCCACGCGTAACTGGACTTCAGTTCACCGATAGCACCATCGCGCACGAGCTCGCGGACACGATTGAAATTCTGCTGAGCATGACGCTGCATACCGACCTGAGTGGCCAGCTTTCCTTTTTTACTTTCCCAAGTGGCCCGCACGGCACGAGCCTCATTGACGGTGATCGCCAGCGGTTTTTCACAATAAACATGCAGATCACGTTTCAATGCCCAATTGGCAATGAAAGCATGCGTATGGTCAGAGGTGCAGATCACGACTGCATCCAGGCCTTTATGATCCAAGCATTTGCGCCAATCAACATAGGTCGTGGCATTTGGGAAACGCTTGAGAGCATCCGGGAAACGGGCTTCGTTAATGTCGCATAGAGCAACGACATTTTCTTCTGAGATGGCTTCATAATGAGCCAGTCCACGTCCCCAAACACCAATGAGGGCGACGTTGAGTTTATGACTCGGCGCATCAGCACCAAAAAGCGGGCGTGTGATCATGCTGCCTGCGACGAGACCAGCAGCGCCGACAAAGCGACGACGTGAGAGAGGTTGTGAATTCATTGGATTAATAGATCGAACTGAAAGCATGAGTTCCTGCGCAAAAATGATCAATTCAAAAATTCGTGCGTGTCATTAAACAAACTTGGCCTCTCTGCCAAAAGTGACATACTCGGTCTCATGAATCTTCATTTGCAGGGGCAATCAGTCGCCGTCATCGGTGCAGGAAATGGCATCGGGCGGGCCATAGCGATAGGCTTTATCGCGGAGGGGTGCCAGGTGCTTGGCTTTGATCGCGATGTCAAAGCAGGCGCAGTCCCAGGCATGCAAGCTCTCGTCACAGGAGATGTGAGTCAGCTGGCTGAAGTGCAGTCATTTGCGGATCAAATGACAGAAGTCGATCATGTGATCTTTTGTGTCGGTATTGGCTCGGGAAAGTGTGGCTTTCCCTTCTGGAACTTGAATCCGACGGACTGGATGCGCGTTCTGGAAATAAACTTAGTAGGTGCGGTGAATGTTGCCCATGTGTTTGCTCCAAAACTGATCACGCGAAGCAAGGGCTCCATGCTTTTTCTCGTTTCGGTCGCTGGTCAAATCGGCTCACAAACTGACCCGCCCTACAGCGCCTCCAAAGCTGCACTGATCAACTTCACTCAATGCGCCGCCAAGGATCTAGCACCTTATGGTATCCGCGTGAATGCGCTCTCGCCAGGGATGGTGAAAACAGAGCTAAACCAGTCGATCTGGGCTGCCAGTCAAAAAATGCTTCCTGAAGAAAGACAAATCAGCTTCGACGAATGGGCCGCTGAGAAGATCAAAAAAGTCTCTCATCTCGGGCGCTGGCAAATGCCGGAAGAGTTTGCCGCCATGGCCACCTTCTTGGCCTCAGACCATGCCAAAAACATCACTGGTCAAACCCTCAACATTGACGGCGGACAGGTCATGCATTCCTAGACTACTCCATGCTCATAAAGCTGGAATAGGCCAGAATGATCAAGATCACCGCAACCTTTTTCATGAACGAAGGTTTCCCATTGAGCGAGCGAGTTTCTCAACGTGGGTGAATCAAGCCCGACGGAGTCAGCTAGCTCGGACATGAGGCGCACGTCTTTGAGTTGAAGCTCGGCGCGACCTCCAGGCGCAAAATCACGGCGCACCATTCGATCTCCATGCAGATCGAGGATGCGGCTTTCAGCAAAGCCTCCGAGCAAGGCTTTACGAACAAGCGCAGAGTCGACCCCAGAGAGTTCAGCAAGCCGCAGCGCCTGAGCGACGGCATCAATGGTCTGAGCAACGATGAGTTGATTGGCCAGCTTGGTGACTTGCCCGGCTCCGCTGGCACCTAAATGAGTGATGTTTCTCCCAAGCACCTGAAACAAGGGCAGGGCGCGCTGAAAGTCTGCATCACTACCGCCTGCCATAATCGTGAGGGTGGCAGCCTCCGCTCCGACCTGACCACCAGAAACGGGGGAATCCACCCAATTCACTCGCTTCGCAAAGGACTTGGTCTCTGGCACGCCAGTGGTGCCAAAGTCGATGATGAGCGCCTCTTTGTGCAGTCCCTCGATGAGGCCATCCGGGCCAAAGACGACATGTTCGACAACCTGAGTCGTCGTCAAATTGAGGCAAATGATGCCGTTGCCAATCTCGCTAGCTAAATCTGACAGCGATGCGGCACGCTTCATGCCCATGGCCATAGCAGCGGTAGCGGGGCCGTCGCTGCGATTCCAGACAACGACTTCCGCTCCGGCTTCATGCAAGTGGCGCGCGTTGGCGCGACCCATGTTACCGAGTCCGACAAATCCGATCTTGTATCCTGTGAGAGGCTTGTTCATGCTATTACACCACACAACAGGTGGCCTCTGCTGGCAATCAACATCCCTCTCTATTTCATGAAAATCATCATCACCGGTGGCGGCGGCTTCCTCGGTTCCCAACTCTGCCAGAAACTTTTAAAAAGCGGCACCTGGTCCGGCCGGCCAATCACCGAGATCGTTTTACTGGATGCCTTTTTCCGTGAAGCCCCCAGCGATCCAAGGATCAAGCAAGTGACCGGTGATATCGGCGACAGAGCGACTGTTTTTTCGGCAATAGGATCTACCTTAGACGTGGTCTTTCATCTAGCCTCCATGGTCAGCGGCGAGTGTGAGGAACGCTTCGATGATGCCATGCGAGTGAACTTGGATGGGGGCAGGAATGTCTTTGAAGCCGCCCGCGCAGCGACTGGCAGGCCAAGGGTGATCTTTGCTAGCAGTGTGGCCTGTTATGGAGGTCTGGAAATGTCCCAAATGATGTCGGATGGGACAAAACTACTGCCGCAAACCACCTACGGCATGACGAAGGCTGTTTGTGAAATGCTGGTGAATGACCACAGTCGCAAAGGTCACTTCGACGGACGTAGCGTGCGCCTGCCGACCGTAATCGTACGCCCTGGAAAGCCAAATGCAGCAGCCTCTAGCTGGGCCAGTGGCATGTTCCGTGAACCACTCCATGGAGAAACCTGCCTGTTACCGATCCGCCGAGATCAGCCACATCCGATGACGGGTTACCGCACGGTTATCGACTCTTTCATCGCTTTGAGTGAAGTTTCTGAAGATAAGCTCGGCAAAGATCGCGCCTATGTTTTACCTGCCCACCGGGTGACTCCCCAAATGGCAGAGCAGGTGATCCAAGAAATCGCTGCTGAGCATGGACTCCAACTTGGAGCGATTACAGATGCCTTTGATGCAAGAATCCAGGGCATCGTCGATAACTGGCCTCAGCAGGTAGACGGCGCGCGCGCACTGGAAATCGGTCTGCCAACGCCACCGCCGCTCAAGCAAATCGTCTCAGATTATTTAGCGGACTTTGGCCCACGCTGACCTTTTCCTGTATTTCCATACCGCCTAACCGTTGCGCATTCGCTTGGTAGCGTTTATCGCTCAACCTGCTTTTTAATCAATCCCCCTGACATGTCCGCCAAGCCCATCATCATCTATACGAAGACCGACGAAGCCCCAGCTCTCGCCACTTACTCACTTTTGCCGATCATTCAGGCTTTCACCAAACATAGCGGCATTTCAGTAGAGACGCGTGACATCTCGGTTGCAGCTCGCAGCTTAGCGGTCTTTTCAGACCTACTTCCAGAGTCACAGCGCGTGAATGATAACCTTGCTGAGCTTGGTGCATTGACACTCCTCCCGGAGGCAAATATCATCAAGCTGCCAAACGTCAGCGCCTCGATCCCCCAGCTCAAGGCTGCTATCGCCGAACTTCAGGCCAAAGGTTACGCACTGCCAGACTTCCCAGAAGCACCTGCCACAGATGTTGAAAAAGATGCCCGCGCGCGCTATTCTAAAGTCCTCGGTTCAGCCGTGAATCCAGTTCTGCGCGAGGGCAACTCCGACCGCCGCGCGCCCAAAGCCGTCAAAGATTATGCGAAAAAGCATCCACACGTGAATGCGAAATGGGCCTCTGACTCTAAGACGAATGTAGCATCTCTGAGCGCTGGCGATTTCTTCGGTAACGAAAAGTCTGTCACCTTGTCCGCGGCGACAAACGTGCGTATCGAGTTGGTTAAAGCTGACGGTTCGGTTCAAGTACTCAAGGACAAAACCCCCCTCAAAGCAGGTGAAATTCTTGATGCTACAGTGATGCGTCAAGCAGCTCTGATTTCCTTTTATGAAACCCAGATCGCACGTGCTAAAGCTGAAGGTGTGCTTCTTTCTCTGCATCTCAAAGCGACGATGATGAAAGTGTCTGATCCGATTCTCTTTGGCCACGCAGTAAAGGTTTTCTTCAAAGATCTCATTTCCAAACACGCTGCAGTGCTCCAACAACTTGGAGTCGATTTTAACAATGGCTTCGGCGATCTAGTAGCCAAAATTCAGACTCTGCCTGCAGATCAGAAAGCTGCCATCGAGGCGGACATTCAGGCCGCTTATGCCAATGGTCCGGGCCTTTCCTATGTCAATTCAGATAAGGGCATCACCAATCTGCATGTGCCGAGTGATGTGATCGTGGATGCGTCTGTGCCAGCCCTCATTCGCGCTGGAGGCAAGGTCTATGACACAGAAGGTAAGCTGGGAGATACGCTCGCGCTAATCCCTGACCGCAGCTACGCCTCAGTCTATCAGACCACTTTTGACTTCTGCCGCAAAAATGGCGCGCTGGATCCAAAGACCATCGGCAGTGTGCCAAACGTCGGACTCATGGCCCAGGCGGCAGAAGAGTACGGATCGCATAACAAGACCTTTGAAATCGCAGCTGCTGGCAGTGTCCGCATCGTCGATGACTCAGGTGCAACTCTACTTGAGCACAACGTTGAGGTTGGCGATATCTGGCGTGCCTGCCAGGTCAAAGACGCACCGATTCAGGATTGGGTGAAGCTTGCCGTCAAACGCGCACGCCTCAGCAACACACCCGCTGTTTTCTGGCTGGATGAAGCCCGCGCTCATGATGCACAGATCATCGCGAAGGTGAATACTTACCTCAAAGATCACGACTTGACCGGTCTAGACATTCGCATCATGCCACCCGCTGCTGCCACCCAGTTCACACTAGAGCGCCTAGTTGCAGGGCATGACACCATCTCCGTTACCGGCAACGTGCTGCGTGATTACCTCACGGATCTGTTCCCAATCCTGGAAGTGGGCACCAGCGCGAAGATGCTTTCCATCGTTCCACTCATGAATGGCGGCGGCCTCTTTGAAACAGGTGCAGGTGGCTCTGCTCCAAAACACGTCCAGCAGTTCACCGAAGAAAACTTCCTGCGCTGGGATAGCCTGGGCGAGTTCTTTGCACTTGCTGCTTCCTTTGAGCACCTGAGTGAAACGCTGCAAAACGCCAAGGCCAAAGTTCTGGCTGAAACCCTGGACGAAGCCAACGGCAAATTCCTGGAAAACGATAAATCACCCGCCCGCAAAGTCGGTGCCGGCATCGATAATCGTGGCAGTCACTTCTACTTGGCTCTTTATTGGGCGCAGGCATTGGCTGCACAAACCAGCGATGCGGAACTCAAAGCTCAGTTCACCCCGATTGCCGAAGAACTCACGGCCAACGAGCCTAAAATCGTTGCTGAACTTATCTCCGTGCAAGGAGCGCCCACCGACATCGGCGGATACTACCAGCCAGATGACGTTAAAGCCAGCGCCGCTCTCCGTCCAAGCGCTACATTCAACGCGATCTTAGCCAAGCTTTAAACCCACAGTCAGCCTTTAAAAAGAAAGCGCCTCGGACAAAAGCCGAGGCGCTTTGGGTACCCACCTGTGCCGTCCGATCTGAGGGCCTCGTATCCCAGGGAGACGAGGTGGGGGCTCATGAACAAGGGCGCTGTCTTCCAGTAAAGGCATGACAAGACATCCCAGGTCGCAAACCGCCGGTGTCATAAAAACGGGCCGGGCCACTAACAGCTCGATAACGAACACTGCAGGAAAGTAAGTGGCGGGAAAAGAGCTCTCCCGAACCACGAAAAGTTATCAAAGAACAGACCGCCAAACTGGGGCGAATCATTGTGCTTACAGCATAGGGACGACCAAGTCTTGGTTCAAGGTCGAAGATTTCAGCATCGGACAGAAGTAAAAAAAAGTGAGAAGTCTTTGATTATTAGCTTAAGTTTGATAATTTTTAGCAATTATTATAATTTGAAACCGCTGTCCCTCCATCTCCTGCGTTACTGTCAAACCGCCAAATCGGCGATTCTGACTCTTTGTGGACTAACCTGGATTGCTCAGCATCAAAGAGATCCTACGGGCGCAGTATTGACCTTTCATGGCCTGCGCGAGGACAATGCCCCCTGCGGCGCATTAAATGGTAGCCTTCATCAGCCCATCGGGACGTTTCGAAAAATCTGTGGGTTTTTGGCCAAAAAATACCAAGTGATGCCTCTTTCAGAAATGGTGAGGATCATTAAGCAGGGAGAAAAGCTGCCTGCAAGAGCCGTAGCGATCACCTTCGATGATGGCTATGCATCGAATTACGAATTGGGTTATCCTGTCCTGCGTGAGCTGGGATTACCCGCCACCATTTTTGTCTCCACGGGCTTTCTGGATGGCACACATGCCCTTTGGTTTCAGGAGGTGGATCTCGCTTATCAGGCCATGGGACGCAGTGAAGCTGAGTTGGCCCGAGCTTTGGCGGAGCTGAAAAAGCTACCCAACATAGAGATGCGAAAAGAGGTCAACCGCATAGTGTCCTCCAGTCAAACAAGCCGGAAGCTGCCTGCTGTTATGCGGCCAATGAGCTGGGATAATGCTAGAGCCCTCCAGCAAAGTGGACTGATCGAGCTAGGTGGACATACGCACACACATCCAATCTTGGCACGCTGCACGCTTGAAGAGCAGCATGCTGAGATTAAAACCTGCCACCATCGGATGACCACCGAACTTGGCCGAGCTCCAAAACTTTTCGCCTACACCAATGGTGGCCCGATAGACTTCACCGCAGACACTCAGAGCATCGTGGCCGAATACAAATTTGCGGCGTCTTTCACGATGGTCAGTGGCAGATACAGTCCTGCATCTGCCAGTCATGCCTTACCGCGTTATGGTTCGCCTGAAACAGTTTTAGAGGCTAATGCCATGGCCTCAGGTGCCTTTGAGTTACTCAAAAAATGGCGAGGAGGTGCCACATGAAAGTGGCCACTCCTACATGGGCTAGATTCAGTTCGGGCTACCTCGTCTTCGGCAATCAGTGCAGGAAACTCATGCCAAAGTTGAGCCTATTTTCCAAGCAGGAGACGGTTTCGACTCCTAAGATCAAAGATCAATCCAAGAAAGTAACGGGGGCTCTGTGCCAGGCACGGACGATCGTTCACTTTATCTCGAGTCCCGGCGGTGGCGGCGCTGAAGCGATGCTGCTGAATTTGGTTTCTGCCATGGATCAAAAAGCTTGGAAAACGGTGGTAATCGTGGTCGACGGCCGAGCATGGCCCGAGTCGATGACAAAACTACGGGAGACAGGTGCAGAATTACATGATCTAGAATGCACTGGATTCCTTCGCAAAAGGACGCTGGTCAAGCTCATGAAAGTGCTCCGTCAGATCCGCCCAGATGTGCTGCAATCATGGATGCACCATGCCGATTTCGTCGGTGGCTGGTGTGCCAGACTGGCAGGTGTGCGCCATGTGATTTGGGGTATTCATTGTCGGGAAATTCACCGTATCCCTAATGAGTCTGATTGGCGCGCAACTGTCTTTCGCAAGCTGATAGGAGTCTCATCCAATATCGTGCCTACGAGGATCATTTCATGCTCGGCTGCTGCCATAGATGATCATCTGCCGCTCGGCTATCCGCGCACAGCCATGGTCTGGGTGCCCAATGGTATCGACACAGAGCGCTTCTTGCCAAATAACCAGGCTCGTGAGTCGATCAGGAATGAACTCAGAATACCAGCTGAGGCTCCGCTCATTGGCTTCATCGGTCGTTTTCATGAAATGAAGGACCTGTCCACCTGGTTGTGTGCTGCCGCACTCCTACAATTCAAGAAGCCGGAAACACACTTTTGGTTGTGCGGCGGAGGTGAGCACGAACTTGGCGACTGTGCTCGCGCGGCACTTTCTGTCATGCCAATGCGGACGCAGATTCATTTCACCCCCTTCCGCCCAGACCCAGAGCGAGTCTATACGGCGTTAGACATTTTCTCTCTTTCCTCAAGGACAGAGGCCTGCCCGATGACCATTATGGAGGCACTCTCCTGTGGTGTTCCCTGCGTCACGACGGATGTCGGAGACTGCGCTTGGCTTTTAAAAGGCGTTGGACGGGTCGTTCCTGCTCGTGACCCAGAAGCTCTCGCTCGTGCTTGGGAAGAGACTCTTTTAGATAAGCCTTCGGCTAAAAAATTGCGTCACCACGCTCAAGAAAATTTTGATATTTCGGCCGCGGCTCGTGGCTATGAAAACGTCTACGAGGAGGTGCTCAAAGCATGAAATTTCTGCTGCTGTTTTTGCTGACCCTGTCTGGAGCACAGGCAGAGCTTCACCTAACTCAAGTGGATGCCATGACTCGTATCCTGCGCACTGAAGACGTCAAAGAAGCTGAAGTCCTTATGGAAGCGGCTCGCGGCGAATGGGAGTCTTTGCAAATCATTGTCACAGGTCCGTCAGAAGAAATTGAGGGAGTCACACTGGAAGCGACGGCTTTGATTGGGGAAGGATCCTCCAAAATTCCCGCACCTGTCATTTTACGTGAACATTACGTTCGAGTCGTCCAATCGACCCCGATGTCACCACTACCGCTAGGAGACTATCCTGACGCGCTAATTCCCCAAGATTTTCCCTGGCAAAAGCTCCCGGAGGGCAAGAGTGTCAATCAACCTTTTTGGGTAGACGTTTTCGTGCCTTACAATACGAAACCCGGCCTATTCAATGGTGAAGTTCTCTTGAAAGATGCCAGTGGCAGGGAAAGGCAGCGGACCAAGATCTCACTGTCTGTTTTGGCCTTTGATTTACCCGTTTTACCCAGGCTCAAATCCTCCATCATGACAGGCTGGCGCAGGATGGCTGAAGTGCATGGGTTCGACCGCGCAAAGGATCCACCCAAGCCCGAGGCAGTCGCCATCATAGAGCAATATTACGACATGATGGTTCAGCATCGTTTGGCTTACGATCAGAGTCGTGAAACATATCCCAATCCACACACAGGCAAGCTAGATGAAGAGAGTGTAGAGAAAGCCATGCGTAAGCATCTCCTGCATCGTCATGCGAGTATGATCTGCCTGCCCCTTTGGCCGACTTGGCCTTTTGCTGACCCACTGGACAAAGATCGCGAGGAGGCCATGAAATATGTAGCGGACTGGCTCAAAATTCTCAAAAAAGTGCACTGTGAATCCCGCGGCTATATGAACGATGGCGATCTCGATGAACCCAATAGCTCCGAGGCTTACGCCTATGTTCGTCGCTGGGGTGATTTTTACAATGAGATCGAAGCACGATACGGCGTGCGGATCCCACTTGTCGTGACAGAACAACCCACGCCAGACTCCATGTGGTGGGGGAATCTGGATAGCTTTGTCGATATCTGGGCACCGCATTTTGGAAGTGTCTGGCAGGATATGGAGTCCCCGAAAGGTAAGCGTGATATCGCCCGCCGCCTAAAGGCAGGAGATGAAGTCTGGTGCTACGCCGCACTCGTTCAAATGCCCAATGACTGGGAAGCTGCACATGGCAAGCCTGAGAAACTCACTGAGAGTAACCCGCCGGTCTGGTGCCTTGATTTCCCGCCGATGAATCACCGCATCCTCAGCTGGATCATTCCGCGTCATGGCATCACTGGCATCTGCTATTGGGACACCCTGTATGTCCATCCAGGAATCGATGTCTGGACTCAGGCAGACACCTTTCATACCACCACGGGACAAGAGGTCTTCAATGGTGACGGCAGCTTCGTTTATCCAGGCACCAAAAAGCGCCATGGAAGGGACACGCCTGTTGCCAGCATTCGATTAAAATGGCTGCGTGAAATGTCTGAGGATTACGATTACCTCATGCTCGCTAAAGATCTCGGATTAGAAAAGGAAGCTATGGAGGAAGCCGCAGCCTTCGCGCGCGGATTTGGTGATTGGAATAATGACATGTCAAAGCTCTATCATGCCCGCCACGCAATCGCAGCGATGATTGTGAAAAAAGGAGGTGGCCAATGAAACTGGAAATCATCCGTGATGAAGCTGGCTACTTTGCCTTGGAACCCGTTTGGGATAAACTATTGGCCAAATCATTCACGCATAGTCCATTCCAGGCTTGGGAATACGTGAACCTCTGGTGGCAGGAATGTCGGCATTCTTTCGAACTCTGCATCGGCGTGGTGCGCGACCATGCAGGACAGGTGCAGGGAATCGCCCCACTTGTCATAGGTCCTGGATCTCACAAGTCTCGGAGACATCTCAAACATCTTGGCTTCATGAATGGCAAAGGCCCCGTTCAAGGTGAGCGACTTGATTTTATCGTGCCTGAAGGCCGTGAAAGTGAAGTCACTGCAATCTTGGTTACGATTGTTTCTGAATCCCGCCACCTTTGGGATGTCGTTAGACTCAATAAGATACCCACCGAGTCAATGAACTACGCCCACATCATGGCAGAACTTCGCTGGACTGGCAGTGGCATGGGAGTGCTAAACATGACTGAGTGTCGATGGACCAAGTTGCCCGAAGACTGGAATGAATACGCAATACTTCACTCAGGTAATTGGCGTCGGAAAATGAGAAAGCGTTGGGAGCAACTGTCTGAGGGACACACGCTGAGGAAGGTCTTAGCAGGGAAAGATATTCCTGCTCAGACCGCAATCGATCGGTTCTTCGAATTGCATGGCATGGTGTATCCGGAAGGTGTCAGCAGTTTTTTGAGTAAAGAGTGCCAACGAGTTCATCGTAAAATCATGGCCACATGGATTCTGGACGGTCGCGCCAGCCTTCCGATGATCGAGCTGGATGGAGTGCTCATTGCGGGCATATATTGTCTGCACTCGCAAAACGAGGCACTCCAATACCAATTGGGCAGAGATCCTCAATATGCTCGATTTGGACTAGGCAATCTAGCAATGCAATGGAGCTTTGAATGCGCCATGGCGACTGGCTCCACTGCATATGATCTTTTGCCGGGCGACTATCCCTACAAGAGGGAGTGGTGCGATCGTGTGCGATTTGTATCCGACATTGAATGTTTCAATCCACTCAGCCTAAAAGGCTTTATCTTCCGTATTCTTCGCAATATCAAACGACATCTTACGCGTCCTAATCCAACAAAAGCCCCGCCAAAAGCTGACGACTCTGAAACCGCCTAAACATCTTCAAACTTAAACAAACAATCACTGCATCTTGCTCAGAGACTAAGGCTGCATGATACTCTTCCCTAGCTTCACACCATGGCCTATCGCCTAGCACTCGAACCCACACAGACTAACCCGCTTTCACCCAGTGCGGCAGTGGGTTCGCGCGCCCTTGTGCCGATGGCTCCTTCATCGCTGGGAATGCCTTCGTCGCTTTCACAGGTGGATCACAGTCCATACCTTGCTACGCCAGTGCCACTGTTCAGCGAATCAATCATCAGCATTTCTGATCTATTTGGTTATCTGAGAAAACACTGGCTTAAGGGACTTTGCGCAGCCGTTCCAGCCGCAGCGCTGATCTTTTATGTACTTGGCATGGGAGCTAAAATTTTTGAGGCTGAGGCTAAATTAAGACTGCGACTGCAAGATAGCAGTGTCGCGACCTTTGGTGAATCTCGTCGAGGCTTCTCAGAACTCAGCGCCCCGCAGTTAATCAACAATCATCTCACAGAGATGATGTCACATCGCTTTGCGGATTATTTATACGATCATCTTGACCCGGTTAAACGTGCTAAGTTCGTGAATAACGTTAGTAAACAGTTAGGGCGGAAAAACCAATTACTCAACGCCATGGGACTTTACAAACCAGGCAAACCAGTAGCTGAACGTGAAATTTTCGTCAATGCTATCGCACAAGCAGCTCGAGTAGAGCCTCAAAAAGAATCTCACATTCTTCGCCTGTTGGTGCGAGACCTAGATCCTCAAATGGCCGCCTACATTGCCAACAGCATGTCAGACCTCTACATGCGTTTTTATGGGGAAAGTGAATCCAATCTGACGGAAAGTGATCGTAATTACCTCAAACAGCAGGCCGAAGTGCTGAGGAAACGTCTAGAGCAAAGCGAGCGCGAGCTCACCGCGTATAGTAAAAGTCAAAACCTCTTTCAACAGGGCGACAACAAAGATGTGGATGGAGAAAGAGTGCGTCAGTTCAATGTGGCACTGACAGAAGCTCAGCTCAAATTGGCACGGGCCAAAAACGAATTACTGAGCATCAGGACAACACAGCAGGCAGGCCGTGACCTACGTGAAGTGCGCAGCATTGCAGACAATGGAGATGTGGCTTTTAACCGTCAAAAGCTCGAGGCTAAAATTCTCGACCGCCGTGCTCTTGAGGCCCAATGTGGTCGTCGCCACCCTAACATGATTGCCATTGCCAGCGAAATAGAGTCTTTAAAAAACGCATTAGACGATTCTGTTAACTCCGTCGTCACCATGGCTGAAACGGAAGTGACCAACTTGGAACGCCAGATTGCTGATTATGAGAAGCAACTCGGCAGCGCCAGAGGTGCAGCGATTGATCAGAGTGGTAAAACAGTCCAGCAGAGACTCTTGTCCGATCAAGTCAATACCGATAGAGAGAGTTATCAAAAAATTGTTAAAACTCTTAACCAAGCTGAAATCAGTGGCCAATTCAAAGATGTCGGTGCGCTCAGCCTTTCAGACATAGCTATCCCGCCTGAAAAACCTGTAAAGCCAAACAAGCCAATCGCAGCAGTCGCCAGTTTGATGGTTTTTGGCATTCTTCTCATTGGCCTACCCGTCGGCTGGGGTTTGTTTGATGCTCACGTGCTGAAGCTCATCCGCCAAGATAGTTCACCGTTCATCGATATCCCTTCCACCAATCAGGTGCCGAACATCCAGATCGGTCAAGCTGCACCAGCGCCGGCGCATCATACACCCTCTGAGCCTGTCGAGGCCCCCTCGCTCTCTAGCGTCAGACCACAGCACCTGCCGTCAGCCATTCTAGGTATGAAGCAGGCCCCGATCTTGGCCAAGCTTCCACTCATTGGCTCTGCCCAGCCAGAAGCGATGTTAGAACAACTCCTCAAGACCGAGCCCATTGGAGCAGCTGGAGCCCTCCATCAAATCACCACCAAACTAGAAATGCAGGCCCTGAAACGCAGTGGTCTAGGTGGCATCATACTCATCACCAGCGCCGATGTAGGCGAAGGAAAAACAGTCTCCTCGGCTGCATTAGCTGCGGCGTTTTGTCATCAGGGACGCAGCGTCTTCATGATGGAATGCAATTCCGTCTCCCCCACACTGCATCAATGGTTCCCACAGGCCTGCAACCACAGTTCCTGGGCCCACGATCTGGAATCACTGCGTTGCGGCAATACCAATCTCTTTCTCCTGCCTGCCCACGATTTACCAGTCTACGCAACGAATGAATTGCTTGATGGCTACCGTGCTTGGATCGACCGAGCCCGCCAGCATGTGGACTGGATCATTTTGGATGGTGGCCCGATACTGCGGAATTTTGCAGATGTCGCTCCATTAGCGCCTTTAGCCACAGACGTTCTTCTCGTTAATAATCCAAGCATTTCCAGTCCAGCCAAACTTCGTGCTGCATTAAATATGCTCCAGCCCATGATGTCCAGCAGCGCATTCCGAGGCTTGATCGTTCATGGAGGCTAATCCACTGCAGAGCATGACTTCCGAATGCCCAGAGGCCTTTCTTTCTAGCCTTGAAACCATGGCTGTGCCCACGACAACACAGACGGTCGAATGGTCCAAGAAAAAGCTCAAAGACTTGCGCCCGCTAGGGCACGAAGTTTTTCTTTGGGCCAAATCAGCCCTGCAATTGGTAGCCCAAGTGGGTCAGGATAGACATCCTGCCGATTTAAAGGCCTTTCTCAATCGCTGGCAACCCGCGCTACCTATCAGCCCGCCCTCAGGAGCTTTTCACCTCTTACTTAGCCAGACGGGCGAGGACTGTCAGATTTCAGGTAGCTCCTTGCCTTGGATGCGTGATCCGAGCTGGGCCGCCCTGCTCCAGATGCCCGCTCTGAGGTCTAACTGGATTCGTGGCCTGCGTGCCAGTCACTTTGATCACCTCATGCGCTTGCTACCCGCCTCGTGGCTCATGGATCCGACGCCATTACCTCCTGGCTGCGTCATTCCTGGATTAGAAATCTCCAACTGGGTAGATTTGGTTACGCTCCGCAACCAAGGGCGCTGCTTTAAAATTCAGTCTGCCCATTCAGCTTTCACCCTTTCTGAACTTCAATCGGCCTCCGAATGGCAAAGACTGTCCAAAACTGTTCCTTTGGCTGTTTTAGTGGAGCAGCACCGGTCAAGTGCCTGGATACTAGCTCGGTATGAGCAAGAGGCTGGGAAAATCCATCTAAGTGATGCCTGGGTTGCAGAAAACGGCGTGCTTTTCGCAGCCCAACAAATTCGCACAAACTGAAAGATGGAAAAAACCGTCTTGCTGCAAATGAGCGTCGTGGCATCGTAATTGCTGCTGACTCTGGCAGCACCGCTATGAAAACACCCATTTCCAATCTCCGCCTCAATTCACATCGGCTGACTCACGGCGGAGTTGCACCGATCGTTATCATTGTGCTAGCACTCGTCTTAAGTGCGCTTGTTTTTTTCTTCTACACCCGCCCGAAGCTCGAAAAGAAAGATGAACTGACCCAGGCCGAACTTATTCAAACACCAGAAGTCGCTGCTAATAAGACAGCAGAAATGACACCCGAAAAGGTAACTCCCTCCGGTCTAACTGTCATTCCTCCTCCCACCCCAGCTCCTAGCTTTGGCTTTGCCCGCCCTCTCGATCTAGCCAAAGAAATGACGCGGAGTTTAGCGACGGGAGATTTTTCCCGCGTCGGCAGCATGGCGGCGGCAGCGGATCCTTCACAAGCTCAAGCCGCAGCTTCCATGTTTGAGAAACTCTTAAAAACCATGGGGGCCAAGGTCAGCCCTGAAGATCAGGTGGAGCTCCTCGGCATGGTGGAAAACAAAACTCGGGTCGCCATTCCATTCACTCTGCCTGGAAAGCCTGAGACGCTGAGACTGCAAATGGATCTGGAACGTGACGAGCGCATGGGCTGGAAGATCACTCGTCTGGAATTGCCAAAAGAGATTGCTTCCATCCTTCCTGCCCCAGCCATGGCCGCGAACTCAGTACAAAATGGATCTGCCAACCCGCTAGGAGATTCCGCAATGACGGTCCAATCAAAGTCATTGTTTACCGTCGCAAAGGGAGCCGATGCACTTACTTTTGGCAGTGACTTCGTCCGAGCTTTACTCACACATGATTTCACCAAGGCTCGGAGCATGGTTGATGAGAATAAAGTACCTTCAGAGCGCCTCGCCGGCCTCTGCATCGTCTTTGAAGAGGGGCAGTATGAATTTAAACCCACAAAGCCACTCATCATTACGGTCGCCAATCCAGAGGTCTCCTGGGTCGTCGCTCAAGTGCAGTCTGCAGTTCTCCAGCAGACGACCGAATTTGGACTAGAACTTCAGCGGCCTAGCGTAGATCAACCTTGGCGGGTCGTCGGCTTGAATCTCTCGGAGATTCTCAGTTCCTTTGCCGCATCTGCCTCAAAAATGGGTGTGCCATACACTCCCATCATCACGAACCCAGCAGGGGGCGAATCGCTTGCGCTCTACTTTGAATACGATCAAGCCACCTTGCATCCTCGCGCTCAAAAGCAGTTAGACATCGTTGCTGGGTTATTAAAATCCGACCCAAATAAAAAGCTCAAAATCGCTGGTCATACCGATGATAAAGGCACCGATGATTACAATCTGAATTTATCTCGTGCTCGCGCAGAAACCGTCAAGGTTCAACTGGTGGCACTCGGCGTTCCTGAAGCCCAAGTCATTACCACCGCTCTCGGTAAAGCCCAACCCCTCAGCCCTAACCAAAAAGCCGATGGTTCTGACGATCCCAATGGTCGATCAAAAAATCGCCGGGCTGAAATCTTCCTAGATTTTTAATCGAGTAGAATCGAAAGCGCACGGTTACTGCGCACTATCCTTTGCCTGCTGCTGACTCGCCGCATCTAGCTTACTCATGGCGTACGGAATCTCTTGGGCGTTGGCTGGCATGCGAAGAATGACGTTTTCACCTTCCAAGCGCACAAATCCTGCCTTAATCTTCTTTCCTTCAAAATTGGTCCAAGTCATAATCGGCGGCAGGTCTTTCTTAGCCAATCCCGCTATTGGGGTCATTTTGGGAGCATCTTTGGTTAAGCCTGCTCCTTCAGTAATCCACTCTCGCATTGTTTCTATTTCACGACTGGAAAGATTGTCCTTCGGTGGCATATGCGCCTCATGCTCTGCATCTGCAACGACGATAAAGAGGTGACTTTCAGCAGGATTTCCAGGCACGATTGCCCCCTTTGGATTGATGTCTTTTTGTAGCGTCTCTAAATCATCAAAGACATAACCAGCCTTCTTTTTCCCCGCCTTTTCACTGTGACATTCATAGCAATGCTTTTCCAAAATAGGCTGGATGTCTTTTTTGAAGTCAGCCGCCAAAGTGCTGCTGGTTGTGAGAAGGAGTGCTATGAAAACTTTCATGAAGGATGTCAATCAAACGTGCAAGTCACCATGAGCTTAGATTTTGTCTTTTTCACATCCTTCTTTGCGCTTGCCCCAGCTTAGCCCAATATCCCCATCGTGTTAGAAGTCGTCGACAGCTTTATCCTCCACCTTGCTACCGAGCGCGGCCTATCCACGAACTACCAGATCTTAGTTCGTGGCGTCCTCGAGGCTTTTGCCTCTTGGAGTAAAGAAGATCAAAAGCTGGAAGATGTGGCCACCGTTACCACACAGACCCTCTCCGACTACCTCGCCCGCCGTAAGCGTGACGGCATCGCGGCCTCTAGCGCTCGTATTGAGCTAGTAGCCCTGAAGATTTTCTTCCGCTGGCTAGCCGCTCGAGGCAAACGCGCCGGTGATCCAGCTGAGCCGATCCTGCCACCTCGCCAGGAAAAGCATCTACCAGACACTCTCAATGAGCATGATGCGCGAACCCTCGTAGAGTCCATTACGGGAAACAGTGCCTTAGATCGCCGAGATCGCGCCATTTTAGAGCTCTTCTATGCGAGTGGCCTGCGCCTTTCAGAGCTGATCAACGCTCGATTAGAAAACCTCAGCCTCGAAGAAGGTTGGATCAGAGTGACTGGGAAAGGCAATAAAACAAGACTTTCACCTGTTGGTGGTGCAGCTCGCGATGCCATACAATCCTATCTAGATCATGGTCGGCCCGAATTGGTCGGCAAAAAGACTCAAAGCCATGTCTTTCTCTCCATTCGCGGCACCGTCCTGACTCGGATGCGCGTTTATCAGATCGTCCAAGAACGGGCTAAAACTGCAGGTTTTGAAAATCGCGTCCACCCACATCTACTCAGGCACAGCTTTGCGACCCATTTGCTGAATAATGGGGCTGATCTACGAGTGATTCAGGAAATGCTAGGGCACGCAGACATCTCGACGACCCAGATTTATACCCACGTGGATCAGAAGCGGCTGAAACAGGTTCACCGCCAGTTTCATCCGCGTGCCTGAAAAATCTTTTCATCCGATTGAACGACGAGAGTCTGCTCGTTGACTGACATCTCGTTATGCTTACTCGGCTCACCCAGTTTCTCATGGCTCTGCTTATGGCAGCACCCATGTGCTGGTGTAGCATAGCTCAGGCAAGCTTTGAAGAGGTCTCTTGCATGGCCTGTCACAAGTTCCTCCTGCCAGAGGATAGGCCCACCGACCAGCCAGCACACAGATCTGATATGCCCTGCTGTCAGGGCACCATCGAACGAAACCTTTCCCCTGACACGACTGCCACACCTCGACTGGTCTTGGTCGATTTACAGCCATGGCTGTGGCAGCGTGCCGAGGAGACTTTCTTGCCCCAAATGGGCAGCCAACCGAGCGTGCGTCAGCTCGCCCAAAATCATGGGCCACCACAAGTCAAGGCCCCGTTGTATCATCAGCATTGCGCCCTGCTGATTTGAGCCAGTCAAGCCTCCACGCTTAACGAAGATAGACGTAAGTTGTCCGTGCGAAAGAGCACCTCAGCAGGCTATCAAGCCCGTCAACTCAATATGCCAAGCGTGTGCCTACACCTTCCATTTAATGACTTAAAGCAAAACAGACCAACTCAAATCAATTCAATATCCACGACTATGAAAACTATTTTATCCTTCCTCACCCTCGCTGCCCTTTCCACCTCAGCCTTTTCAGGTGAAGCCTGTAGCAAGTGCTGCTCTGACAAAGGTAAATCCTGCGCAGAGTGCTGCAAAGATGCCGGTAAGACCTGCGGCAAAGATTGCTGCAAAGAAAAGAAATAACCCACGAATCAGTCTCATCTGAGTCTGAATAACAAGACGCCGCCGTCATCTGTATCCCAGATGACGGCGGTTTGATATCAAGCCTTGAATTAAGCTTCTACCGACTCAGCTCCAGCATCCGCAAGATCGGCTTTTCAGCCCGAGCACGCAGATCTTCTGGCATCTCCACCTGCGGTGTCAGATCTCTCAGCGCATCGCGTAACTTTTGTAGGGTATTCAGCTTCATGTAACGGCAATCCGCACAGGCGCAGTGACCGGTCGGACCTGGGATGAAACGTTTATCCGGCACTTCGCGCTCCAGTCGATGCAGCATCCCACTTTCCGTCACGATGATGAAGGTGTTTGATGCGCTATTTTTGCAGTAACCCACCATCTTTTCGGTCGAACAAACTTCATCTGCCAGCATTCGCACCGCATAAGTACACTCTGGATGAGCCACGACTTTGGCATCAGGATACTTGTCTTTGATCGCCTGAATGCTGTCACGGGTGAACTCCACATGCACATAGCACGAGCCCTTCCAAAGATCCATCTTGCGGCCCGTCTGTTCCATCACCCATGAGCCCAGATTCTGATCCGGCACAAAAAGGATCGGACGATCTTTCGGGGCGGCTTCCACGATTTTGACCGCATTGCCACTCGTGCAGATGCAGTCGCTCAGCGCCTTCACATGACCGCTGCAATTGATGTAAGCAATCACATAATAGTTCTTCTCTGCATTCGCCTTCAGGAAAGACTCGAGCTGCGGCCCAGGGCAGCTTTGCTCCAACGAACAACCCGCGTCCCGATCTGGCAAAATCACCGTCTTCGTCGGATTGACGATTTTTGCTGTTTCCGCCATGAAATGGACGCCGCAAAAAGCGATCACATCCGCCTGTGTTTCTTTGGCCTTATAGGCCAATCCGAGGGAATCCCCCACAAAATCAGCGATTTCCTGAATGTCCCGAGTTTGGTAATTATGCGCAAGAATCAATGCATTGCGCTCCTTTTTCAGGCGGCGGATATCTTCAATAAGGCTGGGTGTGGCAGTTGCGACCATGGGGAAGCTTTAGCGGAGACTTGCGCCCCCTCAAGAGACAATACGAGGCACATTTTATCTCTTGTCGATGAACAACCCAGCCCGCAGTCTCGTCTCAGTTCACGCCAGCATTTTAAAATCTTATGAAAACAAGCCTCTACCTTCAATTCGCGAGCGTGTTCACTTTAGGCCTTTCTGCCTGCAAACCAGCAGCCAATACCGCCGCCGATGAAGAAGTGCGCCGCCAGATGGAGGTAACCCGCGCTGCGTATGAGCAACAAGCGGCCGACATGCAAAGCCGTAGTGAAACCCTGCAAAAGCAGCTCGCTGATCTGGAACGCAGCATCAAGGACAAGGAAAATGCGGATCTCAGAGCCAAGGTGGATGCCATTTCTACCGAAAACCAAAAGCTCATGGCTGATGCTGCGTCAGCCCGCCGCAAGAGTGAAGAATTGAAGGAACAATTAGCCAGCAACCGCTACACGCCACCCGCCGTCAGCCAGCCTTACCAGCCACCTTACGTGCCGCCACAGATCTCGCCCTCCGTCCCCTCCCGCCCATGGGTGGACCCGTCTGCCGACTACTCCATGTTTTATGATTCCCTCAATCCTCATGGACGCTGGCTGAATGTGGACGGCTACGGCTACGCCTTCAGCCCCCGCATTGGTTCCCGGTCTTCATGGCGGCCTTACGTTGATGGTCGCTGGGTCTCTACCTCTCAGGGTTGGGCTTGGGATTCTAACGAACCCTTTGGCTGGGCCTGCTATCACTACGGCCGCTGGACCCGCATTGCCCGTCACGGCTGGGTCTGGATTCCAGGTCGTCAATGGGCACCCTCATGGGTTTCTTGGCGCTACGGCAGCGATTCCGTCGGCTGGGCTCCCCTGCCCCCTAGCGTCGGTTATGGAAGCATTGGCCACGATTGTGATGCCCGTTACGGCATCGCCCCGACCAGCTACACCTTCATCCGTGCCACTAATTTTAGCCGCTCCAGCTACGTCAATGTCAGCCTATCCATCACCAACATCACCCAGATTTTCCATCAAACGATCAACGTCACCAACATCGTTCAAGTTCGCCAGCAGCAGAACAATCTCTTCATTCAGCGTGGTGGCCCTGCCCTAGACTGGGTCGAAAAACGCTGTGGTGAACGCATCGAGCGAGCTCCGATTCAAGTCATCCACACCTTAGAGCGGCCAGGTGAACACCGCCCTGGCCACAGCGATCATGGATTCATCGCAGCCCCGCTGCCATCAGGACACGCCAATCGCCCCACTGAACTCCCTCGCAATGCAGAACGTGTCATAGCACCGACCGTTGTCGATGCCTGGACCGAAGTGCCAGCTGATCAACGCGACGACCTACGTAAGGCCATCACCGAACAAGCCACCGAAGCTCAACCGAAACCGGTGCTCGCCGTTACCGACCCGATCATTGTGGAACCCGTGCGTGAAGCTCCCACACAGCCAGCCATTCCCGCGCCAACCGTTACCGAAGTGCCTGGTCGCGGCCCAGGCCGTGATCGCGACAAAGGAGACGCCCCAGCCATGCGACAGCCAGAGATTGCTCAAGACGCGGCCAACAAAGCTGACCTAGCCCGCCGGGATGCAGAGCGCCAGATGCAGGAAGCCCAAGCAGAGCGCGAAAAACAGTTGGCTGAACAAAAAGCTGCCGAAAGTGCCCTGGTAGCCCAACAAGAAAATCTTGCCAAAAAGCAGGCCGAAGCCATCGCCATGCAAGAGCAGATCGCCGAGCAAGCTAAGAAAGATGCCGACATTCGCGAAAAGCAGGTCAGCGAAATGAGCGACAAACAAACCGCCGCACTCAAAGAAAAACAAGCCTCCGAAATGGCGGCTCAACAGGAAGAACTCGTCAAAAAACAGGCCGAAGCTTTAGCCATGCAGCAACAGATCGCCGAGCAGGAAAAGAAAGCCCAGGCCATGCGTGAAGAACAAGCCGCCATCATGAAGCAGCAAGAGGCTGAGGCAGAAAAAGCCAAGGAACTTGCTCGAATGAAAGCCCAGCAAGAAGCCGAAGCCAAAGAAGCCGCCATGCAGGCCGAAGCCCTAAAACAACAACAAATGCAAGCGGCCCAGCAGGAAGCTGAACAACGTAAACTCGCCGAAATGGAAGCTGCAAAAGCCCGTGAAAACGCCATGGCCGCCCAGCAAGCTGCCCAAGAAGAACTAGCTCGGCGCCAAACCGAAACTGCGATGCAAGCCCAACAAGAAGCAGCCGAACGTCAGCGCCAAGCCGCCATGGAAGCTCAGCGTGAAGCCGCGATGCAGGCCCAACAAGAAGCAGCTGAACGCCAGCGCCAAGCCGCCATGGAAGCTCAGCGTGAAGCCGCGATACAGGCCCAACAAGAAGCAGCTGAACGCCAGCGCCAAGCCGCCATGGAAGCCCAGCGTGAAGCCGCGATGCGTGCCCAGCAGGAAGCCCAAGAAGCAATGCGC
>Ga0164294_10000495_pt1 | contig 37834 bp, 31 predicted proteins | sample GEODES005metaG_FD_111479 | JGI IMG/M metagenome (GOLD analysis project Ga0164294, IMG submission 111479) | Oligotrophic lake water microbial communities from Sparkling Lake, Wisconsin, USA - GEODES005 metaG | ecosystem: Environmental > Aquatic > Freshwater > Lake | place: USA: Sparkling Lake... | reverse complement strand
GTCGTCCGGGCTAGGGAACCCCATCGTCGGGGCTAGGGAACCCCATCGTCGGGGCTAGGGAACCCGGTCGTCCGGGCTAGGGAACCCCATCGTCGGGGCTAGGGAACCCCATCGTCGGGGCTAGGGAACCCCATCGTCGGGGCTAGGGAACCCCATCGTCCGGGCTATAGAGCCCCATCGTCCGGGCTATGGAACCCCATCGTCCGGGCTAGGGAGCCCCGTCAGCCGGGTTAAGGAGCCCCAGCGTCCGGGCTCCGATCCCGGTCCGCCGGGCAAATGAAAAACCCTGTGGCGGCGTAGCGGTGACCACAACCCAGAAGAGCACCCGCCACCCCGAAAAACCTCCCCATCAATGGTTGATGCTAGGAGCGGACGGAGGCCCAGGGTTCTTCTTGGCTGACGTCGACCATGAATGGGCCTGTCTGAGTGCCGGGTGAAAGGATAGCAAGGATCACCGCGTCACGGTTAGAAATGTTGAAAGTGGCGTGCACCACTCCGGGCAGCATGTGTGCGACCTCGCCGACCTTGAGGATGCGTCGTTCACTGCCAACCCATTGCTCCACCTCGCCTTCGAGCACATAGATGGCTTCTTCCAACTCCGGATGATGATGGAAATCGTGGGCTTCGCCCGCAGGGAGGACTGCGCGACAAATTTGCAGATCCTTTGCATTGGTGACCTCGGGGTGGCACATCCAGTAATTGGTGCGGCCTTTGAAATCCTCTTGCAGGGCTTCGTTTTGGGTGATGAAGGATGGCTTGTTCATATCGTTGATTTTGCGACCAATTGGGTGAGATGCAATGCGGCGTCCGACATCAATGCATCGAGTGGATGGCCGGTGTCGGCGAGTGCGTGGAGGTTATGGAAAATCCCGCTGTTGCGGGCGTCAGCATCTGCTAGGCCACAGAATCCCGTGACGGGCACGCCTAAGGAGGTGGCGAGTCGTGCGAGTGCGACGGGGCCTTTTCCGCTGAGGCTTTGGTGGTCGATCGATCCCTCGCCAGTGATCACGTGGTCTGCGGATCGGATGCGGTTTTCCAGATCTAGTACATTCGCCAATAGGTCAAACCCCGATACCAGCTTGGCGGCTGCAAAGTGGAGGAGTCCGAATCCCAAGCCACCCGCCGCGCCTGCACCGGGGATGTCTGCAGAGGCCTCGCCACCGGCGATCGTGGTGAGGTGGGTGAGCGCATGTTCTAACACGACCTTTTCATCCGCGCTTGCGCCCTTTTGCTCGGAAAAGACTGCGGTGCTGCCGCGTGGGCCGAGGAGGGGATTTTCAACGTCGCACGCCGCGATGATTTCCGGCAATGCGAGGCGAAAACGACCATCGATGCGCTGAAGGCGATGAAGATTCGCTGGGGTGGGATCGATGGCCATCTCGTTTTCATCGAGAAACCTCACACCCAGTGCCGCGGCCATTCCGGCTCCTCCATCGGTCGTGGCGCTGCCGCCTAGGCCGAGAATGATGCGGGCGACCGAGTGTTCGGTGATGGCGTGGGCCATCTGCATGCCCACGCCCCGAGTGGTCGCTTGCAGGGGGAAGCGTTGTTCATTCTTGAGACGCCAAAGCCCTGCGGTCTCCGCCATCTCGAGAATCGCGGTGAGACCCTGCTGGGTGTTTGCTAAAACATAGCGGCTCTCGATGGGGCGCCCAAGTGGATCGACCGCAGGGCAGGTGATCCATTTCCCGGCGAGCGTAGGTTGAAGCGTCTCCATGAAGCCCTCGCCGCCATCGGCGATCGGGCAGAGATCGAGTTCGGCATCGGGCTCGGTTTGATGAATCCCGCGAGCCATCGCCACGGCGGCATCCATGGCGCTGAGTGAGCCTTTGAACTTGTCGGGTGCGATCAGGATGCGGCGTGGCATTCAGCGGGAGGCGTGTTTGATTAGAATGTCACCAGCACTGGATCAAGCGAGACGATGAAACCACGAGAACTTAGGGTTTCTTTTTCGCGTTTTGCAATGCTTGCGAGAACCAGTCGTTGCTCGGTGTGGCAGCGGAATTGGGATTTTGTCTTTGGCCTTGTGGGCGTGGTTGGTTCGGGCGGGAGTCACGGTCGCCGGACTCCGAGCGGCGGTTATCGAGATCCACTTTGCTTTTCATCGAGAGAGCGATGCGGTTGCGTTTCAGGTCGACCTCGACCACCGTCACGTGAACTTTTTGTCCGACCTTTACCACCTCGGAAGCGTCGCGGATAAAATGATCGGCCAGTTGGCTGACGTGGACGAGGCCATCTTGGTGTACACCGACGTCCACAAATGCGCCGAAGGCAGTGACATTCGTGACGATGCCGGGGAGCTTCATGCCGATCTGCAAGTCGCCGGGTTTTTCGACACCTTCGACAAACGAGAATACCTCAAATTGTTTGCGGGGATCGCGGCCGGGTTTCGCGAGTTCTGACAAGATGTCTTTGAGCGTGGGCAAGCCGACTTGGTCGCCGACGTATTTTTGCAGGTCGATTTTCTTGCGTGCCGCTTCGTTGCCTAACAGCTCTTCCACCTTGCAGCCGACGTCTGCGGCCATTTTTTCGACGAGCGGATAGCGCTCGGGATGGACTGCCGATGAATCGAGCGGATTGGCACCGCCTCGGAGGCGGAGGAATCCTGCGGCCTGCTCGAAAGCCTTCTCGCCGAGGCGGGGGATTTTCTTGAGTTGGTCGCGTGAGGTGAATGCGCCGTTTTCATTGCGCCATGCGACGATGTTCTCTGCGAGCGATGCGTTGAGGCCGGAGACATAGGATAGCAGTTGTTTCGAAGCGGTGTTGATCTCGACGCCCACCGCGTTCACGCAACTGATGACTGTATCATCGAGGCTGGCCTTGAGCGCGCGTTGATCGACATCGTGCTGGTATTGGCCGACCCCGATCGCCTTGGCGTCGATTTTCACGAGTTCTGCGAGAGGGTCCATGAGGCGGCGGCCGATGCTAACTGCACCGCGCACCGTGACATCTTCGTTTGGGAACTCCTCGCGGGCGACGTCCGATGCCGAGTAGATGGACGCACCGCTTTCGTTGACCATCACGATGGGGATGGATGATGGAAGTTTGAGTTTCTTGATGAACGATTCCGTTTCGCGGGATGCGGTGCCGTTGCCGATGGCGATGGCCTCGACGTCATGTTTTTTGATGAGGCCCATCACCTCGACGGCGGCCTCATACGCTTGGTTTTGTGAGCCGGCGGTGGCGTGGAGCACCGTGTGGTGAAGCAGCTTGCCGGAGCGGTCGAGGACGACCGTTTTGCATCCGGAGCGGAAGCCGGGGTCGATGGCTAACAGACGTTTTTCACCGAGGGGTGAGGCTAACAGAAGTTCGCGGAAATTGTCGGCAAACACCGTGATTGCGGTTTCGTCGGCGCGTTTCTTCGCGAGCAGGCGGGCTTCGGTTTCCATGGACGGCATGAGCAGGCGCTTGCAGCCATCCTCGACGGCTTGGGCCACGTGTTGGCCGCTTGGGCCGTTAGAAGTGACCCAGTCGGGCAAGGCCGTGCTGGTCACGCGGTCGAGTGGGACTTCCACCCGCATGATCAGGAATCCCTCTTTTTCACCACGGCGGATCGCCAAGGTCCGGTGGGATGGGATTGAGCAGAAGGGTTCGCTCCACTCGAAGTAGTCGCGGAATTTCTGGGCATCGGCTTCGGCTTCCTTGCCATACATGATCTTCGAGGAAACCGTGGCTTCCTCCTCGTAGATCTTCCGGACGTGGCCGCGCAAGGTCGCATCGTCGGCGACGCGTTCTGCGATGATGTCTCGGGCACCGGCAAGGGCATCGGCGGTGGTTAGAACTTCTTTTTCCGGATCGATGAATTTGGCAGCCTCGTCCTCCGGTTCGGTCGATTGGTTTTCAAAAATGAAATCGGCGAGGGGAGTGAGACCGCGCTCGATCGCCTTGGTGGCGCGGGTTTGGCGTTTCGGGCGGAAGGGGGCGAAGATGTCCTCCACGGTGGCGAGGGTGAGTGCTGCTTCTAACTTCTTTTTCAGCTCGGGGGTCAGGAGCGAGCGTTCTTCCAGCGACTTCAGAACCGCGGTGCGGCGGGAGTCGAGTTCGGCGAGCTGCAGCATCCGGTCGCGGATCGTGGTGATTTGGACTTCGTCGAGTGAGCCAGTTTGTTCCTTCCGGTAGCGCGAGAGGAAGGGAACGGTGGCGCCTTCGGCAAGGAGTTTGGCGGTCGTGGTAACGGAGGAAAGGGAGATGCCGGTTTCCCTGGCAATGGCTTCGAGGTGACTCATGAGGGTGTTGGGTTTAATCGACGCAGGCGGCCTGGGCAAGAAATTGGAAGCGGGAAGGCGAGATTTGGGGGATCATCCGACGGCTTGCCAGTGCGATGAGAATAGGGCACTTAGACACATGCGGATATTCCAGGACGAGATTTATCAGAAGGGTGAGAGGTTGATTCGGATCGTGCGGCTGGACCGGTATGAGGTGGAATTCAAGGAGACGGTCGGCGACCCGAAAGGGCCTGGGGATCAAACGGTTCTATCAAAAAAGGAATTTTGCAGGTTGATTCGCGGGATGGAGCGGGTGTTTCCGGTGAAGAACGCGTGATGGGAGCGGGTTGGGTTCGGGCAACGGCATGATCGAGTCAAATCACAGCCACTCGGCAGGCGCGGGTGAGGCAGGCGTCTCGGAGGTGCCGTCCTTGCCGAGTTGGAGTGAGGCAGTGCGGTTCTGGGCGAAGCTTGGTTGGATCAGTTTCGGTGGTCCGGCGGGTCAGATCGCCATCATGCATCGGGAGATCGTCGAGAGGCGGCGCTGGGTGTCAGAGGATCATTTTCTGCATGCGCTGAGTTTCTGCATGATGTTGCCGGGGCCCGAGGCGCAGCAGTTAGTCACCTATCTCGGGTGGCGACTGCATGGTGCGCGGGGCGGGATCGCGGCGGGTGCGCTGTTTGTCCTGCCATCGATTTTCATCCTGCTAGGGCTGAGTTGGTTTTACATGGCACAGGGTGGCGTTCCATGGGTCAGTGGGATTTTTGAGGGTCTCATCCCTGCGGTCATGGCGCTCGTGGCGGCTTCCGTCGTGCGGATTGGTAGAAAGGCATTGAAGACCAAGTGCCTTTGGGCGCTGGCGGCATTGGCGTTTCTTGCGATTTTTGCGTTCCATGTTTCCTTCATCGTGATTGTTTTAACAACGGCAACGTTAGGTTATCTTGGCGGCAGGTGGTGGCCCAAGCAGTTTCAGGCGGGTGGTCGTCACGGTAAATCGATGGCTCACGAACTTCCGTGTGTGGTTTTGCGTCCGGCGGTCCGAGCGAGTTGGGCGCGTAGTTTTTGCGTGATTTCGGTCTGCTTGATCCTCTGGTGGGCTCCGGTGTTGGCGGCGGGAGTTTTATTAGGCTGGGAAGGAATTCATCTGCAACAGGGCCTATTTTTCAGCAAGGCGGCCTTGGTCACGTTTGGTGGTGCCTACGCGGTGCTGCCCTACGTTTCCCAGATGGCGGTCGTCAATTTTGGTTGGCTAGGGCAGGGGCAGATGATGGCGGGACTTGGGCTTGCGGAGACTACGCCGGGGCCATTGATCATGGTGTTGCAGTTCGTGGGATTCGTGGCGGCATGGCAGCATCCCGGTGCGTTAGACCCCGCTTTTGCTGCGGTGCTGGGTGCGTTGATCACCACTTGGGTGACGTTTCTGCCGAGCTTTCTTTTTGTGTTCATGGGCGCGCCGCATGTCGAGCGCTTGGGTGAAATTCCGGCGGTGGCGTCCGCCCTAACAGGAATCACGGCGGGGGTGGTCGGGGTGATTCTCAATCTCGCCATTTGGTTTGCATGGCATGCGCTCTGGCCGAATGGCGGGCATTTCGATTACCGAGTCGCCGTGATGGCGGTCGGGGCATGGATTGCGTTGGAGCGCTTCAAATTGGGCGTCGTGCCGGTTCTCGCAGCATGCGCGTTGATTGGAGTGATTTGGAAGATCTGCCTTTTTTAAAGCATAGGTTAGATCGCCTCCGCTTCCCAAGCGCGTTTCAGTGAGGGGCCGAGTGGGCTATCCAGTGCGTGCAACCAGTGGTCGTGGTTGAGGATGACGGGGAGTTCTGGGAGGATGCGATGGGGGAGGTCGGGTGAGCTTTCGACGGCATGGGCACGGAAGTATTCGTCACCGTTGGTGGCAGGCCCGATCACTTGGTGGGCGGAGCGGCCGATGCCGAGCAAAGCGGTGTGGACCCAGCGCGCGCCGAGCCACGGGCAGAGGATTTCCCCAGACGCATGGACGGAAAAACCCGCAGAGTCGCCGCCGAAGTCGATTTCCCAGCCATCTGCGCGGAAAATGCAGCCATCGGCCCGCCAGCGCTCCGACAGGCGGGGGAGTAGCCAGAAGCGGACCGCTTCGTCGGCGTCTGCGGGTGTTACGGCCAGCCGGATGCGTGTGTCGGCTAGGCCGCGCAGTTGCTGGAGAGTGGTCACCGCGATTGAGCGATAGCGCCGAGCCGCTTCGTCGGGGCCGTGGTCCTTGGCCATTTGCGGGAGGACTTGGCCTGGGAGAGGTTCTTGGATGTTTAGCGTCAGCAATCGCACGCGGGAGTCTGGTTCTGTTTGGGTGCTGGGTCAAAGCCCGGATTGGTTGAGAAACCTTGATTTTTCAGGCATGAAAACAATCTTGATCCCGCGAGACGGAAAGGGGATGCTTCGCTTCAACAGATCCGATGGCAGTTAAGGATAACAAAAAGAGGGGAGAAGTCCCTGAACCGGCGCGGTGGTCGAACGAGATCATTGGCATCGCGTGGATTGTTTTCGGCCTGGTGTTGCTTTTATCGGTGGTGAAATACAGTCCGGCGGATTTGCCGCGCTGGGGCATCTTGGGTGCATTCGCGGGACCTGCCGGGGTGAGGAGTGAGAACTTGATCGGACCGGTGGGTGGTTTTCTTGGGTTTTCCCAAATTTTTCTATTCGGTGCGGCTGGCTTGCTCATTCCGGTCGGCTTCATTTGGTTTGGAGTGTCGAAACTCGCGTTCGAGCGCCGGATTTGGCCGACCGTGGTGGTCGGGTTTTGCATCATGCTGTTGACGGCATCGGCATGGTTGGATGCGGCAGACGTTTTTTTCAATGCTTGGGCAAAGCGTTGTCTCTTGAGTGATCCCGGACCGGGTCCTGGCGGTGTGATCGGGGATGGCTTGGGAGGATTTCTGCTGGTGCATACCATCGGGCGTGCTGGAACGCTGCTGCTGACCAGCGCCGTTTATTTGGTGTCATTGGTTCTTCTCACGGGCCAACAGCCGATTGCGTTTTCAAAAGTGTGCTATCGGTCCGTGCGGCACATGATCCGTGACTGGCAAGAAAGCCGCAGCGAAAGTGGGAAAATCGCCGCGCGCGAGGCTGAAATGTCAGCCGAGAGAGAGCGCCAACGTGAACAACGGCGTAAAGACCGAGATGCAGGAAAAGCCGCTGCGGCCGCTGCGGCCCAGGAAGATCAGCAGGTGCTTCTGCCATTGCGTGATAACCCGACGCCTCAGATCATCGATGCCTCCCAACGGCGGCTCAGCGAACCCCATATCGCGGGGACAAAGCCATTTGAGCGGAAGAAGCCAGTGGGACATCAGTTTCTCTCGGTCACGGGGTTTGAGAATTACGAACTTCCGGGATTTGACTTGCTCGACATCGATGAGTCGGTGGAAGCGCCAGAGGCTAACCGGGAAGAGCTGCTGCAAACTCAGCGAACCATCATCGATACGCTTCAAGCGTTTGGGATCGAGGTTAGTGCGGGTGACATCACTCGTGGGCCGACGATCACTCGCTACGAAATCTATCCGTCGACTGGCCTACGGGTTTCTCGGATTTCGCAGCTTGAGGCTGACCTTGCTCGTGCTACGTGTGCGGAGCGGATCAATATCCTCGCGCCTATCCCGGGCAAGGACACGGTCGGGATCGAGATTGCGAACTCGCAGAAAGTCGCAGTGCCGCTCCATGAGTTGCTGCACGACCCTGAGTTCCGCTCCGCTAAAAAGAAGATTCCGCTCGCGCTTGGCAAGGATGTCTACGGCAAGACCGTCATTGGAGATCTCGCAGCGATGCCTCACTGCCTTGTCGCGGGGGCGACCGGATCTGGCAAGTCGGTTTGTATCAACTCGATCATCGCTTCGATGTTGTTCAAGTTCGGCCCAGATGAATTGCGCTTCATCATGGTCGATCCCAAGGTGGTCGAAATGCAGATGTACAACCGCCTGCCGCACTTGGTGGTTCCGGTGGTGACCGATCCGAAGAAAACCGTTGCTGCACTCAAATGGGTCGTCAATGAAATGGAGAAACGCTACCGGATCTTCGCCAAGGAAGGGGTGCGGAATTTTGATAGCTTCAACTCTCGAACACGTCCCGAAAAAGCCGATGTTGAAGCTGTGGAAGAGGATGTGGTCGAGCTTGAAGACCCGGCCGACGATGAGACGATTGAGTCGATCGCACTGGCCCTTGAGTCTGGAGAACTCGGTCCCGAGGCTGAGCTCGAAGAGGAGGAGATTTTCGAGGAGAAAATTCCAGATCGTTTTCCATACATCGTGGTTCTAATTGATGAGCTTGCGGACCTCATGCAGACCGCCCCAGCAGATGTGGAAATGTGCATTGCGAGAATTGCGCAGAAGGCACGTGCGGCGGGCATTCACTTGATCATCGCGACGCAGACGCCGCGTGCCGATGTGGTCACCGGCATCATCAAGGCCAACATTCCGTGCCGGATTGCCTTCCAGGTTTCCTCGGCTCTCGACTCACGCGTGATTCTTGACACCAAGGGCGCAGACAAACTCGTTGGCAAAGGTGACATGCTTTATTTGCCGCCAGGCTCGGCAAAACTGGAACGTGCTCAAGGTGCATACGTCACCGATGCGGAAATTGAGCGCATCATCGACCACTGTTCAAAGCAAGGTAAGCCGAAGTTTGAAACCGACATTCAAGCATCGATCAATAGCGAATCTGATGAGGACGGCGACGATGATGTTTCACAAGCGGACGAGGATCTCATCATGAAGTGCATTGAGGTGGTGCGCCAAGAGCAGAAGGCCAGCACCTCGTTGCTTCAACGGCGTTTGCGGCTCGGTTACACTCGTGCGGCACGAATGGTCGATATCCTCGAGCAGCGCGGAATCGTTGGGCCGGGTGAGGGTGCCAAGGCTCGCGAGGTTTTCCTGAAGTAAGCTTCGAGCAATCAGAGTGCTCTACTTAAATGCTTGGGCGAGGTGCCGTTCGATCAATCGTGATAGACGTCGAATTGATAGATCGACCAGTGGTATTTGCTGCTAGAGCCGGTTTGTGTGATTCGGATGTGTCGTGCGTGTTGCTTGGGGAAATGGATGGCAGTGATGCCTAACTTACCTGCGCCACTGGCGACTGGCTCGCTCCAGTTCTTGCCATCATTGGAGACGGTGACGGAATAGCTGGTGGGCGAATCCCAGAGTGCCCATGTGTTATCGAGGGTGATGCAGCTAAATTCACGCGCCTCTTGCATGTCGATCTGGAACCATTGCCCGGGGTGCTGGGTGCTTGTCATGTCGCGCCAGCCAGTCCAATGGTCGCCGTCGAGCGCATTTGCTGAAGATACATCGATGGGGATCTTCGCACTGCTCATAAGGAATGTCCCCCCATCGGCCGAGGCAGAGGCGATCCATGTTTTTGAGTCGTATTTCAATTCCTTCGATGGCAGGGGGATGGGGTCTTTCTTCGGTGATGACATCGGTAACTCTCCGAGTCCGGTCAAGGTCCATGTGCCTGGGGTAGCATTGAATTTGATGTGCTCGGAGTCATCTCCTGCCCAAGTGATCCCCTTTACCGCATCGTGGAAGTTTCCATCCCAGATGGTTACGCCGTTGGCGGTGATCCGATCCAGTCGGGTGAACGAGCTTCTTGGGATTCCTACAATCGCAGTGGTACCCATGGGTGATGTTAGAGTTAGATTGTAGTCAGAGGCTGTTTTCTTCAAGCCAACGTTTACGTTCCCTTTGATGGTTGGAACCGTCACTTTCAGGGTGTGGAGGAATGCTTCCTTGGGAAACACATGGTAGGTGTCCCAGCCGGGCGACTCGGGCGAAACTCCGGCAATGGTTTGCGACAGAAGAATCACTGGTGGATTCCACCCGTGGTTGAGCGATGAGGCATCGTCAAATGCATCGATGCGTGAGGCCCACCAGCGGTCGTAGTGTTCCCAAAGTGTGGTGAAGCTCGCAGGGATCATGGTTCGGTAGCGTTCCTGCATTCGCATCAGTGCGTATTCCTGCTTCCCCATGGTGCAAAGGGCCTCAAACACCCAGCGGTCAAAGAAGCAGCTCGCAAAGGTCTTTTTCGTAAGCACGTTTTGATAGATCGCTGACCACTTCGAGCGGTCGGCAAGGCCTACATTGACGGCCATGGCGTTCGCACGGTCGTCGGGCTCTTTGACTTGAGATGACATGTAGTAACCTGCCTTCCAGTATTTCTCATCGAAGCTTTTGCGAATCTCTTCCAGCTTGGTGTCGATTGTTTTCAGGTCTGATTCGTGGCCGGTTGCGATGGCAATCTTACGCAGGGTGCCGAGGCAGTTGTAATAAAAGCAGGTTTCGATCACCGCCGTGTCCTTGTTTTCCTTGCCCCAATCGAACCACGTGCGGGGATTTCCAAACTGGTAGGTTTCAAACAGGAACTTTTTGGTAGGCTCATAAACGGCCCGCATCGAATCAAGATCACCGGTTTGCAGATAATAGAACCAAAGCCCATAATCACCGAGAAACTCAAGGTGTTGCCCTGGATAAAACTTAGGCTCAAGTTTTCTTCTAACCAGCTCCTTGCATAACCGATGTGACTTGGAGTCGAAGATGTAGAAGCATTCGTTCAACTCCGGTGTTCCATCGCCCCAGAATCCAACGCGTTCCCGGTCTGGACAGTCATAGAAGTGGTCGCGCATGCAAATGTAAGCGGTCCGCGCTGCCTTTTTCCAAAGGATGTTGTAGTCGTTGTCATTGCATTCGAATGACCCTACAAAGCGAGTGTCATATCCAGTTTCTCGGTATTTCACTGAGAGAACCTTGACGCCCGCAGGAATCGTATAAATGGCACCCTCACCACTCACCCAGTTCTTGGCCTCGTAGAATTGCTTGCCGGCTTGCGTGGTGTAACTTTCGGTTTCAGTTAGGAAAAGAACTAGCGGGTTGGAGGAGTTGAATTTAATGACTTTGCCTGCCTCGGAATCGAGTTCGACTGATGGTTGAAAGTGGCAGTTGTAAGGCATGGTGCACACGAGTTTCCAAGGCTTGTCCTCAACGTGCGGAAGATCTTTGGAGGTGCGGAGGTAATCCTTCTGTCCGTAGTCAAGGATTCCGGAAGTTTGAGTCGTGGTAGGCTCAGCGCTCGATAGAGAAGTGAGCGTGCAGGTGATCAGGAGAAAAAGGCGGAAGATCATATGAAAAATTGGTTTTGGCAGTGAATCAGGTTGGAGATCATTTTTAGTGGTGAGCGGGACTTCGCAGAAGGTGAGGGCGGCGATGCCATTTTCACCGCGCGACAACGTGCGCCGGCTCCATGAATTGCCGTCAATGTAGGTGATTTTCGGCGGGGTCGTTGGTTTAAGTTGCTTCAATTGGCTTATGTCAATTCAGTGTCATATGAGCTGAGTAAATCGTTCCTTTTACTTTGGAACTTGTAGTGTTTTCGCCACAGGGAAGGTTCGGATCTCAGGTTGGTCCTTGGCGGACTCAATGGATTTGATTGCATTTTCCACAGCGCTGATTCTTCGTTTGTTGAGTTCTGGGGGAAAGTTGTCCTTGCCAACTTTTCTCGTAAAACTAGCGAGCACTTTCTGCAAGTCAGGAATGGCGTCACGCGCTGCTGATCCATAACTTGCGATTTCCTTCATGATTTCTCCTGTGCGGCTTTCGCTGCCATGGCCGCCCTGGGTATTGACAAAGACGATGCCAGCGGCGATCCCCTCTTTGAAGTGATACTTCGTGAGTGCCCTGAATGCCCCCATGCGAATATCATTTCCAAACATCGTATCCGCCGGGCACCGGGTCTCGACGGCGGTGAGAAGGTCTGGTGCGAGCGCCTCAACATCCTCAAGTGTGAGTTGTTTTTCGAATGTTGCCTTCAGCGTTGCGCGCGCCATGCCATCAGGATTGTTTGCAACCGCCTGAATGGCTGGATAGAGCTTCTTGCGATCGATATTCTCAATGGATTTCTTGATCAGACCGCCGAAGAGTGCTTCGGCAAGCTCGCCTTGGGTGATTTGGATTGGATCTTCCCACGCGACAGGCTCAAGAGGTTCTGCGGTGATCACCATCGCATCTAACATGCTAGGAATCGCTGGCTTGGCAAAATCGCCCATGTTTTTCAGGGCTTTAGCAGCCTTCACTCGGAGCCAGCGATCTTCGTGGGTGAGCAAGCGGACAAGAACCGGCAATGCCTCTGGGGCCTTCAGGTGTCCGAGTGTCTCACAGGCACCTTGTCGGGAGTGGGGATCCTTGCCCTCTGCCATTAGAACTAGATCATTCACCATCGTCCTCGCTTCAGGGCGCTTCGCGAGTTCCTCTGCGGTCCAGCTGCGAACGACCGGTGACCAGTTCTCAAATGCAGAGATCAGCTGCTGGAAAGTCATTGTCTTGCGGTCGAGATCAAAGCGTCCAGCGGCGATGGTCTTGTCCACGTCGTCACGGCTCAGGGCGTTTGCTGGGTTTGCGAGTTTCCCAGTGATACAAAGCTTTTTGAGAGGCAGTGAGTAGGTCAACACATGGGTCGCCGCTGGGCTTAGGCCCGAATAACTACTGTCGCCGTAGTAAGTGTTATCCTCAGTCGATCCCGGTCCGTATTGTTCGTTTCCGTCATAGGTGAACGATCCATCACAGCGCCGTGCGAGGTCGAGATGCCATGAAATCTCCTTGAAGAATGCTCCTAAGGCTCGCGGGCCGCCCACATTTGCGCCGAGGGCACCCCAGAGGTAGCTGAATCCCTGGCCAGTGTGACCGTACTGGCGATTGTTGTAACCTGCCGTGGCCATTTTTGCATAGTAGGTAGCCTCGGTGGCTTTAGTCGGTTGCAGGCTAAACATCACAGCAGCCATGGAGTTCTTGCCGTTGTTTTCGTGATAGAGCCAAGGCGCATGTTCTCCGTAGGGAATCGCCCCCTTGTCGACGTAGTAACCAAAAAAGTTAGAACCGCGGTTGATGGCGGCATCGACCTCGGGATCGGTTACCCCGCACTTTTTGCCGATCACAATCGCGAGGTTGCCGATCAATCCGGCGGCATTCACGGGGCCATAGGGTGGGATTGAGCCATGAAGTTCACCTTTTTTAGTTAGTTCGGCGATGCCGTGGCCGAAGGTGCCGTACATGCTCTGGCCCTTCGCAAGCTTGATGGTATAGTCATTGATGCTTGGCAGAACTTCTTTGTCATTGGTGGCGAGGAAGTATTCGCAGAGGAATAGATCGCGGTAGCCCCACTGCCACGTGACCATGTCTTTTGTTTTCTCGCTAGAAGCGAGTTGCCTAGCGTATTTTTTAAGTTTCGGTAGGTATTCGGCATTGCCGGTTGAGAGGAGGGCGAGTCCATTGATTGCACCATTCCAGTCGTTGCTCATCGGTTCTCGATCTAAGACTTTGCAGGCTTCCTCGAAAATCTTTTTTGACTTTGGGCAATTGAACGGTGCTGTCGCGCTGTAGGTTCCCATGACTCGGAGTTTAAGCCGAGCCTCCTGTTTTTTGCCTGCCCTCGATAGGGTGAGGTTCAGAATTCCGCCATGGTTTTCCTGCTCCGCTTCTTGAATGGCCATGGCGATGCTCTTCCGCGCATCATCTGCAAACAGTTTGCCGCCAACACCCAAAATAACGTCGTTCACCTGTACCACACCATCGGCAGGTGATTTTGTGCCCACATGGGTTACGAGAATTTGCCGACTTGCGGTGGTGGTGCGTCCTTGGACACTGTCTAAGTACTCCGCAGGCTTGGTGTAGATCCAACCACGCAGGCCGGTGGCGCCGAGGTTGTAAGTGAGCTCTCGGTCCACCTTGGTACTATCGCTGCGGAGATCTGGCGGAGATACCGCAGCAATTGCCAAGCCATCAGGCAGTGCGAATGTAAGAAGCAACGTGGGAACCAAATGTCCTAGGTAGTAGAGTTTTGTGAGGCTGGTCATGATCGAGTGTAGGGATAGTTGGGTTAGGTTAGCGTTGAGTCGTTGGATCGCCGACTTGACTGACTGAGTTTGGTGGTTCCTTGAATCATTTCGTTGCAGTTGAGACCGGAGTACCTCGGCTAGGGAGGGGACCCCAATTTTCTTCCATGAGTGCGAAGATTGCGGGTTCGGTGTCCTTGAGTTCGCCTGTTACGAATGGATAGAAATCATTTGAGCCGAAATAAGACTCGGTCATTTCCGCGAAAAACTCCATTTGGTTTTTGAGTCCATAGTGTTCGCGGCGATTGCCTGGGCTGTTGAGCACAGCATTGTATTTCCCGCTTTCGCGAAACTTTGCCCAAGCTGCTTTCACCCTTGGTTCTTCGAAGCCAAGCACTTGATCATGGTATGCGTGGGCCAACTCATGGAGTACTACCCACGGCATCCGATGGATGTCAAACGGCAGGAGAAAGCTATCGACGGCGGTGTCAGGCACAAAACTGGCGGTGTGTTTGTCGCGACGATACATTCCGCTTCTCAACGGATTCTATTTTTCGCAGCCCAACTTAGGGTTCTAGGATCAGATCAGTTCCGCGGCGATCGGGTCCACGAGGGCGCGGCCGTGGTGGATGAGGATGAGGCGGGTCCCTTGGATGTGAGCAAGGTTTTCGGAGATCAAGTGTTGAGCGCGGGCCTGGGATTCTGGGCTGAGGAGGTCGAGTGGGATGCCTTGGGTCGTGCGGAGGCCGAGGGCAATGCGTTCGATGCGGCGGGCTTCGTGGTCGAGTGGCTCGGATTCGGCGAGTGCGTGACCGATCGACTCGATCTGAGAAACGTAGCGGGCGGTGTCTGGGATGTTTTTCCAGCGGATGCCATCGATGGTCGAAACGGCGGAAGGGCCGAGGCCGAGGTAATCCTCACCGTCCCAGTAGCCTTGGTTGTGAGAGGAATGGCTGCCAGGCTTGGCGTAGTTTGACGTCTCGTAGTGATCGAATCCCGCAGCGGTTAAAACTTCATCCGCGAGGTGGAACAATTCCGCATCGGCATCTTCGTTTTCGCGCATTTCCCCACGGCGAAGCGATTCGAAAAATGCGGTGTCCTCCTCGTAGGTGAGGTTGTACGCCGACAGGTGGTCTGGGTTCAGGCCGATCGCGTGGTGGAGGGTAGTTTCCCAGTCGTTTCGCGATTGGCCAGGGATCGAGAACATCAGGTCGATGTTGATCGATGGGATGCCTGCGTCGCGGAGGATGCGGACTGATTCATCGGCTTGGGCGACTGAGTGCTCGCGGCCGAGGGTTTCCAGCACGTGTGGGGTGAACGATTGGATGCCGAGCGAGACGCGGGTCACGCCGAGGTCGCGGAACAATCCGGCCTTCGCAGCGTCGAAGGTGGCGGGGTTCGCTTCGAGCGTCACTTCATCGAGTTGAGAAAAATCGATGGCCTCGTGCAGTGCGCCAAAAAGTTTCCGGAGGTGGCTGGGGGAGAGCATGCTGGGGGTGCCGCCGCCGAGGTAGATCGTCCGTGGTGGCTGGACGAGGCGCGATCCCACCTCGCGGGCGAGAGCGTCCACAAAACTGCCGATCGGCGTGGTGCCCGGGGTGTGCTTGTAAAACGAACAATACGGACAAACCCGGTGGCAAAAGGGGATGTGGAGGTAAAGCAGCATGCCGATCAAGCGCCACGGACTTGTGAAATGTAGCTTGCGACCGCCGTGCGTGTGGCGGAGGCCAAATCTGCCTCGGGCGTGGCGAAGGGTGGGACAAACCACGGGAAGGAGCCGAGGAGGTCGGTGATCACCGCGACTTCGCCGTCGCAGGTCTGGTCGCCACAACCGATCCCGATGGTTGGCACGGTGAGTGCGGCGGTGAGCAGGCGCGCGGTTTCGGGGATGATCGATTCGAAGACGATCGAAAAAACGCCGGCATCGATCAGCGCTTGGGCACCTTCGTGGAGGGCTTCCGTTTGTTCAGGGGTTTTGCCTTTTTTGCGATAGCCGCCCTCTTCGAGCACGCGTTGGGGGAGCATCCCGAGGTGGCCCATCACGGGGATGCCGGCTTCGGTGATGGCGCGGACCTTTTCGGCTTGGCGGATGCCGCCTTCCAGCTTCACCGCCTCCGCGCCAGCGGCGACGAGTCGGCGGGCGGTTTCCAGCGCTTGGGTGGGGGTTTCGTAGGTGTGGATCGGCAAGTCGCCGACGATGAGCGCCTTGGGAGTGGCGCGGGCGACTGCGGCCACGTGGTGCAGCATGTGGTCGAGCGTGACGTGGGTGGTGTCGGGGAAGCCCAGGACCACCATGCCGAGCGAGTCGCCGACGAGGAGGATGTCGATGCCGGCCTCGTCCAGCAGGCGTGCCGTCGGGTAATCGTAGGCCGTGAGGGCGGTGACCGGACGCCCGCCCTTGTGGGCTCGGATGGAATCGGCTTTTTGGAGAGCGGTCACGGTTGGAGATTTTAGTGCGACGCAGCAGGTGGTTGAAACTAAAAAGCCCCCGCGGGGCGGAGGCTTAATGATCATGGCGACCCGTAAGGGAGTCGAACCCTTCTTGCCAGGATGAAAACCTGGAGTCCTAACCGATAGACGAACGGGTCGTGTGTCGCGGAGCGGGCGGAAAAGAAGCGTATGTGAGAGGACCTTGCAAGGTTTTTTTGGGTAAAAATTTTGCGAAGCCGCTTGAATCGTGATTTTGGCGGTTTCCTGTCGGATGATTCATCATTCCCAGAATGCTGGCTTGTCAATAGGGCGAGGATTTCTAGCTTCTTTGCACCCGCTTTGGAAAATCGCTGCGGGAAACCATCTTACATGAACACAACCTTGCTTGCTCAAACTGCCAATGAAGCCCGTGGCCTGGCCATGGATGCTGTCCACGCCTGTAATTCCGGTCACCTTGGCCTTCCACTCGGCTGCGCTGAGGTTGGGGCGGTGTTGTTCGGCGAGTCGATGCGGTACTACCCCGAGGCCCCGAAGTGGCTGAACCGCGATCGTTTCGTGCTGTCGGCCGGTCACGGTTCGATGTTCCTTTACGGATGGTTGCATCTCGCGGGCTACGCGGTCTCGCGTGACGATGTGAAAAATTTCCGCCGCCTGCATTCGATTACGCCTGGGCATCCGGAATTCCATGAGACACCCGGAGTGGAGGCGACCACGGGCCCGCTGGGTCAGGGGATCGGCAATGCGGTGGGGTATGCTCTCTCTGGCAAGCGCGCAGCGGCATTGTTCAACACCGCCGAGCACACGATTTTTGACCACCATGTTTTCGCGATTCATGGGGACGGTTGCCTTCAAGAGGGTGTTGCCAAGGAGTCCATCGCCTTCGCGGGCCACAGCGGCTTGGACAACTTGATCCTCATCTATGATTCCAATGATGTCACCTTGGATGCCATGGCGGATTTCACCCAAGGCGAGGATGCGGAGCAGTACTTCATTTCCCAGCGTTGGGATGCGGTGACCATCGATGGTCATGACCTCAACGCCATCGCGGCGGCTGTGGAAAAGGCCAAGGCGGACCGCAACGGCCGCCCGAAGGTGGTCATCGTCAAAACGGTCATTGGCAAGGGGATTCCCGAGGTGGCGGGGACTGCCAAGGGCCACGGCGAGGGCGGTGCAAAATTCATTGAATCCGCACGTGCCGGACTCGGGCTTCCAGCCGACGAGCATTTCTACGTTTCGCCCGAGACCCAAGCGTACTTCGCGGCGAGAACCGCAGCGTCCAAGGTCACCTTCGAGGCGTGGCAGGCGACCTACGATGCGTGGGCGGCGGCCAATCCGGAGCTTGCGAGCCAGTTGAGCGCATGCGTCGCACAGGCGGTGCCGGTCGATCTGAGTGACAAAATTCCGGCATTCGCTGCTGACTACAAAGACGCGACCCGTTCGGCTGGAGCCAACGTGATCAACGCCGTGGCCAAGGCAGTCCCGCATTTTCTGACAGGCAGTGCTGACCTTTTCGGTTCGACGAAGAACTACCTCAAGGATGGTGGTGATTTTTCCGCGGCCAATCCGCTTGGAAGGAATATCTGGTTCGGCATTCGCGAGCACGCGATGGGAGCGATCTGCAATGGCATTGCTTACGACGGCTTGTTCCGTGCGAGCGGCGCGACGTTCTTGGTGTTCGCGGATTACCTGCGCGGCGCGATCCGGCTTGCCGCGCTGTCGAATCTTCCCGTGAGCTACATTTTCACGCATGATTCGGTGGGTGTGGGCGAGGACGGCCCGACTCACCAACCGGTGGAAACGGTGAGTGGCCTGCGGGTGATCCCGAATCTCGACGTCATTCGCCCAGGCGATGCCGAGGAAACTGCGGGTGCTTTCATCGCAGCGATGAGTCGCACCGATGGGCCAACCGCGTTGATCCTGACGCGCCAGGCGATTCCGCTGATGAACGAATTGTCGGTTGAGACACGGCGCGATGGGGTTCTCCGTGGTGGGTACATTGCTCGCAAGGAGCGTGGTGCGTTGACGACCATACTTTTGGCCACGGGTTCTGAGCTTCAACACGCAATGGCTGCGGCGGCGGAACTCGGCGATGGCGTTCGGGTGGTTTCCATGCCTTGCTTCGAGCGGTTCGAGCGCCAAGGGGCGGACTACCGCGAGAGCGTGCTTCCTAAGGCCTGCACCAAGCGGATTTCGATCGAGGCAGGTGTCACCGATCCATGGTGGAAATACGTCGGCACCGAGGGCAAGGCGCTCGGCATCGATCGCTTCGGCATCAGTGCGCCGGGGGATGTGGTGATGAAGGAACTTGGGATGACCAAGGACCACGTCATCGCAGCTGCCAAGTGAGTTGAGCGCTCACACAGACGTCGCCATGCTTGTGGCAGTGAAGGATTTCACTCACTTCGTGGAAGACTGTGGTTTCCCTTTGGGGGATCGTCACAGGATGCTGCGGCCGAGTGTGGGAGGCGCAATTTTTGCAGCGGAATAAAGCAGCACACGGAGGTCGTGGAGAAGCCTGCGGGTGGATCGGCTGTCTTCGCAAAGCGCACGGAGCACAAACACGCCGTCGCCGAGGGGGCCGTGGCCGATGAGGGTGGTTGCGGAATTGAGCTGGTCGATCGCGTCGGCGGGCCAGTGCTGGGTCATTTCGCCCGAAGCGTAGAGCGAAAGATAGTGGGCTTTGGGGAATGCAGATTTTAGTCCCGATAGGCTGTGGTCGCCGGGCTTGAGGTTGAAGCGCTCACGGGCGATTAGATTTCCGCCGATGCGAAGATCCAGTTCCCAACGAAGGTTTTGATAGGCGAAGGCCTCGCCGCTTGCGACGCGTCCCGGCGCGATCCATTCAAAAAACAACAAGCTTGATGAAGGCGCGAGGTGGATGCGTGTGGTTTGTTCGTAGGCGGCATCGGCATGGGGGATGAAGGCCTCAGGAATCCACTCCAGAAATGCTTCCTCACCCACGGTGAACTTTTGGAAATTGGCGGCAGGTTTTCCAGATCGTGTCCGATAGACCCGCGAGGCTGCTGGGGTGGATAGAACGAGGCGTGCGCCGTCGGTGACAGTGATGTCCAAGTCCACACGGTCACCGTCGAAAAAACCTGCGGTTGGGTTCGAGAGGTTGAGGACCAGCGCTCCTTCATCCACATGGCCTTTTCCGATGTGAATCGGCACGCGGAAATCCTGCCGTGAAATGAAGGATACTCCATTTTTGCGCCGAGCGCATTCGAGCGTTAGATAACCGCCCAATGCATTTCCCGAGACTCCGCTAGATAAAGAGGTATTCATGCTTGAGCCAATGCATTAGATCCTCCTTGCCCTTCTCGGACTTGAGGTCGGCAAAAAGAAAGGGTCGGGAGCCGCGTTGAATCGCAGCATCGCGCGCCATCACTTCTAGGTCGGCACCGACGTAGGGGGCGAGTTCGGTTTTATTGATGAGAAGCAAGTCGCTGGTCCGAATCGCCGGGCCGCCTTTTCGGGGGATTTTATCACCCTCGGCCACGTCGATCACGTAGATGTAGGCGTCGACGAGTTCGGGCGAGAATGTGGCTGATAGATTGTCGCCGCCGCTTTCGATGAGGATGAGTTTGAGGTCGGGGTGCTGGGTTTCGAGGTCGATCACTGCGGCCATGTTCATGCTCGTGTCATCTCGGATTGCTGTGTGTGGGCAACCGCCCGTTTCGACACCGCGAACACGGTCGGCGGGCAAGACATTCGCGCGAAGTAGGAATTCAGCATCCTCGCGGGTGTAGATGTCATTGGTGATGACGGCGAGTGATATCTCGTCCTTAAGCCATTGGCAGAGACGAAGCACGCACATGGTTTTTCCCGAGCCGACGGGTCCACCGATACCGAGGCGGAAAGGGCGTTTGGTGGAGTTAGGAAATGAAGAGTCTGGCGTTGGATCTTGCATGGCGGAGTGAGGCGATTTCGAGAAGAGGGTTGAACCAGCCATCAGGCTGGCTTGCAGTGGCGGAGTCGATTTCAGTGCCGATATTGTCCAGTGATCGGTGAAGGATATGTTGGCAGGCATTCTGGCCGATCCGGATGAGTTTCATCGATGAAGAGGTCAGTCCAGAAAGCGCTTGATAGGCGAAGGCTCGGGCTGCTTGGGGAAGTGGTAGCGATGAGAGTTCGAGGGCAGTCACGATCAAGTGGTGGGCGCGCGGGGTGGCAGCACGGAGATCGATGATCAATGGCGATGGAGCGAGTGAGGCGAGCAACTCGAGGCGTTGCGAGCCGATCCGGCGCGAGGCGTCGCAGATTTCTGCGGGGATGCGCCAGGCGTCGAGTTCGGCATCAAGTGCGAGGAGCGCATCGAGCTGGCCGGTATTTGCAGCCGCGTGGGCTTGAGCGAAGTGGGGGATTTCGAAGGTGAGAAGCGCTGGAATAACTTGGAATGTTAGAAAATTCTCAAGGTCAGTTGCATTCCTAACAAACTGCAATTCCACTAGCTCCTCGAGGCCGAACGAATGTGCATAGGCCCCGGACGGGTAGCTGCTGTCGTTGGCTTGCAAGAGCCAGAGCATGGGGTCGCGGGTCATGGCGAGTGGGCGATGGCTTTGAGGGGTTTAAAAACGACCTCTGGCTCGGTGAATTCCCAGCCTTCACGGGCGAGGAGGTTGGCCATCGCTTCATCGTGAAGCACGAGAATGGCATCCTCGCGGATTTCGGCGGGCAGGTGGAGGTTGCCGGTTTTCCATGCGACCAATGCGGCGTGGGCTAGCGAATGGAAGGGGATTTGATAGACGGTTTCGGGCAGTTGTCGGACGATGTAGTCGTTACCGTTTTGGTGGAATACCACGCAGCCGTCGGTGAGGCGAGTCTCGAGGTCGAAGCCGAATTCCGTGCCGTCATCCGCGATTCCTCTCCAGCGGCGTTTGAGAAAGAGCCTTCGCTCGGCCCGTAGTTCGACCTGATGGGTAGTCGGAAGATCCGACCGTTCCGCGACCATGCATTGGATGATGAGCATTCGCGGGTGTGGTGTTAGAAAAGGAAATACCGTTGGGCCATCGGCAGCACCGAGAGGGGTTCGCAGCGCAGCTCGCGGCCATCGGCGGTGACCGTGTAGGTGTCGGGATCGACCGTGATTTTCGGCATCGCGTCATTGAACGGTAGATCCGCCTTGGTCACTTGACGGCAATTTTTTACGGCAACGAGGCGTTTGGCTAGACCGAGCGATTCGAGGGTTCCGGAGGTGAGTGCCGCATGGCTGACAAAGGTCACCGAGGTGGAAGCGATCGCCCTGCCGTGGGCCGCGAACTGGGGTCGGTAGAAGGTGGGTTGTGGGGTAGGGATTGAGGCGTTTGGATCGCCCATGTTTGCCCAAGCGATGAATCCACCCTTCAAGATGGTCTCTGGTTTCACTCCAAAAAATGCGGGCTTCCAGATCACGAGATCAGCGAGTTTTCCGACTTCAATCGAGCCGACTTCGTGTGCGATCCCATGGGTGATGGCGGGACAAATCGTGTACTTGGAAACATAGCGAAGTGCTCGGAAATTGTCGGCGGCAGGATGTGATGGACCCTCAAGTTTGCCGAACTGGACTTTCATTTTGTGTGCCGTCTGCCATGTGCGGGTGATGGTTTCGCCGATGCGCCCCATCGCTTGGCTGTCAGATGACATCATGGAAATCGCGCCGAGGTCATGAAGTAGGTCCTCTGCAGCGATAGTTTCGGGACGGATCCGGCTTTCCGCGAACGCCACATCCTCGGGGATGCGGGAATCGAGGTGGTGGCAAACCATCAGCATGTCGAGGTGCTCGTCAATCGTGTTTGCGGTGAATGGGCGTGTCGGGTTGGTCGATGAAGGGAGCACGTTCAACTCCCCGCAGACGCGAATGATATCGGGGGCGTGGCCACCACCAGCACCTTCCGAGTGATACGTGTGAATCGTGCGCCCTTTAAACGCATCGAGCGTGCTCTCTACGAAGCCTGCTTCGTTTAAGGTGTCGGTATGGATCGCGACCTGGACGTCGAATTCATCCGCTACGGTTAGACAGGTGTCGATCGCAGCGGGGGTGGTGCCCCAGTCTTCGTGGAGCTTCAGTCCGATCGCTCCGGCACGGACTTGCTCGCGTAAGGGTTCGGGCGATGAGCAATTCCCCTTGCCGAGGAAACCAAGGTTGACGGGGAAGGCTTCGGCAGCTTCTAACATCCGGTGGATATTCCAAATCCCTGGGGTGCAAGTGGTGGCGTAGGTTCCATGGGCTGGGCCAGTGCCGCCACCGATGAGGGTAGTTACGCCGCTGGCGATCGCGTGATCGATTTGCTGTGGGCAGATGAAATGGATGTGAGTATCGATCCCTCCGGCCGTCACGATGCAACCCTCGCCCGCGATCACCTCAGTGGCCGCACCGATGGTCATGGTGATTCCATCTTGGAGGAGTGGATTTCCTGCATGGCCGATTCCGACGATGCGTCCATGTTTGATCCCGATGTCCGCCTTGATCACCCCATGGGCTGAGTCGAGGATTAGGGCGTTCGTGATCACAAGATCGACCGACTCTGCGTCGCATGCGAGAGGGGATTGGGCCATGCCATCGCGGATCACCTTGCCGCCGCCGAATTTCACTTCGTTGCCGTAGCCTCCGGACTCAGTGATGAGATCGCGCTCCACTTCGATGAAGAGCTCTGTGTCGGCAAGTCTAACGCGGTCTCCGGTGGTAGGGCCGAAGGTGGCGGCGTAGTTGGTACGGGATTGTTTCATGCGTCGAGTGGGCCGTTGACCTTGTTGTTGAGGCCGTAAATTTCCCGGGTTCCGGCGAAGGCTACGAGCGGGACATCGCGGGTGTCGCCAGGTTCAAAGCGCACTGCGGTTCCAGCGGGGATATCGAGGCGGAATCCTCGGGCGGCGATGCGATCGAAAGTGAGTGATGCGTTGGTCTCCGCGAAATGATAGTGGCTGCCCACTTGGATTGGGCGGTCGCCGGTGTTAGAAACCGCCAGTGATTGTTTGGTCAGGCCTGAGTTCAATTCGATGCTCGGCGCGTCTGGTGGTGTGATGATTTCTCCAGGAATCATGAAGTTAGGATTTTGAATTTTGGGGCTGCGAGACCGATGACGAGCGATGTGACAATTCGGTTAAGCGAGAGCAAGTTCGATCATCGGACCGGATGGTGCACGGTGACGAGTTTAGTGCCATCAGGGAATGTTGCTTCAACTTGGACATCATGAATCATTTCGGCGACTCCCTCCATCACTTGATCGCGGGTGACAAAGGTAGCGCCGAGGCTCATGAGTTCTGCTACCGATTTGCCGTCACGCGCGGCTTCGAGGAGCTCTGCGGTGATGAGTGCGATGGTCTCGGGGTAGTTCAACTTTAGTCCGCGGTCGCGTCGTCGGCGAGCCAAGTCACCGGCGACCACGATTAGCAGCTTTTCCTGTTCGCGTGGGGAGAGGTGCATGAGGCTTATCGAATCGAAATGGCAGCCAGTGAGCCGCAGAAAGCGAGTGCGGCACCGATGCGGACTCGGCGGTCATGGTTCAGTTTAAAAATCGCGATGGATGCGACGGCGAGCACAGCAAGGCTGATTTCTAATGCACCATGCATGTGCAAGTAATTCGCGCGGAATGTATCGAACTCGTCGACTTCATCTGGTGAATGGTAGTGGCCAGGATGAGCGAGTGCGCTGGCAGTGATCATGGCGGAAAAAACGAATTGGGTGCACAGCGTGTGCAGAGCGTTTGTAGATTTTAAGTTCATAGATCGCATGGATTGTGGATTTAAATCACTCGTCGTGAAGTTTCAAAACAAAAAAAGCGGCCACACCCAACCAACCGGGTGTGACCGCAGCGGGGTTAACCGCGCAACAACCGAGTTGCAATCTTATTTGTAGGTGCCCTTGAGGAAGGGTTCGCCTACGACATCCTTGTATTCTTTAAGGATTTTGAATTGTCCGTCAGCACGAGTTTCGCCGATGAAGACGTTCTTCGTGAGGTGGTGATTCGCTTGTGTTGTCACCGTGCCGCCAGGGCCAGCGAAGGAGATGCCGCTCTTCAGGGCGGCCATGACCTTTTCCACCTCGAAGGAGCCAGCCTTTTCTACAGCTGCCTTCCAGAGATATACGCCATTGTAGGAGAGAACCATGGGCGAGCAGGTCACGCGACCTTCCTTTACGATTCCGGGAACGTCCGACTTTGCGAGCCATGACTTGAAGCTCTTGATGAACTTTGCGTTGTCTGGGCTCTTGATCGACTGGAAGTAAGTCCAGCATCCGAGTTGTCCGACCAACTGACTGGCAGGCAGACCACGGAACTCGTCTTCGGAAACTGAGAAGCTCACCACTGGGCAGGACTCTGCTGTTAGGCCTGCTGCCGCGTACTCCTTGAAGAACGGAACGTTGGTGTCGCCGTTGAGCGTATTGATGATGCAGGCGTCGCCGCTGGCAGCAAATTGCTTGATTTCCGAGATGATTTGTTGATAGTCTGTGTGGCCGAATGGAGTGTACTTGCCAGCGGAGATGATCTTGTCGGCAGCGTCTTTTGTGAAGCCACCACCGATGTTCTCAAGAGGCACACCCTTGCTGAGAAGGTATTCCATGAGGATAAGGTTGGTCGTCTGTGGGTACACATAATCCGAACCAATGAGATAGAACTTCTTCTTTCCTTCACCTAGCATGTAATCCACTGCAGGAGTTGCCTGTTGGTTCACTGCCTCGGCGGTGTAGAAGATGTTAGGAGACATTTCCTCACCCTCGTACTGAACGGGGTAGAAAAGAAGGCCCTTCTTTTCTTCGAAGACCGGCAAGACAGACTTGCGGCTCACTGAGGTCCAGCAACCGAAGGTTGCGGATACCTTGTCTTGATCGAGAAGCTGCTTCGCCTTTTCGGCGAAAAGTGGCCAGTTCGATGCTCCGTCAACGACGACAGGTTCGATTTTCTTGCCGAGGACGCCGCCAGAGGCATTGATCTCGTCAAAGGTGAAGAGTAACACATCGCGGAGGGATGTCTCACTGATCGCCATGGTGCCACTGAGCGAGTGAAGAACACCGACTTTAACAGTCTCTTCTGCGCGAAGTGGGGTGTGGGAAATTGCCATTGCGGCAAATGCTGCTGCTACGATTTTAGGGGTCATGTTGTGTTATGTTAGGTCAGGGGACTTTTGTCTGTGGGGTTGGGGGGATGGGTGGGGTGGCTTATGAACGAAATGGTTTACAAGCCACCCAGATAAATTTTATTAGAACTTAACTACCACTTGAGCACCGGTGAAGACCGAGTCTTCGCCGGATGTTACTTGGGTGGTGCTGAGTTCACCACGGACCGATAAACTTTTGCAGAATGCATAGGTCGGAGCGACGGTGAACTTGTGAGTATCGGGTTGGCCGGTCGAATAGCTATCGATGCCGTAACGAAATGCGGTCGAGAACTTGTCGGTGAAGGCGTATTTGGCAAGTGCGAGGCCCTGAGTACCCTCTGAGACGCCGTCCTCGTGGTAGGCGATTTCACCCGCCAATGTGAGTTTGTCGCTCAGGTCGTAGCTGGCCCAGATGTTATAGGTCAACCAGTCGGTGAGGCCTTCGGTACCGTCATAGCCAGCGCCCGCCCAAATGGTGAGCTTGTCGATGCCCTTGTAGGTGACGTAGGCTTCGTAGCCAAGACCGTTGCTGTAGTCCTCATCGCCAACAAAGAAGCCATTTCCTCCACGAATTGAATCCGAAACATTGGCGCCAGCGCCAAAGGTGTCGGTGGCATAATCCATTTTCACACCTGTATGGTAGGCGGGGATTGCACCAAGCCCGTTGGCATAGGTGAGCTGGTACATATTGATCGGGTCAAATGCCTCGTAACCGAGATAACTGAGGTACTTACCGCCGGTGAAAGTGAACGACCCAGCTTTGTAGTTGAGGTATGCATCGAGGATGCCGGCATCGTTGTTAGGAATATAGAACAGACTGACATAGCTTCCAAGGGCACCCTGGCTGGTTTCAAATCCCACCTTGACCGAGTCTAGGTTAGAACTGCCAGAATCCAGAAAGGTATCTTTGGTGTCTCCTGCATCGGTTACGGTGTACGAGCCAACAGCGTAGCCGCTAACCTTGAGCCAATCTTCGTAGCTTGCTGCGGCAGTTGCCTCGGTGCCTGCGAAGACGTTAACGGTAGTGAGTGCAGCCGCCATCACTGGGAGGTGCATGAGGTGGATTAAGCTTTTTCTTTTCATTTGTAGTAGGTTATTTCGTTTGTTTCAGCGGAATATCCGCTGTAGTTGTTTAAGCAAGCATCGTGCCAAGTATTTTTGGAATGGTTAAAAGATGCTAAATTTCCGGATGGTTGTGTAGCTTAGCGGATTGAGAAAGGCGGGTCGCGCGAATGGCGGCACATTTCTTATTAGACCGTTAGAAATTTTTTCACGATCTCGTCTGAAAGTGACTCCATGGGTCCAGCGGCAGAGACCGAGCCACGTTCAAGGATCGTGAACTCGTCTCCAAGCTCCTTGCAGAAGTCGAGGTACTGCTCGACGAGTAGAATGCCCATGCCCAGCTGATTCCGCAGGATGCGGATGGCGTCGCCGATTTGATCGATGATGTTGGGTTGGATCCCCTCGGTCGGCTCATCGAGAATCAAAAGCTTGGGGCGGGTGAGAAGGGAGCGGGCGATGGCGAGCTGCTGTTGCTGGCCGCCGGAGAGCATGCCTCCTTTGCGCTTTAGGAACTCGCGAATGATTGGAAATAGAGTGAAGACTTGGTCTAGGTAGTCGGGATCGGTGGTGATGCCTTGGGCGCGTGCACCGATGAATAGATTTTCCTCGACCGTTAGATGAGGGAAGATGTCGCGGCCTTGGGGAACATAGGCGATGCCCGCGCGTGCTCGTTGGGCGGTTGAGAGACGGGAGATGTCTTGGCCTTCGAATTTGACGGTGCCGGAGTCGAGGGGGAGCAATCCCATGATCGCTTTGAGGGTGGTGCTTTTGCCCACACCATTGCGGCCCATGAGGCAGGAAACAGTTTGGGTGTGGATGGTGAAATCGATCCCTCGAAGGATGGCGCTGCCTCCGATGGACAGGCTCAGGTTTGAGATTGCGAGGCTGGAAGTCATTGGGGAAAATGCGTTGGTGGCGCTTCGTTCATGCGGCCTTGGATTTGCGCCCAAGGTAAACCTCGATGACGCGCTCGTCGTTTTGAACCTTCTCAACCGGGCCCTCACAGAGCACATGGCCTTGGTGAAGGACCGTGACCTTGCGGCCTTGTGAAATTTGGCGCACGAAGGTCATGTCGTGTTCGATGACGACAATCGTGTGTTTTCCGGCGAGTGAAAGTAGGAGCTCGCCGGTACGATGGGTTTCCTCGTCAGTCATACCCGCTGCGGGTTCATCGACTAGCAGAAGGCGCGCATCCTGTGCCAGCAGCATGCCGATTTCTAGCCATTGCTTCTGTCCGTGTGCGAGTGTTCCGGCCTTGCGGTGTGCGTGGCTGGTGAGCTTGATCGTCTCAAGAATGGACTCGATGCGCTCGAGTTGGCTGATAGAATTTTTTCCAAAGAGGCAATGGAAAATCCCGCGTGACCCGGCAAGCGAGAGGATCAAGTTTTCCATGACCGAGTGGTCGGTGTAAACCGTCGGAGTTTGGAATTTGCGCCCGATTCCGAGTCGATAGATTTCGTATTCGTTCAGTCGGAGGAGGTCGTGTTTGGAATCGTCCCACATGAGGGTTCCTTCGTCGGGTTTGGTTCGCCCGGTGATGAGGTCGAGGAACGTGGTTTTTCCAGCACCATTTGGACCGATGACGGTGCGCAGTTCGCCTTCATCGAGGTAGAAATTGAGGTCATTGATCGCCTTGTAGCCATCGAAGGATTTATTGAGTCCCTCGGCAGCAAGAAGAATCGGTTTCGGGTTCATGGGTCAGTTGGCTTAAGGGTCGGATGATTTGCGTTTCATGCGTTTGGCGAGTGCTTGGATCTGTGAGGGCAAGCCGATCATTCCCTTTGGCATGAACATCACTACCAGCACGAAGCTAGTGCCTAGAAAAAGCAGCCAGAGATCCGGAAATTCGCGGGTGGCCCAACTCTTGAGTGCATTGACCGAGATCGCGCCGAGGACTGGGCCGACGAGGGTTCCGCGTCCGCCGAGTGCCACCCAGACGACTGCTTCGAGCGATTTTTCAGGGGTCATTTCGCTAGGATTGATGATGCCGACTTGGGGGACGTAAAGCGCACCGGCGAGGGCTGCAATGACGGCGCTGACGACGAAGATGAAGAGTTTGAAATTCGCGGTCGAGTACCCTGAAAACAACACGCGGTTTTCAGAGTCGCGGATAGCTCGCTGCACGAGTCCGAAGCGGGAATGCGTGAGCCACTTGCAGAGCATCACCACGATGATCAAGAGAATGGCAGTTGAAATGTAGAGGAGTCGCTGAGTGGATGCGATGCGCAGGTTGGCTCCTAACAGCGTGCGGAAGTCGGTGAAGCCGTTGTTGCCGCCCATCAGCATGTCGTTCCGAAAGAACATCAATGAGGCTCCGTAGGTCAGCGCTTGGGTGAGGATCGAGAAGTAAACCCCTTTGATGCGAGAGCGGAAAGCGAGGTATCCAAAAATCAAGGCAATCAAACCCGGGATTAGAAAAATCATCAAAAATGCGAATGGGAACGATTGGAACGGCACCCAAAAGGTTGGGAGTGTCGAATGACCGAGAAACACCATGAAGTCGGGAAGCGCACTTTTGTATTGTCCGAGTTTGCCAATCATGAGCATCAAGTGCATGCCCATCATGTAGCCGCCAAGGCTGAAAAAAAGCGCTTGGCCGAGACACAGGAGGCCGGTGTAGCCCCATAGGAGATCGATCGAAACGGCCAGAATTCCATAGCAAAGGTATTTGCCCCAGAGGTTGAGGGTGAAATCTTCGATGATTCCCATGGCGTTGAGCGTTGGGAACACGACTAGGATGATGAATCCGGAAACTGCAAGGATTCCGGTGTGGATTCGGGCGCTGAACGGAGAAGTATTCATGGTTCAATCAAGGCTGCGCGAACGGGCCACAAAGAGCCCGGCGGGCCGCCACTGGAGGAAGAGGATGATGCAAGCGAGGACCACGATTTTCCCGATGACGGGATTTCGCAGGATCTGTTGCAAGGATTGGTCTGCAAGGCCGATGCCAAGTGCACTGATGACGGTACCCATCAAATTTCCGACACCGCCGACGACTACGGTCATGAAGGCGTCTACAATGTAATTTTGGCCAAGTGATGGGCCCACATTGCCGATTTGGGAGAGAAATGCCCCGGCGAGTCCAGCGAGTCCGCAGCCAAAGGCGAAGGTCATCGTGTTTACGCGCTCGGTCCGGATGCCCATGCACGCCGCCATGTTGCGGTTTTGCATGGCGGCACGGATCATCAGTCCAAGTGAGGTTTTGTTGAGCACGAGCCAGGTCATGAGGATGATGATTGCTGCAAATGCGATCACAAAGACTCGGTTCCAACCGAAGAGCACATCATTGATCGTCCAGTTTCCGGACAGCCAGTTGGGGCTGGTGACTTGTACGTTGTTAGAACCAAAGATTAGGCGGAGCAGCTGCTGCAAGACCATAGAAATTCCCCATGTTGCGAGGAGTGATTCGAGTGGACGACGGTAGAGGAATCGAATCACCGACCATTCTAATAGGATTCCAAAAAGTGCGGCAACGAGGAAGCTGGCGGGGAGGGCGAAAACGAAGTACAAGTTGCCGGCGGAGGCTAGATGGAGTCCAGGAAGGCTGAGGGATTTGCCAAAAGGCGAGAGGTCAAGGCCGGCACCCAAGAAGTGTTGCATGAGGTAGGTGGTGTAGGCACCGATGGCAATGAACTCGCCGTGTGCCATGTTGATGATTCCCATGAGGCCGAAGGTGATCGCCAATCCGATCGCGACCACGAGTAAGACTGAGCCCAGCGAAAGGCCGCGAAACAGCGTGCCAAAGATGTTGATCGTCGAAATGTGGCTTTCGATCCGGGTCATCGCTCCGGTCGCCGCTTTTTCTGTGATCCGATCACCCGATTTAGCAGATTGAGTTACGAGTGTTCTCAAGGGATCCATGGCAGCGATGGAGTTCAGCTCGCCAAGTTTTTTGCATGCTTCAGTACGCACTTTAGGATCATTCGATTTGAGGTTGATGATCGCGATGGTTTGGTCGATGGCGCGTAGGGCCAGCGGTTCTTTTTCGGTCGATCGGAGTGCTTCTAGGTTTGGGATCTTTTCTGGATTTTGGCCGATCGCTGAGTCTTCAATCGCACGGAGACGCTTTTTGAAGTCGGGATTGGCGAAGGCGGCGAGATCGGAAACTTCCTTCATCGCCCGGCGCAGACTTGAGTTGGTGTCCACAAACTCCTCGGCTGAAGGATCCAGGCGGACTGGATTTCCATCTGGGCCAATGAGTGGAGCACCACTTGAAACTCTGCTAATTGCAAGGGTCCCATCGCTGGAGGCGTTGCCGGTTAGGTAAACGGGCGTCTGGTTTCCCTCGGGATCCTGATGGAGAAAAATCTCACCCGCCTTCCATTTTTCGAGCAGAATTACGACTTCCGATGCTGGATTTCCTTTGAGCGAGATGACGAGATCGCACTGTTTTGAGGCGGATTGCTCGACGATGGCGGAGGCGATGATCTCACTTGGAGTGGCGGCGTGCGCATGGGTTAGGGACACCAGCCACATCAAAAACACCCCGGAAAATCGGGTCAAGGTGTTTGGAGTAAGCGGTGGGTTCAGTAAAAATCGCATGGGTTTTTGCCAAACAGCACTCGTCGTGCCAGCTTTGCATCAATTCCCAAAGATTTCTGTATTTGCGGTAAATCTAGGGGATTTAGTGATTTACGCGAGTTTCATGGTCCATTGGTTTGGTGGGGCTAGGATGCCCTTGTGGGCGGATCCTCCTTCCATGAAGATTTGATACATGTGCCAATGAAAATCGTAGGCATGGCTCCAATTGGAATCGAAGACGCCCACATTGATGAAATAAGCGCCAGCTGCCAGATCGAGTCGTTCGATGGTCAGTTGGATGAAGCCATCCCCATGGAGCGGGGGGATGGGGATTCGTGCGGAGCGCGTGTTCGTGTCGAGGCAAATCATCCCGTCAGGGCGGGTGATGGACAGTGCGAAAATCGGCGAGTCGAGGGTTGCAGGGCATTGGAATTGGATTTCAACTGCGAGTGGGGCACCGCAAGTTAGCTTTGGCCCCGGGCGCAAAGTGACGCCAGAAATCTCCATTTCCATCGAACCAAAACGGTTTTCTTTACGAAGGGCTGGGGTGCCCGAGGCGGTCGAGAGTGGTAATGTTTCCGGAGTTCTTCGGAGCGACTCCTCACGCATCTCTTGCTCGTAGTAGGTTGCGACGGCTTTGGCAGTATCACAGGCTACCACCTCGCCACGCCGCAGCCAAAGTGCGCGGTCGCACTGTTCGCGGATCTGATCCATCCCGTGGGATACGAGCACGATTGCACAACCTGCTTCGCGCAATTTTGCGATGCGGGCATTGCACTTGGCTTGAAATGCGAGGTCACCCACGGCCAAGAATTCGTCCACCAGCATGATTTCTGGTTCCGTATGGACTGCGACCGCGAATGCGAGCCGCATCGTCATGCCGGTGCTGTAAGTGCGGATTGGGGCATCGATGAAATTCTCCAATTCCGCAAAACGAATGATTTCCGGCAAGAGTTCGAGAGCCTCAGACTTCAGAAGGCCCGCGACGACCGCCGCGAGAATGGCATTTTCTCTTCCTGTTAGATCTCCTTGGAATCCGCCACCCAGCTCGAGCAAGGCACCGATCCTGCCGTTCATTTCGAGCGTTCCGGTCGTGGGTCTGCCAATGCCGCCTAACAGACGAAGTAAGGTCGACTTTCCTGCGCCGTTTGCTCCAACGATTCCCATCATTTCGCCTCGGGCCACCTCGAATGAAACATTTCGCAGGGCCCAAAACGGGTCGGCGGTTCGTGAGGGTCGCGCCAATGACGAAAGGTGCAGTCGTTTTGCGGTGGTGGGTTTGGCGGTGAAGGTTTTCCCTAACCCATCGGCTTTGACTAATGCATTCATCACAATTCTTCTACGAAGCAGTGGCTTTGTGCCACGAAGGTTCTACGGCCGATGATGAGGAGGGTGATCCCAACCACCGAAAGGGTGAGGAGCGTGACTGGATTTGGCCAGTTTCCATCTAACAGAACATCACGCCATGATTGAATCAAGCCCACCATTGGGTTGAGGTAAAACCATGGGTGCATTTGCTCGGGGACTTGGTCGAGGCTATAAAAAACTGGGGTCACAAACATGATCAATTGCAGCGATACGCCGACGATATGCTGGGTGTCTCGGAAAATGACATTGAGTGAGGCAAGTGGGTAGGCCATTCCGACAATGAGCAGGTATTGCACTACCAAGAGGCCGGGGATTGAAAACCATGGCCAGGCTGGGCGTATCCCTTGGCACCAAAGCAGCCCGAACAAGATCGGTAGAGCGATCAAAAAGTGGAATAGTCGCACGCTGACCATCACATGCGGAAGGAGTGTGAGTGGGAATCCCGGCTGGGTGACCAGCGATTTACTGCTCGTGATGATGCCTCCGCATTGACTTAAGGCACCTTGGAGCCAGCCGAAAACCAGCACCCCGATAAAGACAAACGAGGGGTAATTGTGCACCTCCATTCGGAGGGCACGCCGAAAAACAAATGAGAAGATGAACAGTTGAAGTAGAGGTGTCACGAGGGCCCAGCCAAATCCGAGTGACGAGCGCTTGTAGAGAATTTTGAGGTCGCGTGAAACAAGAACCGAAAAGAGGTCTGCGGCATGCTTCCATGCACGCTCTTGGCTGTTTTGATGGGACGGTTTTGTACTCATGATTGGATCTCAAGTTCTGAATTTACGCTGTGCTCGGCGTGGTGCTCAAGAGGGTTGGATAGAGTGAATTCCCGCCTCCGCTTGCTGGACAAATAGGACCCACTCGTACCCAGCATTCTGACACGCCGCCGCGATTTCCACAGTGCAAGTGGGCCGAGTGCGTTGCCTTTGATTTCTAAAAAAATAGTACGAAGTGAGGTTTGGCAACGACCACGCAGAATGCGGATGAGTTGCTGCAGGTGATGGAGCGGGAGTTCTGCAAAGATTCGCACCAGTCCTCTGCAATCGTGATCGCGGAGAAAGGTGGTAAGGTTGTAGGCCGAATGACCTTTGCTGTAATTCAAGATTTGTCGATGGAGGCCGTCGACACTGATCCGGTGCTTGTGCCAGACAAACGCTTTTGGGGTATAAATGATGGTGTGGCCAGCCTTGAGGGTCTTGTAAAAGAGATAGGTATCTTCACTGCAACCCGTTGGGGTGCCTGTGCCCAAAGATTCATCTAACAAGCCGATCGCGGGATCGTGCAAAAGAGACGCTCGGATGGCCGCATTGGCAGTGGCACCAATCGTCCAAGTGGGCACCGCTTTTCGGCGGAATGAGTTGAACCAACACCGATTGAACTCGCGGCGTTCAAACCCTCTGCCAAGTCCGCCATAATTCTCGAATTCAATTTGTGATTGGGTTTCAAGCTGAAGTGGCAAGACGTTGCCTGTCACCAACATCACGTCGTTTCGGGTAAAGGGTTCTAATAGATTTTCAAGCCAGTTGTTGGGGAAGGTGACATCGTCATCGGTGCAAACGAGGATATCTCCTGTGCTGGCGGCGAAACCGGTATTTCGAGCATAGGAAAGGCCACCACGCGGTTCATCTACCTTGATCACTGCGGGAAATTCGGCGATGACTGCTGGAGTTAGACCTGACTCGGGGTGATTGTCGACGACGATGATTTCGGTGGCATGGGAGCATTTTTGATCGCTGAGTGAGCGCAAACAATCACGCAAGGCATCGGGTCGGTCATGGGTGGCAATCACGATCGAGGCGGATGGTTTTTCAGGCTGCGTCGCGGCTGGGCCTTTGGCGGGAATGATTGCGAATTGTTGTAAATCGGCCATGGACTGTGCCCATTTCAGTGCGGCACTTTGGGTTGCGTCTGAATCTAATAAATTGTTGCCGAGCGCATGGATGACCTCATCTGCGATTCTTGCGGGTGAGATGCTGCAACCTAGATTTTGAATTTGGACTTCCCCGATGGCGGAACCACGGCGTGTTAGGATGAGCCGAGTGGCATGGTAGTTCTTAACATCATCGATGGGTACTGGTGTGCTGGTGATTTCATAGGATCGGATGGCGATGCCTTGGGGTGTGTATGGATTCGATTGATCACTTGTGGGAGTGGTGGTGGCACTGGGCAGGATGGGATCGCTGGCCGCGAGCAGCGGCTGTGCTTGTTGCTTCGCTTTGCGATAGCGGAATAGCCCCACGAAGGATCCGAATAACTCGGCAGCGATGAGTTGGTGGGGGATTTCGGCGGGTTTGAATTTTGAATCAAGCCAGCGGCGGAGGTTCCATGCTCGCAGCCACCAAATCGCGAGCTTCGCGAGGCCGAGTCTTTCTTCGGGAAACTCGATGGCATTGCGCACGAGGTGAGAATAGAATCCGATGCCGTTGTTCTCGATCTGGGTGTGAAGGTGTTCGAAGTCGCGGCGATGTCGGTGCCTCACCATGGCGGCCGGCTCGTAGACGAGCGTGTGGCCGAATTTAAGCACTCGAAAAAACATGTCGAGATCTCCACCGCCATGGGTGACGGTACCAACATCCAATGCTGGATCAAATGGGCCGATTTCGCGGAAAACGGTGCGACGAAATGCCATGTTTGCGCCCGTGCCAAATTTCCCAGCACCAGCATGTTGTTGTGCGAGGTGGCGGCGGTCTTGGTCACTGGGTCGATACCATTTTCGGATGTAGCCTCGACCGAATCCACCGTATTTCTCGAAAAGGATCTGTGGCTCGGTTTCTAACTCATAGGGCACGACCAGCCCTGTGACAGCCATGGTTTCCTCGTGATCCGCAAAGATGCGTGCGATGGCATCCGTCCACAGGGAGTCCACCACGACGTCGTCGTCGGTGTAAGCAATGATGTCGCCGCTGGCAGAAGCGATTGCTCGGTTGCGGGCCCAGTCAAGTCCGGGGTTCGGCTCAAGGATGTAAGATACCTGTGGAAATGAGGATTCGATTAGTTCGCGGGTTGCTTGGGTTTTTGGAGCATTGTCGATGACCAAGATCTCTAATGGGGGATGCGCGAGGTGCTGAAGTGCTTGGAGACAAATCACGAGCGATTCTGGGCGGTCACGGGTGCAGACTGCGACCGATATGGTCGGTAGGTTGGATGGCTTCGGTGGCTGACGAAGTTTCACTAACGATTGGATGTTCCATGGCACTTCTGCAGGTGGGTTTTCCACTGCTAAATGAAGGAGTTGATGGATCAAGCTCGTGGTGCATTGGTCCATCAGTGTTGCGACGATGTCGGTTGCCAGACAACGGTGTCCTCTAACAGGAACAGTGATCGTGTGGATCGGCTGGCCGCGCCAACGCACGAGCAGTTGCAGGAATGCGTAGTGGCGTAGATCGTCGAAGTCGGGAACCGGCTCAGAGAGTTCAAGATCGGTGACGCGAATGGGTTGATGCATGGTTAGGCAAGTTTCGAGAGGGGGGCGCTTGGCTTTGGTTGGGTGGAATCTTGGAGGAGTCAGTGTGGGAGGCATTCACTCCCAAGTACAGAAGCCCACCTTCGGTTTTGAATTTGATCTAACAGGGAAGTGGAAGAGCGGGGACTTCTGGCAGGGGCTTTTTTTGCGTCATCGGAATTTGGGCGGCGCGGGGCTGAGCGTCGTTTGCCTGTGGCCAGCCAGATGAGGCTTTTTAGAGTGAGCTGGTGAAGGCTCCGATTGAGGATCAAGACGGGGTCTGACAAAATCGCTCGGCTGGCAGCGACGATGCACGATGGGTAGTCGCAGCTACCGTAACTTTTCGAGACGAGGTAGCTTTGGAAATGTCCTTCTGCCCAGCGGAAGAGTGCGAGTGGTAGGTCCACATTGCGAAGTCGGGCCCGAACCATGACCATTTGAAACGACTGCGCCATGGAAGGCGCTTGCGAACTCATGCACGCATGGGTTTGGCGGTAGCCGACCAGCACGTCATCCACGAGTCCGATTTCCCAGCGCTCGGCGATGCGGATCGATAAATCCCAGTCTTCGCAGCCTTGTGCACCACCTTGTTCATCGCGCGTGAGATACAAGCCAGCTTGATGGACTGCGTCACTGCGGAACAGGGGCACGCTGGCATTTCCGATAAAATTTCTTAAAATGATCGCCGACCTTGCCATGCCCTCAACCCTGAAGGGGGATTCCCACCCGAGTGCGACCCCGTCTTCATCGAGCCATTGGTGCCAGCAGTAGATCAGCGCGGTTTCTTCACCCCGCTCTTCCATTCGCTGAACCTGTCTGGCTAATTTTTCAGGCTGCCAGAGGTCATCGGCATCCAGAGGGGCGACGAATTTGCCTCGGGCTGATCGAATCCCCGCGTTGCGAGCTGCACCAACTCCTGCATTTGGCTGCTGAATGAGGTGAATCCGCGGGTCGTCCTTCGCGATCCTCATGACCATCTCAGCCGTGTCATCCGTAGATCCATCATCGACCACGATGATCTCAATCTCGCGCAGCGTTTGGCTCTGGGCAGATTCGATCGATAGATTGATCCATCGCTGGGCGTTGAACGCAGCGATGATGACAGAAACGATGGGGGAGGGTTGCATGAACCTAGCTCAAGGTGGGTCTCATTTCACGCATTCCGCGCCGAATTCTTCAAGGGTCGTGCCCCAGCGAAGCAGGAATTTTGCCCTGAAATGGGGCTTGAGGTGTATGATTGGCACCTGTAGGTGCGCCAAAGCCGATTTTCGGTCGGAACGATCAGGGGGAAGATCATGAAATCATTGATACCATGATTCCGTGTTGCATCAAAGCAATTTGCCAAAGATTGGCGCGTGTGGATTCATTTTCGCCCTAAAGCGAGGGCGCAGAGAGCTTCGGACTTTAATTGAGCTTGGGTAAATTTTCGGGTTGTCAAAGCGTGCAGGACGCTTCTTAATGCCGCTCCGCCCGCAAGGGTGTTAGTGATGATGGCCCGATAGCTCAGTCGGTAGAGCAGTGGATTGAAAATTCACGTGTCGGCGGTTCAAATCCGTCTCGGGCCACCTTCACATGCCTTTAGTTTAAAGGGTTGAGTCTGCCCAAAAGTTAGGGAGGTAGCGTTTTTTGAGGTTTCAGCTTGCTGGCGTCCCAGAGTGCACTCCGATCGCCCTGATGTTAATCGCTGGCGGGTGCTGATCCGGCGGAGGCTTTGATCCTTTGGTGGGGACTAGGCTTTTGCGCTAGTTAGGCGTATTAGCAATAAGATTGAAGCGATCGTTTGATTTAACCTGGAATCCGTAGGTGAGGTGCGGATGGTGTGTGCGGATGGGCACTGGCAGCGGAGGTCCGGCGAGATGATTTTCAACCGATTTCATGCGCGACTCGTT
>Ga0164294_10000494_pt1 | contig 37837 bp, 24 predicted proteins | sample GEODES005metaG_FD_111479 | JGI IMG/M metagenome (GOLD analysis project Ga0164294, IMG submission 111479) | Oligotrophic lake water microbial communities from Sparkling Lake, Wisconsin, USA - GEODES005 metaG | ecosystem: Environmental > Aquatic > Freshwater > Lake | place: USA: Sparkling Lake... | reverse complement strand
GGTCCAGCCGTGCTCGTAAAGCTTCTTCGCAAACAACCCCTTGGTAGCGAAACCGACGGCCCCGGCCATGGCGGCGACCACGCCAAAAGCCAGGCCTTGGGGCTTCTGGCTCACGTGGCTTCCTGAAAGCCACTGCTGCTCAAGAAGTCGGTGACCGGCAAGCGCGGCGTGCGGAAGGCGTTCACGTGCTCGGCTGGATCCAGGTAGCCCAAGGCCATGCCACACACCAAGGTCCAGCCTTCCTCTATGCCGCAGTGACGTCGTGCCAACGCGTGGTAGGGTAGCCATGCCGCCTGCGGGCAGGTATGTAGGCCGCGTTCACGTGCTGCCAGCATGAAGCTTTGCAGGAACATGCCGTAGTCTACCCAGCTGCCTTTTTCGAGGCCGGCATCGATGAAGAAGAACAGCGCTACGGGTGCGCCGAAGAAGGCGAAGTTGCGCAGGGCTTGGTTGGTGGAGGCGGCGCGGTCGCCTTTACCGATACCGAGGTGGCCGTAAAGCCCCCAGCCGTTTGCACGACGCCGGCTCAAGTAAGGCTCGGGCAAGGGGCTGGAGTAGTACAGATATTCCTGCTCGGGAGATTGGCCTGCCATCGCCATGGCCAGGGTCTCATCGACTACTGCTTGCAGCGGAGCGCCTGCCAAGGCGTGGGCACGCCATGGTTGGATGTTGCTACCACTGGGCGCCCAGCGGGCGAGGTCCAGCAGTTCGGTGACGATGGCGAGTGGCACCGGCGTGGGCAAGAAGGCGCGCGCGGATTGGCGCGTCAGCAGCGCTTCACTCACGCTAGTGGCTGGCGTGATGGAACTTGCTGTTGGCCGGTTTGGGTCCATGCTCACGCGCGGGTCTGCATCTCGCTGATCACTTCCTCGGTGGAGGCCACGCGGCCCCACAGACGGCGGAAGGTCTTTAGGGTGACATCTTGCATCTCGTCGCTGCAGGTGCCGGTGGCATCGCTCACCACCACCACACCATACTGCCGGTCGCTGGCTTCTTGTGCGGTCATGCCCACGCAGTTATTGGTGGATACACCGGTCACGACGACATTCTTCACGCCAAGGCTTTTCAAATGCGCATCAATGCCAGTGGAGCCAAACGCGCCCATGGTGTTCTTGTTCAGCACCAGGTCGCCGCGCAATGGCTTGATCTCATCAACAATTTCGTGCTCGCGCTGGCCGGCAGTGTTGTTCGTGGCGATGAGCCATTCCCGAAGTTGAATGGGGGCATCACCGAAGTCCGGCAGTTCGCAGCCATAGGTGACGTAGATGACGCGCGCGCCGAGAGCGCGGAAAGTTTCGGCGAGGCGACGCGAGTTCGGCACCACGACGTTGTCGATGCGGGCGAAGCGGTATTCCGCATCCGCCAGCGTACCTGCGGCGGCCAGCAACTTGCCAAGACCATGGTGGCGGCTGCCACTGGCGTATTGCAGGTCCACTATGACCAAGGCGGTGTCTTTGGGCGATACCTTGAACTGACGCGTGTAGCTGTCGATGTAGGCAGGATTGGCGGACATGACGGCCTCTTGGGCTGGGAGGGTGAATGTCCGGACATCTTAGCGGAATGGCAGCTGGCTGCGGCTTTCCTCTGCCGTTTCCACAAAAGAAAAAACCCGGCCGAAGCCGGGTTTTCTATAGAACCACCGCCCCGGTGAAGAGGCGGCTGTTCGTGCCTGTGGCGCTTACTTGAACTTGTAGCTCAGGTCGATGCCGTAGGCGCGGCCAGTGCCGGCGTGGATGAAGGAACCACCGAATTCGGGGGCCGGGATGACCTCCGCGAGGTAGTCCTTGTCACCGAGATTGCGGCCCCACAAGGTGGCAGACCAAGTGTCCGCAAGCAGGCTGACGCGCGCGTTGTACAGCTGGTAAGCGTCACGCTTCGTCTTGCTGTAGTTGCCCGGAGCACCGAACAGCGTCTGCACCGAATCGTCCTGTGCCGGGTGGAACCAAGTGTCGCCCACGGCCGTACCGTCGAGGCGAACCACCAGTTCCATGGCATCGCCCACCGGGTAGGTGAACTCTGCGCCCACGTTGCCGGTGTATTCCGGAGCGTAAGGCACCTTGTTGCCAGCGGTGTACGGGCGACCGGCGTACTTGTCGATCTTGCCATCCACGAAGCCGATGCCACCGAAGACGCTGAACATGTCCGAGGCCTTCCAGCGGAAGTCCAATTCAGCGCCCTTCAGGGTTTCCTCGTCGATGTTCGTGACCACACGCAGCAGGCCGAACGGGCCAGCGAAGAAGTTGAAGAACTGGCTGTTCTCGACCTTCGTGTAGAACACTGCACCGTTGATCGACAGGTGGTTGTCGAGCAGCGAGGCCTTGAAGCCGGCTTCGGCCGCCTTCGACACTTCCTTCTTGAAGGTGTCGTTGACGTCAGACAGCGACGGCGTCGTGGTGACGGCGCCCGCCGGGCTCACGTACTTCAGGTTGAGGGCAGCCACGGCCGGGTTGTTGTAGTAAGCGGCCACGGTGGCTGCCGAACCCTGCGAGTTGAAACCGCCGCTGCGGAAGCCGTAGCCGTAGGAGGCGAACAGCGACACATCGCCGTTCACCTTCCAGTTGGCCGTCAGCTTGGGCTGCAGTTGGCTGAAGGTCTGGTCGCGGTCCCCAATGGTGGTACCGGCGCCAGCCACGTTGTAGGCCGGGTTGATGTAGCAGTTCGGGGCGCAGATGGCCGGCTGCAGGTAGGGCGCCAGAACGCGCGGAACGTTGTTGGACACGCTGCGCTTCTCTTGGTCGTAACGCAGGGCCAAGGCCACTTCCACACCTTCGGCAACGTCGCGGGCAATGTTGCCGAAGACGGCGGAGATCTTGGTCTTGTAGCTGTCGTCGTACAGCAGGTCCGTGGGGTTCACGCCCGTGGCCGGCACGTAGGCCTGCGCCAGGAAGCCGCGGTTGCGGTCCGCACCCTGCGCTACCACCACGCGACGGTCGATATCGCCGTAGTAGGCACCCACCTGCCAACGTGTGGCGGTGTCACCCTTCGACGTCAAACGCAGTTCCAAGGAGGCATCACGCTGGTCGCGCTGCTGGTACTGATAGCCGTCGCAGGTGGTCGGGCTATACGGCGGCAGCAGATCGAAGCCTGGGACGTTCGGACCGAACTGGTTGGCGTAGAAGAACGGCGAGGGCAGCGGGCCGCCCGGCGCGGCGGCCAGCGACGCGCGGCAGGTGGACTCCGCCGAATAGATATTGAACGCAGCCGAGGTGCCGTCCGTCAGGAAGTAGTTTTCCTGCTTGTTGTAGGCGGCTACGGCGGTGAGGGTGCCCACGTCGAGCTCGAAGTCACCCTTGACCGACAGGTTGGTGTTCTTCTGCTCGTTCACCGGCTTCACGTTGTTCATGAACTGGAACGTATGGTCGTTCACGTTCTGGTAGAAGTCCGGGTTGCCGAAGGCAGCCGCGAAGCCCGGGAGGGCGAAGGCGGCGTTGAAGTTGATGGCGCCGGCCGAGACCTTGGAGTAGGCGGCCTTCACGTCAAAGCTGGCGTTGTCACCGGCGGTGAACGTCAAGCGACCCGAGCCACCCGTCTCTTCGAGGTAGTCGGAGCAGTCACTGCAGCGGAGCGTAGTGTTGTAGAAGAAGCCATCCGTGCGGCGGTGGTAGGCCGAGAGGCTGCCACCGGCATTTTCGCCGAGCGGACCGGACACGAACACGCTGCCCTTGATGGTGCCCTTATTAGCCACGCCCACGTCTACGTCGGCCTCGAAAGCGTCGGAGGGCTTGCGGGTATTCAGGATGATGGCGCCAGCGACGGCGTTACGGCCATAGAGCGCGCCCTGCGGGCCCTTCAGGATTTCGATCTGCGAAACGTTGGCCAATTCGCGGTTGAAGCCGGTCGGGTTCGTCTGCAGCACGCCGTCGATGACGAGCGCGAAGTTTGTCTCGGCGTCACGGCCGGTGTTGATGCCGCGGATGTTCACCTGCATATCGCCGACTTCGGCGGTCTGCACGGCGGCAACGCCGGGCGTCAGGGCGATGAAGTCCTGGGGACGCTCGATGCCAGCGGACGTGATGTCGGCGGTGGTGAAGGCCTGCACCGAGGCGGGAACGTCCTTGATGGACTCCGCGCGCTGGCGGGCGGTAACGATGACTTCTTCGATGCCATCTGATGGTGCGGCGGCGTACGCCTGCGCGGAAGCCAGAACGGTGCCGATGCTGAGTGCCAGCAGGCTATAGATAGGACGCTTGCTCATGCGATGCCCTCGAGAGTGGAATGTCCGGACGTTTAGTGTCGTTGGACAAGAGTTGGACGCAGCCTTTAGCGTACACCGAGTGGGCTGTGGCTGCAATGCGACGGTATACAATTTTCGCGAAGGCCTGCTCATGCACTGCCAAGAACTAACGCAGCTTTCTGGTTTTTTCGATGTTGCAAGAAAGCAACACCGAACTGTCCTGTAGACTCCCGATCGTCGGCGGCTGTTATCATTTGCACCGTATTTTCGTACTGCACCTTTGGCATTACGGCAGGCGGGACGGGAACTCACGGCGATGTCCATTTACCGGCAGAACATCCAATTCCCCGCGAAGGACGCGGCCTTGCGGGAGGATGTCCACGCGCTCGGCGGCTTGGTAGGGGAAATCCTGCGCGAGCAGGGTGGCGAAGAACTCTTCCTGCGCGTGGAGGGTGACCGTATTGCCGCCATCCGTCGCCGCGAGGGAGACCCTGACGGCGCTGCCGACCTCCGTCAACGGACCAGTGGTCGTACGCCCGCCGCAGCCCGCGATCTTTCCCGCGCCTTCTCCACTTGGTTTCAAGTAGTGAACCTCGCCGAGAAAGTCCACCGGACGCGCCGCCGCCGGCAGTACCTGAATGATGCCGACCATCCACAGCCAGGCGGCATTGGCGATTGCTTGCAGCGCCTCAAGCACGACGGCTATACCGCTGCCGCGGTGCGCCAGATGCTGGCGGGGCTGTGCATCTATCCGGTGTTTACTGCTCACCCGACCGAGTCCACGCGTCGAACCATGCTGCGCAAGCAGCAGCGGGTGGCCGAACTGATGCTGGAGCGCATCGACCCTAACCTCACGTTGCCCGAGAAGCGCAGCAGTTGGGAGCGTATCCGTACCGAACTGACCTCGGCGTGGCAGACCGAGGACCATCCTCGCGAACGGCTGACCGTAGCCGACGAGCGCGAGCACGTTCTTTACTACCTCGTTGAAGTCATTTATCGCATCGTCCCGGCGCTCTATGAAGAGTTGGCGCTGGCGATGGAGAGGGTGTTTGGTGAACCCTGTGACCCGTCAACCTTGCCGGATTTTATCCGCTGCGGTTCGTGGGTGGGGGGTGACATGGACGGCAACGCCGACGTGCACGCCAAGACCTTGCGCGAGACTTTGCGTCGGCATCAGCGCGTCATCGTTAATGCCTACTTCGGCGAAGTGCAAAAACTCGCGGAGCAACTGTCGCAGAGCGCCAGTCGCGTTGGTGTGTCAACCGCGTTGATGACCCGCTCGGAGGAATATGCGCGCCGCTTGCCGGGCGTGCAGGGCATGACTCCGGCGCGTCATGACCGTATGCCGTATCGCGTCTTCCTCGGTCAGGTGGCTGAACGCCTGCGCGCCACTTATGAAGCGCTGCCGGAACAGTACGAGTCCGCGACGCAGTTTGCCGCCGACATCCGCTTGGTGGCCGAGAGTCTCGCAGCACACAGCGGTCGAGCGGCCGGGTTGTTCTATGTGCAGCGACTGCTGCGCCGTGTGGGCACCTTCGGGTTTCATCTAGCGACTATCGATGTGCGCCAACACGCGGAGGTTCACCATGAAGTGCTGGCGCAGGGCTTGGCAGATCCGGACTGGTGCGAGCGTGCGCCTGCTGAACGTGCGGCACGCCTCGCCGCCGTGCTCGATGCCGACTTGGGGCCGGTAGCGCCGTTAGACGCCATTGGGCGGCGGACTCTCGGCGTGTTTGAGGCCATGGGCCATGCGCGGCATCGCTTTGGCCGAGCGGCTATTGGTGAATATGTCATCAGTGGTACCCGCGGCGTGGATGACGTGCTCGCCGTGCTGGTGCTGGCGCGGTGGGCCGATGTGCTCGACCAGAAGACCGGGCAGGCCGTGCTCGACGCAGCGCCGTTGCTCGAAACCATCGATACTTTGGAAGGCGCGGGTGCTTTGCTTGAAGCCCTGTGCGCCGTGCCCGCCTACCAACGCCATCTCGAGGCTCGCGGGCGTCGTCAGGTGGTGCAGTTGGGTTACCCGGACAGTGGTAAGGATGGCGGCTTGGTGGCATCACGTTGGGCCATCCATGTGGCGCAGCAGCAGTTGGCGGCCACGGCACTTAGCCACGCGGTGCAGCTCACCCTGTTCCACGGGCGTGGCGGTGCGGTTAGTCGTGGCGCGGCGCGTACGGATGTACTGGTGCGCAGCGCGCCCCCTGGTGCTTTCCGCGGTGAACTGCGGGTTACTGAGCAGGGCGAGGTGGTTAGCCATGGCTATGGCCTGAAGCCTATCGCCATGCGCACCTTCGAGCAGGCCTTTCACGCGGTGATGCTGGCAAGTACGCCGGCGGCGATGGCGCGCGAGGAAGACCCCCAGCATCATGTAGTGATGCGCACCTTCGCGGCGGGAAGTCGCGACGCTTGGCAGCGCTTGGTTTACGGCAGCCCGGATTTTCATCGATGGTTCCGTCAGGTCACGCCGCTCGATGTCATTGAGCGGATGCAGATTGGGTCGCGTCCGGCAATGCGCGTGGGAGGGCAGGGCCTGACCGCGTTGCGGGCTGTGCCTTGGGCTTTTGCGTGGAGCCAGGCCCGATTCTTTTTGCCGGGTTGGTATGGCGTGGGGACGGGCCTTGACGCGGCTTTGGCGGCCCATGGCGATGCGGCCGTGGAAAGCATGTTGGTCCGTTGGCCCTTCTTTTCCGGGCTGCTAGACGACGTCGAGCAGCAGTTGGCGACCACCGACCTGGAGATTGCCGGCTTCTACGCGCAGTTGGCGGAGCCTGGTCTGGCGAGTTACCTCGCCCCCGTACAGGCGGAATACACCAGAACGGTAGAGCACTTGTTGCGCTTGAAGGGTGAAAGCCGCCTGCTTGACGGTGACCCGACCATCCAGCGCGCCATCAAACTGCGCAATCCTTATGTGGACCCCATGCATTTGATGCAGGTGGACTTGCTGCAGCGCTGGCGGGCCAGTGGGCGTGAGGACCGTGACCTGTTTGAGGCCTTGTTGGCCAGCATCAGTGGTATTGCGCAGGGACTGCAAGCCACCGGTTAAAGCGGCGGCATGCGCTTGCCACAGGCAATACACCCAGCGGGTAGTCCCCGTTACCCCAAGCTCAACACTCCGGAACGTTGACCGCGAGACCGCCTTGGGAGGTCTCCTTGTAAATGGTCTTCATGTCTTCGCCGGTCTGTCGCATAGTGGCGATGACCATATCGAGCGAGACCTTGTGAGTGCCGTCGCCGCGCATGGCGAGGCGCGCCGCGTTGATGGCCTTCACGGCACCCATGGCATTCCGCTCGATGCAGGGAATTTGCACCAGGCCTGCGATAGGGTCGCAGGTGAGCCCTAGGTTGTGTTCCATGCCAATCTCGGCCGCGTTCTCGAGTTGCTCGTTGGTGCCATTCAGCGCGGCTACCAAGCCTGCGGCAGCCATGGAGCAGGCCACGCCTACTTCGCCCTGACAACCCATTTCCGCACCACTGATAGAAGCGTTACGTTTGTAGAGCATGCCGATGGCGCCGGCCGCGAGCAGGAACCGCACCACACCATGTTCGCTGGAGCCCGGCTCGAAGCGACGGTAGTACATGAGGACAGCCGGGACGATGCCAGCGGCACCATTGGTCGGTGCCGTCACGACGCGGCCACCTGCAGCATTTTCCTCGTTGACCGCTAGCGCCCAGGCGTTGACCCAGTCCATGGCTTCCATCGGCCCCGGGCTGGAGGCTTCGTTCAGCATGCGGTGCAACTTTGGCGCACGGCGGCGAACCTTCAGTACGCCGGGCAGCAGACCTTGCGCGGAAAAGCCACGCGTGATGCAGCCCTGCATCACGGTCCAGATTTGCAGCAAGCTGTCATGGGTGGTGGCGGCAGGCCTGAAAGCACCTTCATTTGCCATCACCAGTTCGTTGAGTTCCAACCCGGTTTCCCGGCAACGACCGAGCAGGGAGGCGCCGTCCCAGAACGGGTGTGGCAGCACAGTGACTGCGCCGGCGTCATTATCGGCACCGAAGTCTGCGGCACGCACGATGAAGCCACCACCGGTGGAATAGAACTCCTCACGCAGTAGTACCTCGCCCGCCGCATTGAAAGCGGTGAAGCGCATGCCGTTGGCGTGCAGTGGCAGTACTTGGTCGCGGTGGAACAGCAAGTCCAGCGCTTCATCGAAGGGCACGGTGTGCGTACCGAGCAAGCGCAGTTCCTGGGTGCCGCGAATTCTTTCGAGGGCCGGGTCCATGCTCTCGGGGTCGAGCGTAGCCGGCTCCATTCCCTCGAGGCCAAGCAACACGGCGCGGTCTGTACAGTGGCCACGGCCCGTAAGCGCCAGCGAACCGTACAGTTGGATGGCGATTTTTTGCACCGCGTCCAGCAGCCCGCGGTGCGCAAGGTCCAAGGCGAACTGCCGTGCCGCATTCATCGGGCCCATCGTATGGGAACTTGACGGACCCACCCCGATCTTGAAGATATCGAGGACCGAAAGGCTAATGGGAGTTTGGTTCATGGGCTGAATTCTACCGTGCTGCCGTCGCCGCGCTTGTCTGGCGGCGTCGTGCCGCGCCCTCCAGTGTCGTGTTCAGCACGTGCGCAATCCGTACGCCGGCGCGCGCCAGTTGCTCGGGTACGATGTGGCGTCCGCCTTCTAGGTACGCGACGGGCAGTTCCATGGGGCCGGTCCCTTTCGCTTGGGTCGGGAGGCCGCACTGGAAGTTGGGTAGGGGGTCGTAGACCCAGCGACGGGACAGAGTGCGCGATTCTTCCATCCAGGCGTCCAGTGTGCCGCGTCGCCACGCGGGGAAATCGGCTGCGAACTGGCGAGCCAAGGCCTTGGCATTGCCGCGCACCATGGTTTCTCCTTGGCGCGCGGCCGCGGTTCCACGCCAGAGAACCATGTTGACCAAGTCGCTGTCCCAGACGGCATGCAGATTGGTGGGGAACAGAGGCCCCACCAGCGTGATGCGGACTTGATTGCCGCCTTGGTCATGGTTCTCGCCGGAGTGCAGCGGTTGGTGGAGGTCGCCAACGATGTGGACCAGCATGAGCACGGCTTGGCGCCGCGCTTCCACGGGCGAATCCGGATTGGCCAATACGCCCATCAGACGGTCCGCTTGCTCCGAAGCGCAGTCTCCCTTGGGGCAGTACTCAGCTTTCTCGACGGGACCGCCACACACGGGGCGGTTGTCGTAGTGCCATTGGTTAGAGCCGGGAATCTCTTTTTTCAGGCGGTCGCGCTGTTCGTCCATCCACGTGGACCACTTGGGCACATCCACCTCGCCCATGAGGCCAAGCAGTTCAGTGCGGGCCACGGGGGAGAGCAGGGGTTGGGCGATGTAGCCGGTGGTGCGATGTCCATCGGCACCCCAAGCCCATGCCGCGCCGGGCAGGCAAGCGCAGCAGACGGCAACGATGGCATACCAGCGGCCTAGCGCGTGAGGGCGGGGAGTGGTTTGTTTCATACGGCAGCGAAGCTCCGTGCCGCGGCGGACCAAGCGGGCGCGGTGTCCAGCGCGGCGACGGCGGCTTCTACCGTGTCCACGAAGACCCACATGTCAGCATGTTGTCGCGCCATGAAGCGCTCTTCAACAGCGGACTCGAGCAGTTGTCGCAGCGGCTCGTAATAGCCGTTACGGTTGACGACTACCACCGCGCCGGTCCACAGGCCTAAACGCTTCAAAGTGAGGGTTTCTAGTAATTCCTCGAAGGTACCTGTGCCGCCAGGCAAGGCGATGACTGCCTCACTGCGGCTGAGCATGAGGTGCTTGCGGGTACGCATGTCATCTACCAGCATCAATTCCGACAGCGCATCGTGGGCCAGTTCCATGTCCGCGAGAAAGTTGGGGAGGACTCCCAGCACTTGGCCGCCGTTAGCGAGGGCACCGTTGGCCAGCGCCCCCATCGAACCCGACTTGCTGCCACCGTAGATCACGGTACGCCCCTCCAGCGCCAGCAGTTCCCCGAGCCGTCGGGCATCGGCGTGGTGTTGGGCGTCGCAACTTTTGCTAGACGCGCAGTAGACGCAGACGGCACGTGGGATGACAGGGAGTTGGGCTTCGGGCATGGGGGGACCTGAGCGAGGGGCAGCAGGGGAATGATACGCCCGTCGTGCGACAATCCGGCGCACGCTGCCCTTCGCTCGGAGACCTCGATGTCCATCTTGTTCAGTCCTTACACCCAGCGTGGGGTCACCTTTCGCAACCGGCTGGTTGTTTCGCCGATGTGCATGTACTCGTCACAGGACGGATTCGCCAACGACTGGCATTTGGTGCACCTCGGCTCGCGGGCTGTCGGCGGTGCAGCACTGGTCATTGCCGAGGCCACGGCAGTAACAGCGGAAGGGCGCATTAACAGCGGCGATCTTGGCTTGTGGAGCGATGCGCACATCCCTGGGCTGCGCCGCATCACCGACTTCATTCGTGCGCAGGGAGCCGTTGCCGGTATCCAGTTGGCCCATGCCGGGCGCAAGGCTGGTACCACGCCAGATGGGGCCCGGGCGTTGACGCCTGAGCAGGGTGGCTGGTCGCCAATTGTGGCGCCTAGTGCTGTATCCTTTGCCGCGGCGACCCATGCCACGCCGCACGCCCTGTCGCTGGCGGAAATCGCGTCAGTGGTTGAGGCATTTGCCGCTGCGGCTACGCGTGCCGTCACCGCTGGGTTCGAGGTGGTGGAACTCCACGCGGCTCATGGCTATCTGTTTCACCAGTTCCTCTCGCCGCTGGCCAACCAGCGAACAGACATCTATGGCGGCAGCCAGGCGAATCGGTTCCGGTTTCTGCTGGAGTCCGTTGCGGCAGTTCGTGCGGTCTTGCCGGCAGACAAGCCGCTATGGGTGCGCCTCTCCGTGACGGATTACGTGGAGGGCGGCTGGACGCTGGACGATTCCGTGGCGCTGTCGATGGAATTGAAGGCGGCTGGCGTCGACTTGGTGGACTGTAGTTCCGGCGCCATCGTGCCGCGAGTGAAGATTCCGGTGGCGCCTGGCTTTCAGGTGCCGTTCGCGGAACGAATCCGCCGGGAAGCAGGGGTAGCTACGGGTGCGGTGGGTCTCATTACGGAGCCGGCGCAAGCGGAAGACATCTTGGCCGCAGGGCAAGCGGACATGGTGTTGTTGGCCCGCCAGGTGCTGCGCGATCCGTATTGGCCGCAGCACGCGGCAGCCGCGCTCGGCGTGAAGCTGGACTATTGGGCGCCCCAGTACTGGGCCGTGAAGCCACGCTGAGGCGCGGCTACGCCGCTGCGCATTCAGGTGGCTGGGAGCGCTTTAGCGAGGACCTCGAAGTAGAGGTCGTCTCTTTGCGGTAGGCCGAAGCGTGCGTCGTCGTACGGGAACGGCCGAGTTTCGCCAGTGCGGACATAGCCACGGCGTACATACCAAGCGATGAGTTCTGCGCGCTGGGCGATCACGGTCATCTGCATGTCGCGGGTTCCCCATTCGCGCGCCGCCCATTGCTCGGCGGCAGCGAGCAGTGCCCGCCCCAGTCCCTGCGCTTGGCCAACTGGCCGCACCGTCAGCATGCCCAGATACGCCCGTTGGTCGGGGAGGCGTTGCAAGTGGACACAGCAGGCCAGTCCCGCAGCGTCGGTGTGGACCAAGATCACTTGGTCATCCGCTCGGTCAGCGGTTTGGCCGTCACCGTGGTGACCGTCCGGGCGGCTGCGCAGACTTTCTGCCAGCCCCTCGGGGTCCGTACGTTGCCCACCCAGCAAGTCGGCTTCGGTAGTCCAGCCGGCCTTGCTGGACGCGCCCCGATAAGCGGAATTCACCAGTGCGCTGAGGGCGGCGGCTTCTGCGAGACGGCCGGGCCGAATGGCCAGGGCGCAGCCTGTGGTCGGTGCTGTCATGGCGAAATGATACCCACATTTGCCCGGCCTACGAAGGCCTGCCTTGCGGGTGACGGACCGGGACATTTTCCGCTAAACTTTGGAATGACAACGTGGGACAACAGGAGCGCCGCGGCAGTGTCTACTGAGGTGAATGCCGGTATCGCCGGTCTTTTGGCGGTGTTTCACCCAGGCAAGGTCAGGGCCGCGTTGCTGACGCGCTTGGTTCGTTCGCTGGGCAAGTCTCCTTCGCGTGCAACCGCGCGCGATATCTACGACGCACTCTCGCTCGCGGTTCATGAGGAACTCAGTGCTCGTTGGGTGGCGACGCAGACACGAGTTGCCGAATCGGGCGCCAAGCGCGTTTGCTACCTGTCGATGGAATATCTGCCGGGCCGCTCGTTACCGAATGCCATAGCCAGCCTCGGGCAGAACCTCGAAGAGGAAACCCGCACCGTGCTCGCCGGGCTGGGCTTCAGCTACGAGGAGATTGTTCGGCTTGAGCCCGATCCGGGTTTGGGTAACGGCGGTCTGGGTCGTCTTGCAGCTTGCTATCTCGATTCGTTGGCGACGCTGCACTACCCCGCCGTGGGGTACGGCATCCGTTTCGACTACGGTATTTTCGAGCAGGTCATCGACCACGAGGGCGCGCAGCAAGAACGTGCCAGCAGTTGGCTCCGGGTACGCAACCCTTGGGAGTCCCCGCGGACGGATGCCCGTTATCGTGTCCACTTCGGCGGCCGGTGCAATTCCAGCGTCGATAGCGATGGACGAGTGCGGCACCAGTGGGTAGATACCCAAGACGTCTATGCCGTGGCTTTCGACCAACTGGTTCCCGGTAATCGCAGTGCCACGGTGAACCATCTACGGCTCTGGTCGGGTCGTGCCGTGACGCCGTTCCATGTGCAGGTGTTCAACGCCGGCCGCTATGCGGAGGCGGTAGCCGAACAGATCGATGCCAAGAACCTCTCGCGCATCCTGTACCCCGACGACAGCACACCGCAGGGCAAGGAACTTCGTTTCCGTCAGCAGTATTTCTTTGTGTCTGCTTCTCTACAGGACCTGCTGTCGACCCATCTGGGCGAAGAGCGTCCGTTGGAGGCCTTGGCCGACAGTTGGTCCATCCAGTTGAATGACACCCACCCGGCGCTGGCTGTGCCCGAGTTGCTGCGTCTGCTCATCGATGTGCATGGCCTTGAATGGGAGCAGGCCTGCGCGATTGCCTTCCGTACCTTTGGCTATACCAATCACACGCTGTTGCCGGAAGCGCTCGAGACCTGGCCGGTCAACTTTTTCGAACGCCTGCTGCCACGGCACTTGCAGATTATCTATGTGTTGAACCGTGATTTCCTCGACGAGGCCACGGGGCGGGCTGCCGCCATGGGCGAGGGGCAGGGCCTGAATGAACTGCGCCGCCGCTTGTCCATCATCAACGAGGACCATGGCCGTAGCGTGCGTATGGCCAACATGGCGGTCATCGCCAGTCGTCACGTGAATGGTGTTGCAGCACTGCATAGCGACTTGGTGCGTTCGGACTTGTTCCCGGAATTCGCGCGGCTTTACCCTGAGCGTTTCACCAACGTCACCAACGGCATTGCAGTGCGGCGTTGGCTGGTGCAGGCCAACCCAGGCTTGTCGGCCTTGCTGACGCGGCATCTCGGCCACGGCTGGGAGAACGACCTTGAAGAGGTGGAACGTCTACGTTGGGCCGTCGACGACGCGGCGTTCCGTGCCGAGTATCGAGAAATCAAGGCGGCGAACAAAGTGCGGTTGGCGAATGAGGTGCAGCGCCGTATGGGGCTGGTCATCGACCCACACTCCATGTTCGACGTGCAAGTGAAGCGCATTCACGAATATAAGCGGCAGTTGCTGAACCTGCTGTATGTGGTGTGGCGCTACCAGCGCATTCTGGAATCGCCGCAAACGGATTTCGTGCCGCGCACGGTGATGTTCGCCGGCAAGGCGGCGCCTGGCTACGCGCTGGCGAAGGCAGTCATCAAGTTGGTGAATAACGTGGCACGCACGGTGAACGCCGACCCTGTCGTGGCCGGACGACTGAAAGTCGCTTTCCTTCCCGACTATGACGTTTCGCTGGCGCAACAGGTAATGCCGGCGGCCGATCTCTCGCAGCAAATTTCCACTGCCGGTCTCGAGGCGAGTGGCACAGGCAACATGAAACTGGCCCTGAACGGTGCCCTCACCATCGGTACACTGGATGGCGCCAACATCGAAATTGCTGAGCATGTGGGTGCCGACAACGTCTTCATTTTTGGATTGACCGCTGACGAGGTGGTGGCGCAGCGGCGCGCGGGTTATGTGCCCGGCGATGTCTTGCGCGCGGACCCCGAGCTGGCAGCGGTGCTGCATCTCATTGGTGGTGGGCATTTCTCGCCACACAACGTCGGCGAGGCCGGTCCGGTAGTAGACCGTCTGCTCACCGACAACGAACCCTATCTGGTGCTCGCGGATTTCGCGGCTTACCGCGAAGCGCAAGCGCGTGCCGATGCGCTATATCGGGACGCAGATGCCTGGTCGCGCAAGGCAGTGGCCAATACCGTCGGCATGGGGTTCTTCTCCAGTGACCGCAGCATTCGTGATTACGCAGAACGCCTGTGGCACTTGCGTCCGGTGGTTTGAGTTCGACGGCGTGAATCCATGGCAAGAAGCCTTCGGCATGAACCGACGGATCTGCAGCCCGCGACCTTCGGGGGGAATATGAAGCAACTTGTCCCAGACAGCGGGGAACGGCTTGGCGATGCCGCTGCGCGAACGCCCACTGCTGTGCGCGCATTTCCTGCCGAGATCAGCGACTTTGACCTGCATCTCTTCGGTGAAGGTAACCATCTGCGGTTGTGGCAGGTACTCGGTGCGCAGGTGCGAGTACGTGAAAGCGTTGCTGGTACGCGATTCGCGGTCTGGGCGCCGAATGCGCAGTGCGTTGCGGTAGTCGGTCCTTTCAACCAGTGGGATGGTCGGCAGCACGTCATGGAGAAACGCGGTCCGGGCGGCGTCTGGGAACTGTTCGTTCCCGGCCTGCGGGCGGGCGAACTCTACAAATACGAGGTACAGGGGGCGGATGGTCGCCTGCTATTGAAGACCGACCCTATGGCTCGCGCCACGGAACTACGCCCCGCGAACTGCGGCGTGATAACGGACGAACAACCGTTCTGTTGGCACGACGGAAGTTGGCTTGCGCGTCGGGCAGCGCAGTGGCCCGGTGGCGAAGCGGTATCCATCTACGAGGTCCATCCAGCTACTTGGCGGCGCCATGCGGATGGCGGCTTCTTCGACTGGGATACGCTGGCTGCGCAACTGGTTCCGTACGTGACGGAGCAAGGCTTTACCCATGTCGAACTGATGGGCGTGGCCGAACACCCGTTCGATGGCAGTTGGGGTTATCAAGTGACCGGCTATTACGCGCCAACGGCGCGCCATGGCAGCCCGGAGGCGTTCAAGCGTTTCGTGAATTGCTGCCATCAGTCCGGCATCGGCGTCATTCTCGATTGGGTGCCGGCGCATTTCCCCAAGGATGAGCACTCGCTGGCGCGTTTCGACGGTACTGCCCTCTACGAACATGAGGACAGCCGACGTGGTGAGCACAAGGGATGGGGGACACTCATCTTCAACTACTCGCGGCACGAGGTGCGTAATTTTTTGGTTGCGAACGCCCTCTATTGGGTGGAAGAGTTTCACATCGATGGCCTGCGGGTAGATGCCGTGGCCGCGATGCTACATCTGGACTATGACCGCCCTTCTGGCCAATGGCTGCCCAACGAACAGGGCGGCCGTGAGAATTTCGAGGCGGTCGAGTTTTTGAAGGCCGTCAACTGGCAGTTGCAGCAGTCATTTCCGGGCGTCATCACGGCGGCCGAGGAATCCACAACGTTCCCGGGAATAACGCGGCCCGTGGCCGAAGGCGGTCTTGGTTTCAGCTTCAAGTGGAACATGGGCTGGATGAACGACACGTTGCGCTATGCGGCGACCGACCCCTTGTTTCGGCGCTATACGCATTCGCTCATCACGTTTAGTTTCATGTATGCGTGGTCGGAGCGTTTCTTGTTGCCGTTGTCCCACGACGAAGTGGTTCACGGCAAGCGTTCGCTGCTGCAGAAAATGCCTGGTGATGAATGGCAGAAGCGTGCGGGCCTGCGTCTACTGCTGGCGTACCAGTGGGCCACCCCCGGTAAGAAGTTGTTGTTCATGGGAGGCGAGTTTGGCCAGCACCATGAGTGGCGCGACTGGGAGGCGCTTGACTGGGGGTTGTTGGCGGACCCCAATCATCAAGGGTTGTTGGCTTGCGTGCGGACTCTGAACGGCTTGTTGCGGACGCGCGGTGGGTTACACCGCGAGGACCATCATCCGCAGGGTTTCCGTTGGGTGGATGTAGATAGCGCTGAATTGTCCGTGTTCGCCTTTGAGCGCAATGCGCCCGGCGAGCCGACGCTGCTGTGTGCTTTCAATGCCACGCCGGTACCGCGTGGCGATTATTGGTTGGGCGTGGACGGTGGCCGTTGGCGCTGCGTGTTCGACTCTGACGCCAGTTGGATGGGCGGCGGAGATTGGCAACTGCAGGGCGAAGTGGCGGCGCAGCCCCATGAATGTCATGGCCGTTCCCACTCCCTTCATGTGCATCTGCCGGCGCTTGCAGCCCGGTTTTTCGAACGTATTGGTTAACTGCGGATGCCGCAGTCATGCTCACCGTTGCTCGCCGGTGCACCGGCACCACTCGGTGCCACCTGGCAATTGGAGTCTACCTATGGAGTGGCGCGCGCAGGGGTGAACTTCGCCGTACACGCTCCCGCGGCGGCGGCGCTGTGGTTGGCTGTGCATTCCGCCGCTGGCGAGGTGGTAGCGCGCTGGCCGTTTCCGGGGCGTGAAGGAGACGTGTTCCACGCCTTCCTTCCAGCACCGTTGGGGGCCCCAGGCCTCGACTACAGCGTCGCCACGACCATCGACGGCCCGGCACTCATCGAGCCTTACTCGCGGCGGGTCATCGACGCGGACGGCAATCCGCGGGCACGAGTGGTGGATACGGTGCCATTGCGTTTGCGGGACAAGCGTCCCGCCGTGCCGTGGGGCGAAACGGTGATCCACGAGATTCACGTCAAGGGTTACACGCAGTTGCACCCGGCGGTGCCATCCGAATGGCGTGGTAAGTATCTCGGGCTCACTGTTCCTGCTGTGCTTGAGCACTTGAAGGCTGTGGGCGCGACAGCCATCGAGTTGTTGCCAGTGCAATGCTTCCGGCGCGAAGCCTTTTTGCGCGAGAAAGGTCTGCCCAATTATTGGGGCTATAACCCCTTGGCCTGGTTCGCGCCAGCAGCGGAATACGCCGTGGACGACCCCGTGGTGGAATTCCGCGAGATGGTACGCGCGGTACATGCCGCGGGCCTTGAGGTCATTTTGGATGTCGTGTTCAACCACACTTGCGAGGGCGGTCAGGACGGGCCGGTGTTGGCGTGGCGTGGCTTGGATGACGTTGGTACTTACCATCGGCTGCCTGACGACACCAGTCGCTACGATAACCTCACGGGTTGCGGTAACGCCGTGGATTTGTCCACGCCGGCGACGCGGACGATGGTGGTGGACTGCTTGCGCTGGTGGGTGGACGTCATGGGCGTCGATGGCTTCCGTTTTGATTTGGCCAGTACGCTTGGGCGTGGCAGGCACGGCTTCGAACCGCGGCATCCGTTCTTTGCCGCGCTCCAAGCCGATCCGACCTTCACCTTCGTGAAGTGGATTGCCGAGCCGTGGGATATTGGTCCCGGTGGCTATCAGTTGGGCGCCTTTCCTGACGGCTGGGCCGAGTGGAATGACCGCTATCGGGACACCATGCGTGGGTTTTGGCGCGGCGATGGGCAACGCGATGCGGCTTTGCTTGGGCAGTTCGCGGAACGCGTCGCTGGGTCCGCTGACCTGTTCCGCGGGCGCGGACGGCTTCCTTGGGCCTCGGTGAACTTCATCAGTTCGCATGACGGGTTCACCCTGCGCGACTTGGTGAGCTATGAGCAGCGCCACAACGCGGCGAATGGCGAAGAAAATTGCGACGGCCACGGTCATAACCTCGCGTGGAACTGCGGTGCCGAGGGACCGAGCAGCGACCCCCACGTATTGCAGCTTCGTGCGCGGCAGCAGCGCAACTTCCTGATGTCGCTGTTTTTGTCATTGGGCACTCCTCTGTTGCAGGGCGGCGACGAACTGGGCCGTACCCAGCAGGGCAACAATAACGCCTACTGTCAGGACAATGAGTTGTCTTGGTTGGACTGGGCACACACCGACACGTCTTTGGTGGCATTCACTGCGGCGTTGGCACGGCTGCGTCGCGAGCGGCCGGAATTGCGGAGCGACCGTTACCTGAAGGGCACGCAGCGCGGGGGTCGGAACTGCGATATCACTTGGCTCCATCCGGCCGGGCACGAGATGACTGCAGGCGACTGGCAAGCGGGCACGGCCGTGTTGGGGGTCCTTCGTTCGGTTTCCATGGATGGTCGCGACCTCCTGTGGTTGCTGAACCCCACGGATGTGGTGGTGCAGTTCTGTTTGCCGCGCCGCTGTCGCGAGGCGCTGTGGCGTGTATTGCTGGACAGCGCCCAACGGTTGCCCGGCGAGGGTCCAGATGAAGTACCGAAGCCGCAGGAGTCTTTGCGGCTGTTGCCGCACCAGTCTTTGCTTTTTGAAAGGATGATTTTCCCATGACCCGCCAGGACCTCGTGCGTCTTGCTCACGCTCACGGTATCGGCGATACCTATACCAATTGGCGTGGTGAACTGCAGTCGCTCACGGATTCAGCACTGCAGGGGCTGTTGGCAGCTCTAGATGTGGAGGTGGGAACGGCAGAGCCACCGGTGGTCATGCCTGCTGTGCCCGGCCATATTGCGGCGCCAGCGGCAGAGGCTTTGCGTTGCTATGTGCCGCCCCAGTTGCTTGCCGGCGCCAAGTGGTGGGGCGTTACCGCGCAGCTCTATTCGCTACGGAGTAGCGGCGATTGGGGACTTGGCGACTTCGGCACCTTGCGCGAACTCGTGCGCCATGCGGCCGGTGCCGGCGCAGCCTTCATCGGCCTGAACCCGTTGCATGCCTTGTTTCCGGCAGATCCGGCGCACGTCAGTCCGTATAGTCCCTCAAGCCGTCATTATCTGTCGGTCGCCATGATCGACGTGGCACGGGTGGTGGGCTACGCCACCCATGCCGAGGTACAGGCGCTGGTGGTATCCCCTGCGTTTCAAACCGAGTTAGCGCGATTACGGGCGCTACGTTATGCCGATGCGGCCGGTGTGATGGGTTTGAAGTTGCCAGTGCTACGGTTGCTGCATAGCGCTTTTCGTGGAGAGCACTTGGCGCAAGGCGCTGCCTTGGGCGCTGCCTTTCTGCAGTACGTCAGGGAGGAGGGCGAGCCATTGCAGTTGCAGGCCACCTTCGATGCGTTACAGACCCAGATGCTTGCCTTGGACCCGGCGCATTGGGGTTGGGATTCGTGGCCGGCGCCGTTCCGCGATGCCCGCGGCGCAGCGATACGCGATTTCGCCCTGCAGAATGCGTTGGAAGTAGAGTTTTATGCCTGGCTACAGTGGTTGGCGCAGGCGCAGTTGGCCGAGGCGCAAGAACTGGCGCGTGAACTTGGCATGGCCGTGGGCGTTTATGGCGACTACGCCGTAGGGGTTAACCCAGGTGGTGCCGAAACCTGGGCGGACGCCGCGACGTATTGCCTTGGTGCTGGTATTGGTGCGCCGCCGGATTCGCTGGCCCTGCTGGGGCAGGACTGGGGTATTCCGCCGCAGTCCCCCGCAGTGCTAGCGGCGACGTCCGGAGCGTCGTTTCGGGCACTTATTCGCAACAACCTGCGTTACTTCGGCGCACTGCGTATCGACCATGTGATGGCGCTGTTCAGGCAGTGGTGGGTGCCACGCGGCTACAAGGCCACCGAGGGTGGGTACGTGCATTACCCGCTGGAGTTGCTGCTGGATGTGTTGGCCGAAGAAAGCCAAGCTCGGCAATGTTTCATTGTTGGCGAGGACTTGGGGACGGTTCCAGAGGCTATCCGCGTTACCTTGCCCGCGCGTGCGGTACACAGCTACAAAGTTGCCTTGTTTGAGCGGGTCGACGGTGACGCCTTCCGTGCACCCGGGGACTATCAGACCGAGGCACTGGCGGTGCTTTCCACCCACGACCTGCCGACGCTACGTGGTTGGTGGGAAGCTGAGGACATCGACTTGCGTGACCGCTTGCAGCTCTATCCCAGCGATGCGCTCCGCGACGCCTTGCGCTGGGACCGTGGCGTCGACAAGTGGCGCTTCTTGGAGGCCCTACGCGCTGAGGGTATTGCGCCCGCTTCGCCAGTGGACGGTGCCGGTCCTTTCACCTCTGAACTAAACGCCGCACTGCACCGCTTTCTGGGGCGTACCCGCAGTGCCTTGGCTGCCGTACAAGTGGAAGACTTGGCGATGGAAGTGGACCCGGTGAACGTACCCGGTACGGACCGTGAGCATCCGAACTGGTGCCGTCGCCTGTCACTGGAAGTGGGTGAACTGTTTACGGCCGCGGAGCCCGTGGCGGTGCTCGAGGCCATGGCAATGGGCAGACGCGAGGCGGCAGCGCGCGGCTAGCACGCGCTCGCGGCGCCTACGTGCGGCACCCATTGCCCGGCCAATTGCGGTAGTCCCCGCTATTTGCCGTAGTACGCCTGCCAAGTAGCCAAGGTTTCGGGCCAATCTGCCGCTGTTGGGGTGGCATATGCGCGGTTGCGGGTGGCGAGGCCTTCCGGGCGGAACACGTCTAGGTACTGGTCTGTGGGCACGTAATAGAACATGTTCAAGACGCGTGCAGCGAAGCGCCATTGGCCCTCTTCGCGGCGGTATTCGTCGTGATAGCGGATGGCCGTGAGCATGGGCTGGCCCAGTCGGTTCATTTCGGCATGCGACAGCACGATGCCACTGGCTTCGTCCGGGTTGTTTGGGTTGAAAGTGACGATGCGGTCGTGCGTGAAGTGGTTCGAGGGCCCGAGCACCTTGAACCGGCCGCGAAACAATTCCACTACGGTGTCCCGACCTCGGCAGTCCATGACTCCATCCCCGGAGCGGATATGAAAGTCGGCGGTGAACAGTGCTGGCATGGCCTCCATGTCCCGGTTGTCCATCACTAGCCCGTAACGGGCGACCAGTTCGGCGATGGCAGTACGGTCCTCCAGTTCACGGACGCGTTCTTCGAGGCTGCGGGTAGTCATTGGCGGCTCCACGGAATGGCCAGGACGGGTGCCGGGAGCATACCTTGTCACAGGACTGAAACCCTACTGCCACGCCTACGCAACGCACTATGCCCAATCTATCTTTCCGGGACGAGGGTAGGAGAGGCGATAGATGCGGATCCTGATGGTCTCGGATGTGTACTTCCCTAGGGTAAATGGCGTTTCTACGTCCATCCAGACCTATCGAAGTGACCTGATGGCCGCTGGGCACCGCTGTTTGCTGGTAGCCCCGGAATACCCTAACGCTACTCCCGACGACGAGGAACTGTTTCGTCTGCCGTCGCGCCGCATCCCCCGTGATCCGGAAGACCGCCTGCTGTCCATGCGTGCACTGCGGCAGTGGGGCAAGGCGCTCGAACCCGGCGAAATTGACATCGTGCACGTGCAGACGCCGTTCGCGGCGCACTACGCAGGGCTCCGCATTGCCCGCCATCTCGGTGTGCCAGTGGTCGAGAGCTACCACACCTACTTCGAACACTACTTGCACCACTACGTGCCGGCTTTGCCGTCCATGCTTACCCGTCGCTTCGCCCGGCGCGTGACTGTTTCGCAGTGCCATCAGGTGGCGCACCTGGTTTCGCCGTCCCGCCAGATGGCCGATGCGCTGCGCGACTACGGCGTCAAAACGCCAATCGAGGTACTGCCTACTGGGCTGCCGCCGGAGTCGTACACGCTCGGCGATGGCTCACGCTTCCGTGCATTCCACGGGATTCCGGCCCAGCGACCATTGGCCCTGTTCGTCGGGCGAGTGGCGCATGAAAAGAACATCGATTTTCTGGTTCGCATGCTTGGGGCGCTGCGATCGAAGTGTGCCGACGCCTTGTTGGTCATTGCCGGCGAGGGCCCGGCGCAAGAGCATCTGCGGCGTCTCGTCACCAGCCTAGGGCTCGATGCGAACGTGCTGTTTGTCGGCTATATGGACCGCCACACGACTTTGCGTGACTGCTACCGCGCTGCCGATGTCTTCGTATTCGCTTCCCGTACCGAGACGCAAGGTTTGGTGCTGTTGGAGGCGATGGCGCAGGGCACGCCGGTGGTATCCACTGCTGTGATGGGCACTGTCGATGTGCTGACCGGCGCCGCCGGTGCGGTTGTCGTCCCTGAGGACGAACAGGTATTCGCAGCTGCCGTGGCTGAAGTGTTGCGGAACCCCGCGCACCGTGCAGCACTCTCGCCACTGGCGGCTGCGGACGCGCAGCGTTGGGCGTCCGCAGCGATGGCGGCTCGCCTCGTCGATTTGTATGAGCAGGTGATCGCGAATCATTCGACCAAGGGTGGGGCACTGCGGCCCATCCCCACCAGTTCGAGCGCGCAATACAGGACACATGCATGAGCAACTCCACGTTGTTTCTACGCGCCGACCAAGCGGAACGCCGCTTGTGCCTGTTGGCCAACGCGGCGGCACGTCGCCGGGCGGTACGCAACCTGTTCCGCGCCGTGAGTCGGTTAGGCGACGGGGTATTCTGGTACTCGCTGATGATAGTGCTGCCGTTGTGGCAGGGGGCCGCTGGCTTGTACACCAGCTTGCGGCTTGCCATCGTGGGTGCGGTTGGCCTTGGCGTCTACAAGCTGCTCAAGCACCGGCTGGTGCGCGAGCGCCCATACATTGGCCTCATCGGCATCGACTGCGCCATGCCGCCGCTCGACCGCTACAGCTTTCCCTCCGGTCACACGCTACATGCCGTGGGCTTCACCACGGTGGCGGTCACTGCGTTCCCGGCCTTGGTCAGTGTGCTGGTGCCGTTCGCCCTGCTGGTTGCCGCTTCGCGCGTCATTCTTGGGTTGCACTACCCGACGGACGTCCTGGCCGGCGCTGCTATCGGCTACGGTGTGGCTGAGGCTGTTCTGCAGCTGGTGTAAGCGCGGCGCCGATTTCCGCTACGTCAAGGCGCTACACAACACGATAGTGGCGAAAAAACTAAAAACGCACACGGTTAGTATTTAGTTATCTCGGCCACCTAGCCAAGCGTTCCACGTCGTTCAGGTCCAGATGATTGCGCATGTACTCTTGCGCACCCTCTCGCGGCGGCGTGTATTCCCACGGGGTGTACTTGCCGTTGCGCAGCGCTGCGGTGATGAAGTGCCGTTCACGCTGGCTCGACAGCACGCGCTGGGTGATATCGTCCAAGTTCCAGCGCGCTGCCACTTCCGCGCGGAAAGCAGCCAGCGTTGCGGCATACGCAGGGTCCTTCGCTAGGTCCTGAACTTCATCCGGGTCGCTGGCCAGGTGGAACAGTTGGTCCGGGTCCACTGGCGAGTGGATGAACTTCCATTCGCCACGGCGCAGCATGACGACCGGCGCGATAGAACCTTCCGCCATATATTCGCCGACGACCGTTCGTTCGGCCGCTTCCGCGTTTGAGGATGTGGCGGCTGTTGCTAGCAAGGGGACCAGGCTAGTGCCTGCCAGTGGCTGAACGGGCGCCGGTGCACCGGCAATATCTGCTAGCGTCGGCAACACATCGACCAACGAGACCGGCGCCGCTACCCGGCCGGCGGCAAAGCGCGCCGGAGCATGCACTACGAGTGGAATGCGGACGGCGTCTTCGAAGAAACTCATCTTGTACCAAAGGCCATGTTCGCCCAGCAGGTCGCCGTGATCGGCGACCAGCATCACTACTGTGTCGTTGCGGAGTTCTAGGGCATCCAGCGTGGAGAGCAAGCGGCCGGTCCAATCATCGACGTAAGAGACGTTGCCGTAATAAGCGCGTCGTGCACGACGCATGTCGTCGGCGGTGATGGTGGCATTCGCCATGTCGCTGACATGCATGAGGCGTTTCGTATGCGGGTGCGGTTCCTCGGCGAGCCCTACACGCGGCAACGGAATGTCCACGCCTTCATACAGATCCCAATACTTGCGACGGGTGACATACGGATCGTGCGGGTGCGTGAAGCTGGCCACCATGAAAAATGGGCGGCCATCGTCGGCGCGGGCCGCATCGTGTAGCGCGCGGATGGCGTTGTTGCCTACCTCATCGTCATACAGCAACTGATTGGTTACCTCGGCAACGCCAGCGCCAGTGACGCTCGACATGTTGTGGTACCACCAGTCAATCCGTTCTTCGAAGTTCGTCCAATCGGGCGTCCAGCCGAAGTCGGCCGGGTAAATGTCCGTGGTGCGTCGTTCTTCGAAGCCGTGGAGTTGGTCTGGCCCCACGAAGTGCATCTTGCCGCTGAGGACGGTGCGATAGCCGGCAGCGCGCAGATAGTGCGCCACCGTGGGCACGGTGCTGGGCAAGTAGGCGGCATTGTCGTAGCCACCGGTTTGCGACGGCAGTTGCCCGGTCATAAGACAATAGCGGGCCGGTGTGCACAGCGGGCTGTTGCAATAGGCGTTGTCGAAGACCACGCCTTCCGCGGCCAGGCGGTCGATGTTCGGCGTTATCGTCGTCGGGTTGCCATAACAGCGCAGGGCGCTGGCGGCAATCTGGTCATACATGATGACTAGCACGTTGGGGCGCGTGGTCGCGGTCGCCGGCTTGGCGGTGTTGGCAGCGGTGGGCTTGTTCATACTCGAATTGTCCCATACGCGCCGCCCGGGCTCACTCCCTGAGCCTGCACCATGCCATCCTTGGCGGTATGGTCAACCCCGGTCTCATTGTCCTCCACGGCAACCGCCTCGAAGAGTTGTTTGCGGCAGTTTCCGGCTGGCTGCGGGAACACCCCCTGGCACCTCTCGAAGAAGAATGTTTCTTGGTACAAAGCCAAGGCATGGGCGAGTGGCTGAAGATGCAATTGGCCACCAGCCAGGGCGTCTGCGCGGCGGTGCGCGTCGAGTTGCCCGCCCGTTTCCTGTGGCGGGCCTATCGGTCCGTGCTCGGCTCGGCCGCCGTGCCGCCGCGTTCGCCGCTGGACAAGCACCCGCTCACTTGGCGCCTCATGGCGGTGTTGCCCGGCCTGCTGGCGGCTGCGGCAGCCGTAGTTCCCGTTGGCGCCGAAGACGTCTACGCGCCGCTGCGGCGCTTCCTGCAGGACCCAAGCCCCATTCGCCGCTTGCAGTTGGCGCAGCGCCTCGCGGACCTCTTCGACCAATACCAAGTTCACCGCGGCGACTGGCTGGAGCAGTGGGCGCAGGGCGAGGACGTGGTGCTTTCCTGGGTACCGGGCTTGGCCGGATCGCTGGTTCCCCTGGAAGCGGAAGATTTGTGGCAGCCGGCCCTGTGGCGAGATCTGTTGCAACTGTTGCCGCCGGAATCGGCATCCTGGTCGCGGCCCGCCGTACACGCGGCTTTCCTGCAGCAGTTGCAGCAGGCGGATCCGGGGGCTACCCGCCCGCGCGGGTTGCCGCGCCGGTTGGTGTTGTTCGGTACCACCCACGTGCCTCGTCAGTCGCTGGAAGCCGTGGCTGAACTGGCGAAGTTCAGCCAGGTGCTCATGGCCGTTCCCAACCCATGCCGTCATTACTGGGCGGATCTCCTCCCGGACCGGGAAATGCTGCAGGCGCCGTCCCGTCGGCATTCGGCGCGTCCCGGCATGCCCGGGGCAGGTGCTACGCTGGCGCAGTTGGCCCCGCATGGCCACCCGCTGTTGGCGGGCTGGGGGCGCCAGTCGCGGGACTTCATCCGCCTACTGGACGAATACGATAGCGCCGCACAGAGCCGCGCGCGCTTCGCTGATCGCCGCGTCGACCTCTTCGATGAAAGCGGTGCAGAGCCCGGCGCGCCGTTGCTGGCACAAGTGCAGGCGCGCATCCGCGACCTCGTGCCCGTCGGTGAAAACCCGCCGCCGCCATTGGTCGCTGCGGACCGTTCCATCGTGTTCCATATTGCGCACAACGCGCAACGCGAAGTGGAGATTCTTCACGACCAGTTGCTGCGCTTGTTTGCCGAAGGGCTGCATGGCACGCGGCTCACCCCGCGCGATGTAGTGGTGATGATGCCGGACGTAGCCATGTTCGAGCCGGCCATTCGTTCGGTGTTCGGGCAGCACGAGCGCACCGACGACCCGCGTCGCATTCCCTACCGCGTGGCGGACCTCCGTGACCGGGGTCGATCGCCCTTGCTGGTAGCGCTGGAATGGCTGCTGGGGGCACGTGCAGAACGCTTCACGCAGTCCAGTCTGCGCGCCTTGCTGGAAGTGCCGGCGGTGCAAGCTCGGTTCGGTTTGGCAGCTGGCGACATTCCGCTGGTGGCTCGTTGGCTCGAGGACGGCGGGGTTCGCTGGGGTCTGAATCAAGAGCAGCGTGCCTCCCTGGGTCTAGGGGAGGCCGGGGAGCAGAACACCTGGGAATTCGGCCTGAAACGCCTGCTGCTGGGCTATGCCATCGGTGAAGGGCACTTGGAAGACATCGAAGCCAGTGCGGAGGTGGGTGGCCTCGAGGCCGCCGTGCTGGGGCCGTTGGCGGATGTATTTGCCGTCGTCGCGCAGTGGTGGGAGCAAGCCCAGGCCAACCGTTCGCCACGCGACTGGGCGATGGTCTTGCGTTCTCTGCTCGGGCAGTTGTTCGGCGCTGCTGTTGAAGCGGACCGCGTGTTGTTGCTGGCGCTCGACGAGGCGCTGTCCACCTGGCTCGAGGCTTGCGATGACGCTGGGTTCGTCGAGTCAGTAGATCTCGATGTCGTACGTGAAGCGTGGCTGGAAACCGTCGACGACCCGGGCGTAGCGCGACGTTTCCGCGCCGGCGGTGTCACCTTCTGTACCTTGTTGCCGCTGCGCGCGGTGCCGTTCCGCGTGGTTTGCCTGCTCGGCATGAATGACGGCGACTATCCGCGTCGGGCACTGCGTACCGACTTCGACCTCATGGCCCGCCCGAAAATGGCGCGCCCCGGGGACCGCTCCGGCCGAGATGACGACCGCCAGCTCATGCTGGATGCACTGCTTTCGGCGCGCCACCAGTTGTATATCAGTTGGGCCGGGCGCAGCCCGCGCGACGACAGCGAACAGCCGCCTTCGGTGCTGGTGGCGCAGTTGCGCGATTACCTCGCCGTGGTGTGGGGAAGTGCTGCCTTGGATAAGCGCACCACGGTTCACCCGCTACACCCATTCAGTCTTCGGTATTTTCTGGCGAGTGAACCGCCGGGAAACAGTGCCGTGTTCACGTACGCACGCGAGTGGCGTGCGGCGTATGGCTTGGAAGCGACAACGGAGATGGCTCGTGAAGCGGCCTTGGAAATGGTTCCGGAAATCGCCCTCGCGGAGCGCCCGGTCGTGCCGCCCACCGCCGAGGACCTCGCCCGGTTTCTGCAAAACCCCGTGCGCGAGTATTTCCGGCACCGCCTTGGCGTTTCCTTCCCCCGGTTCGATGAAAGCCCGCCCGATGCAGAACCGTTTGTGGTCGGCGGGCTGGAAGGCTGGAGTCTCACGCAAGAGGTGCTTAGCGCTATCGAAACCCGCGCCAGCGGCGCGCCATCGTCGGTGGTGGCTGCGGCGTCTGGCGACTGGGTCGACGAGGAGTTGGCTCGTCTGCAACGCGCTGGCCGCATGCCGTTGGGAGCACCCGGGGAAACCTTGCGCATGGGCTTGCAGGAGCGGTTGGCGGCCATGGTGGCCCGCTGGGTTGGGGCCCGGCAGGCCGGTGAAACCGTGCAGTTGCTGGCCAGTCGCCTCGGGGACGCCAAGTACAAACTGAAGCCGGAAAAACTGCTCGGCGCTTGGGTCGCGTTGCTTCAGGCGGGCCCGGAGGCTTTGCCGTTGCGGTTGGTCGCGCCGGACGGCACGTTGCTGTTGAAGCCCCCAGCGCGGGAAACCTGCGCGCCGTTGTTGCAGGGGCTCATTGAAGCGCGTCATGCCGGCTTGGAAGGGCCGGGCCCATTGCCTACAGCCATCAAAACCGGTTTGGCCTTGGTAAGCAACGGTGACCCGGGCATGGCTTATGAAGGTGATGGCTACGAGCGCCGTGGCGAGGTGGAAGACCCTTGTCTGGCGCGCTTGTATCCGGACTTCGAGGCCTTGGCATTGGCCGGCTCGTCGCCCGAAGCAGGCGTCTCCAGTTTCGAATGGTGGAGTCGGCGTCTCTTCTCGGCATTCAACGAATGGGCGCGAACTCAGGAAAAGCTGGAGAAATACGCGGGCAGTGAAGCCGCAGGCGAGGGAGATGAAGCCGATGGCTGAGCCCCTCACTTCGAACCTGGACCCGCTGACGTTGCCGTTGCGCGGCACGCGCCTCATCGAGGCCAGCGCGGGCACCGGGAAGACTTACACCATTGCGGCGCTGTATGTGCGGTTGGTACTGGGCCATGGTGCTCCGCAGTTGGGCCCACTCATGCCTTCGCAAATTCTGGTGATGACCTTCACCAAGGCTGCCACGCGCGAACTTTCTCACCGTATCCGCGCGCGCTTGGTGGATGCTGCTGCGTGCTTCCGCGGCGCAAGGTCGCCCGAGAGTTTCGATGCGTTTCTGCAGAGCCTGCTGGCCGCCTACCCGGACGCTGACGAGCGTGAACAGGCGGCGTGGCGTCTGGCCAGTGCGGCCGAGTCGATGGACGAGGCGGCTGTGTTCACCATCGACGCTTGGTGCCAGCGCATGTTGCGTGAGCATGCCTTCGATAGCGGCTCGCTTTTCGACGAGGAGCTGCAACCCAACGAGTCTGCCTTGTTGCTGGAAGCGGCCGCAGACTATTGGCGGCAGCAGGTGTATCCGCTGGAGTTGTCTGCAGCAGATCTGGTGCTTGCCAGTTTCAAGGACGTGGCGACGCTGGCCCGGAATTGCCGCAGCTTGCTCGGCGAAGCGTGGCCGGCCACGCAGTTGGCAACGCCTTTGTTGGCGCAGTTGGAAAGCTTTCTGGAAGAGCGGCGGCAGTTGCTGGAGGGCTGGCCAGAACGCGCCGAACGTTTGCGGGCGTGGGTGCTTGGCCTCAAAGCGCTGAAGGACTTTCCCTTTGACGGCAGGAAACTGGGGAAGCAATACCTTGAGAGCTGGCTGAACCAACTGGATGCCTGGATTGCTGCAGGTGCTCATGCGCTACCGCACAAGGACTTCAAGTTTTATCGTTTCGGCACGTCCTATCTGGAAGAGGCGCGAAAGGAGAGCGCGACGGCGGTGCCTTTGCCGCCCGAGTGCGCTGAACTCGATTCACTCTTAGCCGCTATCAGCGCTGGCACGCCAGTGGACGTGCAGGTTCGTTCGCATGCGGCTGCTTCGCTCTCGGCGCGGATGCAATGGCTGAAGCAACAGCAGCGCAGGTTCGGCTTTGCCGACTTACTCGATCGTTTGGAGCTGGCCCTAGGTACGCCGGGAACGCTGGTGGGCAAGGCCCTGCGCGACCGTATTCGTGCGCAGTATCCCGTGGCCTTGGTGGACGAATTCCAGGATACGTCGCCGCGGCAGCTGGCCATCTTCGACAAGGTGTATCGCCTGCAAGGCGACCGCGAGAACCGCGCGCTTTTGCTCATCGGTGACCCGAAACAATCCATCTACGCGTTTCGCGGCGCGGATATTTACAGCTATCTGGAGGCGCGTCACGCCACTGTCGGGCGGCACTATGCTCTGCCTATGAATTTCCGCTCCACCACGCCCATGGTCGAGGCGATCAATGCATTGTTCGGTGATGCGGAAGTGCGCGAACCAGAAGGCGCCTTCCGTCTCGCTGGCGAGCAGGGCGCGAACCTCCCGTTTGCGGCCGTTTCCGCCTTCGGACGCAAGGAAGCCCTTGTCTTCAATCGGGGCGGCGCCTGGCAGCCAGTGATGCCATTCACGTTCTGTCTCGATGACTTTTCAGAGTCAATGCGCGATAGCCGGCGACGTTACGCACGTCTCGGTGCTTTACGCATCGCTGCATGGTTGCGTGGAGAAGCGGCTGGTTTCATCCCGGCTCCGCCGGTTGCTTCGTCGAGCGAGCCGCTACGTCGTTTGCGCCCTGCGGACATCGTGGTGCTGGTGCGCACCGGCGTCGAAGCCGCTGTCATGCGGCGCGAACTCCGGCGGCTTGGCATCCAGTCGGCGTATCTCTCGGAGAGCGACTCCGTCTTCTCCACGCCCGAAGCCGCGGATCTGCTGCGCCTGTTGCAGGCCATCGCCTCTCCGGGCGACACGCGGTTGGCCCGTGCGGCTCTGGCCAGTGGGCTGGTCGGGCGGAGTCTCGCTGAACTCCAGCGTCTTGCAGCCGACGAGGAGGCCTTCGATGCCGCCTGCACCAGCCTGCGTGACCTGCAGCAGGTGTGGAAGTCCCGTGGTGTCTTGGCCATGGTGCGCGAAGCTTTGCACTGGTTCGGGGTGCCCGGGCGCTGGTTGGCAGCCATCGATGGCATGGGGGAGCGCCGCCTGACAAACGTGCTGCAGTTGGGCGAACTGCTGCAAGCAGCCAGCCAGCAGGTAGAAGGCGAAGCCGCGCAGGTGCACTGGCTTTCCCTGCAAGTCGCCAACGGCCAGGCAGACACACCGATGGGCGGTGCGGACGACCCGCAACTGCTGCGCTTGGAAAGCGACACCGAACTGGTGCGTATCGTCACCATTCACAAGTCGAAGGGGCTCGAGTACCCCGTCGTGGTGCTGCCATTCGCCACGCATCACCGTGTCGTTTCTGCGCGCAACACCAAGTTCGTCCGCAAGCGCGTGGTGCATGAAGGGGTAGTACAGCGTCGGCTGGAACTGGCGCCGGATGGGGATGCCTTAAAGGCCGCAGATCTCGAACGCCAACAGGAAGACTTGCGCTTGCTGTACGTGGCACTGACGCGCGCCCGTCACGCGGTGTGGGTGGGTGCTCCCACTTTGCGAACCGGCAACAGCCCCAAGTGCGTTTGGGAATACAGCGCCCTGGGCTATTTGTTGCGCGCCACCAATCCCGAGGACGCGGCTTCGTGTGTCGCGGCGGTTCAGGCGTTCGCGGCCAAGCATCCGACCGTGGCTGTCGAAACTCCGCAGGTCGCTGAAGAGCGCTTGGCTTTGGCCGGGGTCCGCGGCGAAGAAGAAGCGGCCCCATTGCTCGCTCCAGCCCTGCCTTACACCGCGGATTTCGAGCGCTATTGGAGCCTGCACAGTTATTCCGGCTTGGTGCGCAGTGCCCACGGTACGGCCCATGTTGCGGCTCCGGCTTCGGGTTCGGCGCCGGCTTCGGCGCCGGCGCCCGCCCTGCCCTTGCCCGAAACCGATACCCGCTCGCGCGAGCGGCGCAACGACGAACCGGAGGGGGAGGCGCGTATCGCCGCGCGCTCCGCCGATATTCCCCTTAAGGCGCAACACCGTTTTCCGGCAGGTGCCATGCACGGCGATTTCCTCCACAAACTGCTCGAGTGGCTGGCTGAGGAAAACTTCGCGCTGGCTCCCGGTACGGTCCATGCCGCCGGCGTCCGGCGTGAACTCGAAGCGCGCTGCGAGCGCACGGCTTGGCGGGAATACACCGCCGATATCGTCGAATGGTTGACCGAGGTAGTCACTACGCCGTTGTCTTGTTCGTCCACGCCGGTAACGCTAGCGGGCTTGGCTAGCGCCGTTCCCGAGATGGAATTCTGGATGCCGGCGGATGGGCTTGTGCCTACCGAAATTGACCTGCTTTGCACGCAGCATGTTCTCCCCGGGCTAGAGCGTCCCGCTCTGTCGGGCGGTGCCTTGCATGGCCTCTTGAAAGGCGTGATGGACCTGGTGTTTGAACACGAAGGCCGGTATTGGGTGCTGGACTACAAGTCCAACCGTCTTGGCGCGGACGACGCGGCCTACACGCCCGCTGCCATGGAGCAAGCTATCGCCAAGCATCGTTACGACGTGCAAGCGGTGCTCTACCTGCTCGCCTTGCATCGGCAACTGCAGGCGCGTTTGGGCGCGGCGTATTGCCCGCAGGAACAGTTGGGTGGAGCGGTGTACTTGTTCCTGCGCGGTTCCTCGGGGCCCGCACGGGGCTGCGCCACCATCCCGCCCCCTTGGGAAGTGCTGGCGGCGCTGGAACGTCGTCTGCCCGCTGTGGGGAGCGCATCGTGATGGCGCCAGAGTTTTTCGCGGAAGCCAAGGCCGTGTTGGCTCGTCTTGATGCCTGGCGGGAGCGGGGCTGGCTGCGGCGTCTCGATGTCGCGTTCGCACGGTTTATTGCCGCACTGCCGGCGCAGTTTCCACCCGAAGGCCATGCGCTGGCGCCGCCAGCGCCGGTTCCCTTGTTGCTGGCTGCCGCGCTGTTGTCGCGGCTGGAAGGGCGCGGGCACTGCTGCCTGCCGCTGGCCGAATTGGTTGACGGCAGCGGCGAACTGCTGGGTTTCGAACCGGAAGTCTTGGCGGAGTTACGCTCATGGTGGGCCACCTTGACGGCAGCCGAGCCCGCTTGGTACGCCCATCGAGTGGTGGACTCCTCACCCGAACTGTTTTCAGCGGGGGCTGCGGAAGTGGTTCCTTTAGTCTGGCGTCACGGCCGGCTGTATCTGCGCCGCTTCTGGAATTGCGAGCAGCGTGTGGCACGAGACTTGCTCCTGCGGGCGGGCGCAGTTCCCGCGTGGTCGCCGGCACAGTTGGCACTGAAGCACGAATGGCTGTCGCGTCTGTTTCCGTCTGCCGAAGGGGAAACGGACTGGCAGCGTCTGGCCTGCGAGGCAGGCTTGAATGGCAAGTTGCTGCTCATCACCGGCGGGCCCGGCACGGGCAAGACGTATACGGCGGCGCGGCTATACGTCTTGCTGCAGTTGCTGCAGGAGCCCGCGGGCGGCGGTGGGCTCCGTATCGCGCTTGCAGCTCCCACCGGCAAGGCTGCCGGTCGTCTGCATCAGTCCATCACCAAGGCGCTGGGCGAACTCGCGCGTCAGTTTGGGGAAGCGTTGCCCTTGGCGGTGCGTCCGGAAAGTCTGCCGCCCGCACAGACGCTGCATCGCTTGCTGGGGGCTCGGCCGGGTACCCGTGCTTTCAAGCATGACGCGGGGCATCCGATCGACTGCGATGTACTGTTCGTCGACGAAGCGTCGATGGTCGACCTGGAAATGATGGACGCCGTACTGCGGGCGTTGCCGGCGACGGCAGTGCTGGTGCTGCTTGGCGACCCCGACCAGCTCGAGAGCGTGGAGGCCGGTGCTGTGCTTGCGGATTTGTGCGCAGCTTCAGCGGGTTCACCGCTACGCGCCCGCGTCGTGACGCTGCAGCGCAGCCGCCGTTTTTCCAAGCCCATCAGCGTCTTGGCTTCGGCTATCAACGCTGGTGACTGTGCGGCTGTAAAGGCCGCCTTCACCAACGACCCGGCGACTCGTTGTCTGGCACCGTCGACGCCCGCTCAAGTGGTGGGAGAAGTTGCGCAGTCCGGTGGTTTCGGGGCCTACGCCGCACTGTTGCAGGCGCGTCCGGCGATAGCCGCGGACTTCAAGCCCTGGGCCCGCGAATTGCTGCGGCAGTTCGACACCTGCCGCGTGCTTTGTGCGGTGCGCGAAGGGCCGTGGGGCGTGGCCGGCCTGAATGCAGCCATCGAACGGGCGCTCGCCCAGCAGGGGCTCATCCAGCCCGCGGGCGAGTGGTATGAGGGTCGTCCGGTCATGGTGACGCGTAACGACGCCACGGTCGGCGTTGCCAATGGTGATGTCGGGCTCGTGCTGCGCGCCCCCGAGGGCGGCTGGCGCGCCTGGTTCGGGGAAGGGGAAAGCGTTCGCTCCGTGGGTACCTCGCGCCTTGCCGATGTACAAACCGCCTACGCGCTCACCATCCACAAGAGCCAGGGCTCGGAATTCGCGCAAGTGGTGGTGGCGCTGGGCCCGGAGCCCTCATTGCACCTGACACGTGAACTGCTCTACACCGCGGTCACGCGGGCCAGTCAACGCATCACGGTGGTGGCGGGTGTGGCAGCAGTTATCGATGCGGCCGTGGAACGACGCACGCTTCGGGCAGGGGGTCTGGAATTGGGCCGAGTGGTGGTAAGGTCATAGCTGTTTTCCGCGGAGATTTTCATGCGCCTCTTGCTCGCTGTGTTTTTTCTCTCTGCCGTCATGGGCGCCATGCCTGCCCCAGCGGCCACACTCCATGCGGATATCCAGCAACGCACGACTCAGGTGGAGTCGAAGGTCATCGCCTGGCGTCACGATATTCACCAGCACCCAGAGTTGGGCAACCGCGAAACGCGCACCGCCGCGTTGGTGGCCGAGCAATTGCGCTCCCTGAAGTTCGATGAGGTGCGCACCGGCGTTGCCCATACGGGTGTGGTGGGTGTGCTGAAAGGCGGCTTGCCCGGGCCTGTGGTTGCCTTGCGTGCGGACATGGACGCCTTGCCGGTGACGGAGCCTGCGGGTTTGCCGTTTGCCTCGACCGTCCGCACCGAATATGCCGGTCAACAAGTGGGCGTGATGCACGCCTGCGGCCACGATGCCCACACCGCCATATTGATGGGCGTGGCGGAGGTGCTCGCGGGCATGCGTGCGAAGCTGCACGGCACAGTGGTGTTCCTGTTTCAGCCGGCGGAAGAAGGGCCGCCCTTGGGCGAGGAGGGTGGTGCGGCCATGATGGTGAAGGAAGGGGTGTTGGAAAATCCCCGGGTTCAGGCCGTGTTCGGCTTACACGTCATGCCGCGCGTGTCGGGTACGCTCGCCTATCGTCAAGGCGGCACCATGGCTGGCGCGCGCATGTTCCGCATCAAGGTGAAAGGACAGCAGACGCACGGCGCCATGCCCTGGGCCGGCAAGGATCCGGTCATCACCGCCGCGCAAATCATCACGGCGCTGCAGTTCATTCCTTCGCGGCAAGTGGACCTGACCAAAGGCCCCGCGCTCATCAGTGTCGGTGCCGTGCATGGCGGTATTCGCAGCAACATCATCCCGGATGACGTGGTGCTGGAAGGCACCATTCGCAGCCTGGACCCGGCGCAGATGGTCGACATGGCACAGCGCCTTGAGCGTACCGCCACCAGCATCGCGGCAGCCTCGGGGCTCACAGCGGAAGTGCAGGTCTATGGTGGTGCACCGGTCACATTCAACGACCCGGCATTGGTGGACCGCATGCTGCCTTCGCTGCGTCGTCCGGAAGTGGGCGCCACAGCGGTGAAGGAAGCGGTGCCTGGTTTGGTGGCCGAAGACTTTGCCGTCTATCAAGAAAAAGTGCCCGGGTTTTTCTTTTTCTTGGGCGTGAACCCGCCGGGCTTGAGCGAAGCCGATGCGGCTGCAAACCACTCACCACTCTTCAAGGTGGACGATGCGGCGCTGAAGGTGGGCGTGGCGGCGCTCGCGACGGTGGCCGTGGACTACCTCGGCGCGAAATAGCGCCGCTATTCGCCCTCCGGCTCCATCGCGGCGGCGCGAGCAAGCTCTCGTCGAATGGCCTCTTCGCGCGCGTCATCAATGGCCATGACGATTTCGTCGACGTTCGTTTCGCTCTCGTCTTTCACGAACACGCCGGTGAGCGGCGTTTCGGGTAACAGCAGGCCCTGCTCGAACAGGGCCCACATCTCGTTGGCGTAGTCCGTTTCCAGTAGTTCCGGCGCAAAGCGGCCGAGTGTTTCGGTGATGTTGCCCACATCTCGCTGGAGCATCGCGAGCGCATTGTTGTTGGCGGCGGCGTCCACCGCTTGCGGCAAGTCGATGATGACGGGGCCTTCGGGGCCCACCAGCACGTTGAATTCGGAAAGGTCGCCGTGGATTAACCCCACGCACAACATGCGCACGACCTGGCGGATGAGGAACGCGTGGAATTCTCGGGCCTGTTCCGGTGCCAGATCTACTTCGCCGAGGCGCGGGGCCGAGTGGCCTTCTGCGTCCATGACCAACTCCATGAGCAGTACGCCGCTGAAGAAGCCGAAGGGCTGTGGCACGCGCACACCGGCGGCGACGAGCTGGTAAAGCGCATCCACCTCGGTGTTCTTCCAGGCGGATTCTTGTTCTTTGCGGCCGTAGCTGGTGCTCTTGGCCATGGCGCGAGCCTGGCGACTGCCGCGCACCTTCCGGCCTTCCTGGTACTGCGCACGTGCCTGAAAACTGCGGGTGCCCATGTCCTTGTAGACCTTGGCGCAGCGCACTTCTAAACCACAGCGGACGACGTAGACGGAAGCTTCCTTGCCGCTTTTCAGTTGGCGACGAACCTCATCGATGATGCCATCGTCGAGGAGAACTTGGAGGGCTTCGGGGATACGCATGGGTGGGAAGACAAAAGTGGTCGGGATGACAGGATTTGAACCTGCGACACCTACGTCCCGAACGTAGTGCTCTACCAGGCTGAGCTACATCCCGACTGGGCTTACGTATTGCGGGTAACCGCGAACCGTGCGAGAGCCAGCAGCGCTTCTTTGTAGGGGGACCCGGGGAGACCCTCCAGCGCAGCTGAGGCCCGCAGTGCCTCGTCTTCAGCAAGCCTCGCAGTATAGGTCAGACCGCCAGTTGATTCAATCGTGGCGGTGATTTCCTCTAGATACTCGAGGCCGCCGAACTCGATGACTTGGCGGATAAGCGCTTGTTGGGCCGGCGTGCCATGGCGTAGGGCATGAATCAGCGGCAGGGTCGGTTTGCCTTCGGCAAGGTCATCGCCGAGGTTCTTGCCGCGCTCGCCGACGTCGCTACGATAGTCCAGCGCATCGTCTACCAACTGGAACGCGTTGCCGAGATGCTTGCCGTAGGTGGCCAACGCGCTGCACACCGCCGGACTGGCGCCAGCCAGCACGCCGGCCACTTCGCCGCCGGCTTCGAATAGGCGGGCAGTCTTGCGATAAATGACTTCGAAGTAGCGCTCTTCGGTGGTGTCCGGGTCGCGCAGGTTCATGAGCTGCAGCACCTCGCCGGCGGCGATGGTGTTGGTGGCATCCGCCAGAATGGCCATGACCGCCATGCGGTCCAACTTCACCATCATCTGAAAGGCGCGGCTATAGAGGAAATCGCCGACCAAAACGCTGGCCGTGCTGCCGAAGACCTCGTTGGCGGTGTCGCGGCCGCGGCGCTGGCTGCTCTCGTCCACCACGTCGTCGTGGAGGAGGGTGGCGGTGTGGATGAACTCCACCAGCGCGGCGGCGCTGGCATGGTCCTGACCGGTGTAGCCGGCCGCCCGGGCCGCCAGGACCACCAGCAGGGGGCGCAGGCGCTTGCCACCGGCGCCGATGATGTATTCGGCTATGCTGTTGACCAGCACCACATCCGAGGCCAATTCGGTGCGAATAGCATGGTCGACGGCAGCCAAGTCCTCCCGGACCGGGGCGCGGATGGCCGCCAAAAGGGTGGCGGGGTCCACCGGGACGCTTCCTTGTGCCTCGGGTTGCTGGATGGAGTGGGGGACGGCGTTCACCTCCCCATCTTAGCAACCCCGGGGCGGCAGCCCAACCCCGGGGCAGACCGCATTTGACCCAAGCGCTTGTTCCGATTAAAATTCTGGGCTCTTTCCGGGGCTTTCCCTTCGGGCCGGCCTCCTTTCACTGTTTCGCACCAAGGTTCAAGCACATGTTTGCGGTCATCAATACGGGCGGTAAGCAGTACCGCGTCAGCGAGGGTACGGTCGTTCGCATCGAGAAACTCGAGGCGGAGGCCGGTGCTACGGTCGAATTCGACCAGGTTCTCCTCGTGGGCGCTGGCGCCGACATTAAGGTCGGCAAGCCGCTCGTCGCTGGCGCCAAGGTCACAGCCACCGTGGAAGCCCACGGCAAGGCGGACAAGGTCGTCATCGTCAAGTTCCGTCGCCGCAAGCACTACAAGCGCGAGAAAGGTCACCGCCAGCAGTACACGCTGATCAAAGTCACCGGCATCTCGGCCTAAATTCTGCTGCGGGCCCGGTGGCTGAAGGCTGCCGGGGTTGCGGTTTGGTTTTCCAGTTTTCATGTTT
>Ga0164294_10000493_pt1 | contig 37871 bp, 23 predicted proteins | sample GEODES005metaG_FD_111479 | JGI IMG/M metagenome (GOLD analysis project Ga0164294, IMG submission 111479) | Oligotrophic lake water microbial communities from Sparkling Lake, Wisconsin, USA - GEODES005 metaG | ecosystem: Environmental > Aquatic > Freshwater > Lake | place: USA: Sparkling Lake... | reverse complement strand
CGAGGCGGCCCTGGTCGCCCAGGCGGGGGTGGGCCTCGATATGGGCCAGCAGCGCCCCGGGACCGTCCACCGGCCAGGAGCTCAGCTCCACCACCATGCCCATCGGCACCGGAGGGATCGTCGCCCAGAACAATCCCACCCCGCCGTCGGTCCCAACCCGCCGCACGCCGCCTCTGTGCACCTTTACATGGGTTCCCTCCGCGGGACCGATCCGCGCCGCCACTTCGGCGCCCCCGGTGAAGCCCACCGCGTCGGCCCCCAGGATCAAGGTGGGCGACAGCGACAAGCCATAGTCGTTGCTCAGTTCCACCGTGGCCCGCCCGAGATCGAGCCCGGCGTCGGCCCGGGGCTGGGGCCGCCCGCGGGGCCCCTCCACCCAGGTCTGTCCACGAATCCGGTCCATCCCGAGGCTGAAGCTGCGCACGGTCCCGAGGGAGTGCCAGGTGTACGAGGCCCCGACGATCCACAGCTCATCGGCGACGCCGCCCCGCTCGCCATAGCGCCGCACCTCGGTGTGGAGCTCTGCCAGGGAGCGGTATCCGCCCAGGTCGGCCAGCTCTTGCCGCTGCCACATCACGCGTGAATCGCCCACCACGTCCACCCGCTGCGGATCGTCGGCCGACGCAAAGGACCAGCCACGGACCGCCCCCGGGTCACTGTCCAGGTAATACTCGTAGCCCGGCTCCTCCGCGCGCGGAAGGGTGAAGCCCCAGCGGTCCCCCTCGATCTGCACGAGACGATGGTCTTCGTAGCGGGAAGCGCCGATCGGCCGCAGGTGCAGGCGCAGGCCGGCCACCTCGGCGACCTGGTTGACCTTGAGCTCGATGATCAGCGGCTCACCGGTGACCCCCGTGTCCGGCGGCGCGTGGTCGGCCGCAGCGGCCGCGCCCACCCAGGCGAACAGGCACCCGAGGCTACCAGCCAAAGACAAGCACCCCTCCAAAAGACGGCCCGGCGTGCTCGATGTTGCGGAGCTGGTAGCCCAGCCGACCGCCCACCTGCACGGCGTCCGTCACCTCATACCGCAGCTCTGTGAGGAGGCGCACGCCATAGTCTTCCTGGGAGACCCCGGGCTGGTTGGTGACCTCGACCCCCGCCCGCATGGGCAGTCGTTCGACGGTGTCCCAGGACAGATCCAGGGTGTAGGCCTGGCCGATCTGGCCCACCGCCGACACGCCGAGCATCAGGTTGGTGCCCTCCTCGGGCCCCAGGCGCACGCGCCCGGCCGCGCCTCCGTTTACGCCCCCGGTGGCCACACCCGCCACGACACGACCGATCACCGCGAATCCCGGCCGCAGCCGGAATTCCAGCTCCACGTCGCCATACTTGAAGCCCACCGGCCGCGTCAGGGCCTGCTGGGCGGCGAGGGAGCCGGCGGCGTCTACCCGCTGGGTGTCGGCGCCGACCCCGTCCAGGTAGCCAGACCCGACGCTGACGGCGTAGAGCACCCCCTTGTCGACCCGATACAGAAACGAGCCCTCGAAGGCCGAGTACTGATCCACCCTGGAGAGGTGGTAGAAGTCGACATAGTCGTAGGCGAAGCGCACCTGGCTCCGGTCTCTCACCGGGGGCGGGACCGGCGGGGCGATGAAGGTGATCTCGCGCGGCGCTCCGTCGTCGGAGGGCAGCCCCCGCTCCGCCCGGCCATCGAGCAGCCGCACATTGTACTCGGCTACGCCGCCCTGAAATGCCCCCGCCGGGATCTCGCCCACCCACTCCCCGCTGGCGCGCCGCCGCATCGGCACCGCCTCAAAGGTGGTGGCGCCGAGGGCGCGGTAGACCAGCGTCGCCGCTTGCAGATCGGCGGGCGGATGCAGCAGGAGCACCGGCACGGCCGCCCCCGCCGCCGCGCGGGAGGGCGCCACCACCCGCGGCGGCGTCGCGGCCTTCGACCCCCGATCCACCTTCGACGCCGGTTGGGCCGACGCCTGGGCGGCGGCGGCGATCTGCGCGTCCAGCCAGGCGATCTCGCGCTGGGCCGCCGGCGAGGCTGGGTGCTGGGGATAGGCCTGGACGAAGCGCTGCCAGAGCTCACGCCGCCGCTCCAGGGCGGGCTCCGCCGACACCAACTCCACCAGGGCCCCCAACTCGCCGGCATCCCAGGGCCCTGGCGCCGCCTGCGGGGCGCTGGGGGCTGCGCCGGCCGGCGATGTCACCACCGGCCGCGGCGCCCGGTCTGGCGAGCGGGCGACATCCCCGACCGCGAGCGGCCCGACCCCGCCCGGGCTGCGCCGCAGCCGACTCAGTTGGGCCCCGACCTCCAGGACGGTGGCCTCGCCGGCCGGAAAGAGCTCCCGCACCACCGCGCCGCTGCGCGGATCGGGCAGCTCCACCACGCGGTAGAGCGAGACGCGATCCTCCAGGGAGAGACCCTCCGAAGCGCCGATGTCCACGAAGAGATCGGGGCCCTCGATGCGCAGGATCTGCCCCTCGGCCGCCTCGGCGAGGCGCGGCCCCAACAGCAGCGCCACCGACACGGCGCGGAGGAGGCGAAGGCGCTGGCTTGAACGGTGCGGCATGCGCGGTCAACTTCAAGCGAAGGGGGCCCCGTGTCAAGGCGCTGCGGCGCGAAATCCTGCGACCGCACACGCTGGAAAAAATGCCCGAGAAATTTCGCGCAGGGGGCTGCGAGGGCCTTACCATGCCTGCACGGAGCCCTGGTGATTCCCCTCCTGCTGCTCAGCGCCCTTCAGTCCGTCGCCCAGGCCGAAGAGTTGGGCACCATCCTGCAATTGGATGGCCCGAACCTCTATGTCTCGCTGGGCGGCGAAGATGGGCTGGCCGCCGGGTCGACTGTCTACCTGTACCGCTCCGTCCAGGCGACCGATCCGAAGGAGCGGCGCACGCTGCAGGAGGACTTTCTCGTCGGCGAGGGGCGCGTGGTCGAGGCGGGCCTCACCATGTCGCGGGTGGAGACCAATCTGTCCACCCTGGCCCAACTGCGGGTGGGGGATCGGGTGGCCCGCAGCCCCCTTCAGCGCCCCCTGCCTGCCCCGATCCCGCTGCCAGCCTCCGCAGCCCCCGCCACCAGCCTGCGCCCTGCCGCGGCCGACCTCTTCGAGGTGCTGCAGGCCAACCTCGCCGCCCCCACCGAGGCCCGCCGGTCCGCCCTGCTGTCCTGGATCGGCCGCTGGCCCGACGATCCGCTGCGCCCCGCGGTGCAGGCGGAGCTGCAGGCCATGGCACGGGCGCGGCTGGAGCCCTCCCCCGCCGCGATCGGGGCGCCCGCAACGGCCACCGAGCCGGAGTCGCCCGATCTGGGCGCGCCGCCGGTCCCCCAGGTCTCCGGCGATGTGCTCTCCGTCTGGGGCCCCGCGACGACCGCGTACCGCGCCGACCTCGTGGTGCCCCTCCAGGCGCGGCCGGGCGCGCCGGTGCCGGTGGTCCTGTCGCTCAGCCACCCCGAAGAGCTGCGCGACATCACCGCGATGTGGAGGCGGCAAGGAGACCCGAGCTGGACGCCGGCGCCGATGACCCCCTATGGCGACAGCGCGCGCTGGGCCGAGCTGCCGGCCCAGGAGGAGGGCGCCATCGAGGTCTTCGTGACCGCCACCCAGGCCGATGGGCTGCGGGTGGAGGCGGGCTCCAGCCCCCAACTGCCGCGCCTCGTGCCGGTGCGCGGTCTGGACGAGCCCGCGGTGCAGGCCGGCCGTCGCCTCCGCCTGCGCTACGATCGCGACGCCTTCAACGGCGAGCCCAGCCGCGATCACATCGACCACAGCCTCGTGGCCTACCGCACCCCCCTTGGCGAGCGCGGCAAGCACAGCCTCGAGGTGATGGGCGGTCGCCGCGCCGGCGCCGATCCGCGTGGCCGGCCCGTGACCCTGCAATATGGCCGCGCGGCGCTCTCTGTCTTCGACGAGGCCCCCGTCGGCCTGCAGCTCTCCTCGATGGTGGGCACCGACCGGGCCGGCATCAACACCGGCCGGGGCCTTGGCCTTCGCCTCGGTCGCCTCAGCCGGGCGGCCTTTACGCCCTCCGTCATCGACTGGGGCCGGGCCGGCGCGGAGTACCGCCTCGATCTGGACTGGGGCACCGTCCCCACGGTGCCGATGCGCGCGGGGGTCGTGGTGACCGATCTCCCGAACAATGGAGCGCCTCTGGGCCTTCTGCTCGATCTGGAGGCCCACCACCCCTTCACCGACCACGTCGGCCTGGGGCTCCGCGTCGGCTACGGGCTGCGCAGCATCGAGTCTGCCGGGCTCGCGGCGGGACTGTCTACGGAGCTGTCGTGGTGATCCTGCTCCTCTTCCTGATCGCGGTCGGGGTCGCCGCCCCCCTGCGCCATACGCCCCCTGCCTGGAGGCAGAACGGCGTCGATCCGGTGCTGCTGATCGGCGTGGACGATCTGGCGCTGGCCCAGGCGCTGCGGGTCTGGTACCGGCCCGTTGGCACCGAACCCTGGCAGCAGCTCCCCCTGCGCATGCGCGAGGACGGCCTCTGGCTGGCCACCCTGCCGGCCTCCAGCCTGGGCGCGGGCGCGGTCGAGTACGCGATCCTGGGGCCCGACGGCCCGCGCTTCGCCAGCCTGGAGCGGCCGTGGACGGTGGATGTGCAGCCGATCCTCGACCCGCCGGACCCGCCGAGGTCGGCGCCACCGACCTTTCGGAGCACCGCCGCGCTCCGCGGAGACTGGCGCTCCTGGGGCCCCGAAGACTGGAGCTGGTCGGGGGGCGCCTCCTACACCTACCGTCCCGGGGGCCCGATCCGTCAGTTCAGCCTGGGCTTTGAGCGGGTGCGCGGCCAGGTACCCGGACGGAGGGCGAGCGCGGAGATCGGCTACGATCAGGGCTACGCCGCGGTCGAAGTGGAGCTCGCTCCCTCCTTCAGCTTCACGCCCCAGGTGCAATTGGGGGCCCAGGACAATTTCATCGGCGGCGGAGGCCTCTCGGCGCGGTTGGGCCAGGTCGACGGCCTGCACCTCGAGGGCTGGGTGCACGGGCTGGCGGGGGCCTATGTGTCGGTGGGCACCCAGTTCAATCTGCTGCCCCTGCCGCGCCTCCCTGTCGGCACCTTTGTAGAGGTGACCGATGGCCCGGTGCGATCGGCCTGGGGCAGCCGCCTCGGCCTCTGTACTACGCTGCCGATCGGCAAACAGGGCGCCTTCGACCTCACCTTCAGCAGCCAGGGCCGGCGGGCCGATGTGCAGGGCTTGGGCGCGGGAGGCACGCTGTCATGGTCCTTTTAGCCCTCTGGAGCGCCCTGGAGGCGGCCCCGCCGACGAGCCGCAGCGCACTGTTGCTGCTGCCCCCCTCCTCGGAGGTCGCCTCGATCCGCGCAGAGGCCGTCGAGGCTGCCCTCGCCGAGGCCCTGCGCGCCCATCCCGTCGTCACCGTGCGCACCCTGAACGCCGCCCAACGGGCCACGCTCCAGGCCGATCCGGGCTGCGTAAACGATCGAGCCTGCCTCGCCGCGCTGGCGGGCTCCCGGGTGGATGCGCTGCTGAAGAGCAGCGTGCAGGTCCACAACGGGCTGCTCAGCGTCGATCTCTCCCTCCTCGATCCCGCGGGCGCCGTGGTTCAGCGGGTGGCGATCCCCATCACGGCCCCTTCTGCCGCGCAGCTCTCCCCTGCCCTGCCGGCCCTGGTGCTCGTGCTCGATCGGGACGCCGCCGACTATGCCCGGGCGGTCTCCGGGGATGCCGACGCGGCCGCCCGTCTGCGGGCCCGCGCCCCCAACAGCCCCTGGGCCCTGGCCCTCCCGGCGAGCCCGGCCGCGCCCTGAAGGGCGTCAGACGCTCTGCCAGACGAAGGCGGTGCCGACGGCGCCACACTCCTTGGGGCAGATGAAGAAGTAGCCTTCTCCATCTTCGCCAAAGTTGAACAGAGAGGGGTCGACGTCAAGGTCTTCGGGCACCTGCCCGAGAAAGCGCATCGGCAGCTTGCAGTGGGGGCAGTCGGGCCGCTCGGCGGTCTCGATCCACCAGGGCTGGCCGCCGAGCTTGGGGCCCTCGGGGATGGCGTCTTGCTGGGCCTCGGTCCACTCGTCGGGATCGTCGCTGGCCTCGGGCTCGGAGACGACGATGGCCCGCTCGACGGCCCAAGCGTTGAGCGGCCGGGCGGTGGGCCGATCGGGGGCGGCCAGCACGCTCACATCGCCGGCGCCGCGCACCTGGGGGATCAGGGCGTTGCAGCCCGAGCCCGGCTCGTCGGTGGCGCAGCGGCCGGCGCTTTGGGGGTTGTCGCACATGAACCAGGAGAGCAGGTGCCACTTCTTGAGGGGCAGCACCTCGGGGTGGGCGGCAAACTGCCCGCAGAAGCGCATCGGCTGGCTGCAGCCCTTGCAGGTGGGCCACTGAAGGGCGCCGAGGCTGGTTGGCAGGCCGCCGAAGCGGGTCTCATCGGCGGCGCCGGCGGGGTCGGGCGCACGGACGAAGCGCAGGACGTAGGAGGTGTACACGCTAAGCCTCGATCTTCATGGAGAGGTCGACCCAGCGAGCCTGGTGGATGAGCCCGCCCATGCTGACGAGGTCGAGCCCGAGGGCCGCGAGGCGGGGCAGCCGCTCGCGGGTGATGTTGCCGCTGGCCTCGAAGAGCACCCGGCCGCGGTGGGCGGCGAAGACCATCGCCATGGCGTCATCGGTCATGTTGTCGAGCAGCAGCACGTCGGCGCCGGCCGAGACGGCCTCGGCGGCCTGGGCGGCGCTCTCGACCTCCACCTCGATCTTGTGCAGGTGGTGCGCCATCCGGCGGGCGGCGACGATGGCGGCGGTGATGCCGCCGGCGGCGACGATGTGGTTGTCCTTGATCAGGATCCCGTCGTAGAGCGCGAAGCGATGGTTGTGGGCGCCGCCGGTACGCACGGCGGCCCGCTCCAGCGCCCGGTGCAAGGGCGTGGTCTTGCGGGTGTCGACCACCCGGAGCCCCGGAGCGACCGCCACCACCTGCCGGGTGTGGGTGGCCACACCGGAGAGGTGCATGAGAAAGTTGAGCGCCACGCGCTCGCCGCTGAGGAGGCTGCGCAGGGGGCCGCTGGCCCAGCCGATGCGGGTGCCGGGCGAGACCGCCTCTCCCTCGGCGCACAGGGCCTCGTAGCGGGCGCCGACCTGGGCGAAGACCTCGGTGGCGACGGCCTGACCGGCGACAACCAGACTCTCTTTGGCGGTGATCCACGCCCGCCCTTCTTTGTGGGCCGGCACGGTGGATTCGGTGGTGACATCGGCGTGGCCGATGTCTTCTTCGAGGGAATGGCGAACCAGCTCGGTGAGTCTCATGGCGCGCGCTTATCCTGCAAGGCCCCGGCGAGCGCGTTAGAAAGGGGCACTGCCAAGGAGCCCCCCATGGTCCGTTCCCTCGTCCTGTTCGCCGCCAGCTCGCTCTTCACCGTCGCCCTCGCCTGCCCGGGCGGCACCTGCAGCGAAGACTGCAAGAAGGCCAGCACCACCGCTGCGGCCTCCACCACCGACATCAAGACCGCCCCGGGCACCCACGCCACCTTCACCCTCACCGGCATGAGCTGCGGCTCCTGCTCGGAGAAGGCCAAGGCCGCCTTCCTCGGCGTGCAGGGCGTGAACGCCGTCACGGTCGACCACAGCACCGGCAAGGCTGAGGTCGCCTTCGACTCGGCCAAGACCAACGTCGACGCCCTGGTGAAGGCGGTGGCCACCAACACCAAGTACGGCATCAGCGCCGACAAGAAGTAGGCCCGGTCGGCATCTCAAGCGAGGGCCACCGCGCTCATCCGAGGCGGTGGCCCTCTGCCGTTGGGCTCAGGCCAACTGCGCGCGAGCGGCCAGGAGGCGGGCATGGCGCTCCCGGCCCGCGGCGAGCTTGCCTTCAAACTCCTCGACCACCGCGGGCTTGGCCCGCTCGCGGAAGCCGGGGCCGCTCAAGCGCTTGTCGAGCGACTCGATGTCCTTGTCGGACTTGGCCAGCTCCTTGTCGAGGCGCTCGCGCTCGGCATCGAGGTCGATGACCCCCTCCAAGGGCAGGTAGAGATCCTGGCCGCGCACCACGGCGGTGGCGCAGACGCCGCTGCGGCCGCCCTCCTCCACGCCCACCACGCGACAGAGGTCCTTCAAGGCCTGGGCGTGGCGCTGGAGCACCGCGGGCTCGGCGGTGACGAGGCGCAGCTCGGCCTTGGCCGGCAGGGTCATGTCGGCGCGGATGCGGCGCACCGCCACGATGGTCTCTTGCAGCAGGGCGACCTCGTCCAAGGTGGCGCGGTCATCGGGCAGATCGGCGGCACGGGGGTACTTCGCCAGCACGATCGAGCCGCTGGTGCCGGGCAGCTTGCGCCACATCTCTTCGGTGAAGAAGGGCATGATGGGGTGCAAGAGCCGCAGCAGGGCGTGGAAGACGGCGTGCAGGGTGCCGCGGGCCCCCTGGCGCAGGGCCTCGGTCTCGGGGCCCGTGGTGTAGAGCGTGCCCTTCGACAGCTCCAGGTACCAGTCGCACAGCTCATCCCAGGTGAAGGCGTAGAGCTCGCCGGCCGCCTCGTTGAACTTGTAGGTGTCCAGCGCCTCGCGCACCTTGGCGGTGGCCACGCCGAGGCGGGCCAGGATCCAGCGGTCGTAGGCGCTCTGCTCGGCCGGGGCGGTGGGATCCCAGGCTTCGAGGTGCATCATCGTGAAGCGGTAGGCCTGCCACACCTTGTTTTGGAACTTGAGGTAGCCATCCGAGCGCTTGTCGCTCCAGAGCACGTCGCGGCCCTGGGCGGCCATCGCCACCAGGGTCATGCGGAAGGCGTCGGCGCCGACCTTGCCGATCACCTCGAGGGGATCGACCACATTGCCCTTGGTCTTCGACATCTTCTGCCCGTGCTCGTCGCGCACCAGGGCGTGGATGTAGACATCCTTGAAGGGCACATGGCCCATGAAGTGCTGGCCGGCCACCATCATGCGGGCCACCCAGAAGAAGATGATGTCGAAGCCCGTGATGAGCACGCTGGTGGGGTAGTATTTCGCCAGGTCGGGCGTCTTTTCGGGCCAGCCCATCGTCGAAAAGGGCCACAGGGCCGAGCTGAACCAGGTGTCCAGCACGTCTTCGTCCTGGGTGAGCTGCTCGCTACCGCAGGCGCCGCAGGCGGTGGCGTCTTCGCGGGCGACGGTGGTGTGGCCGCAGGCGCCACAGTACCAGGCCGGGATGCGGTGGCCCCACCAGAGCTGGCGGCTGATGCACCAGTCCTTGATGTTGCGCATCCAGGCGTAGTAGGTGTTTTCCCACTGGCGGGGCACGAATCGGGTGAAGCCGTTCTCCACGGCGGCCAGGGCCGGGGCGGTGAGCGGCGCCATCTTCACGAACCACTGGGTCGAGAGCATCGGCTCCACCACGGCGCCGGAGCGCTGGGAGCGCGGCAGGGCCATGGTGTGCGGGCTGCTGCCGCGATCGAGGCCCAGCGCGCCGATCTGCTCCTTCACGGCCTTGCGGGCGTCGAAGCGGTCGAGCCCGGCGAAGGGGCCGCCCTGATCGTTCACCTTGCCATCGAGGGTGAAGATGGTGATCATCGGCAGGTTGTGGCGGCGACCGACCTCGAAGTCGTTGAAGTCATGGGCCGGCGTCACCTTCACGGCGCCGGTGCCAAAGGCCGGATCGACCAGGATGGCGTCGCCCACGATGGGGATCTTGCGGTCGAGGAAGGGGTGCACCACAAAGGCGCCGATGAGGTGCTTGTAGCGCGGGTCCTCGGGGTGCACGGCCACCGCGGTGTCGCCGAGCATCGTCTCGGGGCGGGTGGTGGCCACCACCACCTCTTCGGTGAGGCTGCCGTCAGCGGCGGTGGCGGGGGTCTCGAGCTTGTAGGCGAAGCGCCAGATCTCGGTCTGGTGATCTTCTTCGGTCTCCACCTCCAGATCGGACAGCGCGGTGAGGCCGGTGGGATCCCAGTTGATCAGGCGCTCGGCCCGGTAGATCAGCCCCTGCTCGTAGTAGCGCACGAAGACCTCGCGCACGGCGCGGGAGAGGCCTTCGTCCATCGTGAAGCGCTCGCGGCTCCAGTCACAGGAGACGCCGAGGCGGCGGAGCTGGTAGGTGATGGTGCCGCCGCTCTCCTCTTTCCACTTCCACACCTGCTCCAAGAAGGCCTCGCGGCCCATGTCGCGGCGCTCGATGCCCTGCTTGCGCAGGTTGCGCTCCACCACCCACTGGGTGGCGATGCCGGCGTGGTCGGTGCCGGGCACCCACAGGGTGTTGAAGCCATCCATGCGCTTGTAGCGGATCAGCACGTCTTGGAGCGTGTTGTTGAGCGCGTGACCCATGTGCAGCGAGCCGGTGACGTTCGGCGGCGGGATCACGATGGAGTAGGCGGGGCCGTCGGCCGCGGGGTCGGGCCGGAAGTAGCCGGCCCCCTCCCATTCGGCGTAGTACTTGTCGGCGGCGTCGTGGGCGTCGTAGGTCTTGGGCAGGGTGTCGATGAGGGCCATGGGGAGGTCTCGATAAAAAGGGGTGGACGCGCGGCGCGCCCGGGCGAGGCCGGGTAGCCAGCGGCGGCGAGGGTGGCCAGGGCCCAACGGCAGGGCCTGGCGTAGATGGGCTTTGCTCCGCAAGGGAGCACCGGCCTACGGATCAGGCGGTGGAGCGCTCGATCTCGGCGATGCGCTCGCGCACCGCCTTGGCGGCGATGGCGGGCAACATCTCCCGCACCGCCTCCTCCACCGCCACGGCGACGAGATCCCGGAAGGCCGGCGAGGAGGCCACCGCATTGCGGATGACCGCCTCCACCACCTCCGGGAGCACCTCCAGGACGGCGCGCTCAAGGGCGGGACCCACAACATCGGGGTCGACCGACACGAGCGGATGCGACTTGTAGTCGCGCGGGATGATTGTCGCGAAGCGCTCTTCGGTGGGCGGCGGCGCCGGGGCCCGCCGGTGGAAGGAGCGCGGGGGCGGCTGGGCCGACATCACCGGCGCCGGCGCCGGCTCGTCCAAGGGGGTCATCGCCTCGTCGGGCATCTCCACCGGGGGGAGCTGCGCCTCGGACTCCGCCCCCGGCTCGGCGGCGGCGGGGGTGGCCACGGGAAGGGGCCCCACCCACTGCTCGAGGGCGCTGCGCAGGCCGGCCACCGAGACCGGCTTGGCGACATGACCCACCACGCCGGCTTCTTCGGCGCGGGCGCGGTTGTAGACCTCAAAGCCGCCCGTCATCAGCACCACGGCCGCGGCGGGGTGCCGATCGCGCAGGGCCCGGGCGAGGTCGTAGCCATTGCCCTTGGGCAGCGAAGCCGAGGCCAGGACCAGCCCCAGGTCGATGCCCATGGCGCGCGCCTCGGCCTCCACCGGGTCTCGGGCGACCAGGATGTCCACGGCGGTGCCCGCCAACGCCTCCTCAATCCGGCGCTTTGTCGCCGGGTTGGGATCCACCACCAACACCTTCATCGTGGACATTTGAGGGTCAACCTTCGCACGCACAGTATAGCACCTTCGGCGTCAATCCTGCACGACCGCGACGGCCATCGCCCGGGTCAAGCCCAGGCCCACGTCGCCGCTGTCGAGCTCCTGCTCGGCGCTGCGCTGGAAGGCGACGTAGAGGTTGTTTTGTTCGACGTTGAGGCTCTCGTCGAGGAGGCCCCAGATCTCGTCGTTCAAGGAGAAGCTGTCTTCGCCGGTGGCGTTGCAGGTCACCGACTCCCAGGCTTCACCTTCGCGCTCGCGGCGAATCTGTACCCAGACCTCGTCCCATTCGTTCTCCTCCCAGGCGGCCACGATCTCGTCGCCCCACTCGATGGTCTGGGCGCCGGTGCTCTCGTCGGTGGTGAGCCCGTCAAAGGTGACATTGGGGATGGCGGTGGACGAAGGCGCCACGAGGTCGGTGAGTACGCCAGCGTCGGACAGGGTGGTGCCGGATCCGAGGGTGAGCGCGACGTCCTGGCACTGGTGCACGTTGTTGAAGACGTCGTCTGCGTAGAAGCCGTCGTTCTCTTCGGAGAGCTCGCCCGAGGAGACGCCGTTGGTCCAGCGCGGCCGGCCGCTGAGATCGGGGATCTCGCGGCCGTCGCCGCCGGCGTCGACGGGGAACATGTCGAGGTTGGACGAGCAGCCGCCGGGGCTCGGCAGGTCGAGGGCCTGGAGACCGTTCGGCGCGTACTCCAAGCTGATGTTCTGGGCGAAGACGCCCTGGTACTCGTCGCCGGTGGTGCCGTCGACGCAGTTCCAGGTGTACACATCGGTGATCAAGCGGGCGTCGCGACGCGCGGCCCCTTCGGGCTCATCGAGGGCGGACTTGCCGCTCCCACAGGCGACCAAAAGCGTGAGGATCGAGCACAACCGGCGAGCGTCCATGGCGGATCTCCTGACCGGAGGGTACACCGCGGCGGCCTGCGAGGGGCGAGGGCCGGCTCAAATTTTGACAGGCTCCCTTGGCGGGGCTCGCCTCACACGGTAAGACGACGGCGATCTGGGGGCGTGGCGGAACGGTATACGCGCTCGACTCAAAATCGAGTGAGCTACGCTCGTGTGGGTTCAAGTCCCACCGCCCCTACTTCTTCTTCGCGCGCTGCTTCTCCCAGGCCGCAGGCCGACCGCTCTCCATCAGGGCGGCTACGGCCGACTCCGCGGCGGCCTCGCGAGCGCGCGCTTTGTCGGGGCCCTCTCCCTGGCCCAGCACGCTACCCGCTGCCACTGCAGCGAGTCGGTGGGTGGGCTGGTCGGGTGGGCCCACCATGCCGAGATCTTCGTAGCGCAAGGGCCCGATCGCGAGGCGCTGCACCCACATGTCGAGGGTGGCCACCGGGCCCCGCTCGGGCTCCTTGCGGGGGCGCGGGGCCGGGGCCGCCGGGGCGGGCAGCGGCGCGTGCAGGCGACCGTCGGCCTCCAGCGTGGCCAAGGCCTGGAGCGCCGCGGCGTGGCGGGCCTTGTCTTTGCTGTTGCCCTCCCCTTCGCCCACGCGCTCGCCGGCGATGGCGACCGACATGCGGAATTCGAGGCGGTGGGCGGGCCCGCGTTGGGCCTCTTCGACGTACTGCGGCGGCGCGCCGAGCCGGCCGAGGCACCACTCCTGGAGGACCACGCGGGGATCGCGGTGGTGGCGCACCCGCTCGATGCTGGGCTCCATCAAGCCCGTGATCACGGCCTGGGCCTCGGCGGCGCCGTCGATCAGGTAGATCGCGCCAAAGACCGCCTCCAGGGTGCCGGCCAGGATGTGGTCGAGCTCGCGGCCGCCTTCGCGCTCCAGGTCGGGGGCCAGGAGCAGGGCCGCCCCCAGGCCGATGGCGCGGGCGATGGGGGCCAGGTGCTCGTTCTTCACCAGCTCGCGGCGCATCCGCGACAGCTCGCCCTCGGGCTCGGCGGGAAAGCGGGTGAAGAGCAGCTCGGAGACGACGATCTGCAAGACGGCATCGCCGAGAAACTCGAGCCGCTCGTTGTCGGTGCCGCCCTTGAGGTTGGCCCAGGAGCTGTGGGTGAGCGCGGTCGTCACCAGGGGGTCGAGGAAGCCGGCCACCTAGGCCCCCTGCGCGTCGCGGACGTCGCGGATCCACCCGCCGCCCAGCACGTCTTCACCGCTGTAGAGCACCACGGCCTGGCCCCGGGTGGCCGCCCGCGCGGGCACGCGCAGCGCGACGCCGACCTGCCCGTCGGCCTCAGACCAGCGCTCCACGGGGATCAGCGCCCCGCGGTGCCGGATGCGGGCCATCACGGCCTCACCGGGCTCGGGGCGGCGGAACCAGTTGAAGTCGCGGGCGACCAGCGCGCTGTGGGCGAGGCGCTCTTCGGGCCCGACGACGACGAGGCGCCGGTCGGGATCGATGCGCAGCACGTAGAGGGGGCTGCCAGCGGCGATGCCGAGCCCCCGGCGCTGGCCGACGGTGAAGCGGTAATAGCCGTCATGGTGGCCCAGCACGGCGCCAGCCTCGTCGACGATGTCGCCAGCACCGTCGAGATCGGGGCGTTGGCGCGACACAAAGCCGGCGTGGTCGTCGTCGGGGATGAAGCAGATCTCCTGGCTCTCGGGCTTCTGGGCCGTGACGAGGCCCATGCGCTCGGCCTCGGCCCGCACCTCGGGCTTGGTGAGGCCCCCCAGCGGAAAGATCGTGCTGCCCAGCGCCACCGGGGTGACCGGAAAGAGGAAGTAGCTCTGATCCTTGTTGCGGTCGGCGGCCATGCGCAGCCCGCCGCCTTCGGAGATGCGGGCGTAGTGGCCGGTGGCGAGGTGGCTGGCGCCGAGCGCGCGGGCGCGGTGCAGCAGCACCTTGAACTTGAGCACGCCGTTGCAGAGGACACAGGGATTGGGGGTGGCGCCGCGCACCCACTCGGCGGTGAAGGGGGCCATCACGGCCTCTTCGAAGGCCTTGCGCAGGTCCATCACGTAGAAGGGGATCCCCAACCGATCGGCCACCCGCCGGGCGTCCCAGGCGTCGTCGAGGCCGCAGCAGCGCTTGCCGTCGGCGACCGCGCCGGCCGGCGGCTCGTCGTGCAGCTTCATGTGCACGCCGATCACCTCGTGGCCTGCCTCCAGGAGCAGCCCCGCCACCACCGAAGAGTCCACGCCCCCGCTCATCGCGGCCACGACCCGCATCAGCCCTCCAGCCGCTCCATCACGCGGTCGAGGGCGGCGAGGGCCGGCCCTACCGCCGTCATCGGCCCGGTTGAGAAGCGCACCGCTATCCCATCCTCCCCCATGGCGCGCAGCACATGGCTGTGGCCGGCCGCCCCCGAGGCGCAGGCCGAGCCGGTCGACACGGCCACCCCTTCGAGATCAAGCGCCATCACGATCAGATCGCCGGGGTAAGGAAAAAGCGCCAGCACCGTGTTGGGCAGGCGGGGCGCGCCCTCCCCCAGGACCCGACCGCCCCAGCGCCGCACGGCCGCCTCCAGGGCAAGGCGCGACGAAGGCTCCATCGTGCCGGCCTGCCGTGCCGCCTCGCCGAAGCCGACGATGGCTGCGACATTCTCGGTGCCGGCCCGTCGACCGCGCTCCTGGGGGCCCCCTTGAAGCAGGGCTGGCAGCGGGGACCGACAGCGCAAGGCGCCCACGCCCTTGGGGCCACCGCCCTTGTGCGGGCCGAAGGTGAGGAAGTCGCCCACCTGCGGCGCGGGCAGCCGCCCGAAGAGCTGCGTGGCGTCGCAGTGAAAGGGGATCCTCGCCGCGGTGCAGCGCGCCGCCACGGCCTCGATCGGCTGCAGCACGCCGCTCTCGTTGTTGGCCGCCATCACGCTCACCACCGCGATCTCCGGGCCATGTTCCCCGAGGAAGGCGTCGAGGGCGGCCAGATCGACCCGCCCTTCGCGATCGACCGGCAGGAGATCGGAGGCCCAGGCCCCCACGCTGGGGTGCTCCACCGCCGAGGCCAGCACCCGGGGACGCGCCGGCGTCGGCAGGCCGCGCAGCACCATCGCGTTGGCCTCGGTGGCGCCGCTGGTGAAGACGATCTGCCGCGGATCGGCGCCGCACCAGGCGGCCACCGCGCGCCGGGCGTGGTCCACCGCCATCGCCGCCGCCCTCCCCGGCCCGTGGGGCGAGGAGGGGTTGGCGAGGTCGAGGGCGTCGACCATCGCCGCCCGCACCGTCGGCAGCAGGGGCGAGGTGGCGTTGTGGTCGAGGTAGACCGGCACTACACCGCCGCCTGCAGGCGCTCCTTCAAGAGGGCCTGCACCCGGCCCGGCTGGGGCAGCTCGGCGCCAAGCTGATCGGGGAGCATGGCGTCGATGGAGGCGGCGGCCTTAAAGGCGCGCAGGGAGCCTGCCTCGTCGCCGGCGAAGCGCAGGGCCACGACCTTGACGAGGTGTAGCCCGGCGAGGGTGGCCGGCTTCGCCGTGCCCAGGCCGAGACCGCGGTCGGCGAAGACGCTGGCCTCGGACCAGCCCTGGCGCCGCAGGTGCAGCTCGGCGAGACGCAGCAGGGTGTGGGGCTGGGCCGGGTCGAAGTTGAGGCTCTTCTCGTAGTGCTGGGCCGCCTTGTCGGGCAGGCCCATCTTGGCGTCGAGCACATAGCCCTTGGTCAGGTAGGCCTGGACCACCTGGGCGGGCTCCTGGGCGTGGTAGATGATGTTGTTGTAGGCGTTGAGCAGGTTGCTCCAGTCGCCCTGGGCCATGAAGACCCCCGCCACGCCCTGCAGCGCCCGCACATCGTTGGTGACGAAGGTGAGCGCCTTGTTGAAGCGGGTCTTGGCCTTGTCGACCTGACCGAGCTCCAGCTCGACCTCGCCCAGGCTGGCGTAGGTGCGCGCCATCCGCTCGTTGTCGCCCTGGCCGCCGGTGAGCTGCAGGATCTGCCGGAAGATGGCGCCGGCCCGATCCCACATCCGCGCCGCCATGTAGAGCGGGCCCACCGCTTCCAAGGACGGCAGGTGGTTGGGGCTCAGCTCCAGGCCCTTCTCGAAGCGGCTGATCGCCTCGGGCGCGCGGCCGAGCTCGACCAGCGCAGCGGCGAAGCGGTAGTAGTAGAGGCCCACATCGATGCGCACGTCGAAGTCGTCGAGGTCGCGGGCGCGCTCGCCCTCCTCCATCCGCTCGAAGACCTTGACCGCGCCTGCGAGATCGCGCACCGAGTAGAGATACTCGGCCTGGTACCGCAGGGCGTCGGGGTGTTGCGGGTCGCGGTCGAGCACCTCCTGGTACAGGGCCGAGGCGCCGCTGGAGTCGCCGGTGTGCTCCAGGCAGAGCCCGGCGGCGCGGGCCAGGGCCACGGCGGCGGCGGCGGGCGGCAGGACGACGGCCTGGCGCCGGATGGCGTCGACGGCCTGATCCCAGGCCCCGCGGCCGACGAAGATCTGCTCCATCAGCACGGCCGACTCGAGGTGCGGCGCCGCACCACGGGTGGCGAGGTCGAGGAAGCGCAGGGCGTCGTCTTCGCGGAAGAGCTGGCGCAGGCAGACCGACCCCAACTCGGCGAGGAGCGCGGTGCGCTCGCCCTCGGCGAGGGAGGGGAGCTGCGCCTTGCCCAACTCGACCCAGGCCGCCCAGTCGCCGAGCCCGCGCGTGATCGCGAGCAGGGCGGTGGTGGCTTCGCGATCGCCGGGGGCGGCGGCGAGCACCTTGCGCCAGGCATCGTCGGCGGCGGCGAGGTCGCCCACCTGGGTCTGCCAGGCCAGCGCGGCGCGGCGCTGCAGCTCCAGGCGCCGATCGCCGGTGCTCATCGCGGCTTCGCGCTCCATCACGCCCACGCTGGTGCGCCAGTCGCCGGCGGCCTCAGCGATGCGCCGCAGGCCGGAGAGGGCCTCGGCGTCGTCGGGGGCGTGGTCGAGGGCCAGCATGTAGGCGCTGCGCGCCCCGTCGGCGTCGCCGGTGACCAGGAGGGCCTCGGCGATGCGCCGCTGGTAGCGAGCCCGGTCATCGGGGCGGCTGCTCACCGTCGAGAGCGCCGTGAGGTAGCGGATCGCCAGCGAGGTCTCACCGCGCGCCCCCGCGATGCGGGCCAGGGACTCCAGCACCTCCGCGTCCTGGGGCGTGCTGCGGTGCAGCTCCTGGTAGTAGCCCCAGGCCTCGTCGGTGTGGGAGAGCTTCTCAGCCAGCACCCACCGGCGCTTGGCTTCGATGGCCGCCCGGCCCTGGTGGGTGTGGGTCTCGTCGAGGCGCGCGGTCAGGGTGCGGAAGACCCCCGACCAGTCGCCGACCGCCATCTGGTTGAGCTCGAGGCGGGCCAACAAGGGGTTGCGCAGCCCGGCCGGCGTGGCGGCCAGGGCGCCTTCGTAGACGGCGATGGCCCGCTCGGGGCTGCCAGCGTCCTCCCAGGTGGAGGCGACGGTGACGGCGTCGAGTTCGGGTACCAACGCAAAGAGCTCTTCCAGGCCGGAGAGGTCGCCGGCCTGCGCGAGGAGGGGCCGCAGCCCTTCGAGGGCCTTGCCCGGCCCCGGCTGAGCCAGGAAGGCGATGCGGTACATCGCCGTGGCCTCGTCGCGACGGTCCTGGGCCTCGTAGAGGTGGCCGGCCAGCAGCGCATGAACCCGCTGGATCGCCCGATCGAGGATGCGCGTGGCGAGGCGGGCGTGAACGTCGGCGAGGCCCTCCTTGTGGCTGGTGCGCGACAGGGCGCGCTCCAGGCCGGAGAGGGCCACGATGTCATCGGGGCTCTGGGCGAGGACCATGCGCCAGGCGCCGGCCGAGGCATTGGGGTCCTCGACGAAGGCCTCGATGATGCGCGCGATCTCGATGTTGGCGCTGGCGTCCCCCGAGGCGGCGAGGGCGCGCTGGGCGTCTTCCCAGTACATCATCCCTTCGGCGAGGCGGGCCAGCGACCGCAGCGGCGCCGCCGCGGTCTCGGTGTGCAGGACCTCGGCCAGGGCCTGCGCCACGCCGCTTGGATCGTTGGCCTCCGCCGCGTGATCGGCCACGCGGGCCGCGAGGCTGGCCCGGGCGGCGTCGGTGGGCGCGTTGCTGGCGACCTGCCGGAAGACCTCGGCCACCCGCGCCCGGTCGGCGCTGAGGAGGGCTCGCTCTTCGAGCAGCGCGATGCCCGCGTAGCTCTGCTGATCTTCGGTGAGCAGCTCATCGATGATGCGGTCCATCGTGCGATCGGAGAGGCGCTCGGCCGCCTCGGCCGCCGCGAGCAGGCCCCAATGGCGACGACCGGCGTCCTCGACGCTGTCGGCCTCCAGGCGCTCGAGATCGCAGACCTCCTGGGCCGAGCCGGTCGAGACCGCGAGGTCGCGCAGCAGGTGGATGGCCGGCAGGAAGCCAGGGCTCAGCTCCAGGCAGCGCCGCAGCAGCGCCGCGGCCTGCACGGGATCGCCCACCCGGTCGGCCAGGATGCGCGCCGCCCGGTAGGTGAAGCTGACCACCTCGTTGCTCTCTTTGCAGACATCGGCCGCCCGCCGCAGCATCGCCGCGAGGCTGGCCCAGTCGCCGCGCCGCTCCAGGATGCGGGCCAGGGCGTCGAGGCTGGGCGGGAAGTCGGCGACGCAGTCGAGGGCGCGGCCGTAGAGCTCCGAGGAGCGCGCATCGTCCTTGAGCCGCAGGTCGTGCACCGAGGCGGCCCGGTGGAGCTGAAGGGCCATGCCGGCGGGATCCTCACAGAGGATGGCCCGCTGCTCGTAAATTGCCGCGAGGGGCTGCCAGGCCTCCAGGCGGGTGTAGACCCGCTCCAGGCCTTCGAGGGCGGGCAGGTAGCCCGGCGCCGTGTCGAGGATGCGCTCCAGGGCGAGCCGGGCGCCTACCTGATCGTTCAGGCGGCCCTCGCACAGCTCGCCGATCCGGTAGAGCGTGGTGACCGTGAGGTTGGGGTCCTCCATGCTGTCGACGAGGCCCCAGAGGAGGTCCACCACCTCCTGAAAGCGCCCGCCCCGTTCGAGGAGCCGGCTCGCCGACCGCAGCGCGACGCCGGCGGCCGGATCGTGGGCCAGCACCTGCCGGTAGGCCTGGAGCGCGCCCTCGACGTCGTGCAGCTGGTGCTCCAGCACGCCGCCGCGCCGGTACCAGCACCAGGCGGCCTCGGTGCCCGTGCGGCTCGCGGCCTCGTCGGCGAAGCTGTCGGCCAGCTCGGCGAAGCGGCCCACGCTGGCGAGCCAGCTCTGGTGCTCGCGCCGGATCTCCAGGCTCTCCGCGCCGCCAGCCGCCAGGGCCGCCTGCCAGAGGAGGGCCACCGCGTCGGTGTCGAGGCCCATCGAACCGCCCACCCGCGCCGCTCGAACGCGCAGGAAGGTGGCGTCGGGGCCGCCGAGGCGATCGCCCTCTTCGACGAGCAGGTCGACGAGGGCCGCGCCATCGCCCACCTGGCGAAGCAGGCGGTCGAGGGCCAGGAAGGCCGGCGTGTAGGCCGGCTCGGCGGCCCGCGCGGCCCGGTAGGCCTCCAAGGCGGCGGGGACCTGGCCCATCTCGACCTCGAGGATCCGCCCCCGCTCGGCCTGCAGACGCGCGGCGCGGTGGCCCGAGGCCACCCGGGCCATGCGATCGAGGATGCCCGTGAGGGCGACCCAGTTGCGGCTGCGCGTGAAGACATCGCGCAGCAGGCGCAGCGCGAACCAGTCGCTCGGGTTGGCCACGAGCGCAGACTCGGCGAGGCCGATGGCGACGTCCACCCGGCGCAGGTTGTTGCGCTCCACCAGGGCCGCGTCGTGCAAGGCCTCGGCCGCCGCCGCGCCCTCCAGGACCGCCGCCCGACGGGTCAGGGCGTCGCGCAGGCGCCAGAAGTCACCGAGGGTGCCGGCCACCCGGCTGAATTCGCCCAGGACCTCGGGCTCCTCCAGGCCATTCTCCATCGCCGCGCGGAAGAGGCGGGCAGCTTCTTCCCAGTTGTTGAGGCGTTGGTAGTGAATCCGCCCCGCCGCCGCAAAGAGGGCCGACCGGGGCTCGGCCTCGTCGGCGTCTTCGCCCTCCTGCTCCAGCGCCACGGCGGCGCGTAGCCAGCCATCGGCGTCATCGTCGCTGAGCGCGAAGGACTCCCGCACCCCCATCGGGGTGTCGATCGGCGCCTCGACCGGGGCGGGCGGCGGCGTTGGGGCCACCACCGTCGGCGGGGTCGGCGCCGGAGGCGCAGGCGGCGCCGGCGCGCTGTCGGTCTCCAGGCTCAGCTCGGCGCTGGGCTCGTCGGCCTCACGCAGGCCAAAGCGAGTGGCGCGCTCGGCCTGGGCGAGGCGGATCTCCTCGGAGTCGTACTCCAACAGCTCCGCGGCGCTGGGCGGCACCGACCGCAGGTTGCGCGGCCCTCCTTCGGCGGTCTCGCCGGTGTCGTCATCGCCCGGGCGCGTGGGCCGCCGCATGACGAGGCTGGCGTCGCCCAGCGCTTCGAGGAAGTCGTCGGCGGTGGCCTCTTCATCGTAGCTCTCGTCCATCACCCCGGCGTCGAGGGCGGCCACCGGCGGCGTCCCGCGCGAGGCGGCCGCCCCCGCAGACACGGACTCGCTGAACATCGGCGACTCGGCCACGGGATGGTCTTCGGCGGCGTCCATCTCCATCAGCTCGCCGTCTTCGGTGTGGGGCGACAGCTCTTCGGTGGCGGCGTCGGGGGCGAGCCCGGGGACCTCGCTGATCGGCACCTCGCGGGTCGGCTCGGCGAAGAAGGCCTCGGAGTCGAAGAGGCTCTCCTCCAGGAAGGCCGGCGCGGGGCGACGGGCCGCGGCGGCTGCCGATGTGAAGGTGACGACGGGCGTCTCAGCGCTGACCTCCTCCTCAACCTCTTCAACCGGTGCGGCGGAGGGCGGCAGGATCACGGTCTGGGCGGCGAAGAGCGAGGCGTTGGGCCGGATCGGCGCGGGCGGGGCAGGCGGCGGCGCGGCCACCACCGGCGGGGGGCTCACCCGGGGCGCAGCGACGGGGGGCGGTGCCACCACCACGGGCGGCGGTGCCACCACCACGGGCGGGTTCACCCGCGGGGGCGGAGCCGGCGGCGGCGTGGCAGCCGGCCGGGCGACCTCGATGACCACCGGCGCCTCTTCCACCTCGTCGGCCCAGAAGGGGTCGGCGTCGGGCTGCGAGAAGAAGTCCTCGAACTCGCTGAAGAGGTCGTCTTTCTTGGTCTTGTCTTTCTTGGTCGCCATGAAGCCCTGCTTCCCGAAAGCGCCGCGGTCGCCGCTGGGGCGTACCGTCGGTCGACCGGATGTCAAAGGAATTGAACTGCCAGACTGGCCTCACACCCCCGCGGCGGGCGGCGCACAGACCGGCCCTGTAGGCCTTGCCTTGCCCCTTAGCACCCCCTTCGCCTGGGGATCAAGGCGCCATCGCGGACTGTCGGAGCCCCGTAAACCGCCGAGGAACCCGCGCTGAAAAGCCAGTGAGGATCTCGTAGGAGATGGTGCCCGCCCAGGCCGCGAGCTCATCGGCGCTGATGCGCTGCCCGCCTTGCTCGCCGAGGAGCACCACCGGATCGCCCGCCGCCACCGGCGCCGGGATGTCGGTCACATCGACGAGGCAGAGGTCCATGCACACGCGGCCGCGAATCGGCGCCCGGTGGCCGTGAATCAGCACCTGACCGCGGTCGGAGAGGGCCCGCGGCAGGCCGTCGGCATAGCCAACCGGCAAGGTGGCGATGCGCGAGGGCCGCGGCGTAGACCAGGTGCGGCCGTAGGAGATGCCCACCCCCGCAGGCAGATCGCGCACCAGCAGCACCCGGGTCGTGACCGACATGACCGGACGCAGGCCGGCGGGCGGCGCCTCTCCGGTGGGCGAATAGCCGTAGTTGAGGAGCCCCGGGCGCACCAGATCGAAGGCGAAGCGTGGGTGCAGCAGCACCGCCCCCGAGTTGGACAGATGCAACAACGTGGGACGAAAGCCCCGGCTGCGCGCCTCCTGCACCGCCGAGAGGAAGCGGCGCCCCTGCTCGGCGGTGCGCACCCGGGCCTCCTCGCTGAGGCCGTCGCCGTCGGAGAGGTGGGAGAGCACGCCATCCACGCGGATCCAGCGCAAGGCGGTCAAGCGGTCGAGGAAGGCGGTCCACAGGTGCAAGGGCACGCCGAGGCGCCCCATCCCGGTGTCGACCTTGAGGTGCACCCCATAAGGCTCGCGCCGACGGGCCGCCGCGGCGTCCATCCGCACGGCGTCGTCGAGATCGGAGAGCACCGGCGTCAGGCGGTGGTGGACGGCGATCTCCGCGCCGTCGGCCCCCACTCCTCCGTTCACCAGCACCGGTCGGCTCACCCCGGCCTCGCGCAGCAGGCGGCCCTCTTCAACCAGGGCCACGCCAAACCAGTCGGCGCCAGCCTCTTCGAGGGCCAGGGCGCAGGCGGCGGCCCCATGGCCATAGGCGTCGCCCTTGACGGCGCACAGCAAGCCGGCCGACGGCGGGACCCGCGCCCGCAGCACCCGGAGGTTGCCCCGCAGGGCGTCGAGATCGATGTGGGCGGTGGTGGGACGGACCTGCGACATCAAAGCTCCCGCGCGCCGGACCTGTAGGGCGAGCGTCGACGCCGGGCAAGGCGGCCATTACGGGCGGCCGGAATCTGGGAGTCCCCATGCGCGTGTTGGTGACCGGCGGAGCCGGCTTTGTCCCCTCTCACCTCTGCGAGCGCCTGCTCGAAGATGGGCACAGCGTCGTGGCGATCGACAATTTCATCACCGGTGATCGGCGCAACCTCGCGCTGCTCTCGGCGCACCCCGCCTTCTCCTTTTACGAGGGCGACCTCTGCGCCGGCCTCGACGCCATCCCCGGCGCCTTCGACCGCGTCTACCACATGGCCAGCCCGGCCAGCCCGATCGACTACGTCGAGCTGCCCTTTGAGACCCTCTACGCCGGCTCAGACGGCAGCCGCGTCGCCCTCGACCGCTGCCTGCGCGACGGCGCCCGCTTCCTCCTCGCCAGCACCTCGGAGGTCTACGGCGATCCCGCCGTTCACCCCCAGCGCGAAGACTACTGGGGCAACGTCAACCCCATCGGCCCCCGCAGCGTCTACGACGAGGCCAAGCGCTACGCCGAGGCGCTCACCATGGCTTACCACCGCTACAAGGGCGTCGAGACGCGCATCGTGCGCATCTTCAACACCTACGGCCCCCGCATGCGCGCCAACGACGGCCGCGTGATGCCCGCCTTCATCAACCAGGCCCTCTCCGGCGAGCCGCTCACGGTCTTTGGCGACGGCACCCAGACCCGCAGCTTCTGCTACGTCACCGATCTGGTCGACGGCCTTGTCCGCCTGATGGAGTCCGACCTGCGCGAGCCCTGCAACATCGGCAACCCCGCCGAGCTGACGATGCTGGAGCTGGCCGAGCACATCAACCGCTTCACGGGGAACCCGGCCGGCGTGGTCTACCGCCCCCTGCCCAAAGACGACCCCACCCGCCGCAAGCCGGACATCGGCCGGGCAACCGCCCACCTCGGCTGGAGCCCCCAGGTGCCCTTCGCAGAGGGGGTCGCCCGCACGGTGGACTGGTACCGCGACCTGCGCTGAGCCTCAGAGACGCAGGCCAAAGCCGGCGCGGAAGGTCATCATCTGGCCCGAGCGGTTGGCCGGCAGCGGACGGCTCTGCAGCTCGACAAGATCGGCGCTCTCGTAGGGCAAGGGGCTCAGCACTTTGGTCCAGGGCACCTCGATGAAGGCCATCGAGCCCCCCGGGATGTCGAAGGCCACGCCCGCCCCCGCGTTGATGCCCACGCTCTTGCCGCCCGGACGCCCCTCGTAGACGATGGTGTCGGTGGTGGCCTCGGGGATGGTGTAGGCGTCGTAGATGCGGAGGGTGGCCCCGGTCATCGCGAAGGGCTTCACCACCCCGGTGGCCAGGAAGTGAAAGCGCAGGCGCGGCTCGACGGTGCCCATCCAGCCGGTCACCGTGTCCCACTCCTCGGTCTCTTCGCCCACCAGGGCGCCGTCCTTGTAGTGCTCCCAGCCCGTGCCAAGCTGCTTCTTGCCCACCTGCAGCCCGCCAAAGATCCCCGTCTCCAGCCACCACAGGGGCATGTAGGCCGCCCCCAAGCCGAAGGTGGAGCCCTGGCCGGTGATGAAGGAGTCGAGGGAGTAGGCGCCCACCGTCTCCAAGGTCTCGACGCCGTCGAGCTCCACCTGCTCGACGCGCAGGCGGGTGTCGTAGCGGCGGTCGACGTCGCCAAAGACGAGCCCCCCCTCCAGATCGAGCAGGAAGTCGCCCTTGCGCACCAGGGCCTTCTTTTTCCACTTCTCGTAGGAGAGGCCGCTCGCCTTGTACTTGCGCCAGGCCGAGTCCGGCAGGCCGTGCCGGTTGGCGTCGGCCGCGCTCTTGCTGCCGGAGCGCTCGGCGTCGGCCGCATCGCGCGGGGCCGGGCGCGGCGGGGGCGGCGGCGCGTCTTCTTCGTCGTAGCGGTTTGGCCGGGGGGCCGCGTCGGTCACCGCCGGGCGCTTGGGCGGCGGCGGCTTCGCCTTGGTGGCCACGGGGGCGACCACCGCCGGCATCACCGACAGCATCTCTTGGGCCAGGAAGGCCACCTGATCGGCGAAGCCCGTGACCTCGGTGGAGGCCACGGTGGTGCTGACCACGTTGATCGGGCTCAGGTCGCCGGGCGCGTAGAAGAGCACCTTGGTGGAGATCATCCCCTCGGTGAGGTGGGCGGTGCCCACCACCGCGATGCGCGCCGGCGTGAAGCTCTTCCACAGCACGGAGGTGCAGGAGGGCTCGTCGGCGCAGCCCTCGGCCACCCCGCCCGCGCGCTGCTGGATCTGCCCCGGCGTGTAGTAGGTAACATCGAGGCGCTGCAAGGCCTGGAGCACCTCTTCGGTGAGCTGGTCGGCCACGCCAAAGTCCGAGGTCGCCTCAGGCGTGAAGCTCGGAACCAGCACATCCGCCGCCAGGACCGAGGTCGAGAGCAGGAGCAACGAGACCATCCAAACCTCCAAGCCGCGGCGTATATCCCGTTCCCCCGCGCCGCCCCTGGGGCAAGTCCGTGTCAGCGCTCCCGCAGATCGGGTCTTGACGCCCTCCACCGGTCTCCATAGATGCCGCGGCGTTGGGCCGAGGTAGCTCAGTTGGCAGAGCAACGGTTTCGTAAACCGTAGGTCACGGGTTCAAGTCCCGTCCCCGGCTCCACATCCCTTCCTTCGCGCGAAGCAGGCCTGAGGGCCGTACACCGGTCGCCGCCGCCGGTGACCGCGGGATAAGCAGCCTTCATGTGGCTCCTCCCGCTCACCCTCCTCGCCGCCGCCCACGCCGACGTCACCGAATGGTGCGCGGTGCAAAAGTCCCTCGTCGTCGGCCCCACCGAAGACGCGGACTGGCGCGCCCTGCTCCGCAACGACGATGGCGCCGCCGACCGCCTCGTCGACTTTGTGGAGTCCCAGCACATCACGCGGGTCTATGTTTACGTCGGCGCGCTCGACACCGAGTGGGAGGACTTCTACGCCCGCGGCGCCCTGCCCGAGGGCGACAGCCTCAGCACCCTGGTGGCCCGCCTTTGGGGTGTCGGCGCCGAGCCCGTCGCCCTGTGGAGCCTGGGCGAAGGCGACTACAGCCAGCGCGACCGCGCCTTCGATCTGATCGCCGCCGTCGATGCCTTCAACGCCAACTGGTACCCCTACCCCTTCATCGGGGTGCAGGCCGGCTTCGCCCCCACCGACCCCGACCTCTACGACGAGCACATCAACCTGCTCGCCGACCTGCGCAACGACCGCGCCTCGCTCACCTGGCCGATGGAGTACAGCGCCCGGCTGCCCACCGAATGGCTCACCGAGACCTGGGGCGACGCCCCCCTCTACGAGAGCGCGCTGGCCGCCGTCGATCACGCCACCTACGACGGCTGGACCGACGACCGTTTCCGCATGATCGAGCGCGGGGCCACCTTCCTCACCACCGCCGACGCCGCCGTCATCAGCGGCGAGTTGGGGGTGCTGGTCACCGCCGACGGCAACCCCAACCAGACCTGGTACGAAGAGAGCCTCGAAGACCCCCTGCAAGTCTATGAAGAGCTGGTGAAGGTCGACGAAGGGCTCCTCACCTTCGTGCAGTACGCGGGGATCGGCATCACCGACTACGCCGGCTTCTTCGCCGCCACCCACGGCGGCCTGCGGCCCCAAGACCACACGGGCATCGTCGACGGGCCCTGCCTCGAAGACCCGAGCGAAGACACCGGCGAGGTGGAGGTGGAGACCGAAGACACCGCGCTGCAAACCGAGGTGCCCGACGCCTACCCGGCGCCCGACTACGTCCGCAGCGAAGGGGCCGAGGATCGCGAGCTGATCGGCTGCGGCTGCGCCGCCGGAGGCCCCGGTTCCAGCCTCGGCGGTCTGGCGGGGCTCGCCCTCCTCGCCGCCGCCCGGCGCCGCCGCCCATGAGCGAGGCCCTCTCCACCCCCACCGGCGCCCAATGGGGCTGCCACCGCTGCGGCGCCTGCTGCCGGGTCTTCCAGCTCGGGCCGGTTGAGCCGGCGATCCTCGAGAACCTCGCCGCCAGCGGCGTCGAAGATTGGTGGCCCCCCGCTGCCGAGGCCCCCTTCTTCCACCTGCGCCCCACCCCCGAGGGCCCGCAGGCCTTCCTCCGCAAGGTCGATGGGGCCTGCGTCTTCCTCGATCCCGAGCAGGGCTGCGTCATCCACGCCCGCCTCGGGGCCGCGGCCAAGCCCTCCTTCTGCCGGCAGTACCCCTTTCACGTCGTCCGCGATCCGCTCGGGCTCAGCGCTGCCGTGCGGTCGGACTGCGGCGGGCTCGGCCAGGACGCAGCCGACGACGCCCCGGTCTCCGCCCTCGCCGCCGCCCACCTCGATCTGCCGCGCCCCGAGCCGATCCCCGCCCTGCTGGCCCCCGAGTACCCCCTGGTGCCCGGCCTCCCCGTGCCCGCCGAGGGCCTCGCCCGCTTCGTGCGGGAGCAGGAGGCCGCCCTGGCCACCCAAGACGCCGCGCCGGCCGTGCTCTTCGCCGAGACCCGCGCCGCCGCGGCCCGCAGCTTCGGCCTGCGCTTTCCCGCCTCCGACTCCGCCCGCGCCGAGGCCGCCCTGCAGCGCGTCGCCCGGGCCCTGCGCGATCTGGTGGTGCAGGTCGACGCGGCCGGCGAGGCCCCCTCCCCCGCCGAGGCCGCCCTGGTGGCCGACGTCGCCCAAACCCTCACGGCGGCCTGCGCCGCCCCCGGCCCGGCCGCCTTCACGCCCGCCGCCGCCGCCAGCGCCAACCTCAGCCTGCGCGGCCACCTGCTCACCCATCAGGGCCTCGCCCAGGGCAGCGTCGGCGCCGGATTGGGGCTCCTCGACCTGCAGATCGAGCTGTGCGCCCGGGCCAGCGCGCCGGAGCCGGTTGATCGGCCAGCCCTCACCGGCCGCCTCAGCCGCCTGCTTCGCCTCTGCGCCCACCCGGCCCTGGCCCAACTCCTGCGAGCCCATCGCCCCCTGGTGCTGGAGCGCTTTGTGTACGCGCCCTGATCGGCGCCGCCTTGCCGCCCCGCACGATCATCGGCGAACCCGGCACCAGCGGCTCGTTCCCCCAGTGGCGAAAGAGCGGCTCGGGATCGGCCACCAGAAAGGCGCCATTGGGCACGGTGGCGCCGTAGTTGACGCGCACGCCGTTGCCGAGGCGCGCGTCGTGGCCGATGGCCGCACCCAGGAGCCAGGCCCCGCTCGACACCCGCGCCCCCTGGTGCCAGACCGGCGCCGGCTCGCCAAAGGAGAGGTCGAGGATGGTGGCCCCCCAGGCCACGAAGCTGTCGCGCCCAAAGACGCAGAGCTGAAAGCCCCCGCCGGTCGAGACGAAGGCATTGGGCCAGCAGACGCTGTGATGGAGGAAGCCATAGCGGGAGACGGTGGCCCCATCGGCCATCACGCTCATCTGCACCGTCGCGTGGTCGTCGACCTTGCAGCCCTTGCCGAGCACGCTGGCCCGCACCACCGCGTGGGCGCCGATCTCCACGTCGTCGCCGATCTCCGACAGCTCCACCACCGCCGTCGGATGGATGCGCGCCCCCTTGCCCACCCGGCAGAGCGCCCGGCCGATCTTGTCGGGGCTGGCCCCCCGGGCCCGGGCCAGGATCGCCAGCACGATGCCGGTCTTGCGCCACCAGGGCGAGCCCTCGTAGTCGCGCTTGGCTTCGTGAACGGTGGCCGCCATGGCGAGCTGGTTCACCCGCAGGATGTGGCTCCAGTGGTGCACCTGCTGGGCGAGGCAGGGACCGATGCGGATCTTGCCCATCGCGTGCTGAAAGGCCGGATGAACCCGCGGCAGCGGCATGTCTTCTAGGCCATGGGGCACCGCTCGCGCCGGCAGGCCCTCAAAGGTGGGTGAGCCGCCCGGGTGCAGCGCCAGCTCGTAGATCCCCGGCCCCGGCACCTCCTGCAAGGGCCCGGTGAGCGACCACCAGTCGGCGTCGTCGATGTGCAGGCGCCCCGGCCCGGCCGCCACGAGGCGCCGCACCGCATCGGCCGAAAAGAAGGTGCGATCGGTGAAGAGCAGGTAGGGGCCCGACGCGGGGGCCCGCTCCAGCAGCGGGATGCCCAGGCTGGCCAGCACCCCTTCCTGCCAGCTTTGCAGGGTGCCGTTGCCCACCGGCACCGCGCCGACGCGGTCGCCGAAGGGCTCGATCGAGGTGCCCGTGTCGAGGCGCAGCGCGCCCTGCACCAGGCCGATTCGCTTCATCGCGGCTCCGGGGGCGCCAGGGCCCGCTCAAGGTCTCGCACCACCCAGCGCGCACCCAGCGCCAGCGCATCTCGCAGGGCCGCCTCGGCCGTGGCCCGCGCCTCGGCCTCGGCGCCGCAGTCGCGGTGGTGCTGGGCCAGCAGCCACTGCGCCGTCAGCGCGCCCTCCTTGTCTTGCAAGGCGAAGAGCCGCTTGCCCGCCTTGACGATCCGCTCGGCCACGGCCTCATCCTCCTTGCCCGACCCGCCCTCTTCGCGCAGGCGCCGGGCGTCGAGCAAGGCCAGGAAGGGGTCGTTCATCACCACCCCCACCTCCCAACCCATCGACACGGCCAGCTCGCGGCTCTGGGTGAAGGCCGCCCAGGCCCGGCCGGCCTCGCCCTGGCGGAACCAGGCGTCGCCGATGTTGTGCAGGTTGGTGGCCATGCCCTGGCGGTAGCCGAGCCCCTTGCGCAGGTCCAAGGCCTCGCGAAAGCGCTCGATCGCCACGCCAAAGCGCTCGGCGACAAGGTGCACGAGGCCTGTGTTGTTGAGGACCCGCCCCAGCAGGATGCGATCATTGGCCTCTCGCGCCGCCGCCTCGGCCGCCCCGAGCAAGGAGAGGGCCCGGGCCTCTTCTCCGCCGCGCACCGCCGGCCCGGCGAGCCCCAGCAGCGCCCGCGCCATCAAGGCCGGCTCGCCTCGCGCCTCGGTGAGGGCCCGCTCAAAGGCCCGCGCCGCCGCGGCGTCGTCGCCCTGATCATGGGCCAGCTTGCCCACCCCCTCCAGGGCCGCCACCAGCACCTCCGCCCGCCAGGGGCCGCTCCGCCCCTCGCAGACCGCGATGGCCGCCTCGAGGTTGGCCCGCGCGAGGCTCGCCCCACCCCGCGCGAGGTAGAGCGTGCCCAGCTCGAGGTGCACATTGGCCTCCAGCTCGGCGTCGGCCAGATCGCTGGCGAGGTCGAGGGCCACCTGCAGATGGCGCTCGGCCACCCGCGGCTCGCCCAGCAGCGCTCGGGCCGCCCCCAGGCGCCAACACAGGGTCGCCTCCAGCGAAGCCAGCTCACCCGCCGCGGCCCCGGCCTCGCGGGCCTCTTCGAGCCAGGCGAGGCCGCGATCCCAGGAGCGGGTGGCCTCGTCGAGCAGGGGCTGGCGGAAGTACAGCTCGCCAGCCCGCAGCGCGTGGGCCGCCGCCTCGGCCGGCCGCCCGGCCAGCGCGGCGTGGCGGGCCAGGGCCACCCGGTGCAGATCGAGGTGGCCGGCGTGGAGCTGCTCCATGCCCACCACGATCATCCCGTGCAGCTCGCGCCGGCGGGCCCCGAGGATCGGCCGCTGCACCACCTCCCAGAGCAGGGAGCTGGCGAAGGAGTAGCGATCACCGCTGTCGTCCTCTTCGCGCACGAGGAAGCCCGACTCGGCCAGCTCGCCCAGCAGGCGCGCCGGATCGCCGCCCCCCGCCGAGGCGCTGAGTAGGCGCACCGAGAAGGTGGAGCCGATCGCCGCCGCCAGCTGGAGCAGCCCCTTGCGATCGGCGCCGAGGTCGTCGACCCGGGCGGTGAGGAGGGCCTCCAGTCCCGGCGGCAGCACGATGTCGCGGTCGGGATCGACGATCTCGGCGATGCCATCCACCACCTGGGCCCGCCCGGTCTGCAGCAGGGCCCCCACCACCGCCTCGATGTAGAGCGGGTTGCCCTCTGCCGTGCGGTGGATCATCTGCAAGAGGGGCTCGGCCACCGCGTCGGCGCCGACCCGCCCCCGCACAAAGGCCGCCACGAGATCGAGGGGCAGGCGCCCGAGGTGGATCTCCCAGTCGGGGGTGCCCAGCGCCTCGGGCAAGGGCGCCCGGCTGGTGAGCAGGAAGACCACCCGCTCGCGGTGGGTGCCCGCGAGGATCGCCGCCAGGGCGTTGATCGCCGCCAGATCGAGGTGCTGGGCGTCTTCGAGGGCGAAGATCACCGGCCGATCCTGGGCGAGGCCGCCCACCAACGACCGCGCCGCCCGCGCGAAGGCCGCCCCGCTGCCCTCCCGCGGCGCCTTGCCCGGGTCCAGGCCGAAGATCGATCCCAGCACGGCCCGATCGGCGTCGCCCACCCCGATCTGCTTGAGCCGGCCCAGCCGCTCGCGGAGCTGCGCCTCGGTGTCGCCGCTCTCGGCGCCGATCACGTTGGCGAGCAGCTCGCGAAAGGCCCCGAGCGGCCGGTCGCCCTCCCAAGGGGCCGCCCGGCCGACGAAGAGCGGCACGCCGTGCTGGCGGGCCAGGGCCATCAGCTCGCGCAGCAGGCGGCTCTTTCCGCTGCCCGCCCCGCCGAGGATCGAGAGCAGGCCGCCCCGCCCGCGGGCGAGGCTCTCGATGGCCGCCCGCAGCACATCGACCTCACGCCCCCGCCGCAGCCACTCGCCGGTGGCCGGCAGATCGCGCCGCCGCCCGCCGACCAACAGGAAGGCCCGGCGCCGCTCCTTGTGCCCCTTCAGGCGAAACTCTGGCCCCGGCGCAAAGCGAAAGCGGTCGCCGCACAGGGCCGCCACCCGCTCGCTGACGACGATCTGGCCCTCTTCGGCCTCCAGGCAGAGGCGCAGGGCCAGCTTCATCGTGTCGCCCTGGGCGAGGTAGCCCGGCACGTCGCCGCCCCCTTCGGTGACCTCGGCGCCGACCGCGATGTCGCCGCGGTGAACGCCGATGCCCATGGAGACGGGAAGGCCGTCCCGGCCGGCCCGCCGCGCCATCGCCAGCAGGCCCATCGCCGTCTCCAGCGCCCGCTCCAGGTCGTGCTCGCCAGCCCGCGGCACGCCGAAGAAGACCACCAGCGTGTCATCCTGGGCCCGCTGCACCACCCCGCCAAAGCGCTCCACCGTGGCCCGCACCCGCTTCAAGAAGCGCTCGTGACGGCGCACCACCTCCTCGATGTCGAGGCGGGCGCTGGCGTCGGTGAAGCCCACCACCTCGGCGACCAGCACCACCACGCCCTTTCGCTCGCCCTCGGGCGCGCGGATCCGCGCGGTGTCGAGCTCCTCGGGGTTGGACTGGCCCGAGTGGGTGGTGACGGTGGCCTCCACCCGGGTCGGCGCGGCGGGAACCCGGCGGAGGTCGGCCAGCAGACCTTCGAGGTCGATGGGCTGCACCCGCTCGGCGCTCTCTTCGGCGAAGAGCCCGCGCAGAAAGCCGCGCAGAGCGGGGGCGTCGGCCCGCATCCGGCTTCGGTAGAGAAAGTCCCAGAGGTCTTCTTCGGCCTCCTCGGCCCGCCCGGGGCGCCCGGCCGGGTCGGCGCAGAGCATCCGCTGCAAGACGGACCACAGGGCGTCGGGGATCTCGGGGTTCTCGATGCGCGGATCCGGCACGTCGGCGGCCAGCACCCGCTTGAGCTTGGCGTCGGCGTCGGTCTCGTGAAAGAGACGGTGGCCCACCAGCAGCTCGTAGAGCACCACCCCGGCGGCGTAGATGTCGGCCCGCCGGTCGATCGACTGCCCGGCGGCCTGCTCGGGCGACATGTAGGCGAACTTGCCGCCGCGGCCCGGGCCCTCTTCTTCGGCCACCCCTTCGATCAGCAGCCTGGCGACCCCAAAGTCGAAGAGCTTCACCTCGCCTTCAAAGCTGAGCAGGATGTTGTGGGGGCTCACGTCGCGGTGCACGAGGTGCAGCGGCCGGCCCGCCGGATCGGTGAGGGCGTGGGCGTAGCCAAGGCCCCGCAGCAAGCTGGTGACCACATGCACCGCGAGGTGCAGGGGAAAACGCCCCCCCTCCCGCCGCAGGGCCCGACCGACCTGGGTCAGATCCCGACCGTGAATGTGCTCCATGGCGATGTAGTGGTCATCGCCCACCTTTCCCAGCTCGTAGATCTGTACGATGTTGGGATGGTTCATGCTGGCGGAGATGCGCGCCTCTTGAATGAACATCGAGACGAAGCGCTGCGACCGGGCCAGCTCGGGCAGGATCTTCTTGATGACGAGCTTCTTTTCGAAGCCCTCGGCGCCAAAGCTGCGGGCCAGGAAGACCTCAGCCATGCCGCCGGTCGCGAGATGCAAGAGCAGCTCGTACTTGCCAAACCGGACTGGTAAATCGACGCCCACGATGAGCCCTACCCGCAAAGCCCGCTGCGCGCTACGAGGCGCCCCATGCGCGGGCTGTACCCCATTCTTCCCATCCGTGAAATCGTGCTTCTACCGGGCATGATTACGCGAATTCAGATCACTCACCCCCAGGCGGTCTCCGCCGTGGAGTTTCACCTCCAGCATGCCCGGCCCCTGGTGGTCGTGCCCCAACTCGGCGTGGACGTCGATGACATCCTGCCCGAAGACCTCAACCCGATCGGCTGCCTCGCGGTGGTGCAAAAGGTGGTGCGCCTCGGCGACGGCACGCTCCGCCTGCTGATCGAAGGGCAGGCGCGCGTCTCGGTCAGCGGTGTGCGCAACGATCCCGAGGCCGGCCTCTCCGCCACTGCCCGCCCCGAGCGCGAGGGCGTCACCAGCCCCGAGCAGGTCGACGCCCTGGCCCAGAAGGTGCGCGAGGGGCTCAAGGCGCTGATCAACAGCCAGCCCAGCCATGTTCCCAGTCTTGGCCGGGTCGCCGATCTGGAGATGCCGCCCGGCCGTCTCGCCGACATGGTGGCGGCCAACCTCACGCTGCCCCACCCCGCGCGCCTCACCTACTTGAACGAGCTGTCGGTCGACGCCCGCCTCGACAAGGTGGTCCTCGATCTGGCGCGCGAGCAGGAGCTCTTCAACATCGCCGCCCGCGTGCAGAAAGAAGTCCAGACCACGATGGACCGCCAGCAGCGCGAGTACTACCTGCGCGAGCAGATCCGCGGCCTGCGCAAAGAGTTGGGCGAGGTCCCCGAGGCCCTGGACGAAGCCTCGGCCCTCGAAAAGAAGCTGCGCGAAGCCGGGATGCCCGCCGCCAGCCTCGAAGAGGCCCTGCGCGAGTTGGAGCGCCTCCGGCGGATGCACCCCGACGCCGCCGAGTACACGGTCACCCGCACCTGGCTGGAGTGGCTGGCGGCAATGCCCTGGTCGGTCACCACCGAGGACAAGACCGACATCCACGAGGCCGCCCGCGTCTTGGACGAAGACCACTACGGCCTGGAGAAGGTCAAAGACCGCATCTTAGAGTATCTCGCCGTCCGCCAGCTCAACCCCACCGGAAAGGGGCCTGTGCTCTGCTTCCTCGGGCCCCCCGGCGTTGGAAAGACCTCGCTCGGGCGCTCCATCGCCAAGGCGCTCGGCCGCAACTTCCAGCGCGTCAGCCTGGGCGGCGTCAAGGACGAGGCCGAGATCCGCGGCCACCGGCGCACCTACGTCGGCGCCCTGCCCGGCCGCATCATCCACGCCATGAAGCGGGCCGCCAGCCGCAATCCGGTCATCATCTTGGATGAGATCGACAAGATCGGCAAGGACCAGCGCGGCGACCCCTCCAGCGCCCTGCTTGAGGTGCTCGACCCCGAGCAGAACCACGAGTTCTCCGACCACTACCTCGACGTGGCCTTCGATCTGTCGCAGGTGCTCTTCATCTGCACCGCCAACCAGGGCGACCCCATCCCCTCGGCCCTCTACGATCGCCTCGAGATCATCGAGATCCCCGGCTACATCTTGGAGGAGAAGCTGGAGATCGCCCGGCGCCACCTGCTCCCCCGGGCCCGCGTTGCTCACGGCCTGCGCGAAGATCAGCTCCAGGTCAGCGCCGAGGCCGTCCGCGGCGTGGTCGAGGCCTACACCCACGAGGCCGGCGTGCGCGGGCTGGAGCGCCAGTTGGGCTCGCTACACCGCAAGGTCGCCCGCAAGGTGGTCGAGGGCGCCACCGAGGCCTTCGTGGTCGCCAACGAGGCCGACGTCACCACGCTCCTCGGCCCACCCCGCCACCTGCGCGAGGTGGCCGAGGCCGCCACCCAGCCCGGCATCGTCATCGGCCTCGCCTGGACCGAGGCCGGCGGCGACATCCTCTTCATCGAGGCCACCGGCTACTCCGGCGCCGGCGGCGGGCTCAAGCTCACCGGCAAGCTCGGCGAGGTGATGAAGGAGTCGGTAGAGGCCGCGCTCTCGGTGATCCGCACCCGGGCCGACGCGCTGGGCATCGATCCGGCGGTCTTCCGCGACGGCACCCTGCACGTGCACGTCCCGGCGGGGGCCATCCCCAAAGACGGCCCTTCGGCCGGCGTGGGCATGGTCACCGCGCTCATGAGCCTGCTCACCGGCCGCGTGGTGCGCCCGGCCCTGGCGATGACCGGCGAGATCACGCTGCGCGGGCGCGTCATGCAGGTGGGCGGCATCAAGGAGAAGGTGCTGGCCGCCCGCCGGGCCGGCGTCACCGAGGTGATCCTGCCGGCCCGCAACAAGGCCGACCTGGAGGACATCCCCGCCCCGCTGCGCAGCGAGCTGCGCTACCACTTCGTCGACACCGTCGACGAGGTGCTGGCCCTGGCGCTGGAGGCCGAGGCCCGCTTTCCGGCCTTCGCCCCCAAGCCGGCCCCCAAGGCCTAGCCCCGGGGGTCCATCGGGTTGAGGGCGGCGAAGCGCTCGATGAGCTCGCGGCTCTCGGCGTCCAGGCTGCGCGGCGTCACGATCTTCAGCTCCACGAAGAGATCGGCGCCGCCGGCCCCCTTGCCCTTGAGGCGCAGGCGGGTGCCGGAGTCGGTGCAGGGGGGCACGCCCACGCGCACCCGGCCGGCCGGCGTGTCAACCTCGATGCGACCCCCCAACAGGGCGTCGACCACGGTGATCGGCACCACCAGTACCTCGCCGCTGGGGGTCGCCGCTGGGGCCGGGGCCGGCTGGCCCACGTTCACCCGCGGGCCGCTCGCCCGGGGCGCCTCGGGGCGAGGGCGACGCGGGCCGGGCGCGCCGGGGGGATCGGCCACCACGCGCACATCGCAGACCAGATCGCCAAAGGTGCCGTCGTTGCCGGCGTCGCCGAACTTGTCGACCCGCAGGGTGTGGCCGGTCTGGGTGCCCGGCGGCACGCGCAGATCGTGCAGCTCGTCATAGCGAAAGAGGCTCTGTCCGTCTTCACCCAGGCGCAGGCGCGGGTAGTGCAGGGTGACCGTCCCCCCCAACTCCGCCGTGCTGGCCGGCACTTCCACCGACATCGTGATGTCGCGCCCCGGCTGGCGGCCGCTGCCCCGGGCCGCTCCCCGCGGCGGCGCCGACGGCGGGCCCTCCCCGGCGGCGGCGGCCATCTTGTCGCCAAAGCCAAAGTCCGAGCCGCCAAAATCGCCGAAGAGGTCCTCCAGATCGATGTTGTTGCCCTTGCCCCCCATCCGGCTGCGGTTCTCGGCCGGCGCCGAGGCCGCCCCGCTCCGGTAGAAGAAGCCCCCCGGCATCCGGCCCTCGCGGCCCGGCATTCGCGGCGCCCGCGGCCGGTTCTTGGCGTCGTAGGCGGCGCGCCGCTCGGGGTCGGACAGCTCCTCGTAGGCGCTGCGGATCTTGTTGAAGCGGTTGAGGGTCTCCGGGCTGTTGCCGGCCACGTCGGGGTGGCACTCCCGCGCCAGCTTGCGGAAGGCCTTCTTGATCTCTTCGGCGCTGGCGTCTTTCGCGACGCCGAGCGTGTCGTAATGGTCGCCAACAAAGGGGATGGATGCGCTCATGGGCTCGCCTGAGGGGGGAAAGGGGGGCCGACCTGGGTAGACCGCGTGCGGGATGATACTCCAAGCAGCCCCTGCGTCGCCTCCCCGCGACCCCCATCGCTCCCCGACGGCCCTTTCAGCTCGACTACAGCTGACCGTTCTGGGTCCGTTGTCCCAGCGCAGCAGCCGCTCACGCGCGGTCCCCTCGGCGTTGACGCCGCCAGCACGGTGTCGATAGTCTCCCACCAGCGCCCCGTGGATTTCATGCCAAAGTACTCCAGCCCCTCCGGCCTCGCATGCTCGTTCTGCCACAAGCCCCAGCGAGAGGTCGACAAGATCATCGCCGGGCCGAGCGTGTACATCTGCTCGGAGTGCATCCGGCTCTGTATTGACATCATCAAAGAGAACAGCCAGCCGCGGCCGCTGGCCTGGGGCAACAACAAGGTGCCGGCGCCCGCCCGCATCAAGGCCTACCTCGACCAGTACATCATCGGTCAGGACGACGCCAAGCGGAAGATCGCGGTGGCGGTCTACAATCACTACAAGCGGCTGGAGATCAACCAGCGCACCGATGGCGTCAAGCCCGACGTCGAGATCCAGAAGTCCAACATCCTGCTGGTCGGCCCCACCGGCACCGGCAAGACGCTGATCGCCCAGACCCTGGCCCGCCTGCTCGACGTCCCCTTCGTGATCGCCGATGCCACCACGCTGACCGAGGCCGGCTACGTCGGCGAAGACGTCGAGAACATCATCCTCAATCTCTACCAGGCGGCTGGCAACAATGCCGAGCGCACCATGCGCGGCATTGTCTACATCGACGAGATCGACAAGCTGGCCCGCAAGAGCTTCACCTCCTCGGTCTCGCGCGACGTGTCGGGCGAGGGCGTGCAGCAGGCCCTGCTCAAGATCATCGAGGGCACCCAGGCCAGCATCCAGATCAAGGGCAACAAGCGCCTGCCCAATCAGGAGCACATCTCGATCGACACCAGCAACATCCTCTTCATCTGCGGCGGCAGCTTTGAGGGGATCGGCAAGGTCATCGAGCAGCGCATCGGGCGGCGCACCGTCGGCTTCGACGCCGAGCGGGGCGAAGAGCGCCTCGACGCCAAGAAAGAGAAGAACCTGCTGCGCAAGGTGGGCCCCGAAGACCTCGAGCGCTTCGGCCTCATCCCCGAGTTCATCGGCCGCCTGCCCATCCTCGCCGTGATGGACTCGCTCGACGTCGAAGACCTCGTCACCATCCTGTCGGAGCCGCGCAACAGCATCGTGCGCCAGTACCAGAAGCTCTTCAAGTTCGAGAAGGTGAAGCTCCTCTTCACGCCTGAGGCCCTGCGCGCCGTCGCCACCAAGGCGGCCGAGCGCAAGACCGGGGCGCGCGGCCTGCGCACCATCTTGGAGACCACGATGCTCGACATCATGTACGACGTGCCCAGCCACGACAACATCCGCGAGGTCGTGATCACCGAAGAGGTCATCACCCAGGGCAAGGCGCCCCGCATCGAGCCCATCCGCGACTACAGCGCGTCG
>Ga0164294_10000491_pt1 | contig 37898 bp, 44 predicted proteins | sample GEODES005metaG_FD_111479 | JGI IMG/M metagenome (GOLD analysis project Ga0164294, IMG submission 111479) | Oligotrophic lake water microbial communities from Sparkling Lake, Wisconsin, USA - GEODES005 metaG | ecosystem: Environmental > Aquatic > Freshwater > Lake | place: USA: Sparkling Lake... | reverse complement strand
GTTGATGCACGATTCCGTGAAGCAACTGCAAATGGGACGAACTACGTTGGCTTTCAGGCACCAGCAACAATCGCGGCTGATGTGCTGTGGACGTTACCGGCAACGGATGGAACAAGCAATCAGGTGCTAAAAACCGATGGTGCTGGTACACTAAGCTGGAGTACGCCTACCGCAGGCGGCGGCGGCGTAAGCCTTGGCCTTGTAATCGCTCTATCCTGAAATCATGGCTGAAACTTTTAACAACGCCAGCGTAAAGCTGACAACCACCAGTGCAACAGATATTTACCAGGCGCCTACTGCTAATGCAGCAGACCGGGCAATTGTGCTGAGCTGTTTAGTTGCCAACGTAGATGGCACCAGTGCAGCCAATATTACAATTACAGTGACCGACGGCAGCAATGCAGTATTAAGCACATTAGCTAGCACTATTGCAGTGCCAGCAGACGCATCCTTAGAGGTAGTTACAAACAAGCTCATATTGAAGCAATCACAAAAAGTCAGGGCAACAGCCTCAGTAGCGAGCGATTTGGAAGTAACGCTTAGCGCATTGGAGATTACAGCATGAGTAACGGCGGGATTATTGGCGTTATCAATACGCCTACTGCATATGTTGCCTCTGGCGTATGGACATTAAATGAAGTATTGCTAGCGCGAAGTCAAAATATTTGGCCTCCTGCTTTAGCCAGTTACTTAGTTATTGCAGGCGGTGGCGGTGGCGGTTCAGGCGGCGGTGGCGGTGGCGGTGCTGGAGGCTATAGAGAATCTTCTTCTCAAATAAGTACTCTAACAAGTTACACAGTTACTGTTGGTGCAGGTGGCGCAGGGGCTCCAATTGATAGCTCTGGAACGCAAGGATCTAGTTCCGTTTTTGGTCTCATTACTTCGGCAGGCGGTGGCTTTGGTGGAGGAGGCCCCAGTCCTCTTAGTAACACGGCAGGCGGGAACGGCGGTTCAGGCGGCGGCACACAATACGGAGGAGGGGGCACTGTCGGATCAGGCGATACACCATCTACTAGCCCGGCACAAGGTTTTAATGGAGGTATTGGAGGAGGTCTTAGTGGCGGAAGCGGAGGCGGAGCTGGAGAGCCTGGTAATACCGACGGACTCTCCCAAGGAGGAGATGGCGCAACGTCCTCTATAACAGGGTCTAGTACTACTTACGGTGGCGGCGGTGGCGGTAGCAGTTATGGAAGTCCTGCCCCTGCTGGCGGCGGCGGCGATGGCGGTGGCGGTGCTGGCGGTGTAGTCAACAATGGTAGCGCTGGAACCGCAAACACAGGTGGTGGCGGTGGTGGCGGTTGGAGCTATGGTCTTCATACTGGCGGATCTGGTGGCTCCGGCGTTGTTATTATTCGCTACGCTAATACACTTACTATTTCTAACCCCGGCGGTGGGCTTACATTTACCACTGCAACAGTTAGCTCTGATAAAGTGACAACATTTACCGCCGGCACCGGCACCATATCCTTCGCGTAACCACCATGGCACACTACGCATTCTTGGATGAAAGCAATATTGTCACCGAGGTGATTGTTGGTAAGGATGAAGGCGAAGAAAGCACCGATTGGGAAGTGCATTACGGCAACTTTCGTGGTCAAACGTGCAAACGCACCAGCTACAACACGTCTGGTGGGATACATAACAGCGGCGGCACACCGTATCGCAAAAACTACGCAGGCATTGGCTACACCTACGATGTAGGCCGCGATGCATTTATTTCACAAAAGCCATATCCAAGCTGGCTGCTAAATGAAGATTCCTGCCTATGGGAAGCACCTGTGCCAATGCCTGACGGTGACGAGCTATACAGATGGGATGAAGCTGCCGGTGAGTGGGTTGAGTACACCTTGACATGATTACTTTGCTAGGACTGGGCTCGTTGTCGCTGCTCCTACTGATGGGGTGGTGCTTTTTAGCAATGGCAGCACTACAGCAGGATTCTGAGCAGGTAGACTAGAGGCATCGTCAGCCTGAGCCGTGATCGAAATTCTCGCAGCGGCTTTAGGGGCATCCATCTCAGTGGCGGCAATGGGGCTGTTCGGGTTTTCTCGTCGTAATGAGGAGGCGTCTGCCGCAATTGTGAGGTTGACAAGCGCCGTGGAGCATATTGCCAATTCTCTTGAGATTTTGCATGTTGACATAAAGCAAACCAATAGGGAGATGTTTACCCGGTTGAATCAGGTGGAAAACAGGGTTAGCAAGCTAGAGGTGAAGTAGCGGCTAGACTGAGTGTGACGTTTGCCACAGTTCTTGTGGACTTCCTATCTCACCCAGCTTTTTGGATTGTTGTTGCCGCAGCATCTGAGCTGATCGGCCTGTCACCACTCAAAAGCAATAGCGTCGTTCAATTGGTGTTCCAGATCCTTAACCTGTTGCGCGTAAAAAAGGGCTGATCCGCTTCGGCAAAGCCGCCTGGGAGCGTGATCTTGAATTTGCCATCCGTCAATGGTGGTTTGAGAAGACGTTGCCAGCTAAATTGGATGCTGCTGAAGCTGAATGGCATAAGGCGCAACCGTTACCGCCGCCACCAATCGTGATAGAACACCCTATCAACGATGAGTTGCAAACAGGCGCCAGTCGCGTGTTAGGTGGTGAGATTTCAATCCATGCACCTTACGACCGCTCATGAATTTTCTCGCCGCCGTAAAAGCCACAAGCAGACCCGCGCCATTGCCTCACCAGCAGGCAGCATGGAACTGGGCATGGGAGCTACTAGCGCCAGATGAGCAGCAGGAATTTCTAAGCAAATTCAGGGCTGACCCAAAACCCAAGGCAGCATTGGCATGGCAGCAGGCCGCTAATTTAATCCGCGAGTTTGAAGGTTTCAGTGATGTAGCATACATTTGTCCTGCCGGTGTGCCAACCATCGGCTGGGGCACCACTAGATGGCCTGATGGCGCAGCAGTAAAAATCGGCGATACCATCACACGCGATGCTGCTGATGGATTGCTGGATAACATGCTAGAAACTCAGGTTGTACCGGCGTTAGCAAAAACAATACCTGGCTGGAAAACATTATCAGCGCATAGGCAAAATGCGTTGATTTCGTTTGCCTATAACGTGGGTTGGCATTTCTACGGCAGCGAAGGCTTTAAAACAATATCGAAGGCGCTACATGCGGCAAACTATGACGCCGTACCAGCGGCATTGATGCTATACGTAAATGCTGGTACACCAGCAGAACCTGGCCTCCGCCGTAGACGTGAAGCCGAGGCAAAACTCTGGGGCATCAGCCAAAAGGCAACATCAGTGTTACTCAAGGTGCCGTATGAATACCAACTAGACAACGGCCCCACCGGTTACCGCGAATGCTTCTCCAGTAGTTGCGCGATGATTGCTAAGTTTTACGGCAAAGTGAAGAGCGATGATGAATATAATGCCATCCGTGCCAAGTTTGGCGATACGACCGATAGCCAGAGCCAACTTGCAACACTGCGTTCTTTAGGTTTACAAGCCCGGTTTGCGACCAACTGCGCCGAAGGTTTGCTCGAGCTTGAGTTACGTGCTGGGAGGCCCGTGGCCGTGGGTTGGCTGCACAAAGGGCCTGCGCAGTCACCAAGTGGCGGCGGCCATTGGAGCGTCGTCATTGGGTTTACTGCTGAGCATTGGATTCTGAACGATCCAAACGGTGAGGCTGATCTCGTTAATGGTGGCTATGTCAAAAATACCGGTGGCGCTGGTATTAAATACAGCCGAGAACGCTTCAATCGCCGTTGGATGCCAGATGGCGTTAGTACTGGTTGGGCGCTGTTGGTGAAGCCATGATTGAAACCAAACGCCTTAGCCCTGAAGTCTTAGAGTTCCGCATCCCATATAAATGCGGGGAAACGTTTGAGTTCTTTCTAGCTTCCGATATTCACTTGGATAATCCCAAGTGTGACCGAAAATTATTTGCTCGGCATTTGGATGAGGCTAAGGCTAAAAATGCACCATCACTTTTCTTTGGTGACGTTTTTTGTTTAATGCAGGGCTCGAAGGATCGTAGAGCGGACAAGGGAAGTATTCGTATTGGCCATTTAAAAGGTGCTTATTTCGATACTGTATTTGAAGAAGGTGCTAATTTTCTTAGCAGGTGGGGAGATAACATCTACATGATGAGTGATGGCAACCACGAAACTGCCATTATGAAACATAATGAGGTAGACCCCTTACGCAATGTAACCCGTTTAATGCGCGAGAAAGGGTCTAAAGTAGAGCATATGAGTTATCAAGGTTTTATTTTTATCAAATTCTATCAGCAAAATCCAGACGGCTCACAAGGTAAAGTACGCATGACTACCTTGGCTTTTCACCATGGTGTTTGGGGTGGAGTAGTAACCAAAGGCACCCTTGGTGGGTCGCGGTACTTTAATATATTCCCAACAGCAAACATTGTTCTTAATGGCCACAACCATGAAAGAACAGTTGTAACGCATACTTGCTATATGCCTAATGCTGTTGGTACTGTAGAAATAACCGACAGATTACACTTGCAAAGTGGAACTTACAAGGAAGAATTTGGCAAGTTTGGAGGATTCGCAGTCGAAAAGATTGCTATGCCGAAGTCGCTGGGCGGACTTTGGCTAAAGTTACGGCCAAGGGATAAAGGTGGAGTAGCTATATCTTGTGAGTTTGCAACATGAACCGCTACCTAGTAGAGATAAGCGCCATGATGGTAGTGGATAGCGAGTACTCATCAGATGATGTAGCAATCGGCATCGCCGCTAGGATAGAGGAAATCGCACAGTCAAACGCTCATTTATTAGATTACGAAATACTTCCATTCGAAATGCCGGAGCCTTATGAGCCACCACATCAACGAAGAGAATCAGGAGCTGGTATCGCGTAAGGTAACTAAACACAAATTTCGCAAATCTATTATTGAAGAATGGAATAGTTGTTGTTACATCTGCGGTGAACAATTTACCAATATTACATTAGACCATATTGTACCTAAAAAAGCTGGTGGGCATACAGCAAAATCTAATCTTTCTCCATGCTGCTCGGTGCATAATCGCCAGAAGGGGCATTCGGAATTATGGAGCTGGTGGACGCAGCATCCAGAATGGAGTCTTGAGAGAGCTGTAAAGTTGATAAGCTACCTGCGTCGCGTTGATTGCATTCCATCGCCTGATGATAATATATAAGCGCTTGCCAAGCTTGAGAATGCTCTATTATTTTGCCATTGGCATAAGTCACCTGCCATATATAATTGCCGTCTTTAGACTTAACGCGCTTGATAGTTGGTGTTTTCATTGTTAGAATGCGGATAACTGCTAAATGTAGTGATGATGGAGTGGATGGTGGTGCAGCTCAGTCTAGAGGAGCAGCTTGCACTCGAAGGCCAGAGCAGAATTGCCTTGAACTGCCCTGACCGTGAACAGGTCGCTAAATTATGCAGTAACTTAATAAAACAAAACGCACATCAATCTAAATTAATAAAGCAAGCCGTACATCATATAGCAGCTTTAGAAGCTACTTTATATCTTCAACAATCAAAGCGCCCGTGGTGGAGACGTGTGATTTAGACATTAATCTATTTAATCTACGATGCGTTCGTGCCATGCGTTGCCTTATACGCTCGCGGCATACATTATGCTCCTTTGCAATAGCTGTTAAAGTTAAATCTTCATGGTAACGTTTATTTATCATATCTTGCTCCATATCAGTTAAATAAGACAGTGCAAGCTGCACGTGTTCCTTACTACGGTCCAAATCAAAATCAATACCCACCTCAGGGCTAGCAATTAAATCAAGCAATGAGTTGCCATCATCTGTTATCAGTTCGTCTAAACTAATATGAACGCTATTGCAATCGACTAATGCTAGTAATTGCTCTATCGTTAAACCCATAACTTGAGCTAATTCTGTTTTACTTGGCTTGCGGCCATGTTCTTTCATGTATTCTGTTTCAATCTGTAATGCCTTAAATGTACGGTCTATCATATGAATCGGTATTTTTATCATGCGCTCCTTGCTATCAATAGCACGTTTTAATGATTGACGTATCCACCAGTACGCATAGGTCGAAAACTTATATCCACGTGATGCGTCAAATTTTTCTGCTGCACGTTGAAGGCCAATATTACCCTCCTGGCATAAATCCAACATATCCATTGATTTAATTCTGCCTGTATAACGCTTGGCAATATGTACAACCAAACGTAAATTGCAGTTTACCATGGTAGCCCGTGCCTTAAGGCCAGCTTTTATCAGCCGTTGCTCAGAAAGTGTTGGGCTAGTGTTATCGCGCAGTTCCATGTACTGCGCGATTTTACGTGCCAACTGTATTTCCTGCTGTGTCGTGAGCAACGGATACCTAGAGATGGCCTCTAGGTAATCGCGCATTGCATCAGCAGTCATGGGTTAAAAAGCGTCGAGTTCGCTTGTATTATTAGCAGCCCTTGGTAAAAATTCAAACCTGCTGACACTTATTATATGTTTACTACGCTTTTCACCTGTTTGCTTATCTGCCCATTCCTGACGCCGTATGGTGCCAGTAACTTGAATGCTGTCACCCTTTTTGCATTTATCGCATATTAATTCAGCCGATTTGCCCCATATTTCGCAGTCGATACCATTGTTAATGTATTCTCCATTTTTATCTTTGCCCTCACCGATACCGCCGAACAGGTTAGCAACTTGCGTGCCATTATCAAACGTGCGGATGGTGGGTTGCGTGATGATACGAACAATGCCGGTAGCAAATAAACTCATGGTTCTAATGGGGTGATGTTGTGTGCAGCCTCGAAGGCCAGGATTTGTGCTAGCGAATACCGAACACGTGGAGCACCAAGCGGTGAGGCTAGGCGTTCAGCGGTTTCATACGGTGGGCCAACCCCACGCGCACGTTGAGATTTTAAGGTGGAGGGCCGCAGCCCCCACCTAGCAGCTAACTGGTCAGTAGTCAGGTGGGGCTCAGTCATCAGCGAATGGGTCAGCCTCTTGCCGGGTTTCCATAGCATCTTCTTTAGTTACTGCCATCTGCAATAACTCCTGATACTGCTCAGCGCTCAGGTCGTTTTGGCGTGCCTCTAGCCGTTTGGTAACAACTTCTAGCTCGTCTAACGTGCTGCATTTAGCAATTGCTGCCTTACCAGCGGCAAAGATCTTGGCATCACCGGCAAATGCAGCAGGTGCCAGGGCTGGCGCAGGTGTTGCCGTTACTGTGACGGTTTCCTGCTCCATTTCATCCACTGTGTAGAGGCCCGCGCAAGCCGGAAACGCCTTTCGTAACGCCAGTGCCTCACTGCATTTGGCAATCATCGCGGCTGGCATTTTGCTCCATAAACCTTGACCGGCGTTGTAATCCTGAAAACGTGCAGTCGCGGTAAACGAATGGCTGCATCCTTTGCGCCAAATAATAGTTTTAGCAGCGGCAGGCGGTTTGCTGCCAAGCCATACATCACTCCACTGGCTGCCTTCTGTGTCACCTATCCAGTAAGTAGCCGACCCATCAAGCTCGCCGCTGCGTTCAGCAATGCTGCGCAGGCCGTCAATGCCAACCTGGATCGTCATTCTACCGCGCTTGATAGCGTAGATTTGGCGGCTGAACGGATCTAGCCCGGTGCGTTGGCACGCATAAGCAAACAATTTCAGCTCGTCTGGTGTGCAATTTGGAGCAATTGTGGAGCTGATTAGCTGTTGCTGCTCCGGTGTCCATGTAATGGCGCTCATTAGAAATCCTCTGAAGTGATGGAAGTGTTGTCTTTTAGCGCCCAGCCGGGAAGCTGTAGCGTTTGAATGCCATCGGTATAACCATGGCCCCATTCGCCTATAGCCCGGCAATCCTGTATACGTTGCAGCGCATTGTGGCGGGCAATGCTGCCATGAACTAATGCTTCAGCGTCAAGCTCATAAACGCCAATTCCAAATGGGTAGGTTTTCTCTACCGCAACAAAAATAAAGCGTTTGGCCAAAGTGCCCGCCAGGTAGTGAGCGGCTTGGATTTGGTAGCCAAAATTTGCCACCGCCTTGCCAAATGCTGGACTGGCATCTTGGCAGGTCTTCAGGTCAACAATTAGTTCACCATCAAACCAGTCGGGGCGGCATTTACACCGCAGCCCAGTTGCTATGTCATCCCACCAGTGCGAGGTTTCTGCGGCGCCATTGGCCAGCAATAAACCTGCTGTCGGGTGGCTACGCACAGCCGCTGCCATTGATAATGCCTGCTCAAAATCACTAGCGCTAACTGGCTCGATGCCATCAGCAAGCATCCGCTCAGCCGTTGCCTTACCCTCCTTAGTACGCCTGTCAGGGCCTACGGCGTACCGTTGCAGCAATTCCTTAGGCTCCAGCACCGCGCAATGCACAAGGCTGCCCAAGCGCATCGCAGCAGTCGGTTCTGATGGTGATCTATCAGGGTCAACGTACCGTTTCCAATAATGAAAAGGGCTGCGGCCAATTTCCTTTAGCTGGCTGGCACTAATAGCTGGATCAGCGTGGTACTTCTCGTTTGAAATAACAGTCATTTAGGATTCCGCAATAGTTGATGTAAACCTTTTGATGGGCCGTAATGCTCAATCAGCTCATGGAACTCATTAAGTATGCGGCGCTTGTTTTGTGTGTCAGCAGCCAAACCAGCATCAGCTAACCGTTGCCAAAATGATCCGCCATATTTACTAGCAGATACAAAAGTCCAATAAATGTCAGAATCAGTCATGAAGGATAAACAACAGGAACAGGATTTGCATACGGGTAAGGCTGGCTGCCAACCTCAGTTACCACTAAATAAGTAGTAGCTGCAACAATCGCAACGCATAAAAACCTAAGCATTGATTAACTCCATTTGCTCAAGGTAAGCTTCAGCTTCAAACAACACATCAGCTAACGGATGGTTATCAGCAAATGATTCCAGTTGTTCTTCTGTAATCTCATCAGCCATCAAGTGATAAGATTTTACTAATTCAATTAGCGATGAATTAAGCTCGTCGATTTGCTCAAGGGTCATAGCAAAAAAAAGCAAAGGGATAGCGCCGGTGTCCTCCGGCTCGCATATCCTACACCCTAAGCCTCCCCTGTCAACCCTAGTCGGTTGTAATGCTTAATAAATCAGGGCTTATCCCATTCCACGGCAACATCAAACCCCGCGAGCCTCAATTGCTCATGCCGATAAGCTTGGATTTTCGATAAGCGGCCAGATGCTGATTTGACCTCCACAAATCGAATCTGGTCTGGTTTCATCAGTACCAGGTCCGGTATGCCCGGCTTGTTTGTCTGAATCAACTTCAGCACATACCACCCCTCGCCCTCGTAACGCTTGATTAGCTTCGACTGATAGCTGGCCTCGGTCCGTGTCAAAATGTTTCAGCGTGTAGGTTTGTTTCTCTTTTACAGAACGATACACACGCGATTCAACCGACCGTTCAGCAAAAATGAAATGCACACGGTTGGCACGGTCGCGGCCAAAATAGCTGGCGCGGTCGCGGCCCTGTAGATAGCTAAGAGCTGAATAGTCAATGCCTATAAAAATCAGGTGATCTGCCGTGGATAGGTTGACGCCCTCACGACTCGAGAGTATCTGACCGATGTAGACGGCATCTGGGTTGGCATTGAAATGCTCTGGTGAATCGGTGGCGAGGGGGCCAAACATTTTACGCAACATGTCGCCCTCAGCCTTAAAGCAATACAAAATGGCCAATTTTCCAGAAAAGTTTTCCATTATGTATTTTGCTTTTGTGTTGTCGAATATGACTGCACCATGGGCTTCGGTGATGACGGTGCCGGAATAAATCTGGCGCAGCTTTGACATGGCTTTTGCGCCAGTATCAGCTAAGACCGAGCGGCAGTCAGGGCGGCCAATCACACCATCTTTTATAATCCGCAACGCTAACCGGTAGGTGCGTCGGCTCATCTGCACCATATGCACCTGCTCCTCAATAGCTGTGGTGAATCCTGCCTGCTGCTGGGTGACAGTAACCGTTAGCGGCTCAATATCGGCCAGGATGCGGGCTTCATTGGCGTTGCTGTAATCGTTCACCTGCTGGCCAGTGCCAACGTATTTAGTGCCAATGGAGACATAACCAGCCTTTGCCCATTCGTAGAAATTTGTGTAGCCAGACCAGATGGAACGGCCAAGCCGGAACTGGTGGTATAGCTGGCTGTAGGACTCCGGCGACGGGGTGCCAGACATAAGTATTAAATACTTGTAACGGATAGCAGTTAGGTCATGCCACCGCTTTGATGGCTTTGGATATGCCCCAACGCCATGTGCTTCGTCAACGATCAACACCTCATAGAAGCAGTTAGCCCGTTTTGCCACCTGTTCATAGTTGGTAACAGTAACTGCCTCAGATAGGCCGATTGCATCACGATCTGCCTCAATAGAGGCAATGGCTTTTTTCTTAGTGACAAAAAGGCAGGACTTAACGCCAAGCCGTTTCAGTGCATCAAATACGGTTAGCGTCTTGCCAACACGCACCTCGCCACGTAGGTAGGCAATGCCGTGCTGCTGCAAAATTGCAACCAGGCTGATAGCAGCACCGGTCTGGTATGGGCGGAGGTTCATGGTTGCCATGTTGCGCCGCCAAACGCGTCTTCAAGCTCTTTGGAATTATCTGGGCATTGGTCGCCCCAGCAATCCCATCCGCTTCTTGATTCGCGGGCAAACAACTCTGCTTTTTTTAATTCAGGCCATGTTTGTTCAATTATTTCATGCAGAACATTTGGCTTTTTACTATGCCCTAGCTGCTCGCTTCTAATATGCCCAAGGCAATCGAGCTGCACTTCTGAAGAATTTTCTTCACTTAAATGATTAGATTTGTTTGTTCTGCGCGTTGCAGGTTTTTTGCCAGACCTGCCAACAAGAATAGGCTCTGCATTACTACGAAACCAATAGCCAACGCCAAGCCTATCTTTGCTAACATTGCCGCGACAATGCTTGGTCCATACTGCCATAGTTACATAGTCAAACCCCCAGCCTTCAAGAACAGCCATACAATCTTTAAGCAACGCTCCAGATGACCATAAAAATAAGATGCAGCCGTCTGGGTCTGCTATATTTTGTATCGGCATTTTTGCAATTGCAGCATTATCTAGTAAATTGTATTGTGCATTGGCGCAACCTCTTCCAGCGGTTTCGTTACCAGAATTTGATTTTGCGTAGCTGTAAGTCCAAGGCGGGTCAGCTAAAATGAGTTGATAAGACATCAGAAAGAAGAAGAATCCATAAAATTAGTTTCGGGGTAACAATATTTATTAGTTTTGAATAGATAATAATAATCGGGAATGTAAGCAATAGAAAGCCATTGCTTAGTTGGTCGAAATATATAATTTTGCAGATTTTCATAAGGCAATTCAAATTGTATTGCATATCCATTATTTTGGGTAGACGAAATTGCGAAACCGCAATCAAATAAATATCTATAAAGCCATCTATGCCCCTCGTCTTTTTTTGCCCATATAACAGCGCTTAACGGCGTTGCATTTTTCTTGTAGCCGTGTTTATAAGCAACATCCTCCTCTTTTGTCCTTGGTGGCTGATGAACTTCTGCATAAACCCATCTGCTGCCAATAAAAAAATCGCCCATTGACTTCATAGCACGCAACTGCCCGTCACTTGGGGATTGCGCTCCAACAGCTTTTGCTTCATGGATAGCAACAATCCCGCTGACCTCTCTTACACCATCAACATCAGTGCCAGTAATTGTGGGCCTAACTGGCCCATCGCCAGGTAAAAGCACCCCCATTGGTATCTCGTGTTCGTATTTGCAAGTTAAGTTCGCAAATTGGCCCGTCAGCCCGCGTCCGCGCATAAATTAATCTCAGTTGCTTGCTAACCATAACACTATCCGCTAGGGTCTGCAAGTAACCGCTAGCGCCCGTGACCCTATCCCATCCATTAGCAGTGCAGTTTACGCCAGAGCAGGTAGCGTGGCTGGACAGCCGACGCGTAGCAGGTTTAACCCGTAGTGCCGTAATACGCCTAGTGGTTGAAGAAGCCATGCGGCAGGCCAAGCGCACACAGAAATGAATATTCAAGAACTCACTCAAGGCAGGTGGCCGGACCTGCTGGCGCATTTTTGCGGCCTTACAGCAAAGCAACTCACCGATAAGCACCAGCCCTGCCCCCTTTGTGGCGGTGAAGACCGCTACAGGTTTGATGATTTAGAAGGCAACGGCACTTGGTTCTGCAATCAATGCGGCGGTAAAGATCAATCCGGCGGCGCCGGAAGTGGTATGGATATGCTAATGCGTCGCACGAGTCTCACTTATCCTGAAGCCTGCAAGCTTATCGAGCAGCACTTAAATATCAAGCCTGAGCCGCCAACTAAAGGCGCTGAGCATGTTTGGCGATACAACGATGATTTTTATGTTTGCAGGTTTCTTGGCAAGCGCATCAGACCGCTTTGGTTTAACGGCACCGAATGGAAGTGGACCGCACCTCCAGTGCCTCGCCCTTTGTACAACCTTGACTCGCTAAGCCAACGGCCTGATGCACCTGTATTAATAGTTGAAGGCGAAAAGACCGCTGATGCAGCCGCCAAGCTGTTCCCACATGCTGTAGTAATTACATGGCCTAGCGGTTGCAAAGCGCATGGCAAAGCCAATTGGGCACCAATAGCAAATCGTAAATGCGTGTTATGGCCTGATGCTGATGACGCAGGCCGCGACGCAATGGCGAAATTAGTGCCGCGACTTATTGCCGCTGGTGCCGATCAAATACGTATGGTCCAGCCGCCTTCTGATGTTGAAAGCGGTTGGGACCTTGCAGATTGCGATTGGACCGCAGCCGAAGCTGGTGCTTATTACAAAGCCAACCGCACGCCACCGATTGAATTTCCAGCCGTAATTAAAGCTGAACCCTTACCGGAACCTGCACTAGAGCCGCCACCTTTACCGAAAGCCGATGAATCATTCCTATGCCTCGGGTTTGATGCTGATGCTTACTATTACCAACCCCATAGCACCGGCCAGGTCACACGCCTTTCACGTTCAGCTCACTCAGGTGTAAACCTAGTAGCACTAGCGCCGTTGCCTTATTGGGAATCGTTATACCCATCAAAAGTTGGTGTAAACTGGACCGCCGCCGCATCTAGCCTATTTGCACGCCAGGCTGATATTGGAGTTTACTCACCTGATCGCATCCGTGGCCGTGGTGCATGGTGGGATCAAAAGCAATCTGTCTTACACCTCGGCGATAAATTAGTTGTTAATGGCATAAATCGGCCCATACGTGATGGGATCAACGGCAGCCCGTACCTATATCAACGCCTTAGCGCCTTACGTGGCTGCGCTGGTGCCGAGCCATTAACCGATAATGAAGCCTTTTCAATTGCTGAATTAGCAGAACGCTTCCACTGGGAAGTGCCTGCATCTGGCCTACTGCTTGCCGGTTGGGTAGTGCTAGGCCCCATCTGCGGTGCATTGGATTGGCGCCCCCATGTATGGCTGACAGCATCCGCTGGCTCTGGTAAGTCAGCAGTGCTTGCGCGTTATGTAACGCCATTATTAGGTGATATGGGTTTAATCGTTACCGGCAACACAACTGAACCTGGTATCCGTCAAGCCTTACGTGCTGATGCCTTGCCTGTTGTATTTGATGAAGCCGAATCAAACGAACGCAACGATCAAGCACGTATGCAAGCAATACTTGGCCTTGCGCGTGTCGCATCTAGTGAATCAAGAGCGCATACACTGAAAGGCAGCCCAGAAGGTGATACCCAGCGTTACACCATTCGCAGTATGTTTATGATGTCATCTATTGCCACCGCATTAAAGCAAGGAGCTGATAAATCGAGATTTGCACAATTAACATTACGCAGCCACAATGAGATACCAAAAGCTGAACGTTTAGCTCATTGGGAATCATTAGACCGCGACCTTGATAAATACATAAGCGATGCAATTGGCCGTCGGTTACAAGCGCGTACAATTGCATTAATACCAATCATACGCCAATCAATTGCGATCTTTACCCGTGCCGCCGCTGAAGTATTTGACAGCCAACGGCTTGGTGATCAATATGGCACCTTACTTGCTGGTGCATGGTCGTTACAATCTTCTGAAGTTGTAACCCGTGATCAAGCATGGAAATTAATTGAGCAAAACAACTGGGAGTCTTACAGCCAATCAGTTGAAATATCAGATGAAAAGCGTTGCCTTCAAAAGATCCTCCAGCATCAATTCCGCGTTGAAGGTGACAAGGCCGTAACCCGTACCATTGGCGAGCTGATAGATATTGCGCTGAACCATGCAACCGACATTCACGTCGGCGCCAACGAGGCACAGGCAGTGCTTGGGCGTAATGGCATCAAAGCCGAGGAGGCCGCCATCTACGTGTCAAATACTGCCGACGCAATCGGCAATATCTTGCGTGATACGGCCTGGGCAAATTGTTGGTCCGTGATTTTGGCTCGTATTCCTAACGCTGTAAAAGCTGGCGTAATTTATTTCAAAGGCTCTGGTATGTCAGGTCGTGCCGTCAAAATACCGTTAGAAGCCATACAAGCGTAAGAAACGTAAGAGACCGTAAGACTGAAAACCCTTGCCACCACTCATTTCTTACGCTTCTTACGCTTCTTACGCTTTTCAAGGTATAGCTCTCTATAAATAGAAAATAAAAAAAATAAAATGAAACACCTTTTATTTTTTTGCTTCTCTAGTCTATCTATATACCTTTTTTACCGTAAGAAACGTAAGAAAGAGGAAAATCACTGTGCTGGCGGGTGATCTTAGTCTTACGCTTACCGTAAGAGACCGTAAGAAGCGTAAGAAACCAAACCCTTGCCCGATTGACCACAGCGAACTACCATCACACCGTTGCCAGCGCCTCCACAATGCCCTCAGCCAAACAAGCACCAGTGATTGAACGTCTGCACCACCTGATGGGGGAAGCAGCCGCTGTAGCTGCTGCCGTGCGGGATAACGCGCAAGATGACGGCGAGCCATTGGATGCTGCTGAGCTGATTGATTTGATTGCTGCTTACCAAACCGTCCTAGATTTATTAGATGAAGCATTCCACATGGAACCCGCCCAAGGCAATGGCGCGTGCAGTATCGGCTGACCGGTTACAATAAATTCAAATAGCTCAACTTTTCAAGTTAGGAACTAATGGCTAATTTAATGCGCAAACACTATAAGCTCAATTATGAACTTATAGAAAAGGTGCGTATTTTATCTGAATTTGGCGGGCCGTTAGAGCACATCTCAGCCGCTGTTGGCGTCTCATATCGAGCACTAAATGAATGGATTGCCAACGCTAAAACAGATAAAGGCACACAGCTAGAAATTCTGCTTTTGCAAGCTATTGATGAAGGTCGCGCTAAAGGTGGAATGCGGCTGGCTAATATTATTGCAAAGGCAGCAGATGAAGGCAGCACTAAAGATGCACAGTGGATGCTCACGCATTCGCCTGCATTTCGTAAACATTACAGTGATAATGCTGCAATCGTTCGCGCTAGGCAGGAAGGGGTTGAACTGGCAGTGCAGGCATTAGCAGAATCTGAGCTATCACCAGAACAGGAACGTAATTTATTATTGCGAATACAATCAAAAACAGGTGAGCAGTTAGTCGATGTCGAAGATTCTTAAACGGCTAGCACAAATTGAATTAAACCAAACATTTATTGAAACATTTGATTTACCTGATACATTAAGACAAATCCAAGCTGATTTGCATCCAGGCCAGCTTGATTTTGTAAATGACCATACAACCCAAATCCTTGGCGTATCAGCAGGCTATGGCGCAGGCAAGACCAGAGCGTTATGCGCTAAAGCGGTACATCTTGCAGCAGCTAACCAAGGCTTTATTGGCTGCGTGCTAGAGCCCACTGGTCCGCTGATTCGGGACATTTTTGTAAATGACTTTGATGCTTTTCTTGAGTCCTACAATATCCCATATTCTTATCGCGCTAGCCCATTACCTGAATATGTGTTGCATTTACCGTTAGGTGATACCAAGATCCTATGCCGTAGCTTTGAGAACTGGACACGTATTATTGGTTTGAACCTTGCGTGGGTATTAGCAGATGAGATCGATACTGTTGCGCCATCTATCGCGAGTCGTGCATTTCCCAAAATCCTTGGTCGCTTACGTGCTGGCAACATAAGGCAATTTGGCGCTGCATCCACTCCAGAGGGATTCCGTTGGATGTTTAATACGTTTGCCAGTGAGGACGCATTATCACGTACTGATCGAAAGCTGATCAAGATGCGCACTGCTGATAATCCGCACTTACCGGCTGATTTTATTGAGCGGTTGCAGGCTAACTACGACCCAAACTTATTACGTGCATATCTTGATGGCGAGTTTATTAACCTTACGACTGGCACTGTTTACGACAGGTTTGATAGGGTTAAACATGTAGTAACGCAATTGGCGGATTACAGTGAAGAACCATTGCGTATTGGCGTTGACTTTAACATCGGCAACATGTCGGCGGTTATTGGCATTCGTAGCGGTAAAGGTTTATTAATAATCGACGAGATCAGCGGCGCGCATGATACCGACGCATTAGGTGCCGAGATTCGTAGGCGATATCCAACTCATCGGCTTTATGGCTACCCAGACGCTAGTGGCGGCAATCGTTCTACAAATGCAACGCAAACGGATATTCAGATATTGGAGCAATATGGCATCAGTAACCAATCGCCTAAAAGCAATCCACCTGTGCGCGATCGCGTCGCGGCAGTGCAGGCATTACTTGAAAACGGTAAGGGGGAGCACCGGTTGCAAGTCAGCAGCACCTGCAAACGCATGATTGAATGTTTAGAGTTACAATGCTATAACGATAACGGCACGCCAGATAAAGAGGGCGGGCACGACCACATGACAGACGCATTGGGCTATCTAGTATGGCGTGAGTTCAACCCGCTACACGCTGGGGCTGGCCGCGGTACAGGCATTAGAATCTATTAACCAAAGGCCGGTTGCATGTATTCAGGTTTTTCTTTCTACGACCGGCCTACTGCTGACCGTAAGGTCACTCGCGTTCACGATGCGAATACTGCATGGTATGCGCAAGAACCACATTGGATGCTGATTGAGGACCTCATTCAAGGCACCTACGGGATGAGGCGCAGGCACCGCCGCTACCTGCCGCAAGAGCCACGCGAACAAGATGAGTCTTACGATAATCGCTTAGCACGTAGCGTAGTTCCGCCGTACTATCAACGCTTAGAGCGTATGTTAGCGGGAATGTTAACACGTAAGCCCGTTAGGTTAAATGATACCAGCGACAACATACGTGAACAACTATTTGACGTTGACCTGCAAGGGAATGATCTTAACGTCTGGACTTATGAAACTGCACGCAAGTTGGTGCGTTACGGCCACATTGGAACACTAGTTGATGCACCATCAGATGGCGGCAGGCCGTATTGGTGCACCTACACACCACGGCAAATATTAGGTTGGCGTACTGAAGCAAAAGACGGGCAGCAGCAACTTACGATGTTGCGATTGCTGGAATCAGTGATTGTGCCTGATGGTGATTACGGTGAGAAGGCAGTGCAGCAGGTTCGAGTCTTAACACCAGGCGCATACGAGCTACATCAAAAGCAAGATAACAGCGAGTTTAAGATTGTAGAAGAAGGTAATACAAGCCTTAACGAGATACCATTCAGCGTTGCATACAGCAACCGCGTTGGTTATTTAGAATCAAGGCCACCATTAGAAGATATTGCAGAACTAAACCTTAAAACTTATCAAATACAATCAGATCTTGACAACCAGCTACATATATCAGCAGTGCCGATGTTGGCATTCTTTGGTTTCCCGTCAGCAGCGGAAGAGGTATCAGCAGGTCCAGGAGAGGCTATAGCCTTTCCCGAGAATGGAAGGGCGGAATTTATAGAACCAGGTGGTGCAAGTTTTGAGTACCAATTCAAACGGCTAGAGCAGCTTGCAGGGCAGATTAATGAGCTTGGTCTATCAGCAGTATTAGGGCAAAAACTCAGCGCGGAAACAGCAGAAGCAAAGCGTATTGACCGCAGCCAAGGCGATAGCACCATGATGGTAATTGCGCAGAATATGCAAGATATGATCGATAACTGTTTACGCTTTCATGCTGAATATCTCGGTACTACTGAATCGGCTGGCAGTTGCTTGGTAAATCGTGATTTTATTGGCGCAAGACTAGAACCTCAGGAGATTCAAGCATTGCTCCAGCTTTATACTGCTGGCACTATCACCCAGGAAACATTACTAGAACAGCTTGCTAATGGTGAAGTGCTAGGCGATGATTTTGATGTAGAAGAAGAGCTAAGCGCAACTGCTAACGGAGGGCTGAATGACAATACCAGCAGCCCTATTTCGTAACGCAATTGATTTAAACCGTTATAGCAATAGTGTAGGCCGTCAAGTAATTACAACTTATAATGATATTATTATTGATGCTGTAAATCAACTGCGAACGATTGATGAGTTAGCAGCACCAGTAAAAGCAGCAAGGTTGCGTGCGATATTAGCCCAGCTTAAAGACAGCCTTAATACATGGTCGGGCGATAGTATTACTGCACTATCTACAGAATTGCAAGGATTAGCAGAATTGCAATCTGATTTCGTTACTGAAGAGCTACGAAAGGCATTACCGGCAGGCGCACGTACTGCAGTTAATACAGTTGAAATAAGCCCGCAATTTGCGCAATCAGTAGTTACAACTGACCCAACACAGCTAAATGTGGTGGCATTATCGGATGATTTATTTGCAGCCGTACAAGGTGCACCACAAACGTTTAGCCTTACTGCTGCCCAAGGTGCAACGATTACGCTGCCTAACGGTGAGGTAGTAAGCAAAGCGTTCCGTGGTATTGCAGTTGATCAAGCTGAGCGGTTTGGGCAGGTGGTGCGTAATGGCTTGCTAACAGGTGAAACCACACCTGATATTGCAAAGCGATTGATTGGGCAATTGCAATTTGGCGAAATCGCAAAAACGGCACGTCAGTTAGCAGCCGCAGGCGGTGAACTCACGGCGGTAGCTGATAACCAGATCATGGCGCTTGTACGCACAAGCATTAACCAAGTTGCTAATGCTGCCAGCCAGCAGGTATATGAAGCGAACCAAGATATAACTAAAAAGTATCGTTACATTGCAACACTTGACACTAGGACTAGCGCAATATGCCGCGCATTAGATGGGCGTGAGTTTGAGTATGGCAAAGGGCCGATGCCACCACAACATTTTAATTGTCGCAGTACAACGGTACCAATCATTGATCCTGATATCTTGCCACCATCAACAGTTGCAACACGCGCCAGTAAAGATGGTCCAGTGCCAGTTAATACAAGCTATGGCCAATGGCTTAAGGATCAACCGCGCTCAGTGCAGGAAGAAATATTAGGAAAAGATAAAGTAGTTTATTTCAATAAATTAGCTGAAAAACATGGCGCCCGCGATGCAATGGCAAAGCTTGTACGCGACGATGGGTCGGAGCTATCATTAGATGACCTCCGCAAGCGTTACGGTGCCATTAAAGAAAGGTAAAGGCAAGGACATGATTCAGTCGAACATCAAGGCTGAAATCAAAGCTGGCAAACCACCTAAGCAAGCAGTAGCGATCGCCTACGCTAAAGCTGGCAAAAGTCGCAAACCCAAAAAGTAAAATGGCTATCGGCGTTGGCTCCCGCGTCTCTTGGCAGTATCAAGGTAAGACCACTTATGGCGTGGTTACTAGCACTGCTGGCACTCGCGCTACTATCACTGGCCCTAGCGGCGGCAAGGTAACGCGGCTAGGTACTAAGGAAGATCCAGTGCTGCGTATTAAATCCGAATCCACTGGTAACCCAGTGCTAAAGCCACGTTCTGAGGTAAAAGCAGCACCCAAGCGCAAATGATCAACTATCGCGGTGAGCAATTCGAGGGTTATAACAAACCCAAGCGGACACCGCAGCATGAGAGTAAATCCCATGCGGTATTAGCTAAAGAAGGCGAAACCGTTCGGTTGATACGTTTTGGCCAGCAAGGTGTATCGGGCTCACCAGCAGCAAAAGGCGAATCAGCAGCAGACAAAGCTAGGCGTGCATCATTCAAGGCTCGCCATGCCGAGAATATCGCTAAAGGAAAAATGAGTGCTGCTTATTGGGCTGACAAAGTTAAGTGGTAACTGATAACATAAGATTGCAAACGATTTGCACAAAATGACCGAAGAACAATCAACAGCTCCCGACACACAAGCAATCCAAGCAGAACTAGAGGCTTTACGCCGCAAGAATGCTGAATTGCTAGATGACTATAAAAAAGCCGTAGCACAAGCTAAGGCCATACCTGATGGTGTCAATGTAGATGAACTGTTGGAATTCAAGCGCCAAGCCGAGCAAACTGCCCTTGAATCTCAAGGCAAGTACACCGAAGCAAGGCAGGTATTGGAGCAGCAGTACCGTGAGGCGTCGGCGGAAAAGGACCAGCGCATTATTGAACTTGAAGCCAAATGCCGTGAACTTGAACTCATCACACCAGCAGTAACAGCATTAGCAGATCTAGTGCATGATCCAGATATGGTGCTTAAAACTAAGTTAAGCAGCGATAAAATTGAACGTGAACCTGATGGCACTGTTGTTGTAGTAGATGGCTACCAACGCACACCAGTAGCTGAATGGGCTAAAACGCTACCAGCATGGATGCAAAAGCAACCAAAACCACAAGGCAGCGGCGCACCATCAGGCCGTAGCACCAGTGAATTAGCAGGTATCAAAAACCCATTTGCACCTGAAACATTCAACCTGACGGAGCAATCAAGGCTGTTTAAGACAGACCGTGATATGTATGACAGGTTAAAGGCGCTAGCATAATTGCATCCAGTTGTGCTGGCTAGGGTTGTGCCCGAACTTGCAAACCACTAATTCTTGAGGATCTCATGGCGACACTTCGCTCTGACATCATCGTACCGGAGATTTTTACACCCTATTTGATTGAAGCTACCACTCAGCGCGACGCATTTTTGTCGTCTGGTGTAGTTCAACCAATGGCGGAGTTGGATGCTTCCGAAGGCGGTGATTTCATCAACGTTCCATTCTTTTCAGCTAACTTAAGCGGTGATTTTGAGGTACTGACTGACAGTTCTTCATTAACACCTGGCAAAATCACTGCCAACAAGCAAGTTGGTGTTGTTTTGCACCGTGGCCGTGCATTTGAATCACGCGATCTTGCCGCTCTTGCTGCTGGCGCTGATCCTATGGCCGCTATCGCTACTAAGGTTGCCGCCTATGTAGCTAACCAACGTCAAAAAGATCTCATCAAGTGCCTTGAAGGTGTATTTGGCGGCTTGACCTCCAACACCGGCGCTGCATTTATTGATTTGTCTTTTGATAAGACTGGCCAAACAGCACTTGGTCCCCGCCAAGTAGCTAAAGCCCGTGCATTGCTAGGTGATCAAGGCGACAAGCTAACTGCTGTTGCTATGCACTCTGCTGTTTACTACGACCTAGTAGAACGCAAGGCAATTGATTACATTACTAACACCGAGGCACGCCTAAGCACTGCTGCGACTGGTGCTAGCACCATCAACGCAATTGCTGGTTCTATTGCATCTGCTTATGCCGGTGACAATTCAGTACCAACATTCATGGGCTTGCGTGTTATCGTTTCCGACGATTTAGCACCAACTAGCACCAACTATCCTGTTTATTTCTTCACCGCAGGCGCTATCGCTTCTGGTGAGCAAATGGCATTGCGCACTGAAACTGACCGTGACATCCTCGCCAAGAGTGATGCTATGGCAATTGATTTGCACTACTGCTACCACCCAATTGGTGCTAAGTGGGGAACTACCGTAAACCCAACTCAGGCTCAGCTTGCCACTATTGGCAACTGGACCAAAGTGTATGAAACCAAAAATATTGGTATTGTACGCGCTACTTGTACCTCTAACTACTAATAGTCATGGCAAGTATCTTTGAACTTGGCGACATTCCAGGCGGCCTTCTGCCTGGGCAAATGGGTTTAGCAGCTCCTACTGCTACTGCAACCCTAAGTACAGCTAACAGCTACAACGTCATTATCCGTGGCGTTCCTTCTGCTGCTGCTACATATACCACAGCTACGGCTGCGGCAATTGTGGCTGCTATCGGCGGTGACTGCGCTATTGGCACCACTTTTATGGTGGTTGTTATTAACGCATCGGCTGGCGCTAATACCATCACTATTGCTGGTGGTACTGACGTAACAGTTAGCGGCGTAGCAACTGTTGTGCAGAATGCTTCCAAGGTATTCCTTGGCCGTGTTACTGCTGTAGCTGCTGGTTCTGAAGCCATTACGTTGTATGGCCTAGGTTCTACTGCTGCTGCTGCTGCCTGATGGGTTTATTTGCATTCCGCAGAATGCGTGAACGTGAGGCTATCTCCCAGGAGGTGGCCTCATTTCCTATTGCGGAGCCTACACTAATACCAGAGGAGGCTACTGATGGCAATCGTGATAGTGGCGACCCCAAACGCCGCCGACGCAAACTCGTACATAACGCTGGCGAATGCCCAGTTGATAGTTGACGGGTTGGTGCAAGACGCAGATATTACAGCATGGGGCTCTGCTACTACAGACGCCAAAAATCGTGCACTTTACACCGCAACACAACGATTAGATCGTGAACGTTTCCTAGGTGCTAGGGCAACTGATACGCAGTCGCTGCAATGGCCGCGGACTGGCGTGAGAAGGCCCGATACTTATATCAATACTTATGCCGTCGGTTTCCCATTTCGCATTACCACCGATTATTTTAACGACAACGAAATTCCGCCGCAGGTGCAATATGCACAGGTCTTGCTTGCGGCATACCTAAATAACAACACTGATGGCATTGGGCTTAGCGGGCTAGAAGATTTCAAGAATGTAAAAATCGGTAGCCTTGACGTGACGCCAAATTTTAGCGGCGCCGTGGGGGCAGATAAAATCCCGCCGATGGTGGAACGTTACCTAACAGGGCTTAGAATAAGCGGACCAGGCAATTTCTCCATCAAACGATCATGAGCGAATACCCAGGCGCTGAGTTCATTGACGATACTGTTGCTCATACCGGCAGGTTTGGCGAGATTGTGGCATTAGAGGATTCAGTGATTGCAAGCGTTACGGCGCTGGATTATACCGGTAACGCGCTTACAGCCATTCCAATCAAAGCAAGCTGCGAGATGTGTGGTGTATTCACCAGCATCACATTAACTAGCGGCACTGTTATCGCTTACAAGATTTAGCCATGAGCGACTCCAGTGTTCTTGGCATTGATTATTCCAAAGGCGCAACTTTTGTTGACGCCGCAACAACAGTGACTGGCCGCTGGTGTGCGATTACTTTTTTGGGCAACGCAGCAATCACTGAAATCATTAGCACCAACTATGACGGGGCATCATTGGCCGGCCATACTCCTACCGCTGGAGTAACGATTTATGGTGTTTTCACCAGCATTAACCTGTCGGCTGGCCACTGCGTTGCATATAAGCTCTGATGGCACTATCAACCCCGCTACGTAAGGTCGCATCGAAGCTGATGGCTAAGTTTGGCGGCGTAGCGACCATCCGCCGTATTACGATGGGCGCGTACGATCCAGCTACTGGCACAGCAGCAGAAACTGCTGCTGATACCGTAGTGCGCGGTGTACTGGAAGACGTTAATTTGCGCGAGGTGAATGATCTAATCCAAGCTGGCGATAAGCGGTTAACGATTGCCGCAGCAGATGTTGCAAATGCACCAACACCAGCGGATAAAGTGCTGATTGCATCAGTAGTGCATCAAATAATCAGCGTTGTAACCACTGAGCAAGACAACACGGCGATAACCTATGAACTGATTCTGAGGGTCTGATGGCAGGTACTATCCGGCTAAACCAGATTGGTGATTACGCCAATAATCAAATGGAGAAGCTATTACGTGCAGCAGTATTAGAAACTGATAGTTTATTGAAACAAGCAAGCCCAGTTGATACTGGCAGATTTCGCGCTAGCTGGCAGGTAGGTGAAAACTCAGCACCAGGGGGCATTAAAGCGTCGGGCAACTACACAGGCATACCAGCATTAGACCGCATTGGTTACAGCCAAGAACGCCTCGGCAATATCTACAGCGTGCATAACAACCTGCCATATGCGGAATCGCTTGCTAATGGCAGTAGCAAGCAAGCCGACAGAGGCTTTATTCAAGGTATAGCCAAAGACGTTCAAGGCAGAGTGCGGATAGCTGCCGACCGTATCGGCAGGGAGTCATGAGCAGCACCTACAACAACGTCCGCGCTGCTATTGAAGGCCGTATTGCTACTGAAATGGCAGTTGCGCCTGTGTATCCGGTCAGCTATCAAAACGTACCATTTACGCCACCAGGTAATTCACCGTGGCTGCAAGCATCAATACGGTTTGGCGATAATGCTTATGCAACGCTGCTACCTACAGGCGGTGTAGGGTTCAACCGCCAAAACGGTGTGCTTGTAGTAAATGTATTCACGCCCGTTGGTGTTGGCGCAGCAGCGAACTACACCATTGCTGAACGCATCAAGGATTTATTTGATCGGGCTAAGTTCTCAAGCATTATATTTGATGCCGCATCGGGGCCAGCAACCGTAGGTGCTGGTGTGATTGAAACCGGCACTAGCGCAAGCAGTGGACTAGCGGCTGCATATTTCCAAACACAGCTAACCGCAACTTTTGAAGCTTACTTGGATTGACGCTATACTAAAACAAGCCAATCATCTGCTAAATCAATGGCCGTTACCGTCCTTTCCGGCACTTCCGGTGCTCTTTACTACAAGCCCGCTGGTACTAGCGTTGAATTGGCGGCATCCGCTTTTCCTGCATCTGGTTCCAGTATTCAGGTTGGTGCATATTTAGGTTTTAAGGTAAACGACCCCGTAACATTGACCTATCCCGCTGGCGCAACCACAACCAACTGCATTGCAGCAGGCGCTAAATTTGTTCAAGCCTACAACGCATCTACTGGTGTGTTGGCATTAAGTGCTACCGCAGGCGGCGCGGCGCTAACTGCAACAGCACTACCTTCAGGTTTTGGCGCTTTATTTGCAACCATCGCTTACACCGATTATGCTGCTGTAGCTTCAGTGCAAAACTGGAGTTTCAATATAACCCGTGCTGAAATTGACACCACAACCATTGGTCAAGCCGTTGGTCAGTATGCACCATTCAGAAGCTATATCCCAGGCTTTGCCGAGGGTGATGGTAGTGCATCCGTATTTATAACAAGTGACGATACAGCGCTAGCTAACCGCATGGTGGAAGACGTGTTACAACGTCAGCAAGTAGGCGCAGCATTTAAGTTGTACACCGATAAGGGTTCAACTGAAGCTTTATCTCGCAGTATCGCGATGGAAGCTACACTACTAAGCGCCTCACGCAGTATCAACCCTGATGATGCACAGATAGTGGAAATCACTTTCCGTCCAAACGGTGTTCCTACATTCGACTTCTCTACCACTGCTTGATAACTAATGGCATCCACTGCAATCAGGGCAATAGACCGGCTAAAGAAAGCTGCTAATTTAGTGCCCGTCAAAAAGACGGTTGTACTAACTGATGGCGTTGAGTTTGTGTTCTACCGTTCACCATTAACAATGGCCGAACGCGAACGAGCACAAAAGGATGCTGCATCCGATGATGTAAATGCTTTTGCATTGCAACTGCTAGTTCAAAAAGCAACAGATGAAAACGGCCAGCGGATATTTGCTGCTGGTGAAATTGCGGAGCTAAAAAACGAGGTGCGTGATGCTGACCTGCAATTATTGATGCTTGCTGTTATCAGCGAAGACATCAAGGAAGAGGTGGATACAAAAAAATAAAGGCGGAGCTTAAAAAGGATAACCTGCTTAGGCTCCAGCTTGGTGTAGCTAAAGAATTAGGCTATACGTTAGCTAAGTTAAATTCAGAGCTGACTATGGAAGAATTGCTTCTGTGGTCAGCTTATTTTGAATTAAGCAATGACGAGCAAGAAGCTGCGATGCGACGGCGACGCTAGACTGGATTTAGTAGTAGGTGGCTAGCTGTGTCGGTTGTTGCTAATGTTGCCATTAATCTTGACAGCAGTGGCGCACAGCAACAGCTACGGCAATTTCAGCAGGGAGTAAAGGCAACTGATAATGCTGTATCTGGTTTATTTAAAACGGTTGGCAAATTAGCTATTGCACTTGGCGCGATACAAGCAGTTAAATTTGTATTTGTAAAAACTGCTGAGCTTGAAAGCCAAACACGTAGTTTAGAAGTTCTTACAGGTAGCGCAACAAAAGCAAAGCAAATTATTCGAGAATTGCAGCAACTTGGTGCTGTAACGCCATTTACATCAAGCGAATTAATTGATTCAGCTAAACGACTGCAAGCGTTTGGCGTTGAAACCGACAAAGTAGTTCAAACTACAAGACGATTAGCTGATGTTTCTGGTGCTACAGGCGCTGAGCTGCAAGGGTTAGTTACAGCCTACGGCCAGGTGCAAGCTAAAGGTCGGCTGCAAGGCGAGGAGCTGTTGCAGTTCCAAGAACGTGGCGTTGCATTGCAGGGTGAACTGCAAAAGATGTATGGGTTATCAGGGGAGGAATTACGAAAAGCATTAGAGAAAGGGCGTATAAGCGCAGAAGCTGTTGAAGTTGCAATTAACAGGCTTACCGAAAAAGGAGGCAAATACGCAAATGGCGCTATTGCGCAAAGTGATACACTTGGTGGCAAATTTAGTACATTGATAGATAACATAGAAATGTTAGCTAAAAAAATAGGAAAAATTCTTGAACCTACGTTAAAAAGAATATTAGATCTTAGCATTACTGTTATTGATAAAATCAATGAGGCAATGGCTGGGCCTGACAAAAAAACAGCTAATAATGAACTTTTTAATACTAGAGCCGAAGTAAAAAAACTTACAACAGAAATTAAAGCCGCTGAAAAAGCTGGCATTGGCATGTCTAAAGGACTAGAAGTTAAAGGTATTGATAATAACGTAATTATTCCTAGCGCACCAGTCTTGCCAATAATGAAAGCAGAATTAACAGAATTAACTAAAAAAGCAACTTATCTAGAGGGCCGACTTAAAGAATTAAATTTACCAAAAGCAGCAAAAGAAGATGTAAAATTAACAGTTCCACAATTACTTGAAGAAAAAGGCAGCAAAGATAAAGCGGCACGTGAAGCAGAAAAAGCAGCAAAATTGGCTAAGCAATTAGCTATGGATTCAGCACAATACCAAATGCAAATTGATGGTCAAGTATTTAGAAATCAAGTTGATCTTGATAAATTACGCTATGACCTGCAACGCCAATTGCAAGAAAAACAACTTGATAACTTTGTAAATAAATTTACTGGCGTAGCCAGAGAACAAGCAGGCATAATACAGTCAGCAGTATTAGGCTCAGCGGCATTTGATACACAGATTAAAGAATTAGAAAACAAAATCAAAGAAGCGCAGCAAAGGTTGCAATCAGGCACAAGGATGAATGAAGTGCAATCTACTACCGTTAGTGGTAGTAGGGGCAGTGGCGGGTTTCTTGTTGGTAGCACAGGTGCAAGCAGTGGGCCACATTTAGATTTGCGTGGTTCTGACCGTGAAGGCGTAATCAGGGAAGCGGCTGCAATTATAAAAGTATGGCAAAAGCAAGGATTGCCTTATATTGAATTACCAAATGCAAAAATAAATGTAAAAAATATGCTTGATGAATTGAAATTATTACAAGCATTACGTAAGGAGCAAATGGCTCATGATGTCACAAGAGGGAGACCTGTAGGAAGCAGTGGAAACGCAGTTGATATATCCGTGCCGTCAGGTACCAAGGTGCCTGTGGTTGCTGGTGCGGCTTCCATGCAGGGCAGAGGTGGATATACCGCAACATCATTAGCAACAGGCAATAGGATGCTGCATGGCTTGCCTCAATCGAAAGCAGGTGGTGGCGGTCTGGCAGGCGGCGGCCTAGCAGGCGGCGTACCTGGCGAAAATGTAGATCAAACAAAAGCAGAAATTCAAGGTTTAACGCAACAGCTTGCACTAATTAAATCGCAAGCGAAATCATTCACAGCGGTAGATTTAACAGGATTTATACTAAAAAGCACATCTGCATTCCGAGAGCAAACTGCGCAATTAGTACATCAAACAGAAGCATTTACACTGCGCAATCGTTTACAGATGGAAGGCGTTAAGCCTGAACTGATAGAAGGTGAATTGAAATTATTAGAAGTAAGGCAACAATTAAATGACAGGTTGCAACCTTTTAACGAACTATTAGCTACTGGCACCATGACGCAAGTCCAATATGCGGATGCTACTGACGGAATAAAAACCGCAGCAGAAGCCGCTGCGGTAGCAATTCAAACATATACAGCAGCCGTTGCCGCCGCATCATCACCAATACAGCAATTCATTGGATCTGCTCAAACACAACTAAAAGACCTTGAGTCTGTGGCTGTTCGTGTATCGCAAGGTATTGGCGATGCTGTTGGCAATTCATTAACAAAAGGCATCCAAGGTTTAGTTGAAGGCACAACAACAGCGCAACAAGTATTCTCTGACTTCCTTAAATCTATAGGCGACATTTTAATGCAGGAAGGCACAAAGATGATTGCTACTTACACTGCAATCGCGATAGCAAAATCACTAGCTGGATTGTTTGGCGGTGGCGGCAGTGCTATCGCTGGGGGCAGTACTTATGGCGGTGCAGCCTCAAGTTCTATTTTTAGCGCTGGCACCGGCACCGCTTTCGGTGGCATGAGCATCCCAGGATTCGCCGCTGGCGGCAATCCACCAATTGGCAAGGCATCACTGGTCGGCGAGAAAGGCCCTGAGTTGTTCGTGCCACGCACCTCGGGCACTATTGTCCCAGCCGACGCTACGGCAGCAGCAATGGCGCGTTACCAGCGCCAAGGCGGTAGTAGCAGCGGTAATAGCAGCAGTGATGCAATGGGCGCTGACGCAGCGGCAACTCCTGTATTATCAATGAGCTTTGAAACAACTAGGTTCTTGGGGCAGGATTATGTCAGCACTGACCAGTTGCAGGCAGCGATGATGGCAACAGAGAAGAGGGCTGTTAGCGCAGGTGCTAAGGCTGGTGCTGCTCAGGTATCATCACAGATGCGTAATTCACCTGCTTACCGCAGACAGGTAGGTCTACGATGAGTTTATTTGTAATCGGTAATTTTGTTACTTTCACAGCGCCAACAGGTGCAGTGCAACGATGGCAAAATTTCTTTACAGAAGGCGCCGTTTCATTCAACGGTCAGAACTGGAACCTTTTGCCGTTTGTTTATCGTGGTGCGCAAAAAACTAAAGGCGGCGATAATATCAGTAGCCAACTATTGTTACCTGCTAATCCACTTACATTAAGCTGGGTGCAAGATGCTGTTAATAGTAGCTGGATGGCTGAAGTCGAAACATATCAACTAACTGACACTTACTCACCTGGATCACGGTTAGGTCATGAATTCTGGATTGCCACCGGGCTTGGATATAACACACAAGCCGTTGAACTTCAGCTTAGCAGTGCCCTTGATGCGCTTGGTGCGCAAGCGCCAAATGCCAGAATTACCCACGAAATGGTCGGAGCATTGCCAAGCACGGGTGCTATCAGGTCCGGCTGATCTCATTGGCTTGCCTTACCGCTTAGGTGCTGAGCCAGCACGGCATGGCGCTACCGACTGTATTAATTTGTGCCGGTGGGTATTGGCATGGTATGGCATTGAAGCACCAGTGCCAGCCCGTAATTGGTATCGGCGTTTACATGCAGGCGACACCTCCATATTCAAGGAGCAATTAGACTTATGGGGAACACCAGCCGAAACTGGTATTATTGCGTTAGTGCAAGCTGTTGACAGTTTTGGACTAGCTGTTTTCTACGACACCGGATGGCTCCATTGCAGCGCACAAACCAACCGGGTGATATGGTCACCAGTCGTCAAATACGAAGCGCGATATTGCCATGGGAAAAGCAGCTAATTGATACTTTAGGGCTGACGATTGAAGAATATAACTGGTACGCAAACGAGGTAGCTAATCATCGCCCTAAACGCGATCCAGCTTATGACCATGTGCCGCATGTGGTATGTGATCCAATAACAGTTGGTATTGTTACAACAGTAGTTGGAGCTGGCCTTAGCTTTGCCGCGCAGGCATTAGCGCCAAAGCCAAAGCTACCAAAACAATCCGACCCAGGGCGAAATCAAAGTGGCGCTGACTTGACAGGTCCCAGCGTAAATGTTGAGAATAGGTTTACCAATGTAGATGGCTTTACATCAGTACAACCTTTAGCAAGGCTTGGCGAGGTGATGCCATTGGTATTTGCTAATCGGCAAGAGTTTTATGGCAAATATTACGGTGGTGTAAGAGTAGAAACCAAATTAGTATGGTCGCAATTACTAAGCCAAGGCGACGGGCAAGAGCTGCTAGCTTTATTTTTAGCTAGTGCAGGCCAGTTAGCGGCTGCCAGTACCCCAGAATTTAAAGGCTTTGCTATTGGCGATAGCTTGTTGCGCGGTTACCAAGAGAATAAATTTGCTGTTTATTTCCAACGTGGACAACCCGGCGAAGGCCGCATAACAGCAGCAGATAAAATTGCAGGTGGACTTAGCGCAAGAGGTCAAGATGTATTCCAAGCTCAACTAGGCAGTACAGAAGAACTGAAGCCATTGTTCAGTGGCGTGAGAATACCAACAACAATGACGCAATTTGGTACATCAGAGCCATTGCGTAATGGGCAACATTGGCGGCTGCCATTTAAGCGAGTACGTGTAGCTTATCCGCACTCTTCTCTCTTCGCAAAAGATCCTGAACAATGGGGGAAAGAGCAAACAAGTGCAAATAATGCAAATTTAGAAAGAAGCAAGGTTGAATCGCACTACGGGTGCAGAACTGGGATCATGAAAGTCAATAATGAAACGCTAGGGCAAGGAACAAAAACCATTTTTGTATATCCAAACGATACAATTGAATTTCATATGTATGAAGGCAATACTATAAATTTATTTGGTTCTTTTGGTGTGCAAGATATAGCAGCAAAAGACGATAATTACCGGCAATCATGTGATGATGTTCTTATAATAGGCGAAACCTATTTGATAGGTGGGGCGGAAGCGACATGTACAGGCTCCGACCCTGCAACAGCTCTATGGAATACATTTACACGTAAAAAATACTATTTTAAAGTGTTAGCAGAAGGCAATGTGCGGTTAGTGTCAGAACAAATTGTAATTCCTCATCCTGATTTTCGTGGGCAAAACTTAACCAGTTATAGCAACCCTGCCGATGGCCCTACAATTTCAAAACTAGCATTAGCTAATATAACAACAACACGTAAATTAAATCAAGTTGAAATTGGCATAAAATCACAAGTATGGAAAAGGTTTACAGGCATAGCAAACTTTGCCGCAATACCTGATGATGGCACATTAGAAGCGCTTGAGGCTGGCGGCAATAGTTATAATGTGGGGACCTATTCTGATTATGGATTAAGATATTCTATTTTTAGACTTCAAATTCGCAAAAAAGGTGATGATAGCTGGATTGGTCTCGATCCTGAGTCAGGTTCACCTTTTTGCGTTAAAGGTCGCACACCAATAGATCAATTTAATTTTATTCGTATTCGTTTCCCAAATCCTGATTTGCAGTATGAAATCAGATTGCGACCTATATCAGGTGGGGGTTATCTTACTTATGGCAGGGTGGCCGGTAACCGAATCTGCGTATTAGATGCAAGATCTGGCGGCCCGGTACACCACACAGTAGATACAGTTCTGGGGCCGGTTACAGTTTATTACAAAGGATATAGAGAAACAATAGAAGAACAAGCCGCAACAAATAATGTTATGTATTACGGAGGTAAACCGACGCAAGGAGCTGTTGAATCATTAGCAGCTATTGAATATTCAACTACCGGCTATATAGCGCCAGGTCTTTATAACACTACCACTGGAGGATCTGGCAGTGGCTTAAAAGTAAGCGCAGGTTCATATGAAACTGCGACTCAGGAACCAAAAGGAACAGTAATAACCGGCTTTGGTACTCGCTGGCTGCATATGGATATATTAGGAGCACCATATCCAAATGGAGAAGGTCAACGCTATACAAATGAAGCCGTTTTTACCCATCCCGCTTCTGGAAGCATGATAACAATAAAAATGACTTTAACTAGCCAAATATTAAATATTACTGGTTTTAATGCAGGTTACATAGATACAGGTGGAACAGGTTACATGTGGGTTAATGCCAATGCCGCTGGAAGTTTTGTCACGATTGTTGGCTATGGCAGAAATTCAGGCGAAAATATAGTTGCAGGCACTTATGTACTAGATAAACCTTCTAACTCGGCAACACCAATAAACGGGACAGTACAGGCGCAAGTAAGTGTTGCCGTGGAAGGGTCAAGCGTCTGGATAGCTGATGTAGTTGTACAAGAAAGTGGATCTAATTATAAAATCGGGGATAATATTCAAGTGGTTGGAACGGCTAGCCCACTACCTCCAATGAGAGTTGCAGCGCTTCGCTCTACTGCTCAGCAACGTGTAGCCGAACCTTTTGATGCTGTTACAGATGTGTACTATTATGATCAACAAGAAGGTAGCCATCAGAATGGTCCTGAGCACCAAGTAGTTTATATCAATGAGCAACGGGTAAACTATAGAAAAGGTTTATACGGACCAGAAGAATTTGCACCGCAATACGACCGCATGGCAATGATAGGCTTGCAATTGCGTAGCGGTAAAGAGTGGAGCGATTTTAGTAATCTTACTTATTACGCTAAGCAAGGCCGTGAAACGGTGCGGATGATTGATCCAGTAGCTGGCACCACAACAGGCTATTCACCAACCTCTGGCATCATCGGCCCTACTCATTTATTCCCTGAAATACTACGTGCTTTATTGCGATCACCATTGGTTGGCGCAAATAAATTAATACCTGAATCAATGATTGACTGGCCTGGCTTCCAAGAAGCTTGTAAAGTTTGTATTGCTAATCAATGGTTCTGGGATGGAGTGCTGGCATCGCCAGTTAATATCCGCGAATGGGCTTACGAAAATGCAGCATATTTCTTCTTGGATTTCCTTATTTTAGGTGGCAAGTTATCCTTGCAACCAACATTCCCAGTAAGCCCTACCCAGGGCTTGCAGGGCTACACATTATCTGGTGCTTACGACCGACTACCTACAATTTCAGCGTTATTTACTGATGGCAATATCATTGAGGATTCGTTGCAAGTAAGTTGGTATCCAGCAGAGCAACGTTTAGCGCCGCAAGTATTAATTACATTACGCGATGAGGTAGAAGATGGCTTTGCTGAAACCCGTAATATTCTTGTGCGGTTAGCTGAATCACAGCAAACAGATTCAGAATCAGCACCAGTGGAAGCAGTTGATTTTACTGGCTTTTGCACTAGCGCAAACCATGCAGTTGATTTTGCTAAATTGCTAATCCAAACTCGTCGTTATGTAACGCATACGGTTACTTTTAAAACATTCCCTGAAGGCTTAGCACTTGCGCCTGGCGCGTATTTTAAACTGGCAAGCCAGGCAAGGCATGTGGATCAATTTCAAAACGGTTATGTACTAGATGATGGCCGAGTTGTGACGAGCAGCGAATTAACCGGCTCAAATACGGTTTACTGGTGGCGATCTGGGAAGTTGGAAGTTGAGCAAGGCACCATGACAATTGATGGCAATGGGTATGTGACGGATAATAAATTTGCTGGCGCAGTCTTTACGGTGTATGCAGACGCCCAAAGCGCACGGGTATACAAGGCTGAACTCATTAGTTATGATGAGGAAGGGATGGTAGAAATAACTGGCAGCCATGTACCGCAAGAGCCAAGCGGCAAGATCACCTACCTAAACTTAGCTGAAAGCTTATTTGAGGTGCAAAACGAGCAATGAGTTTTGTCGGTCCGGTTTTTCCTAGTATTGCACCTACCTCAAGGTCGCTAAATGCAGGCGATTTTCCAGGTACTACGTTTACAGCACAGAACGGCATGGAAAGCCGTGTGCAATATGGCAGCAGGCGCACTAATACAGAACTATCACTATCGTTTGATAATATCAGCGATGCCGATGCAGCTTTAATCCATGACCATTACGCTAATTGCCGTGGCACGTTAGGTCTGTTTGGCCTGGGCAGCACCAGCAAAAGTGGCAACCCCGGTTTTGATGCAGGCATTACACCACTCAGCAGCACCAATAGATTTTCAGCAGCCCCGTTTGGGTTGCAGTATCGCTACGCTGAGCCGCCACAATTCAACAGTGTAAAACCTGGCCGTATGTCGGTTACAATTAAATTAACAGGGGTGCTTGACGCATGACGTATTACAGCGGCAAAGACGGCACATTGACTTATAACGGCACTCAGGTGGCTAAGGTCAGCAACTGGAGCGTATCTAGCACAGTTGATACGCTCGAAACCACAGTATTAACAGAAAGTGACCGCAGCTATGTCCCAGGGCTTAGAACTATAAGCGGTAGTGCCACTGTGTTTTATTATGATTCAGCGCCGGTTTCACTGCTAGAGCGTGTGGTAAAAACTGCTGTAGTTAGTGAGTCTGACATACTAGCTATCAAGCTTGGTTGGGGTTCCAAACTCATTCAAGGCAATTGCATCATTACCAGCGCAGAATTAAGTTGTGCTGTTGGTGAAGTAATGCAGGCTAGCATCCAGTTCCAATTTACTGGCGCACCAACAGGCGTAACACTATGACTGTTTACCTAGGCAATGCAGGCAGAGTTGAGCTAATTCGTAGCGGCATTGCAGAAGGTTTGCTAAGCGTTGTAAATCCTAGTGATATAGCCGCAACAAGCAACAGATTTAGTTTTGAATTTCCCGAAGGGTCTTTGATTACCGGTGATTTTGTAAAATTACAAACAACTGACGGGACAAATTTAGATTTTATTGCAGCATCAGGATGGAGCGCAGGCAGCGTATTCCCTGATGGCAACTGGTATGTGAACGTAGATTTTATAGGTGGTATTATGTTATATTCAACTTTCGATCAATCAATAGCAGGTGAAGCTACAGGCAGAGTAGATCTTGTAACAATAGCCAGAGACATACCAATTACCGCGTCGGTAATAAATGACACGCTAAGACCTGTTGGGCAGATTACATCTTACGAGTTTACTACAGATCGTGAAACTGTAGATACATCAAGTTTAGGTGATGAGTTCAGGAATCAATACAGCACTTTAATCACAGGTAGCGGCCAGCTAACTTGCTTATTTGATTATCGTTATCAAAGCTCCAGTAATTATCCTACTGGGTTTCCTGAACTGTCTTTGTACTTACACACCTTGCTGTTAAGGCAACGATTTGGTTCTGGCTTTAAGGCTAGATTATATATTTTAGGTCAAGGTTATGGGCAGGAAGGCAATGACGAGATATGGCATGAAATTGATGGAATAATTACGCAAGCAGGAATTAATTGCAATAGCGATACAGCGATGATTTCTACGATTAGTTTTGTTACCACAGGAGAAATCAAACTACGCATACAAGTGGCAGACCCTGAATACCTTCTTCAAGAAGACGCATTCCGGGTTAGACTGGAGGACAACACGGGCAGTGTCCTTTTGGAGGGCTAAAACATGGCAGACCTTAGGATTACAGAGCTTACGTCCCTTGCCGGTGGGGATTTAGCTGCTACTGATCCGTTACCCATAGCAGATTTAAGTGCCAGTCAAACAAAGAAAATAACAGCAAAAGCTTTTGTACAGCAGGCAGTATCACTTATTGATAATGCGTCCATACCATCTGCAAAGGTTGATTTCAGCGGCATCAGCGGCACCCAATTATCGGCTGGCACCGTTGCAGCATCTAAATTTGACACAGCTACGGTACCAGCGACAGGCGGCATAACAGTCAGTGGCAGCAATCTGCAACTGGTAGCACCGACCAGCCCGATTGTTCGTAACGCTGGCACTGGCAGCCTTGAACACGCAACCAGCGGTGTGACTGCTGGCACGTACACAAAGCTGACGGTTGATACCCGAGGCCATATCACTGTTGGTGCAGCCATCGCCGCAGCGGATTTGCCGATTGCAGTATCTGGCACCGTCGGCGTAATGTCACCCGGCACCGGGCTTAGCGTTACAGGTGGCGGCGTACTAAATCACACCAGTAGCATCACGGCTGGCACAACAAGCGGCTTTACTTATGACGCCCAAGGGCATATTACTGGCACGGTTGCTTTAGCTGGCGCTGATTTACCTATTGCCACCAGTAGCGTCAGAGGTGCAGTACGACCTGGGACAGGTTTATCCGTAGACGGTAATGGCATTTTAGCTGTAACTGCCGCGACCAATGCAGCATTAGGTGGTGTTATTGCAGGTAGTGATTTTGCCGTATCTACTGGCACGATCTCGCTTGCAGCTCAAGCTGGTATTGCCGCTGGTCAATATACAAAAGTAACAATAAATAGCAAAGGCATTGCAACTGCTGGCACGGTATTATCGGCAGGTGATATACCAAACCTTGCAGCATCACAAATCACAAGCGGCAGTTTAGATATTGCGCGTATTGCAGCTAATACAGTTACAGGTGCCAAGTTAGCTAATTACGCTATCAGCAAAATTGGAGATACTACGCCAACCGCTGACTGTATTGGGCAATTCTTTTTCAACCCGCTCAGTAAAGATCTTTTCTTGTACGACGGCAATGTATACCAACCAATTGGTATTAGCGTTGGTGAGATTGTATTTGCTGGTACATTTAATGCTTCTACAGGTAGTGGCACGGGCCTTATTACATCCGTAACTGCAGAGGGGACTGCCATTGGCCTTACTATTGGCGCGGCTTTACCAGCGGCATCTGTTGGTAATTCTAGATATTATGTGGTAGTAAGTACAGGCGGTACAGTTACTACCGGCAATGCGCCTCACGCAGCATTGAACCCCCCAGATATTATTTTATCTAATGGCACATCATGGACAGAAATTGATATCTCACAAACTTTTACAACTGTAACTGCAAACCAAGTATCATTTACGCCTTTTGGTAGCCTTGCTTCTAGTAACGTACAAGCTGCAATTGAAGAATTAGATACAGAAAAACTACCGCTTGCGGGCGGTACGGTAACAGGCAACTTAGAGATTGGTACTGCTGGTAGTTTGAGCTTTGAGGGTTCTACCGCAAACGCTTTTGAGACAACCATTGCGGTAGTAGATCCAACGGCTGATCGGACAATCACACTGCCAAATGTCACCGGCACGGTCGTAACGACTGGCGACACCGGCACCGTAACCAGCACCATGCTGTTGGATGGCACGATACTTAATGCTGATATAAACGCCAGCGCTGCTATTGATGATACCAAACTTGCAACTATTGCAACGGCTCTTAAGGTATCCAATTCAGCTACTACTGCTACAAGTGCAAACACCGCATCTGCGATCGTCGCAAGGGACGCTTCGGGCAACTTTACTGCTGGCACGATTACTGGCACGTTTAGCGGAACAACTTTTGTTGGCACTACGTCTCTAGCATTAAATCGCTCTAGCGCTAATCAAGGTTTAACTGGCATTAGCAGCGTTGCATTACCTGGCGCTACTTCTGGCACGGTAACTGTTCAACCGGCTGCAATTGCTGGCACAACGACAATTACGTTACCTGCAACTACTGGAACTGTAATAACAACTGGCGATAGCGGTACAGTCACTAGCACAATGTTGTTAGATGGCACAATACTTAACGCTGATATAAACGCCAGCGCTGGGATTGTAGATACCAAGCTGGCCACCATCGCAACGGCTGGCAAGGTAAGCAATAGCGCCACTACTGCGGCAAGCGCAAACACAGCATCGGCAATCGTCGCCAGGGATGCAAGCGGCAACTTTACGGCTGGCACAATTACAGCGGCTTTAACTGGTACGGCATCCAACAACTTGCCATTAGCAGGCGGCACACTAACAGGCAATGTAATTTTAGATAATCAGGTTGATGCACGATTCCGTGAAGCAACTGCAAATGGGACGAACTACGTTGGCTTTCAGGCACCAGCAACAATCGCGGCTGATGTGCTGTGGACGTTACCGGCAACGGATGGAACAAGCAATCAG
>Ga0164294_10000490_pt1 | contig 37928 bp, 38 predicted proteins | sample GEODES005metaG_FD_111479 | JGI IMG/M metagenome (GOLD analysis project Ga0164294, IMG submission 111479) | Oligotrophic lake water microbial communities from Sparkling Lake, Wisconsin, USA - GEODES005 metaG | ecosystem: Environmental > Aquatic > Freshwater > Lake | place: USA: Sparkling Lake... | reverse complement strand
CGCGACATCGCAAGCACGCGCGCTTGTGTCATTGCCTTTGCACGCACCGCCTCTATGGGCGCGCCCATGGATGCCGAAGCGCCCCTTTCGATCCGGCCGATCGCCGACGCCGACCCTGCCGCGGTCGATGCGTTGCTCGACGCCGCCTTCGGCCCCGATCGGCGGCGGCGGACGGCCTATCGTATCCGCGATGGCATGGCGGCGATTCCCGGCCTGTCCTACGCGGCGCTGTCCCCGGAAGGCGAATTGCTGGGCTCGCTGCAGAGCTGGCCGGTGGCGCTCGACTGGAAGACCCCGCTGACGCTGGTCGGCCCCGTAGCCGTGGTCCCGCGCCTGCAACGCGGCGGTATCGGCCGGATGATGATGGATCGGCTACTCCACGATGCCGACGCCACCCGCGCCGATCCGCTCGTCCTGATCGGCGATCCCGAATATTACGGCCGCTTCTTCGGCTTCGATGCGGCGCAGACGGGCAAGTGGCACGTGCCGGGCCCTGTCGATCACCGTCGCCTGCTCGCGCGCGTGCCTGCCGGCATGCAGCTTCCCGAGGAGGGCCATCTCGGCCCGCGCCGCCTGCCCCTTTCCACCGCCGCGCCCGCGGCTTAACGGGCGAGCATGCCGGAGACGACACCGCCCATCCCGGACCTGGCCGGCCTTTCGATCGCCGAGATCGCGGCGATGGTCGAGGCCAACAAGCTGCCGCCGGTCGAGCGCTGGAACCCCTCGCATTGCGGCCATAGCGCGATGCGGATCGCGCGCGACGGTACCTGGTTTCACGAAGGCAGCCTGATCGGCCGCTCGGCGATGGTCCGTCTCTTTTCCACCGTGTTGCGGCGCGAGCCCGACGGCAGCCACGTGCTGGTGACGCCCGTCGAGAAACTGACCATCGATGTCGAGGATGCGCCCTTCATCGCCGTGGAGTTGAAGAGCGAGGGCGAAGGTCCGGCTCGCCGCCTCGCCTTCCGCCTCAATACCGATCAGGTCGTCGTTGCCGGGCCCGACCATGGTCTGCGAATCGAGGAGGGCGAGGATGGCCCCCGCCCCTACCTCCACGTTCGCAGCGGGCTGGAGGCGCGGATCGCGCGGCCGGTCTATTACGAGCTGGCCAATATCGCGATCGCCGAAGGGCATGATCCGCTCGGCGTATGGAGTGACGGCACCTTCCTGAAGCTGGAGCCGCAATGAGCCTGGCCGAACGGTTGCGCGCCACGCTCGCAAGCACGCCCGAATCCCCGCCGGTATCCGACATCGCGGATCGCGAAACGCCGCTGACGCCCGCCGCGGTCCTGATCGCGATCACCGACCGACCCGAGCCCGGCGTGCTGCTCACCGTCCGCCATGCGAACCTTCGCAAGCATGCCGGCCAGATCGCCTTTCCCGGCGGCCGCGCCGATCCGGAGGATGCGACCATCACGGACACGGCGCTGCGCGAAGCCTATGAGGAGATCGGTCTGGCCCCCGCCGAGGTCGAAGTGGTCGGCACTACGGATCGCTATCTCACCGGCACCGGTTTCGACATCACGCCGGTCATCGGCGTCGTGCCGCCCGATCTCGCCCTGGTTGCGCAGGAGGACGAGGTGACAGACATTTTCGAAGTGCCACTCGCCTTCATTCTCGCCACCGCGAATCATGCGCATCACACCGTCGAGTGGCAGGGGCGGATGCGCTCTTATTACGAGATCCTATGGGGCGAGCGCCGCATCTGGGGCGTGACGGCGGGCGTGATCGTCGCCTTGTCGAAGCGATTGACGGCCTTCGCATGACGCTGCCCCCCGCCCCGTGGCGCGAGGATCCCGACCTCGGCCGCCTGATCGCGGCGCTGGAGCCCGCCCGTGTCGTCGGCGGCGCGGTCCGCGATACATTGCTCGGCCTGCCCGTCTCGGACCTGGACGTTGCGACCGTCCATGCGCCAGAGGAAAGCCGCCGCCGGATCGTGGCGGCGGGTTACAAGGCGGTGCCGACCGGCATGGCGCACGGCACGGTCACCGCCGTCCTGCCCACCGGCCCGGTCGAGGTGACGACGCTCCGCCGCGATGTCGAGACCGACGGCCGCCACGCCGTCGTCGCCTTCACCGATGATTGGCAGGCCGATGCCGCCCGCCGCGATTTCACGATCAACGCGCTCTCGGCCGATCCGATCGCTGGTGACATCCACGATTATTTCGGCGGCCTCGACGATCTGAAACAGGGCCACGTTCGCTTCATCGGCGAGCCGCTCCAGCGCATCGCCGAGGATCACCTGCGCATCCTGCGCTTCTTCCGCTTCCACGCTCGGTTCGGCGAAGGAACGCCCGACGCGGCCGGCCTTGCCGCCTGTATCGCGCGTGCCAACGACCTCATGGCCCTGTCGCGTGAGCGGATCGCGCAGGAACTGATCAAGCTCCTCGCTGTCCCCGATCCCGCGCCGACGATGCGCCTTATGATCGAGCAGGGCATCCTCACGCCCGTGCTGCCCGAGATCGATCTCGGCGGCGTCGAGCGGCTCGAACGCCTCGTCGCGCTGGACAGCGCCATGCCTGATCCGATCCGCCGCCTCGCGGCCCTGCTGCCGGAAAACCCCGCGACCGCCGAACAGATCGCCGCGCGGCTCAAGCTCTCCAACGCCCAGCGCAAGCGGCTGGCGATCGCCGTCGACACCTCGCTCCCGCTCGATGCCCGTCCCCTCGCCTATCGATTCGGTCTGGAAAGCGCGCGCGACCGGCTGCTGCTCGTCGGCAAACCAGAAGCTCTACGCGACCTTCAGGACTGGCAGCCACCGCGCCTGCCGCTCTCCGGCGGCGTCCTGATCGCGCGGGGCCTTCCACAGGGCCCGGTCGTCGCGGCGACGATGGTGAATATCGAACGGCGCTGGATCGAGGCCGGCTTCCCAGAACAGATCGACGCGATCGTCGCCGAGGAAGTCGCGAAGGTCCTTCAGGGCGGCGTCACCGGCCCCCTGATCAAATAGTCGAACGCCTCCTCCTCCGGCATCGGCCGGGAGAAATAGAAGCCCTGCCCGACCCTGCAGCCGAGCGCGCCCAGCGTCCGCGCCGCCTGCCGACACTCGATCCCTTCCGCGATCGTCGACATGCCGAGCGCGTTGGCAAGGCTCAGGATCGCACGGATGATCGCGGTCGAATCGCGGTCGTCGAGCATGCCCTTCACGAACTGGCGGTCGATCTTCAGCACGTCGATCGGCAGCCGCTGCAGCGAGGCGAGGCTCGAATAGCCCGTCCCGAAATCATCCATCGCCACCCGACACGACAAGGCCTTCAGCGCGTCGAGCACGCCCGCTGCCCGCGCCGGATCGGCGACGATCGAGCTCTCGGTCAGTTCGAAGGTCATGCGCTGGCCATCGATGCCGTGGCGGGCGAGCGCCTCTTCGACGACGACGCCGATCTGGTCGCGCGCCAGCTGCACCGGCGAGACGTTGACGCCGAGGTAGATCGGCAAGCGTTTGCCCGCACGATCGTCCCAGCTTCGCAGCGTCGCCACCGCTTTCTCGACCACCCAGCGGCCCAGCGGCACGATCAGCCCGGCTTCTTCCGCGACCGTGATGAACTCGATCGGCGGGATCGCGCCGCGCTCGGGGTGCTGCCACCGCGCCAGCGCCTCGAAACCCGCGATATGCCCGGTGTCGAGATCGATCAGCGGCTGGAAGGCGAGGCTCAACTGCTCGGCATCGATCGCGCGGCGAAGCTCGGTTTCCAGGCTGAACCGGCGTTGCGCGCGCCCCGCCTCGCCCGGCTCGTAAACCTCGATCCGGCCTGAGGTCTTCGATCGCTTGAGCGCGAATTGCGCGTTGCGGATGATGTCGTGGCTGCTCGGCGTCTGCTCGTGCCACACGGCGAGCCCGGCGGCGCAATCGATGCGGATTTCCAGATCGGACAGGCGAAGCGGCTGGGCCAGCGCCTCGCGCAGCCGTCGCGCGACATGCAGCGCATCGCCCGGCCCGTCGACCAGCCGCACGAGGATGCCGAATTCGTCGCCGGTCATCCGCGCGAGCAGATCGCCTTCGCGCATCGCGGTCACCATCCGCCGCGCGACGGTGATGATCAGTTCGTCACCGGCGATCGATCCGATACTCTCGTTGACCCGGCTGAAGCGCGTCAGGTTGAGCGCGATCACCGCGAAACCTGCGGCATTACCCTCGTCGATCGCTTCGTCGAGCGCTTCGGTGAAGGCCAGGCGGTTGGGCAGGCCGGTCAGATTGTCGTGCAGCATCTCGAAGCGGAGCGAACGCTCCGTCTCGATCGCCGCGGTATTGTCGATCAGCGACACGAGCGTCAGCGGATGGCGGGGCACGGGGCCCTCGATCGGCGCGAAATTGACGCGGAAGTGGCGACCGCCGATCATCGATTCGCCCCAGGCGAAGCTGTGCCGGATACCGAGCACCGCGCCGTGCTTGTCGATGAAAGCGTTGAGCGGCCCCCACCGCCCCTCGACATCACCAAAGACGCGTTCGAACGAACGGTTGCAGGCGAGAAGGGTGTGACGGCCGTCGCCCGAGCGCTCGACAAGTCCCGCCGCGATCGGCAGCGCATCGAGATAGGCCTGCAGCCGGGCATGGACCTGGCCGGCGTCGTTCGCCACGTGCAGACGATCGCCTCCGGCCATCAGCTCGGCAATGGGCAGCATCAGTGCCCCGCTGCGATCGATACGCGACATCTCCACTTGATGCCGCCTACGTTAGGAGTGGTTAATTTTCCGTAGAGTTTGGCCGATTCTGACTCGCAAATCGGTTATCGCGCGGAAAGCCGGTCGGCGGCATCCGTCCCGCGGCACCGCGCGCGACCCGCCACGGCGTCAGATCGGACTCGGTCCGCATCCGTCCACTCTCGCCGCCCATCGGCCAGCTGAGCCCATCGGCAAGCCTGAACGTGATCGCATCGGAGAGTCCGCCGTCACGGTAGCGCTGGATCTGTGAGCCCTGCCCGCGCGTCATCTCCGGCATTTCGGCGAGCGGGAAGACGACGAGTTTTCGATTGTCACCGATCGCGCCGACATAATCGTGATCGGCGGCAATCGGCGCCACGACCTTCACCTTCGCGCCGTCGCGGAGATTGACGACCTGGCGGCCCTTGCGCGTCTCGGCGACGATCTCCGCCACCTGCGCGACGAAGCCCTTGCCGTCGCTGGCCGCCAGCAGCAGCTTCTGGCCGAGCTTGGCCGGCATCAGCGCGATCGTTCCTGCCTCGCCCTCCAGGTCGATCATCAGCCGCACCGGCTCGCCGAACCCGCGCCCGCCGGGCAATTTGTCCGCTGCCAGCGTGAACACCCGGCCATTGTCGGCGAACAGCAGCAGCTTGTCGGTGGTCTGCGCGTGGAAGGCGAAGTGCGCGCCATCGCCTTCCTTGAACTTCAGCGTATCGGCGGCGGCGAGATCGCGGTGGCCGGACATCGCCCTTATCCACCCGCGCTGCGACAGGATAACCGTGATCGGCTCGCGCTCGATCATCGCCTCCAGCGGGATTTCGCGCGCCGGGCCCTGCTCCTCGATGAGCGTACGCCGCGCGCCGATGGCGGTATCGCGTCCATAGATCTTGCGCAGGCCGTCCAGATCGCGCTTCAGCCGCGTCCGCTGCCGGGCCGGGCTGGCGATCAGCGCCTCCAGCTCCTTCGCCTCGGCATCGAGCTTGTCGCGCTCCTTGCGGAGTTCCATTTCCTCGAGCTTGCGCAAGGACCGCAGCCGCATGTTGAGGATCGCCTCGGCCTGTCGGTCCGAAAGCTCGAACTCGGCCATCAGCACCGGCTTGGGCTCGTCCTCCTCGCGAATGATCTGGATCACGCGATCGAGGTTGAGGAAGGTGATGATATAGCCGTCGAGCAATTCCACCCGGTCGGCGATCTGCGCCAGACGATGGTTGGAACGCCGCAGCAGAACCTCGAACTGATGCTCAAGCCAGGCCGCAAGTGCCTGTTTCAGCGACATGACGCGCGGCGTGCGATCGGCGCCCAGCACGTTGAGGTTGAGCGGCACGCGGATTTCGAGATCGGTCAACCGGTAGAGGCTGTCGATCAGCACCTGGGCATCGACGGTGCGCGCGCGCGGCTCGATGACGATGCGGATCGCCTCATCGCTCTCGTCGCGGACGTCGGCGAGGATCGGCAACTTCTTGTCGGCGATCAGCTGGGCGATCTGCTCGATCAGCTTCGATTTCGGCACGCCGTACGGGATTTCGGTGATGACCAGCTGCCAGCCGCCCTGCCCCAATTTCTCCGGCTCGGCGAACCGCGCGCGGACGCGGAAGCTGCCCCGTCCGGTCGCATAAGCCTCGGCGATGGTCGCCGGGCTGTCCGCGATGATGCCGCCGGTCGGGAAGTCCGGCCCCTGCACGAACTGCAGCAGTTCCTCGGCCGCGCCCTCCGGCTGGTCGATCAGGTAGATCGCCGCGTCGATCAGCTCGGCGGCATTGTGCGGCGGGATTGAGGTCGCCATGCCGACGGCGATGCCCTGCGCGCCGTTGGCCAGCAGGTTCGGAAACAGGCCGGGGAAAACCTCGGGCTCTTCCTCCTCGCCATTGTAGGTCGGGCGGAAGTCGACGGTCTGCTCGTCGAGCCCCTCCATCAGGCGGATCGCCGCCGCGGTCAGGCGCGCCTCTGTATAGCGCATCGCCGCGGCATTATCGCCGTCGACATTGCCGAAATTACCCTGTCCGTCGACCAGCGGGTAGCGAAGCTGGAACGGCTGCGCGAGCCGCACCATCGCGTCGTAAATCGATGCGTCGCCGTGCGGGTGATACTTACCCATCACGTCACCGACGACACGCGCGCACTTCTTGTACGCCGAATTGGGATCGAGCCGCAGCAGCCGCATCCCCCACAGCAGGCGCCGATGCACCGGCTTCAACCCATCGCGCACATCGGGCAGCGACCGCGCCGTGATCGTCGACAGCGCATAGACCAGATACCGCTGCGACAGCGCGCTATCGAACGGGGAGTCGACGATCAGGTTGGCGGGTTCCGGGGTGGCCATGGCAGTGGGCTAACATGCACCCCGCGCGCAGGCGAGGGCGTGGGGCGGACTATCCACAGCTTTCCCTGACCCCACGCGTCATCCCAGCGAAGGCTGGGATCTCTCACGGCTAAAGTCCCTCTACCTCACCAGATCCCAGCCTTCGCTGGGATGACGGCTTATGGGAGCGGCTCGAAAGCGCCCGTCGTGTCGCCCACCGCATGCTTGGCGAACTCCGCCAGGAACCAGTCGCGGAAGCGGCGGACGCGGGGGAGGAGGCGTTTGGGTTCGGGATAGACGAGCCACATCGATGTGCCGTCGAACGCCACCGTGTCGAACGGCTGGATCAGGCGGCCGGTGGCGAGTTCGTTGGTCCAGAGCGGGGGCGTCAGCAAAGTCACGCCCTGCCCGCCCATCACCAACTGGGCCTCCAGACTTTGCGCGTCGAGGCGCGTCGTCGGCGTCGCGGATTTGACGAGGGGCACGCCCGCCGCCTCGAACCACAGGTCCCACCAGCGATGGTCGGAGGCAAGGCGGTGGACGTCGAGCAGCTTCGCCGGATCGTCGAGCCCGCCGATCTCCTCGATCAGCGCCGGGCTGCACATCGGCGTGAAATGCACGCGGTGGAGGAAATGCGCGACGACGCCCGGCCATGCCTTCGGATCGCGGCCGATGCGGATGCCCATGTCGAACCCCGATGCCGCGAAATCGATGAGTTCGTTCGAAGTCTGCAGGCGCAGCGCGATGTCGGGGTGGGCGAGCTGGAAGGCGCCCAGCCGCGGCGCCAGCCACGCGGTCGCGAACGAGATCATCGCCGAGACGCGGAGCACGCTCTCGCCTTCGCGGGCGAAGGCAAAGGCGCTGTCGAGCGTGTCGAAGGCGGAGGAGACGCGCGGCGCCGCCGCCTGCCCCTCCTCGGTCAGCACCACCTTCTTGCCCTGCCGCAGGAACAGCGCCGTGCCCAGCCGCTCCTCCAGCAGGCGGATCTGATAGCTGACCGCCGCCTGGGTCATGCCGAGTTCGGCGGCGGCGGCGGTGAAATTGAGATGGCGCGCGGCGGCCTCGAACACCCGGACGGCGGCGAGCGGCGGAATCTTGCGCATGGCCATCAATAAGCCACGCTTATGATGACGGCGCAACGATTGATTGGCGGATTTCCGGCCTCGGGCGCATTTCCCTCCCAGCGACGCACTCCCGCATCGCCCCTTTCTGGAGGTGGACATGACCTACAAGACCCCCGCCGTCCGCGGCATCCCGAGCCCCGTCGATCCTTATGGATTCTTCGCCCGCGCGACCGCTTTGCTCGCCAATGCCGATCAGGTGATCGCCTGGTGGGGCGCGCATCGTGGCTGGCCGGCGAACGAGCCGATCCGTATCGACGAGCGCCGCGCTTGATGAAACCCCGCACCCGTTTGTGCTGAGCTTGTCGAAGCACTGTTCTTTCTTCTTCCGACGCCGGAGAAAGAAGGGCAAGCCTTCGACAGGCTCAGGCAGGACGGACACCTTCACACCGGGTGCATTAGCCGCGCAAAACACCCTTTCCTCTCCCCGCGTGCCTCGATAAACCGAGCGCAACAATCCAATTCGGGGAGTCTCATGAAAACACGGTCCCTCATCGTTGCGCTCTGCGCCACCAGCCTGCCCCTGTTCGCCGCCCCCCTTTCTCCGGCTTGGGCCGAAGAGGGCATGTGGACCTTCGACGCTTTCCCCTCGGCCAAGGTCGGCCAGGCCTATGGCTTCGCCCCCGATCAGAAGTGGCTCGATCGCGTCCGCCTCTCGGCGCTGCGCCTCACCGGTGGCTGCTCCTCGTCGATCGTGTCGAACCAGGGCCTCGTCCTGACCAATCACCACTGCGTCCGCGATTGCGCGCAGGCGAATTCGACGGAGAAGACCGATTACGCCGCCGAAGGCTTCCTCGCCGTCACCCTCGCCGACGAGAAGAAGTGCCCCGGCCAGCAGGCCGAGCAGCTGACCGCGATCACCGACGTCACCGCCGACATCATGAAGGCGATCGGCGACGCGACCGGCCCCGCCCTCGCCAAGGCGCGCGACGGCCAGATCGCCACGATCGAAAAGGCCGGCTGCACCGATCTCGCCAAGGAGCGCTGCCAGGTCGTCACGCTGTTCGGCGGCGGCCAGTACAAGCTCTACAAGTATCGGAAGTTCTCGGACGTCCGCCTAGTGTACGCGCCGGAGGCCGATGCGGCCTTCTTCGGCGGCGATCCGGACAATTTCAACTTCCCGCGCTACGATCTCGATGCCGCCTTCCTGCGCATCTACGAGAACGGCAAGCCCTTCGCGACGCCCGCCCACCTCACCTGGGCCGCGCGCGCGCCGAAGGAAGGCGAGGTCGTGTTCATCGCCGGCAACCCCGGCAGCACCCAGCGCCTCTACACGCAGGCGCAGTTCACGATGCTGCGCGACGTGACCCTGCCCGCGACCGAGCTCTACATCGCCGAACTGCGCGGCCGCATCATCGCCGCCTCCGCGGGCGATGCCGAGAAGACCCGTACCGGCAGCGAACTGCTGTTCGGCATGGAGAACAGCTACAAGGCGCTCTACGGTCAGTGGCAGGCGCTGCTGAATCCGGAGTTCGCGGGCAAGCTCGCTGCCGGTGAGGCCGATCTGAAGGCCAAGGTCGCCGCCGATCCCGCCACCGCCGCCAAGGTCGGCGATCCCTGGACGCAGGTCGCCAAGGCGCAGGCCACCTACCGCGAGATCTACAAGCCCTATGCCTTCCTCGAGACGCGCGGCAACATCTCGGATCTCTACAATTACGCCAAGCAGCTGGTCCGCGCCGCCAAGGAGCGCACCAAGCCCAATGGCGAGCGCCTGCCGGGCTACACCGACAGCCAGCTGCCGCTGCTCGAGAAGAATCTGCTCGATCCGCGCCCGATCTATCCATGGCTGGAGGAGCTGGTGCTCTCCTACTGGATGTCGAAGACGCGCGAGGCGCTGACCACCGACGATCCGCGCGTGAAGGCGATGCTGGGCAAGGAATCGCCCGAGCAGCTCGGCCATCGCCTCGTCACCGGCACCACGCTCGCCGATCCGGCGGTGCGCAAGGCGCTGTTCGACGGCGGGCTCGATGCGATCAAGGCCTCGAAGGACCCGCTCATCCAGTTCGCGCTGGCCAATGACGATGCCGCCCGTGCGCTGCGCGATCGCTATCGTTTCGAGGTCGAGGCGCCGACCATCGCCGCCCAGTCGAAGCTCGCCCAGGCGCGCTTCGCCGCCTACGGCACCAGCCTCTATCCCGACGCCACCTTCACGCTCCGCCTCAGCTACGGCGGGGTCAAGGGCTGGACCTATCAGGGCGTGACGGTGCCGACGACGACCTATTTCAAGGGCATGTTCGAACGCGCCACCGGCGCCGATCCGTTCAAGCTGCCGCCCAAGGTCCTCGCCGCGCAATCGAAGATCGACATGACCAAGCCGGTCGATTTCGTGTCGGACAACGACATCATCGGCGGCAATTCGGGCTCGCCGATCCTCGACAAGACCGGATCGGTGATCGGCGCGGTGTTCGACGGCAACATCCACTCGCTGGGTGGCGCCTACGGCTTCGATCCCGCGGTCAACCGCTCGGTCTCGGTCTCCACCGTCGCCGTCGAGGAAGCTCTGACCAAGATCTACCCCGCCCCGCGCCTGATCAAGGAACTGCACGGCGGGTAAGAGACGCCGATCCACCCCTCTCCCGCGAAAGTGGGAGAGGGCTTAACCTTACCAAAGCTCAATGCGTCCGATCCGGCCGGTTCCGCGTTTGCGTGTGCATCGACCGAAAGGATCCATCATGCGCACCGCAGTGCTTCTGCCCTTCATTGCTCTTGGCCTCGCCACGGCCGCAGCGGCCGCACCCCCGAAACTTCTGAATTCCAGCCCAGCCGATGCCGCCATTGGCGAGCCGCCCCACGCGATCCGCCTGACGTTCGATCAGGCCGTGCTGTCCGAAAGCCCGCAATTCGCACTGCGCATGGTCTCGATGCCCGGCATGGCGATGAATCAGCCGGCATCCGTGACGATCAATGCCGTCAATCACGACGGACCGGAGAAGCTCGACCTTGGTCTGGCGACGCCGCTGGTGCCCGGGCGCTACGAACTGGCCTGGAGCGTCGCCAACACGGCCGGTGAAACCACCAAGGGCGTCATCCACTTCGGGGTCCGCTGACCCCTCACTGCCCGATCAGGAAAAGCGGACGGCAACCTTGCGCGTGCGGCGAAGCGCGCCACCCACGGCGCCGAAGCCCGCGATCATCATCGCCCAAGATGCCGGTTCGGGGACTGCGGAGGAGGTGATGGTGCCGGTGAAGGTCGAGACATTGTCGAACGAATAATTCGAGAAGCCGCCACTGCTGCCGTTGTTCAGGAAGCTCACCGACTGGATGCCGCTCGTGTCGCTGAAGCCGAAGAAGCCCGAGAAAGCGGATCCCAATTGCGTGAAACTCTGGGTACCGTCGCCCGTCACCAGCGTGACCGTGAACGAGTTACCCGGGTTGAGAAATTTGGCGTCGAGAGCAAACCCCGTCGTCGACGGATCGAAGTTCGAGAAGATGCGAGCGCCGCTGATGCTGTTGGCGATCAGGCAGTTGTTTCCCGTGGCGGTGCAGAAGATATTCGAGTTGCTGATCTGTGGGCTGTTGGGCGCTGCGGTGAACGTGCTGTTCGCAAGCACGAACGACCCGGCGTGCGTGCCCGTCGCGTAGCTGCTGAAAGTATCGGTATTCAGAGCGCTGGTTGCGGCCGCCGCGAATTGCGCGCTGGTCGAATAAAAGACCGTCGTGGCCATCGCGCTGGACGAAATCGAAGCTGCCGCGATCATGGCCGACGTGCAAGCGTGCGTCATCTTCATGCTATTCACCCCCATCTAGCCGATCCCATCGACATGAATACGCAGTTTTAGCGAAAGTCTGGCGATTTGGATAGTCCAGGCTCTTCCCGAAATTTTTGAATTGGTGAGCCCCGGCCCCATCGATCGTTCTATTGGGTATTTCCTCGGACGAGTTACCGCACTGAGGCTTATGCGTCACATATTTACGCTATCTGTTCCGTCTACATATTTTTTATGTTACGTTGTAGGAAATCATGTGACCAATAGCCTGTCCGACCCATCGCGAGGAGACGGACATGACACTACCTGCACCCGAACAACCCTATCGCTTCACCCCCGTACCGCGTCGCGGCCGGGCCGATGGCTGGACGTCCGATCGCCAGCACGCTTTCGTCTGGGCGCTGGCGACGATCCCCTCGGTCACCGCGGCGGCGGCCAGCGTCGGGATGAGCAAGCAATCCGCCTATCGCCTGCGCAACGCTCCCGGCGCCGAAGCCTTCGCGAGGGCGTGGGACGAGGCGTATGAGATCGGGCGGATGAGCCTGCGTGACGACGCGATCCAGCGGGCGTTCGAGCCGGTGGAGACGCCGATCTTCTATCGCGGCCGGGTCGTCGGCATGCGCCGCCATCATGACAATCGGCTGCTCGTCCGCACGCTAATCGCCTGCGAACGCGATCGCGGAGTGCTGCTGCAATCACCCTATGCGGCGTCGCGGGAATGACCCTGCGCGGCCCGCACGATCCTCGCCGGCCGCGCAACAATGTTTCAAGCCCGGGAAATCCGGCCCCTATACGGATAGGTGACTTGGTCACTTTCGGGGCCGGCAAGCGCACCTGCGCCAACCGCGTCATCCCAGCGAAGGCTGGGATCTCTCACGGTAGAAGCCCCTCTATCGATGGAGATGCCAGCTTGCGCTGGCATGACGGCTTCGGGGTGGGCGGCGCCGCTGCGCTGCTACTTCCGATCCCCCGCCGACTGATCCCTGAGCGCCTTGAACTCCGAATCCGCACGCCAGGCCGGCCAGTCGCGGCTGTTCGCCAACCCTGCACCGATCGTGTAGAACAGCTCCACGTCCTGCGCCGCGCCGCGCAGATCCCATTTCTGGCTCCAGACGTCGCACGGCTGGTGGTAGCATTTCATATAATCGGTGAGCCATTTGTCGCCCGCAGAACGGCCGCCGTTCACCAGATCGGAACCGCCACCCATCGCCATCAGCAGCAGCGACGGTACGCCGCGTCGCGCGACCGAGAAGTGATCGGCGCGGAAGTAGAGCCCCCGCTCGGGCAGCGCTTCCGGCGTGACCTTGCGGCCTTGCGCCTTGGCCGCCACCGCCAGCCGATCCTCGAGATCGCTCTGCCCGTTGCCGACCAGCACGACATCGCGCGCCGGGCCGGCCGTCTGCAGCACGTCCACCGTCATGTTGGCGACCATCTTCGACAGCGGCGTCGTCGGATTGGCGGCATAGGTGTCGGAGCCGAGCAGCGAGCGCTCCTCCGCCGTCCAGAAGGCGAAGACGATCGTGCGCTCCGGCTTCGGCGCGTCCTTGAACAGGTGCGCGAGTTCCAGCACGCCGGCGACGCCGACGGCATCGTCCGCGGCCCCTGCCCGCACGGTCTCGCCCTTCTCGTCGGGCGCGCCGACACCGTAAGCATCCCAGTGCGCGCCATAGACGATCGTTTCGTCGGGATGGGCGGAGCCGGTGATCTTGGCGATCACATTGTGGCTCATGATCTGATCGACCTTCACCGGCGCATCGGTCGTGAAGCGCGCGTCGCCGATCGGGACGGGGCGGAAGTCCGCACTGCGCGCCTGGACGCGAAGCGCGGCGAGATCGAGCCCGGCCCGCTTGAACAGGTCGGTCGCCGCCTCGCCCGAAATCCAGCCGCGCATCAGCAGGCGAGGATCGCCGAAGAAGCCGGCGGCCTTGTCATAGCTCTCGCCACCCGCCGCCAGCACCGTCGCCCAGGCGTAGCCCGCGCCCGGCGTATCGTGGACGATCAGCGCGCCGATCGCGCCACGCTTGACGGCTTCCTCATATTTGTACGTCCAGCGCCCGTAATAGGTCTCGCGCCGCCCGCCGAACTTGCCGGCGACCGGCTCGCCCGGCTTCGCCTCGAAATCGGGATCGTTGATCAGGATGACTGCGATCTTGTCCTTCAGGTCCACGCCCTTGAAATCGTCCCAGCCGCGTTCGGGGGCGGAGACACCGTAGCCGACGAACACCATCGGCGCGGCGTCGATCTTGATCCTGTCGACCGCGCGGACGGTGGCGAGGTAGAGGCCCTCCCCCTGCGTCAGCGTCACCGAAGCCCCGTGCACCGCGATCGTCGCGGTCGGCTTGCCCACCACGACCGTGTGAAGCAGCGGCACTTCCTGTTGGTAACTCCCGTCTGGCGCGCCGGGCTCGACTCCGATCGCGCGGAGCGTGCGTTCGAGGTAGCCGACCGTCCGCGCCTCCCCCGGGCCACCGGGCGCGCGGCCCGAATAGCTGGCTTCGGTGATGTCGCGGACCACGGCGGTCATCCGCTCGGGGCTGACGGCCGCCGGTTTCTGCGCGGCCACGGGAACGGCAAGCAGCAGGCACGACAGGCTAAGCAACGGACGCATAAGGCAAACTCCCCTTTATCACCCATTCATGCCTGTTATTTCGGATGCGTAAAAGCCCCCACGACATTGCGGAGCGCGAAGCGATCTACTATATGCCGTGGCGTCCGCCCCAACGCGTGTCCGCGTTTGGGGCGCTTCTCTTTTCGGTCCTCGGGAGCGCCCATGACCCGCCGTCGCCAGATCTACGAAGGCAAGGCCAAGATCCTCTATGAAGGCCCGGAGCCGGGCACGCTGATCCAGTATTTCAAGGACGATGCGACCGCGTTCAACGCCCAGAAAAAGGGCACGATCAGCGGCAAGGGCGTGCTCAACAACCGCATTTCCGAGCATGTCTTCACGCTGCTCGGCAATATCGGCGTGCCGACGCACTTCATACGCCGTCTGAACATGCGCGAACAACTCATTCGCCAGGTTGAGATCGTGCCGATCGAGGTCGTGATCCGCAACGTCGCGGCCGGTTCGTTGGCGAAGCGGCTGGGTCTCGAGGAGGGCTATCAGCTCCCCCGCACGATCATCGAATATTATTTCAAGGACGATGCGCTGGGCGATCCGCTCGTCAGCGAAGAGCATATCGCCTGCTTCGGCTGGGCCAGCCAGGAAGAGATGCACGACATCGCCGACATGGCGATCCGCGTGAACGATTTCATGAGCGGGCTGTTCGCCGGCGTCGGCGTCCGCCTCGTCGATTTCAAGCTGGAATTCGGCCGCGTCTGGGAAGGCGACTACAGCCGCATCATCCTCGCCGACGAGATCAGCCCCGACGGCTGCCGCCTGTGGGACATGACCAGCGGCGAGAAACTCGACAAGGACCGCTTCCGCCAGGACCTCGGCGGCGAAGTAGAAGCCTACCAGGAAATCGCCCGCCGCCTGGGCCTGCTCCCCGAGGGCGAGAACACCGTCCTCGACATGGCCGAGCACCGGAAGAACCGGGGGAAGTAGCCTCCCCCCGGGCGGTGCTCTCAGGGTTTCGGCGGCACCGCGCCGCCGAGCCGGGCGTCGACGTCCTTCAGGAGCGCGATCGTAGCCTCCCGACTGATCAGACCGGTGCCGACGGCAAGCCCGTCGCACATGCCGACCGCCTTCTGCTCGCGCTCGACCTGCGCCCGAATTGGGATCTCCTCGGTACTTCCAACCAGCCGCAACCCGGCATCGATCGTCACCCGCGTCGTGCAGGCCCCTTGCATCTCGCCGGTCATGAAGCAGCGCCCCAGCGTCGAAGCCCGTTTGATCGAAAGCACGGGTGTCGCCGCCGAAGCGGGCGCCAGCTTGCCCCCGGGATTATGATCGGCAACCATCGCCCGCAGCAGCGTCGAGATCGGGTTCTGGATGCTCCAGGCCCCGCAGACCAGGCCGCCACGAACCGCCTCGTGGTCGGTGGACGAAGACAGCTCAAGCGCGACATCGACCGACCCCTTCGCCGGGTCCGGCGACGGGGTAAGCCCCAGCTTCTCGCTGCCTGCTGACACGGCATCGGCCGGGATCGGATAGACGACGGTCCGCGCCTCCGCCCGCGCGGCCAGGACGCACAGGCTGGCCGTCAAAAGAAGCGGGCGCGCCAGGCGAATCTTCATGCCTTGGGCGCCTTCCCCTTTTTGCCCATGACTTCGGCGACATGCTTGGCGAACTCGGCGGCGAGCTTCTCGCGCACGCCACTTCCACGCAGCATGAGGCCCAACGGACCGCCGCTCGAATTGAAGACGTCGATATAATATTCGCCGAGCACGGCCCCGCTCGCGGCATCGGACAGCGTGACCACGCCCGCAAGTTCATCAACACTGCCGATCAGCAGCGCCATCCCGGCATCTGCGGTCTTGAGCGTATCGACCTGCAGCGACAGCTTCAACGCACGGCCGGAGGTCAGATTTCGCTTCACCAGTTCGTCATGCACGACATTCGGGAACATCTCCGCGAACGGCATCGTGGAATAGCTTTCCGCGCGCTGTTCATCGGGGGTGCCCGCAGCCGGCTTTGCGGCGCTCTTCTTGTGAGCGGCCTTTTCCTCGAGTGCGTCGAACGTCTTGCGCGCCGATTCGGAGATCGTGACGTCCACCTTCGAAATCTGCGCAGCGCCCATCATCTCGGCTGGCAGCGGTGTGACGATCTTCACGGCGCGCGCCTCTAGCGGCGACGAAACGGCAGCCAGTGCGACAAGCACCGGCAGCATCAACTTACGCATATAATACCCCTCCTCTTGCGCATCAGTCCCCTGCGCATGTGTTCAAAGAGCCGTTCGGGATCAGGCTGTAAACGTGGGATTGCTGTCAGAATGGTTCAAAACAGCGTGAACACCCCATCGCCCACATTCTGCACCACCAGCGGCGCGAGCAGGCTGCCGGTCCTTGCCCGCAGCCAGCCGAGGATCAGGCCGGCCGCCAGGTTCGTGCCGAAGATCAAAGGTTTGATGTCGAGGTTGCCGTCGTGGCGGGTCAGGCCGTGGAAGCCGGCGAGCAGCACCGCCGAGAGCAGCAGCCCCGGCCCCACTTCCGCGCCCAGGATGGTCTTGCGGGCGAGGAAGGCGCGGTCGAGGACGAAGAGCAGGGTGCCGCGGTAGAAGAGCTGCTCCTCCAGCCCCGGCATCGTCCAGTGGAAAGCGATCGTATCGGCGGTCTGCGGGTGGCCGGGGCCGGCGTAGAGCGCCACGCACAGCATTGCCGCGCAGACGATACCCCCGATCAACCACGCGATACCGCTGCCCTTGTTCTGCTTCAGCGTCAGCCCGCAGTTGGCGAGCCCGAATTGCGGAAGCGTCGCGACGAGCACCGATCCGGCGAGCGCCAGCGCCTTGCCTGTCCAGTTCCACTGCCCCCAGCTTTCGGGCTGCGGCACCGCCGTCCAGCAGCCGGTGAGCAGGAAATCCTCCAGCAGCACCAGCCCGATCGCGACCGCCAGCCATTCAAGCCTGGTCTCGCGCGCCGCGGACGACATCATGATCACGGCCGCGACCAGCACCATCGGCGCGGTCTGCATCGAGACCGTGACCAGATGGTTCAGAACCAGATTCACCCCCCCGAGCATATCCGTCCTTAACCCGCCTTCTGGCTGGCGATCCAGTCGTCGATCTTCTTTTCCAGCACCGGCATCGGCAGTGCGCCGGTCATCAGCACTTGAGCATGGAAGGCGCGCGGATCGAACTTGGCGCCGAGCGCGGCCTTCGCCTTCGCCTTGCACTTCAGGATCGTCAGCTGCCCGACCTTGTAGGCGAGCGCCTGCCCCGGAATGGCGATGTAGCGCTCGACCTCGGCGGTCGCATCGGTGCGTGCCATCGGCGAGTTGGCGAGCATATACTCGATCGCCTGATCGCGGGTCCAGCCATAGGCATGGATGCCGCTGTCGACGACCAGACGCATCGCGCGCAGCATCTCGTCATTCAGCCCGCCGATCCGCTGATAGGGATCGGTCTCCATGCCAAGGTCCTTCCACAGGCTTTCCGAATAGAGCGCCCAGCCCTCGACATAAGCGGTGTTGCCGCCGAAGCGCATGAAGCTCGGCAGATCCGCATTCTCCTGCGCCAGGCTGATCTGGAAATGGTGGCCGGGGATCGCCTCGTGGAGGAACAACGTCTCCATCTCCCACGTGTAGCGCGAGGGCAGATCGTAGGTGTTGTAGAAGAACACGCCGGGGCGCGATCCATCGGGCGTGCCCTGCATATATTCGCCGCCGGCCGAGGTCTTCTCGCGGTAGGGCGGATCGGCACGGATATCGAGCGGCGACTTGGGGATGGTCGAGAATTGCTCGGGGATGCGCTTCATCACGCGGTCACGGATCGCGAAATAGCCGTCGCGCAGCTGTTCCTTGGTCTTCGGCTGGAACTTGGCATCGGTGCGCAGCGAATTGAAGAATTCGGCGCGCGTGCCCTTGAAGCCGACCTGCTCCTTCAGCGCATCCAGTTCCTTCTCGATCCGCGCGACTTCGGACAGGCCGAGATCGTGGACGTCCTTCGCGGTGAGCGGCAGCGTCGTGTTCTGCTCGATCATGAAGGCGTAATACGCGTCGCCGTCCTTCATCGCGTGGAGGCCCACGCTGTCGCGCGCGGCGGGCAGATATTCGGTCTTCAGAAAATCGCGCAGGCGGGTGAGCGCGGGCAGCATCTCGGTGCGGACCTCATCGGCATAGGCCTTGCGCAACCGCTCCTGATCGGCCGCCGGGATCTCCTTCGGGAAGGCCTTGACCGGGCCCATGTAGGTCGATCCCTCCACGCCCGGCTTGATCTGCAGATCGAGCTGATCGATCACGTTGTTCACGACCAGCTTGGGCTGGACGATCCCCGCCTTCATGCCCTGCCGGAAACGCCCGATCGAGGCATCGAGGAAGCGCACGAAATCCTTGTGGCGCTTCAAATTGTTCTCATAGTCCGCGACCGTCTTGAACGGCGCCGCGCCCTGCCCCGATGCCAGATCGGCATAGAAGATGTGGACGCCCGAGAAGTGATCGATCGGGCGAAAGGCGGCGGCGTGCAGCAGGGTCGGCTCGAAGCCCTTGAGCGTCAGCTTGGTCTGCCATTCGAAGACGTCATAGGCGATCTGATCGGTCGCGGAGAGCTTGGCGCGGTCGATGCCGTGGAGATCGGCAAGGTCCTTCTCGGCCGCCGCTTTCTCACCCGCGAAATAGGCATCGCTGATGAAATCGCCGAGGCGATCGGCATAGCGCATGTCGCCACGGAACAGCGCCTGGATCGGGTTGCGCTTAAGGCTGGCTTCGTCGCTGGCGGCGAAGAGCGCGGTCAGGCGGGCATGTTCGGACGAGGCGGCCGCCGGGGCGGGCGTCTGGGCGGCGAGCGACGCGAGCGCGGTGACGCTGCTGGCGGCGAGCAGAAGGGCTGCGATGGGGCTGATGCGCAACGGAGGCTCCGATATAAAATTGCGTGTTGGTGAAAGCTTAGAACGCCGCCGCCGTTTGCGAAAGCGGATTGATGGGGTGCAGTTTCCCCCTCCTCCCACCCCGTCATGCCAGCGAAAGCTGCCATCTCCAGCGGCAGGCGCAGCATCATCTTACCGTGAGAGATCCCAGCTTTCGCTGGGATGATGGGAAATGGGCGAAAGTCGCGAAAGTCGCGACAAAGGACCACGCTTGATTGCGTGACGGCGAAATATAATTGCGCGTGGACCGGATACGATTGGACGCGCCTGCAACTAGCCCCGCGTCTCTGGGCGACTGCCATCCGACGATGCAGGCGGTTCTCGTGGCGGTGTATCTTGCCGAGGACACCATCGGCGCGGCCATTCTGCCGCGGCACGGGGGTGGAGCGGAAGGGTTGTGTGGGAGACGGGTTGAGCGTGCAATCCATATACGTTCTTTATAAGAACGTAAGAGAACATTTCAATATCGCATCCAACTCTGCAGGCCCATATCATCCCGTTTCCGCCGTTCCATGGGTGAGCGTGCAAGCCTACAAGCTGCCAGAGGAGGCAGGCCGTTTATGGACAAGACCGAACGGTGGATCAGACAGAAGTTGGTTTCAGCTGTCGCAGCCGGGAGTGGAGAGTGGGCAACCTCGTCGGATTCGGCCTTCGGTAAGCCTATCTATCACGTCGTTGACGGCGCCATGACGCTCACACTCTCGGAGTTGGGCTTCAGCTATGCCGGGACAACGCCGGCGATCCAAAGCAGGTATGACGAGATCGAAGCACTCGAACTTGCGCCTCTTCAGGACATCATGAAACTACGCGGCGACCTGAACGCAGAACTCCGAATAGCGGTCGTCATACGCGGGGTGCCGCATCCAGCCGAGATGCTGTGGTCACTTCGTGTATATTCAAACGTGGCTGCCTTGCTTCACAGGATCGTCAGCGAGTTCGCCATATCGCGCCCGACTACCTGCTGAGCGATCACACATTCACCGACAGCACCAATTTCGGATCGGGAATGTCGTCCTGTTCGTGGCCCTCGATCGGCAGCACCGCCGTGCCGACCGCGAAGAATTCGATGACGTGCGTCGCCCAATTGTGGCTGCCTTCGTGCAGGTCCGCGCCGACGACGCCTTCCGCCCCGGCCTTGGTCGCCTCCAGCTGCATCCGCTCCATCGCGATCTCGCGCGCTTCGTAGAGCGCGAGGCTGAAGTTGGTGAGCTCGACATTCTGGCCGACGCTGCCGAGCGTCGCGAGCGGGCCGCGCCGCGCGACGTGATAGACGCAGCTGCCCATCACCATCTCCAGCGGACGATAGCCCGCCTGCAGCAAAGTCCAGAAGTCCTGCCCGGTGAGCGCCGAGGTGAAGGGCTGGCCGTCCTTGCCCTTGAAGCCGGTGTGGCCGGACGCGTGGACGATGCTGGTGCCGATCGCGACGAATTCCAGCACCTTGCGGTCCCATTCGAGCCGCTTCACCGTCAGCCGCACGCCGACGATGCCGTCCGCGCCCATCTGCGCCGCTTCCAGTTTCATCCGCTCCATCGCCAGCGCGCGCGCCTCGTACATGGCGAGGCTGAGTTGCTCTAGTTCGACGTTCGATCCCCAGCCGGCGAACTGGAAGCCGAGGTGGTAGATGCACGAGCCCACGCAGAGGCCGATAGGTTCGAACCCCGCCTTGCGCACCAGCAGGAATTCGTTGACCGAAAAGTCCGAGGTGAAGATGCCGTCAGGGTGGCCTTCGCGGCGGAGCCCCTCGAGCCGTTCGAGCGCATGTTTCGGAATGTCATCGGCCATCAGATCGGCCCCTCCCCTTCACCGATTTCACCACCATAAACGTCGTTGCGGCTGACGCTGCCGCTCACCAGCGGCGTCCTGTCCGCCATGTCGAGCACGATCTCGATCCCGTGCGGCACCGGCGCATTGCGGGGTGTGTCGATGACGGTGCCGATCACGATATGGCGGCCGAGATAGGCGGGCGGCTGCTTGTCGCGCTCGCGCCGCAGCAGCTGGCCGAAATGGGTGTGGGCGAGGACGCCATTGCCTTGGGCCGATGCATTGCGGCGCAGTTCGGCATGCGCCTCGCGCCGGATGCGCTCCCAGAAATCGGTCAGCGTATAGACCGGGTTGCTCGACCAGGGCTGGATCTCCGACTGGATCTGCCAGCTCGACGATCCCCAGTTGGAGCCATAACCCTGCCCGAAGCCGCCGACGTTGCCGAGCCAGTCGTAGGCCGCGCCGACCGCCATGCCGACCGGGGTGATCCCCATCTCCAGCAGCCGCACGAATTCCAGCGCGGGCACGGTCGCGATGATCGGATCGGGGCTGGGCTTCAGCCCGTCGACCTTCACGGCGGTGCCGATCAGCGTGAAATCCATGCCCGATCCGAAGCCATGCTTGATCGTGCGCATCTTCACGTCGACGACGGCATTGGCGCCGGCCGCGAACGCCTCCTCGCCGATCCGGCGCAGTGCGCGATGCCAGCCCTCGGCATGGCCTTCCGTCCAGCTCCAGCCGAAACTGTACCAGCAGGTGCCCGAGACCGTGGCGATCGGGCGGACGCCGTGCGTCTTCGCGAGCAGCAGTTCGGCGGGCGTCATCGTGGCGACCCACGGCGTGCGCCCCGCCCCCGCATCGCGCAGCCGCTGTTCGACGAAGGGCGGCAGCCGATCCTGTTCGAGCGCGACCTCCCAGGCCGCGTGGCGGGCCTCCTGTTCAGCGCTGGTCATGGCCGTCGGCACATTCGTGAGGCTAGGATCGTGAGAAACCAGCGTCAACGGCCGCTTCTTGCCTTGCGGCGAACGCATGACCTCGCCATAGGCCGGGGGCATGAAGACCCGCATCTATGTGACGCTCAAGAACGGCGTGCTCGACCCCCAGGGCAAGGCGATCCACCATGCGCTGGAGGGGCTCGGTTTCGACGGCGTCGACGATGTCCGCCAGGGCAAGCTGATCGAGCTCGACCATGCCGACGCGCTTAGCGACGAGGATCTCGACGCGATGTGCCGCAAGCTGCTCGCGAACACGGTCATCGAGAATTACCGCATCGAACGGGGGTAAGTCCCATGAAGTCCGCCGTCATCGTATTTCCCGGATCGAACTGCGATCGTGATCTGGCGGTGGCGTTCGAAGCCGTCACGGGCCGGGCGCCGGTGATGCTCTGGCATGCCGAGACCAGCCTGCCCGATGGCATCGACCTGATCGGCGTGCCCGGCGGCTTCTCCTACGGCGATTATCTCCGCTCCGGCGCGATGGCGGCGCGGTCGCCGGTGATGCGCGCGGTATCGGAGGCGGCGGGGCGCGGCGTGCCGGTGCTGGGCATCTGCAACGGCTTCCAGGTGCTGACCGAGGCGGGGCTGTTGCCCGGCGCCTTGATGCGCAATGCCGGGCTGTCGTTCGTCTGCCGCGAAGTCGGGCTGACGGTCGAGAACAGCCAGTCGATCTTCACCAATCGCTACAGCGCGGGCGAGGCCGTGCGCTTCCCCGTCGCGCACCATGACGGCAATTTCGTCGCCGATGCCGAGACGCTCGACCGGATCGAGGGCGAAGGCCGCGTCGCCTTCCGCTATACCGAACAGGTCAACGGATCGGCGCGCGACATCGCGGGCATCGTCAACGCCGGCGGCAACGTCCTCGGCATGATGCCCCATCCGGAGCGCGTGATCGAAACCGCCCACGGCCGCGACGATGGTCGCCGCCTGTTCGAGGGGCTGCTGGAGGCCGTCGCGTGAGCGACGTGACCGGCGGCTGTCGCTGCGGCGCCATCCGCTATCGATCGAGCGAACCGCCCGTCGTCACGCGGATGTGCTGGTGCCGCGATTGCCAATATTGGGGCAGCGGATCGGCCACGGTGAACGTCTTCTTCAAGACCGATACGCTGACGATCGAGGGCGAGCGCGGCCGCTTCGAAAGCGATGCCGACAGCGGCACGCCGATGTTCCGCGAATTCTGCCCGAAATGCGGAACGCCGGTCTTCACCGGAGCGCATTCGCGGCCGCACCTGCTGGGGATCCGCGCGGGGACGCTCGACGAGATCGGGGCCTATGCGCCGTCATCGGTGATCTGGACGGAGTCCGCGCCGGAGTGGGCCCAGCACGATCCCGAGCTGCCGCTGAGCGGGAGGCAACCGGCGCCGCTGGCGTAGGCGGTCAGTCGACCTCGACCCGGTTCCGGCCGCTGCGCTTGGCCTTGTAGAGCGCCTTGTCGGCGCGATCGAGCAGTTCCTCGCCGGTCTCGCCTGCCCGCAACGAGGTGACGCCCGCCGAAAAGCTGATCGTCCCGATCGGCTTGTCGTTGGTGCGCGAGCGGAGCGTGCGGCTGGCCAGGCGCTCGCGGATCGCATCGACGCGGGTCGAGGCCTCGGCGAGCGGGATGCCCTCCAGCACGACCACGAACTCCTCCCCGCCGAAGCGCGAGACGACGACATCGTCGCCGAGGCCATCGGAAAGACAATCGGCGACATGGCGCAGCACGCGATCGCCGATGGCATGGCCGTGGACGTCGTTGAGCTGCTTGAAATGATCGATGTCGCAATAAGCGAGGCTGAGCGCGATCTCGGTCGCCTGCGCGGTCGCCACCGCCTTGGCGAGGGCATTCTCCAGCGCGCGGCGGTTGGGCAGGCCGGTCAGCGGATCGCGCTCGGCACACTCGCGGGCATCGGCGAGGTCCTTCTGCAGCGTCGCGAGTTCGTTGCCCATGTCGCGCAGGCGTTCCTCGGCACCACGGGTGCGGTCGATCATCGTGCGCGTCACGTCGATCAATGCGGCGGCGACCGAGACCGGAAGGTCGCTGGTATCGATGGCGCGGGCGCCGTCGGCCAGCGCGGCGCTATAGGCTTGCGCCTCGTCGGCCGAGCGGCCCACAAGGCTGGCGGCACCATCGACACGCTCCTGCGCGGCGGCGATCAGCTCGGCGAGCATGCAGCTCAATTGCTCGATGCCTGGATTTTCGGGTTCGGGCGACGGAGGCGGCGGACCTTCGACATCGACCTCCTCTTCCTCGATCAGGCCAAGGGTGAGGCCGAGCCGACGGAACAATCCCGGCTGCGGGATCGGCGTGGCGCTGGAGATGTCGCGATCGTGGTACACGCCCTGTTTACGACGCTTGGGCGGAGAGCTTTAGGGCTCCGTATTTATACGGATGCATGTCCGCTCGACAAAGCTGAGCCCGCCGGAATTTCTCCGGCGGGCTCAGTGATTTGATAGCGATTGCGGATCAGGCGGCCTTGGGAGCCGCCTCACGCACGCCGGCATCCACCGCATCTTCGAACTGCGCGAAGTTGGCGATGAACTGGCCGACCAGCTTCTTGGCGGTGGCGTCATAGGCCGCCTTGTCCGCCCAGGTCTCGCGCGGGTTGAGGATCGCCGAATCGACACCGTCGACCGCGACCGGAACCTTGAAGCCGAAATTCTCGTCGGTGCGGAATTCGGCATTGTTCAGGCTGCCGTCGAGCGCCGCGTTGAGCAGCGCGCGGGTCGCCTTGATCGGCATGCGATGGCCGACGCCGTAGCTACCGCCGGTCCAGCCGGTGTTGACCAGCCAGCAATCGACGCCGCCGAGCGCGATACGCTCCTTCAGCAGATTGCCGTAGACCGCCGGGTGGCGCGGCATGAACGGCGCACCGAAGCAGGTCGAGAAGGTCGCATCGGGCTCGGTCACGCCGATCTCGGTGCCGGCGACGCGCGCGGTGTAGCCCGAGAGGAAGTGGTACATCGCCTGATCGGGGGTCAGCTTCGCGATCGGAGGCAGCACGCCATACGCATCGGCGGTCAGGAAGATCATGTTCTTCGGGACCGGGCCGAGGTTGTCCTTCGACGCATTCGGGATGAAGTCGATCGGGTAGGAACCGCGGCTGTTCTCGGCGAGGCTGTTGTCGTCGAGGTCGATCTCGCGGGTCTCTTCGTCGATCACGACATTCTCGAGCACCGTGCCGAAGCGCTTGGTGGTCGCGAAGATCTCCGGCTCGGCCTCGGGCGAGAGGCGGATCATCTTGGCGTAGCAGCCGCCTTCGAAGTTGAAGACCGCCGTGTCGGACCAGCCATGCTCGTCGTCACCGATCAGCGTGCGCTTGGCATCGGCCGAAAGCGTCGTCTTGCCGGTGCCCGACAGGCCGAAGAAGATCGCCGTATCGCCCTCGGGGCCGATGTTGGCCGAGCAGTGCATCGGCATCACGCCCTGCGCGGGCAGCTTGTAGTTGAGGATGCCGAACACCGACTTCTTCATCTCGCCGGCATATTCGGTGCCGCCGATCAGGATCAGCTTCTCGGTGAAGTTCACCGCGATCACCGTCTCGCTGCGGCAGCCGTGCTTTGCCGGATCGGCGCGGAAGCTGGGCAGATCGATGATCGTGAATTCGGGGACGAACGCTTCCAGGTCGGCCAGCTCGGGGCGGACGAGGAGCGTGCGGATGAACAGGTTATGCCAGGCATATTCGTTCACGACGCGGACGTTGACGCGGTAGCCGGGCTGCGAACCGCCGTAGAGGTCCTGCACGAACAGCTTCTTCTTGGTGCCGAGGTGCGCGAGGAAATCGGCCTTCAGCGCCGCGAACTGATCGGGGCTGATGCCCTTGTTGGTCTTGCCCCACCACACCGTCGATTCGGTCTCGGCATCGCGGACGATGAACTTGTCGTTCGCCGAACGGCCGGTGTGCTTGCCGGTCTTCACGACGAACGGGCCATCCTTGGAGAGGATGCCTTCGCCGCGGCGGACAGCTTCCTCGACCAGCGGCGCAGTCGTCAAATTCCAGCTGACGTCGGCATCCACCGACAAGCCTTGCGCCTTTAGGTCATGGCGAGGAAGCGTATTGGCCATTAGGAACTCCAGAAACAGGTGATGGGCTACCACGCGGACAAGGGGCTACCCTGCGGTAAGCCGATAAGGACGAAGTCGCTTTTCGTCAAACTTTAGAGTTTGATCCGATTACGCGGATTGGCGCCGTAGCCTGGGGATACGGAATTACACTTCGGATGAAATACGGAGGCAACGGTTGAGGTGCAGGTTCGCTTACGATAACCCGGCCCCCACGAAATTGCGGAAGCGCTGAATGGCCCCTACGATCGCGCTCGTCGATGACGATCGCAATATCCTGACTTCGGTATCGATCGCCCTGCAGGCGGAAGGCTTTACCGTCCGGATCTATTCGGATGGCGAGACCGCGTTGAAGGCGCTGACCGACAACAAACCCGATCTCGCCGTGCTCGATATCAAGATGCCGCGGATGGACGGGATGGAGCTGCTTCGTCGCCTGCGCGAGAAGAGCCCGTTGCCGGTGATCTTCCTCACCTCGAAGGACGACGAGCTCGACGAGGCGCTCGGTCTCGCGATGGGCGCCGACGATTATATCTCCAAGCCCTTCTCGCAGCGGCTGCTGATCGCGCGGATCAAGGCGATCCTGCGCCGCGCCGAACTCAGCGCCGGGGGCGAGGTCAGCGGCGACCAGCCGATCCCCGAAGTCATCGTGCGCGGCCGTCTGCGGATGGACCCGGCCCGCTATCATGTGAATTGGGACGGGCAGGACGTGACGCTCACCGTCACCGAATTCATGATCCTGGAGGCGCTGGCGCAGCGCCCCGGCATCGTCAAATCGCGCGATCAGCTGATGGATGCCGCCTATCAGGACGACGTCTATGTCGACGATCGCACCATCGACAGCCACATCAAGCGGCTCCGCCGTAAATTCCGCCAGCTCGACCATGAGTTCAAGGCGATCGAGACACTCTATGGCGTTGGTTACCGTTTCTCGGAGGCGTGAGGATCTGGAGGGGCGCTGGTTCGGCCGGCTGACCCTCCAGGGCCGGATCCTTGCCGTGAACATCTTCGCGCTCGTCGTGCTGGCGGGCGGATTCGCCTATCTCGACAGCTATCGTACGCAGCTGATCGACGAGCGGACCGATCAGGCGGCCACCGAAGTCGCCATCGTGGCGGCCGCCCTGTCGAGAGCGCCGCCCGAGAACTGGCCGAAGATGCTCGTCACCATGGGGGCGATCGACCAGAGCCGGCTGCGCTATTATCGCGATCCCCGCTCGGCACCGATCGACAATTGGAGTTACGGCCCCCCGACCTACGATTTCCGCGATCCGGCGCAGGAGAATTGGCGCAGGCATGTCGCGCGCGCCATGGACAAGGTGATCGACCGTATCGTCGGTGCCGAAGTGCCGGAGCCGTTCATCGAGCCGAACGTCGATCGCATGACCTCTTGGCCCGAAGTGGTCGATGCCGCGCGGAGCGGGAAGGTCATCACCCGCCACCGCCGCGCGCCCGAGCGGACGCCGGTGATCTCGGCCGCCACCCGCGTGCCGATCGGCGGCGTGCTGCTGCTGACCAACAACCAGCGCGACATCGTCCGCAGCGTCCGCGCCGAGCGTTTCTGGCTGGGCCTCATCCTGCTCGGCACCAGCGCCCTGTCGATCCTGCTGTCGATGTTCCTCGCGCGGACGATCGCGCGGCCGTTGCGGCGGCTCGCGCTAGCCGCCCACCGCGTCAGGCTCGGCCGGTCGCGCGAAGTGCAGGTGCCGCGCCTGCCCTCGCGCCGCGACGAGATCGGCACGCTCGCCCGCGCCCTCTCCGACATGAGCCAGGCGCTGCGCAAGCGCATCGACGCGACCGAGGCCTTCGCCGCCGACGTGGCGCACGAGATCAAGAACCCCCTCGCCTCATTGCGCTCCGCCGTCGACAGCCTCGGCCTCGTCAGCGATCCCGAACTGCGCGAGCGGCTGATCGCCGTGATCCGCGATGATGTCGCCCGGCTCGATCGCCTGATCACTGACATTTCCGAAGCCTCGCGCATGGACGCCGAACTCTCCCGCGCCCGCTTCGAGACGCTCGATCTGGGCTCGATCATCGAACAGCTCGTCGCCGCCCGCGAAGCCCGTGGCGTCGCCAATGGCGCCCGCCTCGCCTTCGCCCGCCCGAACCGCGGCAGCACCCTGCTGTTCGGCGACGCCTCACGCCTCGCCCGCGTCATGGAAAATCTGATCGACAATGCCTTGTCCTTCTCGCCGCCCGGTGGGTTGGTCGAGATGGCGGCGACGCGCGACAAGGACGAGGTCGTGATCCGCATCGAGGACGAAGGGCCAGGCGTCCCCCCCGATGCGCGCGAGACGGTGTTCAACCGCTTCCATTCGATCCGCCCCGAAACCGAAGCCTTCGGGCGCCACAGCGGCCTCGGCCTCGCCATCGCCAAGGCAATCGTCGAGGGGCATGGTGGCACCATCGTCGTCACCGATCGCGACGACGGCCGATCCGGCGCGCGCTTCTGCGTCCGCCTGCCCGCGGCGCAGCGGTGACGCGGCTCCACGCCACCTGTGTCGTGATCGAGGGGCGCGGCCTGCTCCTCACCGGCCCGTCGGGATCGGGAAAGTCTGATCTGGCGCTGCGGCTGATCGACCGGGGCGCGGTGCTGCTGAGCGACGACGGCGTCGACGTGGTGCGCGAGGGCGACATGCTGATCGCCGAGACGCCCGCCACGATCATCGGCCGGATGGAAGTACGCGGCATCGGCATCGTCGAGACCCCCAATGTCGGCAGAGCCCCGCTCGCCCTCGCCCTTGCGTTGGACGAGCCCGCCGAACGCATGCCGCCCGATATGCTGCCCACCACCGACATCGAAGGCCTCCCCCTGCCCCGCCTCGCCTTCGCCGCGTTCGAGGCCTCAGCACCGCTGAAGGCCGAGCAGGCGCTGCGCCGTTGGGGGCTCGTCTATGAGTGATCCGAAGCGCCTCGTCCTCGTCACCGGCATGTCGGGTGCCGGCCGCACCACCGCGCTCAAGACGCTCGAGGACCTCGGCTGGGAGGCGGCGGACAACCTCCCCCTCGCCCTCGTCGACCGCCTGCTCGCCAGTCCGCTGCCCGAGGGGATGGATCAGGATCGCCCGCTTGCCGTCGGCATCGACAGCCGCACGCGCGGTTTCGACTCCGCCACCGTCGTCCAGCGCGTCCACGCGCTGAAGACGCAGGACCGCCCGGTCGAGATATTGTTCTTCGATTGCTCGGGCGCAGAACTCGTCCGCCGCTTCTCCGCCACCCGCCGCCGACACCCGCTGGCGCTCGATCGCTCGACCGAGGACGGCATCGCCCGTGAGCGCGAACTGCTCCAGCCGCTGCGCGAAGCCGCGGACATGCTGATCGACACCAGCGACCTCACCAGCAACGCGCTCCAGCAGGAGATTCGCTCGCGCTTCGCGTCGGACGCCTCGGAAGGACCGACGCTGGTGGTCACCTCGTTCGGTTTCACCCGTGGCCTGCCCCGCAACGCCGACCTCGTCTTCGACGTGCGCTTCCTGCAGAATCCGCACTGGGTCGACGATCTTCGCCCGCTCACCGGGCTCGATCAGGGCGTCGCCGATTATGTCGCGGCCGATCCGGCCTATCCGGAAGCCGTCCAGCGCATTTCGGAGCTGCTGATATCGTTGCTCCCGCGCTACGCCAGCGAAGGAAAATCCTACGTCACGGTGGCATTCGGCTGCACCGGAGGGCGGCATCGCTCGGTCCATGTGACCGAGGAGATCGGCAAGCGGTTGCGCGATGCCGGTTTTTCGCCCACGATCATGCATCGCGATCTGGCACGCAAGACGTCGGACGCGCTGGAGGGGCGGCCCAAGGCGAGCGACAGCAAGGCTTGACGGTGGTTGGATGATCGGTCTGGTACTGGTGACGCACGGTCAGCTCGCAGCTGAATTCGTTCGTGCCATGGAGCATGTGGTCGGGCCGCAGGCCGCCGTCGAGGCGATCTGCATCGGGCCCGAGGACGATATGGAGGCTCGGCGGAGCGATATCGCCGAGGCGATCGCGGCTGTCGATGACGGCGGCGGCGTCATCCTGCTGACCGATCTGTTCGGCGGCACCCCTTCCAATCTCGCGATTTCGCTGATGGAACCCGGCCGGTACGAGGTCATCGCGGGTGTGAACCTGCCGATGCTGATCCGGCTTGCGGGCGCGCGCAAGATGATGAAGGTTCAGGCTGCGGCAGCGGCGGCGCGCGAAGCGGGTCGCAAATATATATCGGTCGCATCCGAAGTGCTTGGAGAGGCAGCGGCATGAGCAGCGAAGCGCCAGCGATGTGCGAACGGCAGGTCCTGATTTCGAATCGGCGCGGCCTCCATGCCCGTGCGAGCGCGAAGTTCGTGACGCTGGCGAGTGCGCAGGCGGCCGCGATCGAAGTCGCCAAGGATGGCTCGGCGGTCGCCGGTACTTCGATCATGGGCCTGATGATGCTCGGCGCCGCGCAAGGCGATACCGTCACGATCAGCGCGACCGGCCCCGATGCCGACAAGGCGCTGGAGGCGCTCTGCGGCCTCGTCGAGGACAAGTTCGGCGAGGAATAAGTTTGCTCGCGGGGACACAACACCCGTTCGTGCTGAGCCCGTCGAAGCACTGCCCTTCTCTTTCACCGCGCTGGCAAAGAAGGACAGCCCTTCGACAAGCTCAGGGCGAACGGACGTGATGTCGTAATACCATGCCGCGCGAAATCACCGCTTTCTCCAATCCGCTGATCAAGCGTGTCAGGGGCCTGCGCGACAAGCGCCACCGCCGCGAAGAAGGCCTGTTCCTGGCCGAGGGGCTCCGCATCCTGGCAGAAGCCGAGGAGACCGGACTGCTGCCGCTCTGGCTGTTCTTCGCCGACGACAGCGCCACCCATCCGATCGTCACGCGCCTGATCGCCAAGGTCGAGGGCGTCGGCGGCGAAGCGATCCGCACGTCGCGTGACATCCTCCACAAGTTGTCCGGCAAGGAGAATCCGCAGACGGTGATCGGCGTCTATCCGCAGCCGGAAACCGGGCTGGACCGGATCGATCGTTCGAGATCGGGCATCTGGCTCGTGGCGCAATCCCTACGCGATCCCGGCAATCTCGGCACGATGCTGCGCACCGGTGATGCGGTCGGTGCGGGCGGGCTGATCCTGATCGACGAATGCGTCGATCCCTTCTCGGTCGAGGCGATCCGCGCCAGCATGGGCGCGGTGTTCACGCAGGCCGTCGCGCAAGCGTCGTGGGAGGAATTCCTGCCCTGGCTGCGCTCCGGCGAAGGTCAGCTGATCGGCGCTGCATTGGACGCCAGCGTCGACTATCGCACGCCCGATTACGCCGCGCCGACCTTCCTGCTGATCGGCAATGAAGCACAGGGCCTACCCCCCGCCTATGCCGCCGCCTGCGACCAGCGCGTGCGCATCCCGATGCTGGGCAAGGCGGACAGCCTCAATGCCGCGGTAGCGTGCGCGGTCCTCGCCTATCAGGTGCTGGACTGGCAGAGCCAATAAGGTCGTCATTGCGAGCGACATAGTCGCGCGGCAATCCAGCCCGACGCTGAGGGCTGGATTGCTTCGCTACGCTCGCAATGACGCGAAGTCCGTCGCTGATCAGGCGCCGTCCAACGACAACTTGATCCCCGAGAAATCCAGCCCGCCGTGGCCACTCTCGACGAACGCCGCGTAAAGCTCCTCGGCGCGCTGGCCCATCGGCGTATCGGCTCCGGCCGACCCGGCGGCCTCCATCGCCAGCTTCAGGTCCTTCAACATCAGCGCCGAGGCGAAACCGCCCTGATAGCCATTGTCGGCCGGCGACGTCGGCCCGACGCCGGGCACCGGGCAATAGCTCGTCATCGACCAGCTCTGCCCGGTCGCGACCGAGCTGATGTCGTAGAAGGTCTGCGGATCGAGACCCAGCTTCTGCGCCAGTGAGAAGGCTTCGCAGGTCGCGATCATCGTCGCGCCGAGCAGCATGTTGTTGCAGATCTTCGCGGTCTGGCCCGCGCCGCTGGCGCCGGCATGGATCACCGCCTTGCCCATCGCCGAGAGGATCGGCCTGGCGCGCTCGAACGCGGCGTCGCTGCCGCCGACCATGAAGGTCAGCGTGCCGCCGTTAGCCGCGGCGATCCCGCCCGACACCGGTGCATCGACCGCATCGAGCCCCTTGGCGACAGCCGCCTCGCCCACCCGCTTTGCGGTGGCGACATCGATCGTCGAGCAATCGAGCAGCAAAGTCCCCTCCGGCACCGTGCCGAACACGCTGTCGGTATAGACGCCTTCGACATGCTTGCCCGCAGGCAGCATCGTCACGACGGCGTCGACGCCCGCCACTGCCTCGGCAGCACTCGCGGCCGGGGTGCAACCGGCCTCCGCGGCGCGCGCCAGCGCCTCGGCGGAGAGATCGAACGCCTTAACCTCGAAGCCCTTCTTGGCGAGATTGGCGGCCATGCCGCCGCCCATGTTGCCCAGGCCGATGAAACCGATCTTCATGTCTTAGCGCCCTTTCCAATTGCCGGGGCGCTTCTCGACGAAAGCGGTCATTCCCTCGGTACGGTCTTCGGTGGTGGCGAGGATCTGGAACAGGCGGCGCTCGGTGACGAGGCCCTGCGCGAGCGTCGTCTCATAGGCGATGTTGACCAGCTCCTTGTTGATCATCGCGGCCATGGGCGGCATCGCGGCGATCGCCGCAGCGGCCTTGAGCGCTTCCTCGATCAGCTGATCGGCAGGCACGACGCGCGAGACCAGCCCGGCGCGCTCCGCTTCCTCGGCGCCCATCATCCGCCCGGTCAGGCACATGTCCATCGCCTTGGATTTGCCGACGAAGCGCGTCAGGCGCTGCGATCCGCCCATGCCGGGTGCCACGCCCAGCTTGATCTCGGGCTGGCCGAACTTGGCCGTGTCCGCCGCGATGATGAAATCGGCCATCATCGCCACTTCGCATCCGCCACCGAGCGCGAAGCCCGCCACCGCCGCGATCCACGGCTTGCGGGTGGGGACGACGTGCGTGGTCCATTTCGAGAAGAAATCCTCGAGATAGAAATCCGCCGGGGCCTTATCGACCATCTCCTTGATGTCGGCGCCGGCCGCGAACGCCTTCTCGTTGCCGGTGAGCACCAGGCAGCGCTGCTTCGGATCGGCATCATAGGCCGCCAGAACGTCGATCAGATCGGCCAGGACCTGCGCGTTCAGCGCGTTCAGCGCCTGAGGCCGGTTGATCCGCACCAGCGTGACGGCGTCGTGGCGTTCGACGAGGAGGGTTTCGAAGTCGCTCATCAATCTCTCCGGGGGTTCAGGGAAGCGGTGTCCATTCCGCATCGGGATCGAGCGGCGCGAAGATGCGGTCGATCAGGTGATCGCTGACCTCCTCGGGCGTCGCCGGATCCCATTTCGGCTGGTTGTCCTTGTCGACGATCAGCGCGCGCACGCCTTCGATGAAGTCGTTGCGCTGACAGACGTGGCAGGCGATCCGGTATTCGCTGCGCATCTCGTCGGCGAAATCGACATATTCGCGCCCCTCGGCCAGCTGGCGTAGCGAGACCTTGCAGGTCTGCGGGCTCTTGGTCGCGAGGATGGCGATCTGCTTGGTCGCCCATTCCGAGCCATCGGTGCGAAGAGCGGCGAGGATGTCCTCATAGCGATCGGAGGCGAACAGCCGGTCGATCGTATCGGCCTGCGCGACGATCGGCGCTTCCGGCGGCACGGCCGAAGCCTGATCCAGCAGCGTGTCCACATCCTGCGGTGCCGCGAGGATCTTCGCCTTCAGGTCCTCGATCGCTTCGGACGGCACGTAGTGCGTTGCCAGCCCCAGCGCCTTGCACTCTGCGCCGTTGAGGCGGGCACCGGTCAGCGCGAGATATTCGCCAGCGCGGCCCGGCAGGCGCGAGAGATACCAGCCGCCGCCGACGTCGGGGAACAGCCCGATACCCGTTTCCGGCATGGCGAACATCGTCCGCTCGGTCGCGACACGGTAGCGCGCGGGCTGCGATATGCCGACGCCGCCGCCCATCGTGATCCCGTCCATGATCGCGACGATCGGCTTGGCATACGTGAAGAGCAGGTGATTGAGCCGATATTCCTCGAAGAAGAAATGCCGGGCATAGGAGCCGTCGGTCCGTCCGCTCTCCCAGATCGCCCGGATGTCGCCGCCCGCGCAGAAGCCGCGGCCTTCGGCATGGTCGATCAGCACCAGCCGAACGGCCGGATCGTCGCGCCAGCCGATCAGCGCCTCCAGCATGATCTCGCACATGTTCAGCGTCAGCGCGTGGATCGCCTTGGGCCGGTTCAGCCGCAGCCGGCCGACGCCATTTTCGACCGAGACGAGGAGTTCGGGGGCTTCGGTCTCGCTCATTGGCGCAGCAGGTCCCGGCCGATGATCATCCGCATCACCTGATTGGTGCCCTCGAGGATCGAATGGACGCGCAGGTCACGCCAGAAGCGCTCGATGGGATAATCCATCAGATAGCCGTAGCCGCCGTGCAGCTGCAGCGCGCGATCGACGATCGACGATCCGCTGTCGGTGGCGAAGCGCTTGGCCATTGCCGCGAACCGCGTCTTGTCCGGCGCATTTTCGGTGACCTTGACCGCAGCGGTATAGAGCAGCGCCCGCGCCGCCTCGAGCTCGGTCGCCATGTCGGCGAGCGTGAACTGGGTGTTCTGGAAGTCGGCGATGCTCTGCCCGAACTGCTTGCGGTCCTTGGTATAGGTGATCGCCTCGTCGAGGCAGCGCTGCGCACCGCCCAGCGAGCAGGCGCCGATGTTGAGCCGGCCGCCGTCGAGCCCGGCCATCGCGATGCGGAAGCCCTCGCCCTCTTCGCCGATCCGATTCTCGACCGGCACGCGTACGCCGTCCAGGATCAGCTGCGCGGTCGGCTGCGAGCGCCAGCCGAGCTTGCGCTCCTGCGCGCCGAAGCTGACGCCGGGCATGTCCTTCTCGATGACGAGGCAGGATACGCCCTTCGGCCCCTCCTCGCCGGTGCGGACCATCACGACGTAGAGCTCGTTCTCGCCGGCGCCCGAGATGAACTGCTTGGAGCCGGTCACGACATAATGATCGCCGTCACGCACCGCCTTGGTCTTGAGCGCGGCGGCATCGGAGCCGGAGGACGGCTCGGTCAGGCAGTAACTCGAGATGATTTCCATGGAGATGAGGCTGGGTAGATATTTGCCCTTCACCGTCGCGCCGCCGAAGCGATCGATCATCCATGTGGCCATGTTGTGGATCGAGATGAAGGCGCTGGTCGACGGGCAACCATAGGCCATCGCCTCCATGATCAGCGCCGATTCGAGCCGCCCGAGCGCGATGCCGCCCGATTCCTCGGACACGTAGATAGCGCCGAAGCCGAGTTCTGCCGCCTCCTTGATCGTATCGCGCGGGAAGATGTGCTTCTCATCCCACTCCGCGGCGAACGGCGTGATGCGATCGGCGGTGAAGCGGCGCGCGAGCTCCTGGATCTCGCGCTGGTCGTCGGTCAGGTCGAACTGGCTCATTTTTTTGTCTCGGATGATGGGTCAGGGCACCTGTCGTATTGGATTTCGCGCCCGGTTTCATGATCAAGCCGCACTAAGGCTTTGCCGTTCGGATCGAGCGTGAGCGGGGTCTTGGTCTCCCACGTCATCCCCTCGCCCGACCAGCTCAGATGGGCCACGACGTGATCGGGCGTTTCCACGACAACTTCGCCAACTTTCGCCCGCATTTCATAGAAACGCAGCAGCGTCGGCTCGACCACCATCAAACCTTTCGTATCGTCGCGCTTCGGATCGCAATCGTTGGGCCCGATCCCCCAGCGCCCGACGAAAGCATCCGGCAGTGCGCTGGCGACGGTCGCGACAGGCTTGCTGGGTGCCTGCGGCTGCCGCTTCTCGGCCGTCGTATTGCCGTCACCGCCTGGAGAGCAAGCGACGGCTAACACGGCCAGCCAGGGAGCGAACAGCTTGATCATGGACTCCGAACTCACCCCATCGTCGGAATGACGAAGGCGTTGGCGGCATCGCCCACGCCGCCGTCCGGCCAGCGCTGCGTGATCGTCTTGACCTTGGTCCAGAACTTCACGCCTTCCATGCCGTGCTGGTTCGTGTCACCGAATGCCGAACGCTTCCAGCCGCCGAACGTGTGGTAGGCGACGGGCACCGGGATCGGCACGTTGATGCCGACCATGCCGACGTTCACCCGCGCCGCGAACTCGCGTGCGGCATGGCCGTTGCGCGTGAAGATCGCGACGCCGTTGCCATATTGATGCTCGCTAGGCAGCCGGACCGCATGTTCGAAATCGTCGGCGCGGACGATCTGGAGGACCGGGCCGAAAATCTCTTCTTTATAGGCGCTCATGTCGGTGGTGACGTGATCGAACAGCGTGGGGCCAACGAAGAAGCCCTTTTCATGCCCCTGCAATTCGAAGCCACGCCCATCGACGACCAGTTCCGCGCCTTCATCGACGCCGGTCTGAATCCAGTCTTCGATCCGCTTCTTGTGGATCGCGGTGACGACGGGGCCGTAATGCGCCTCGTTGTCGGTCGAAACACCGACACGCAGCGCAGCGATGGCGGGGATCAGCTTTTCACGCAGAGCAATGGCGGTCTTCTCGCCGACCGGCACCACCACGGGCAGCGCCATGCAGCGCTCGCCCGCCGATCCGAACGCCGCGCCCGACAGATCGGCCACCACCTGGTCGAGATCGGCATCGGGCATGACGATACCGTGATTCTTCGCGCCGCCCATCGCCTGGACGCGCTTGCCGGCGGCGACACCGCGACGATAGACGTAATGGGCGATGTCCGACGAGCCGACGAAGCTCACCGCCGAAATCGCGGGATGATCGAGGATCGCATCGACCACCTCCTTGTCACCCTGCACCACCTGCAGGATGCCCTCGGGCAGACCGGCTTCGAGGAACAGCTCGGCGAGCCGCACCGGCACCGACGGATCGCGCTCCGACGGCTTCATGATGAAGGCGTTGCCGGTCGCGATCGCCACGCCCGACATCCACAGGGGAATCATTCCCGGAAAATTGAACGGCGTGATGCCTGCGCCGATGCCGAGCGGCTGGCGCATCGAATAGACATCGATCCCGGGGCCCGCGCCCTGGGTATATTCGCCCTTCAGCACGTGCGGGATGCCGCAGCAGAACTCGATCACCTCCAGCCCGCGCTGGATATCGCCCTTCGCGTCGGCGATGACCTTGCCATGCTCGGACGAGAGCAGGTGCGCCAGTTCGTCCATGTTCTTCTCGACCAGCGCCTTGAAGTTGAACATCACGCGTGCACGCCGCTGCGGATTGGTCGCTGCCCAGCCGGGCTGTGCCGCCTGAGCGGCGGCTACCGCCGCATCCAGCTCGGCCTGTCCGCCGAGGACAACGCGCGCCTGCACCTGACCGGTGTTGGGATCGAACACGTCGCCGAAGCGGCTCGAACCTCCACCCGAAAAGTTGCTGATGTGATGGTCGATGGTCCGCATGGCAAATCTCCTGACGCGAGCCCGATGGGATAATGCAAACTTGCAGGCAAGAGCAAAGAGTGCATCTATGACATGCAGATATGCAGCCACCCGACTGGAACGACCTTCAGAGCTTTCTCACCATCGCGCGATCGGGGCAACTCGCGCGCGCCGCGAAGATCGCTGGCGTCGACGCAACGACGCTGGGGCGCCGTCTGCGGCGGCTCGAATCGCAACTCGGCCAGACCTTGTTCGAGCAGACTCGCGAGGGCCAGGTCCTGACGGAAGCTGGCGAGCGCCTGCTCGCCGCAGTCGAGGTGATGCAGCGCGCCGCATCGCGGATCGAGGAGAGCGGCACCGAGACCGAGCAACTTTCCGGCGTGCTGCGCTTCACGACGTCGGAAGGCTTCGGAACCTGGGTCGTCGCGCGGCACCTCCACGAATTCGTCGGCAAGCACCCTGCCCTCACCGTCGACCTTGCCGCCAACAGCGGCTTCCTCAGCCTCGCGAAGCGGGAGGCCGACATCGCGGTGATGCTGGGGCG
>Ga0164294_10000486_pt1 | contig 38047 bp, 28 predicted proteins | sample GEODES005metaG_FD_111479 | JGI IMG/M metagenome (GOLD analysis project Ga0164294, IMG submission 111479) | Oligotrophic lake water microbial communities from Sparkling Lake, Wisconsin, USA - GEODES005 metaG | ecosystem: Environmental > Aquatic > Freshwater > Lake | place: USA: Sparkling Lake... | reverse complement strand
ATATATTTTCATCTGATATAATTTCGTCATAGTTATTTCCCTCAAATTTTAATGGTAATGATGCTTTTTCTTCTCCTAATTCATTTTCTTCTTTTTGTTGCCCTAATTCATCTTCTTGTTCTCCTAATTCATTTTCTTCTTTTTGTTGCCCTAATTCATCTTCTTCATCTCCTACTATTTCTAGAGTAGGTTTTAATTTTCTTGTCTTATTAGTTTTAAACACATCCTCTACATTTTTTCTTGTTTTATTACCTTTTCTCAAACCTTTGATAAACTTTAAAACTTTATCATCATCTTCAAAACAGTCTTCTTCATTTTCTAATGAATTTTGTCTTTGTATTAATATGTATTTTTGTTCATCTGCGTCATATTCAACCATATTTACAGCATATCTAATATTTAGTATTTCTTTTAATTTTGGAATCATTTCATTTACATAAAAATTGATTGCTTGATTTATAATTAATTCATTGTTAGTATCCATATATTCATGAATCATTTGTTTAAATGGTAAAATACATCCAATACCAAACTCATTAATACTTTTTTTTAATAATATCATCCTTTCTGGATTATCATTCTTTAATATATCCTTTTCCATAGAATATCCTAATTGTTCTGTTTCTTTCTTCAAATTAGCTGTTAGTTTTTCAAAAACAGTAATAATATTTTGACTTTTTTCAAAAAACAAAGCATTATTCTTTTGTTTAATGATATCTAATTTTATTTTTTCTACACCAGCTAAACCTTCATCAATTACTTTATCAAAACGTTCCCTTACTGAATAATTAATTTGAATATCTAATGGACATGGATCATTTAAATCTCCACATTTTGCCATAAATTTTCTTAAAACTTCTTTGCTATCATAACTAATATTAAATATTGTTCCTACATTTCTTTTACAGTTAATACACTCATGCTTTGGTAATCTAGAAAATTCAACTCGTTTTTCTTTGTTAGTTTTTTTACTTTTTATTATTGGCTTTACATATTTATCATAAAATACACTTTCATATTTATCTTTTAATCTATAAAATTCATTTATTGCTTCAATTGGATTTAGTTTTTCTTCACTCATTATAAAATATATTTATATATTTATATTTATTTTACTTCGTTAAAACTTTTTTCTTTTTCTTTCGTTAAAATATTTATTTATGTTAATTTTTTTAAATTACTATCATTTATGATATCAAATTCACTTTCCCAATGTGGTAATCCAGTAATTAATTCTTGTTGAGCTCTTATTTTAGCATCTTGATAATTTCTTATTTTAGATAATATATATTTTTTTTTTTCCATATCTTTTTCTTTTATTTGTTCAGGTGTTAGTTTACCTTTATATTTATATAACAATAATATGCCTAAAATTATAAAGAACCCTATTAATAATCCTATATTAAATATTGTATTATTAAATTTTTCTTTGTAATAATGACATTGTTTAAGCGACTCATTCAAAAAATATTTTACACCTGGTTCGGTTAACATAGGTTTCACAAAATCATTTTGAAAGGTGTTCATTAATAATTACCTTTAAAAAACAAAAAAAAATTATACCAATTATCTATATGGACGTATCTTTATTATCATTGATATCTTTTACAATTATAACAATTATATATTTTGCTTTTCCAAGTATTGGTAAACCACAATTAACTCTTAATGATTTAGAAAATGATGAAACAATGATGGGTTTTTATAACAGAAACATTTATAGTTTAGCATTTTATATTGGAATTGTTGTTGTTAGTCAATTTTTCTTAAATACATCCTATTTAATATCAAAATGTGGAGGTTCTATAAATAAAAATATAGGAGCAGCTGCGCTTTTTACTTTTATTCCTTGGTTTCTAATATTTGCTGTAATGGTTGCGGTTTTGATTATATTTCCTGGATTTAAGACAGCGTTTTCAGATGTAATTGGTTATTTTGTAGTTTCAAGTAGTGCCAATGATATATTATCTTCTATCTTAAGAGGAACTGATTTGAATGAAATGATAGAAAAAACAGGCGATCCTAATGAAAAGAATGAACTAACAAAAGCTGCCGACGCAATTTTAAAAATATGTGGAAATAAATCTATTTTAATTAATCAAATGAATCCTGATAACTTTTTAAATATTTGGAATATTTTAAAACCTTTGATGAATACTGGAGCTTATGAAAATATAGAAATAAAAACCAGTTTATTAAATTTAGTTGTTTTGAAAGATAATATTGGTGAAGCTTTATGGTATATTTATACAGCTATTTTGATTTCTTCCATTGTAAATTATAATTTGGCAACACGTGGATGTGTAAAAGATATTAGTCAGATAAAAGCAGATCATGATGCTTATATTAAACAACAAGAAGAAGCTGATAAACAAGCAGAATTGAATAATACCACAACCTATACATCATATTAATTAAAATATTGATAATATATAAAAATGAGTTATATAGATTATTTAAGATTTTATCCAGCGGCACAGAGAGAAGTTAATTTTTTACCACAATATGTTACATCAAATTCTATAATGGTTATGGATATAAAAGATGACCCAGAATTAGCAGATTATCAATTTTATTTAAATAATGATCCATTAATAATTCCAACAATAATAATTCTTTATTATCAATGGATAAACCGTGAGACTCAAGGTGAAAGAATAGACTTAGCAAATCGTATTACAAATAAAAATGATAAAAATATTATAATTGATTTGATAAAAAATTATATTTCTACGCATATTTCTAATCTATCTAAAGAAGTAGGTGAGATTAGAGATCCAACTAATGAAGAATTGGTTGAGCAAAAAGAATCAGGAGTTGAATTACAAGTTAGACCTATTGAAGCCGAACTAGAAGAACGCCCTATAGATGTTAATTTACTGCCTGTTAGTGCGACTGTAATTTCAAATGAAGAAAATACAAATCAAAATTTACCAATCGCAAGACATATAAAATTCGGTGGTAAAACAAAGAAAAGAAGAAAAAATTATAAAAAAGTATCTACCAAAAAACATAATAAAACAAAATTTAAAACAAAATTTAAAACAAAAAAAACAAAACTAAAAAAACAAACAAAAAAAACATTGGGTAGAAGACGTAAATGAAATTATTATTATATTAATAATATATAATAATATGAATCATTTTGAAGAATATCCAGAGGTACAAAGAGCAGTTACTGAACTGACAGAACAAACTTTAAATTCTCCAATGATATTGGATATTAAAAATAATCCGCGATTAGCAGATTATCAATTTTATTTAGATAATAATCCAAGATTTATTCCCGCAGCAATAATGGTTTTTTATACATATATTACTAGTAGATATCCAGGTGAAAGTTTAGATGTTGATAATATAATTTCAGATGATATTGAAAAAACTATTTTAATAAATTTTATAATAAGTGAAATTAATTTAGATATAAGAAATAGAAGGGATTTGGCAGGAGAGATTAGAGACCCAACTAATGAAGAATTGGTTGAGAATAATGATCCAGGAATTGAATTACGAGTTAGACCTATTGAAGCAGTCCCTGAAGAACAACCCATAGATGTCAATTTACTTCCTATTGAAGCAACAATTGTTCCAGGTGAAAATAATTCAATTTCAAATTTACCAAACGCAAGAGAAGTTGGTGGAAAAACAAAGAAAAGAAAAAATAAATACAAAAAAGCTTCTAACAAAAAACATAAAAAAATAATACGAAGTTATTGTAAACCAAGATATAATAAATTAAAAAATAAAAATAGAAAAACATTGCGTAGAAAACGTTAGTTAATTTAACTAAATATTTGTATAAATTTTAGTAAACTTATAATATATTTTTATAATATTTGTAAATATATAAAATAATGGATTCAAGAAACCCAGTTCATTCATTTAACACATTTAAAGTAGATTTAGATAAAAAAAAAAAATTAAAAGCAAAATTAAGAAATGATGTTAGATTAGAAGATATTCAAAATTATTTAGATAATAATCCAGAACTAGTAGAACATGTAATAAAACTAAATATTTTTCAAAATCAAAATAATGAAATAAATGAAGAAGAATTATTTAATAATATTGTTTCTCAAATAAGAAATGTATATAATAAATCTTCCGAAAGAAGAGAGGTAACTCAAGTTAGTACAATAAATGATAATGATGTAGAAGGAGAAGGGATTCAATTAACAAATCTAAAGAAGGGTTCAAATGGAGGTAAAACAAAAAGAAAGCGAAGTAAATTTAATAATAGGCCTACCCCAAGGTATAAGAAAAAAACTGTAAGAAAAAGACGCAAACAAAAATATTAAATAGTTTTCTTTAAGTTAAAAATAATATAATATATTTTTTAACTTAAAGACAAAAATTGATTCCTATCAAATTAATCGCGGATGAACCAAATAATATAATACGAATACATAACATAATATTCCTAAAATTATTGAAAATAACCATAATGGTACTATTGTTTTATTTTTATATCCTATACCAAATTCTCTTAATGAACCATCATTATTATATAAAAATCCAGGTTTTAACATCTGAATTATTATAAAAATTACTAAAAATATTATTATTGATACTAAAGTTGTATTATTTCTTGTAAATGTTCTTAACATATATATTATTATAACTTTTTTTTATAATATATATACTATTTTATACTTATACTTATTATTTTATTATTTTTAATCATAATCTATATCATTATCCAATTCTTCTCCCCATGGATCACCATCATTATAATCATCTGTTTGATTCATATCTTCTGCTATATCCATTTCTATTTCATTTTCTAAATTCATTTCTTCTATTTCATCATCAACATCTAAATCAACATCTATTTCACCAGTTCTTTGTCTTTTTAATCTATTTTGTATTTCTAATACTTTTTCAGCAACTTTCTTATCATGATCAAAATTATCTGGATCGTATTCTTTTATACCTTTTGATAATCCTAAACTGTACAATGGACCTAATTTATTATGTTTTAAAATTGTATCTACTGTTCTTTTTTCTTCTGTCATATCTTTTAATCTATCTGTAAATGTATATTTTTCTGCTTCTTTCAATTTAAATACTCTATCTTCTATATCTTCATATGAAACATTAATTGTACGCTTTGATTTCATCATTATTTTTAAATAACCAACTAACAATTTAGCAACATCTTGCTTTAATTTTATTACATCACCTTCTATAAATTCTTGTTCGGACTCTGAAAAACGTAATTGTTGTTCAATTAAAAAGTCCGCGCTAAATAAATCATATTCTTTATTTTCAATATTTGTAGTTAACATTCTTGTAACCATAGAAGGATCTTTTGTCAAATTCATATAATCTGTTAAAATACTCAAAAAATAATATTCGTATAATTGTGTTACTATTCTTTTATCAAAAGCAGAATACATTTCTTTTCTTTCTTCTCCTACTCCTATCTTTATATTTGTAAAAATTGGTGTATTTTTAGATAATAAATAAATTCCTCTACATTTATTCTTTATTTCATATAATACATTGTTTATTGTATTGTTACCATAAAATTTCTCAATTGGATTATAAAAATTTGTTACCATTTCTTTAATTTCATTTTCATGTATTTTTGAAAGACCCCAATATTTTGGTGGTTCAATTGACTGTAACTTTTGATTTATAATCATTGACGGTAAAACGATTGAAAATAATGATATGAAATTTTTTAAAAAATTTACATAATTATATAAACCATCATCAGATATTTTTATATTTTCATTTCTATTATTTTCATCAAATTTCCATATTGTTAGTTCATTCAAAAAATTTGTTATATTTCTTAAATCTGAACCTGTTATCCTTGCTTTTGTTTTAATAAAATCTATTATATCTTTTCTCATTGTTTTATTGGATAAACCTAAATAATCTTTTAATACACGCATTTCTTTCGTATCTTCTGTTAATGATAAATCATATATATCTACTATTTTTTCTAATTTTTGAGTCAGGGCTTTTGGCACATTTTCATTATCTTCTTGATCAAAATTATCCAATATTTTTCTTAAATTATCTACATATGTTCTATTATTAGTATTTAAAGACATTCTAATTATGTTATTTCTACTTACTATTTGAAACAATCTTAAAAATTGCTCTTTTGTATAATTTCTTCCATCTCTTTTCAATTTTGCTATTTTTTCTTGAATTGTATCCATCTTTTTTAAATAATCTGGTTTATCAACACATATTGTTGCTAATTCTTCTGATAATGGAATTGATGATTGAAATTTACAAAAAGATATAAATGCGTTATAAATTGTTTCCTCACTAAATTCATTAGAAATTTCTGGATTTAATCTTTTTGTATTGACTTCTGATAACATTATTGCGCTTTGTGTTAGAATCTTAATATCATGAACTACAGAACTTAAACTTGCGACAATATTATTATAATTTTCAATATTATAATCTTCATTAATAAAGTACTGTAAAGTTGTCATTATTTTATTTCCTATTTCATTACAACAAGAAGTATCCATAAATGGTCTGCCAGCAGATTTCATTAATAAATCCTTCTTCTCAACTAATTTTTGAATTGCTTCTTGAATTGCTAATGAATAAGCAATTATTTTTGAATTTATTACTAACAATTTTTCTAATTGTCTATGGTTACCACTATTTAATTCATTTTGTAATTCATCAATAAAACCAGAACTAATATTGTCTAAATGTTTTACATGAAATTTTCTTAATGGAGGCAAGAAATTTGTCCATTTTACTAAATCATATTCTGCTGGAATTTCCTCTTCTGGATTATTTAATAAGTATTCTGTTTTTTCTTTAATACTTTGTTCTACCTCACTATAAGGTAAAAGATATCTTATTATAAATGATTTCATTGTTGAAGCTATTTTTTCTTCACTTTTTGGTAATATGTTCCAAGGAACAGTTGACGAATCCCGACTTTTTAATGCTACACATGCTACATAATTTAACCCACTATCATCTCCTTCACCTTCAAATGGAAAACCAGAAAATGAACGCACACATCCTGGAGCCGTCTTCCTAGTTTTTATTGAAGGTATACTTGTTTGTACTGCTATTAAATACATGCCTAAAGTTAAATATAACAATGTTGAACTATATACTGTCAAATATGATGGCAGTTTTTTTCCTTTCTTAGCGGCTTCTTCTTCTCTCTTTTTATAAGCACCTTCTTTTTCTATTACCTTTATATCATTCATCATTTCAGTTACTACTTTTACTATATAGTCTCGTGATTGTTCTATATCTATTCCCATATTTATTGATAAAATACTTACTACATTGGAAACTAATTCACCCTCTGGACTCAATCTTTTCTCCTTTTTATTTTTTTGTTGTTCCAATATTACTTCACCAGCATCCTTTTCTATTATTTCTCTACTTTTATCTACAAACCCATCTTTATATCCTTCTGAAACATCAAAATCTACGTAACATATTATAGTACCACTATGTTCATCAACCCAAGCATCCTCAGATCGTTTTCCAATTCTTCTCTTTAATTCATTTAATACATTATCATATTCACTATTTTTTGTTATAAAAGTATTTGCTAAAATATAAACAAATTTTGGTAATAATTTTGTATCAGTTTCTTTACAATATAACCACCATTCATTTTCCATTTCTCCATCATGAATGTTAGGTATATTTGGATCACCTTCACGACAATATAAACTAACAAATTGAATAATATCTGTTTGTTTTTTAATAAAATCACTTTGACCCATTATTAAATCTCTTAACTTTCCATAAGGTGAAAAAACTCTATTTTTTATTTCGTCTTCTATTTTTAATCCAATTTCGTATTGTTGATTATTATATTTAAAAAATTGTTTTCTTTTTATTTGTTGAAGTTTATCAAATGTTTTACCAAAATAATCTAATTGTTTTCTTATATGAGAATTAAGTTCATCCTTAGAAATATTATAATTTTTATCAAATTGACTTAAAATATCCTTTAAAGCATTATTTACTAATGTATCTTTATTTATTTCTGTTGATTCGCATTTATCCTCACTTTTTTCTAAAGGATTATATATACATTTGTATTCTATATTACATAATACATCTTCATCTTTTATAAACATGTTTGAATCTACATTTTTATCTAAAACCCAAATATCATTATTTCTTACATAATATTCCATTGTATCAGGAAATTCTTCTCCAATAGTATTTACTAACAAAGCATAATCTCCTTCTCTAATCTTCTTTGCTTGATTCATTAATGTTTCTACCATATGTTCTGCTGTTGTCTCATCCATTTTTGAACGCGTTTTTAATTCTTCTGTTAAAAATAATTTAAAATCCTCATTTGTTAGTTGATCTCTTTGTTTCTTATACTTTTCTTCAATTATATCATAATTAGTAGTATCAAATTCTTTATCAAAATATATTGCTTTGTCATTATCTTCCATCATTTTCTCTTTAGAATAATATTTTTTCGCAATAATATAGGTTGTACATTTGTCATTTTCTTTATCTTTTTCCATAATAATTTTCAGTTTATCTTTATCTGCTTCAAAAACTGAAGATAATTCTGTTGGATACATTAATTGAATATTTGTCAACGCTACAGCTGTATTATATAAATTACCATAATCAGAAACTATTATTTTCTTTAAAAATTCAGAACCAGAACATGTTATTTTATTAGGTTCATCAAAACCATAATCATTAAATACTTTTATTTTTAATTCATATTCAGAACCATTATCTAATAAATTAAATAATTCGTTTGAATAAACATATACTTTATTATCATTATTTGATCCCCTTTTGTTTTTTAATTTAATATATTTTATTGTTGAAAAAGCGTTACTATATTCTTTGTAAATCCTGTTATATTCTTTTATTTTTTCACTAATAAAACTATTTATTTCGTTATATTGTTTATATGTTAAATCAATTGGATAAATCAAAAATGGTTCTAAATAATTTACTACATCTACTAATGATAAACGTCCCTTAATATATTTTTTTACAAGAGAAAATAATACGCGTATTTTTGGTATAATAGTTCGTAAAAATATTTTATATATATCTAAATTTGTTAGATGCGTTGGTTTATCATATTCAGATAAATCTAACAAATATTGTTTAATATTATCTACAAAATTTTGTTCATCATATTCTATATCATTATCTAAGCCATCTACAATTATCTGAGTTAAATTTGTTTTTTGTTTGAGTAATTCCCAATAGTTCAAAAAATGAAGATTTAAATTCGCTTTAACTAACAAATTAGTACCTGGTAAATTTATTTGAGAAAATCTTACTGTTGGTTCTGGAAGTGTTATAATAGAATTTATTGAAATGGGATCATTATTTGTTAAACGAATACGATGTGCTACCATTTTTTGACCCTTTAAATTTGTTGCTTCTAATCTGTCTTGTCCTAAATTGTATCTTTGTATAACAAATTTTCTGTTTTTTATTTCTGAATTTGAAACAACAGTTGAATATAAATCTCCTAAATTATCAACAATAGCATTAATATTTGAATTAACATCTCCTTCTATTATTATTCCATTTGACGCAGCAAAAACATCTTCTGTGGATCCTGGATTTATAGAATAAAAAGGAGTCATATATGGATCAATTGAATAATATAAATTTGAATATTTATTTTGACCTTCAACACTTTGATTTGCTCTATAATTTTTAAATAATGATTGTAATTCTAATAGATTATCATTTTCTTTTATAGTTTCATAATCATCATATCTTCTATATTCTATTTTAGCTGTATCGGGATAAATTTTTTTTACATTTTTTGCAACCATCATTATCCAATATAAATTATTTTTGAAATCTGATAAGTATTCTGCTAAAGGTCTATCATCTGAACTTCTTTTAATTATACTATCAATATTTTTATTTAAATCAAATGTAGAAGACATTTGACGCAATTGAAGAAATCTTGTAATCATAATATGAATACTATTTAACACATTGTTAGTTCGTTGTGAATTTGGAATACCAGAAATCAATTCTTCTAATAAATCATTTGATTGAGATTCAATATTATATCTGTATTTTTCTTTATCAATATTAACATATTCTTCAACTTTCACTATATCACCAAACTCTATATCATTCATATCAAAAAATATTCTTTGTACTTTTTCTTTTAATACATTTTTTTTATCAAATCCTTCTTCTTCTCCTTCTTCATCTTCCATTAATTCATCTGATCCGACAGGAATTTCTGTTTTTATAGCAGGTCTTATTTCAAAGGTTTCAATTGGATATTCATCTGGAATTCCCTGATAATTAAAATTAAAATATAATATATCACCATCTGTTGTTTTAACTTCTATCATATCTTCTTCCAAATTTGTAATTTCACCAGTTATTACAATAGGAATTTCACCTCCAAAATATATATTTATCCAGGTTCCTGGTAATAAATCATTTTGTCTAGCATATCCTTGTTCAGGATTACTACTAATAATTTTTATGGATGTAATTGAACCATCTCCAATTATACCATCAGATGAAATGGGTAAAACTGTTTTTTCAAATGTTTCAGAATTAATTAACTTTATTTTTTTTGGATCAATATATTCAATAAAAAATACATTATTATTTAGTATTTCATTTGTAGGGTCTGTAATTAAAATAATATCACCTAATTTTAACAATATTTCTCTATTAGAGTTGTTATCTATTTCAGCTTTATTGTTATTTTCTTCAGATGGAATAGAATCAGAATATAAGAATTTCAGTTTATTTATATCAAAATTAATAGTATAAGAATTATTGTTATCATCTGTTAATTTATTATCTATTAATAACTTCTTCAAATTATTCAAATTTAATTTTTCCGATGTAATTATTAAATCTCCAGTAAATTGTTTTTTTATTATATTTATTGCGTTATCTACATCATTCCATACAGTAAAAAATGTTTGGTCACAATAATGTGTTAATTCTTCGTTCAAAACATTATCAACTAAGGATAAAATAAATATATTAGCATTATCCTTAAAATCTTTAATAAATTCCGTAAAATCTTTAATACTTTCAGTTCCGTATGTAATCAAAATAGTTAAATTATTTTTTTTACAAATACTATTTGTAAAGGTTGGATATGTTTTTCTAATAAAACATGAATGATTGGATTCTATTTCTGTTTTATCAGTATCTAATAAACAATTAAAATTTGTAGGATGTTTAGATATAACATTTTCAATCCATTTTACATAACAAAATTTAGAATCAGTGAATGTATATGAGTTATCTAATTGTTTTAAAATATTTAAAAAAAACAATTCATCCATAGCACCTTTTTTTATAGGTAAACTATCCATTATTGAATTCCATTTGTTTTGATTTGATAAAATTTTAGAAACATCGTCTCTTGTTAAAGCCCAAAATTGTGATGTTTTATTTATTGATACACCATCAGGAAAAACATCAAAAATAGATTTTTTTTGTTCATTCAAATAAGCATTTAAATTAGAATAATCTACTAACGGATAAATATCTTCAGAACATAAAATAAACCAATTATTTTTTTCATTATTATATGCTACTTTTAATAGTTCTAATGTAGCAGTTACTATACTTTTATCATTCCATTTTGTTTCTACTAAATTAGGAATTACATATTTTTTTAAACTGTCATTTATTTTTTCGGGATATTTGGGATGTATATAGACATTACAATTTTCAAATAAATTTGTAAATTCATTTATATGAATAATATTTGAATATGTTAAAAATAATAAACATATATGACTCATAATATAAATTAATAAATTATTTTTATATTGTAATTTCTTATGAAACAAACTGTTTTCTAAGAAATAATATATAAATTATATTAAAGGTATTATTATATTTAATATAATTAGTAATGTCGTTACATATTGAATATAATTTATCTAATATTCCAGGATTTCAAGATTTTATAAATACTGGTGAAATTAAAGAAGAATATGAAAAATATTATTCTGTTAAAGAATATTCTACTAAAGCAGATGAAAAATATAAGATAGTAAGATATTCAAAAGATTTACTAACCGATAATTTAATTTCTAGTTATGGTTTATTACGTTCCTTAATTTTATCTGGATTTAAAATTGTTTCATTTGCTCCACCTAAATCAATTTCAGCTGATAATTTTATAATAAAGTATCCGTTTAAAAATGATAATATAATTGCTGAAGAATTTGTCGAAGGTACAATGATAAATGTATTTTTTTTTGGTGGATGGCAAATTTCTACACGTAATACTGTGGGAGGCGAAGTTTCTTTTTTTCAAGGTTCAGGAAAAAAATTCAATGAAATGTTTATAGATGCTTGTTTAGAAAATGGAGTAAATATTTTTACTCTGAATCCAAGTTTTTGTTACAGTTTTGTTTTACAACATCCAGAAAATAGAATTGTATTACCTTTTCAAAAACCACAATTATATTTAGTAGCAGTTTATGAAATTAAACAAACAAAAAATGAAATTACAGTCGTTGAACAAAATATGGATTTAGTTAAATGTGGAGGATTATGGAATACAACAAGAATAAAATTCCCTCAACTTTATGAATTTACAAATTATAGTGAATTAATAGAAAAATTTGCTTCTGCAAATACACCTTATAATATAGTAGGGTTTGTTTTAAAAAATAAGGCTACTGGTGAAAGAACCAAAATTAGAAATCCTATTTATGAAGAAGTACGTCAATTAAGGGGTAATCAACCAAATTTACAATATCAATATTTATCTTTGAGACGTTCTGGAAAACTACCAGAATTTTTAAAATTTTATCCAGAGACAAAAAGAGAAATGTCAAAATTTAGAGATCAAGTTCATATGTTTACTAATACACTTTATAAAAATTATATTTCATGTTATGTAAAAAAAGAGAAACCTTTGATAGAATTTTCAGAACAATATAGAACTCATATGTTTAAAATTCACGAATTATTTATTAATGAACTTAGACCAAATAGTTTATTTGTAACAAATACAGTTGTTATTAAATATGTAAATGAATTACCATTATCATTGTTAATGTATTGTTTAAATTATAATATGAGAAAAAGGATGATAGATACAATTAAAAATGATTCTTCAGGATTAATCAAATAAAAACTTTTGTATCTATATCTTCAAATTTTCCAGTTGAAATTTGTGGTGTTTGGGAATATCCATTAGTTTTTAAATAATTTCTCATAATATTCACTAATTCCCTCCAAGTACAATGTGGATTTTGGTTTAATGATTCTAATAAAGATTTAGTACCAGCTCCACCCGCTTCATCATTAAAAACTGAATCAGCACTAAGTTCTTCATCAGTAGATCCAGAAATCGCAATTACTGTGCCTAATGTTTCTAAATTTTTTTTATTTTCTATAAAATTATTATAACTAGAAGATGCCATATATGTATAAGTTAAATCTAACATGGTTCCACTATGACAGGTATCAAAAAAAGCAAATAATGTGGCACCTTTTTTAAGATTTAATATAATAGTTTTAAGATTATCATCAATTATATCAAGTTTATCATATGTATAAATGACTTCATCATAATTATCCAATTCATCATTATTTTTATCTAAAATAAAAATTCCATGACTGCTAATTGAAAAAAATGATAAATCACCGTCCTCTGTTGCGTTAATTAAATTGGTCAATTCTGTTATAATATTCGTTTTAGTAGGTTTTGAATCAGTAAAATCAGTTAGTATAGTAATATCTGAATCATTAAACCCATTTGTTAACAATCTATTTTTAATATTGTTAGCATCATTAATACATCCAAATAGTTCATTATTTTTATCATTGGTATAGTTTATACCAATTAATAATGCTCTTTTTTTACCAGTAATTTTTATTGTTTGAGGAAAGAAATTATTTACATCTGATATGTTTTTATTAAGTTTTACTTTCAAATCATTAACGCTTTTATTATATTCATTTATTAATTGATTTTTTTGATTAATGTTTTGTATTCTATTTAAATGAAATAACAATGTAAAATAATATCTATTTACTGTTTTTTTAAATATATTATTTAGTTCATTTATTTTACTATTTTTATACATTTGTAGTTCTTTAATTGTAGCCATATATATATATATATATATTATATATTATAAAAAAAAAACCACTTAAAGCTATTTAAGCCCACCTAAATATTATATAAAAAACAATTTAAAGCCCTTTAAATCAAAAATTAATATATTATAAAAAACAATTTAAAGCCCTTTAAATCAAAAATTAATATATTATAAGCACATTTCCATTATAAAATATTCCTTTGTCGGTTCATATCTTTCAAATCTCATTATTAAAGGATGATCTATTATTGACTCTCGTCTCCATTTGAAACCATATGTTTCATAAAATATAACCGATTCTTCAACTGAGCTCAATATTATCTTTAAGTTTAATTCTGGATTATTTTCATTATCTTTTTTTATTCTTTCAACTAAACCATCCAATAATTTTGAAGCATAACCTTGATTTCTAAATTGTCTCTTTGTACATGCTATTAACACATAATATCTTATTTCCGCTTTATTTATCACTTCGTTATAATATTTACATTTACGATAAACTAATATTGAAGGGCTATTGCTTATTGAAAATTCATTATCCAAACAATGAAATGCTATTATATTTTTTGTATTACTTAATACATTAAATATATATTTTTCATGAATATTCTTACTTGAATAACGAACTATTACATTGAAAGTTTCCTCAATAAAATTTGATATTAAATCTAACACCTCGTCTAATGGTTTATTATCTATTATATCATTTACAATTATATCTGAGTAAAAATTCATATTTAAATTTTATTAATTTTTATTATTCCTTTATATTGATTTGTTTATTGTTTAAACCCTTGAATATTTAAAATGGGACATATTTTAATATAAATACATTAATACTAATTAATTATTCATGTATCCTTTCAAAATTAGTTTCTCTACTAAAGAACAAAAAGAACAAAACAAAGATAATATATATGGATATGCTAATGATTTAACAGAAATAAAAAACATAATATATAAATATGTGGATGAATATATTTATGAGTATAAAAAAAAGATATTTAATGAAATAGAACACAATGATGGAATTTCACAGCATACATTTTATAAAATGTATGATTTTCTACCAAGTGTAAAATATTTTGATATTTCACCAAGAATATGGAAAGAATACGAAATAGATGAAGTAGAATTATGTGAATATTTTTTGTCCTATTTTAAATCTTCAATGGTGTAAATAAATCAATTTTTATATTTTATTTACTATATTATAGTAAAAAAAAGATATTTTTTTAGATGTAAAATATTTATTTATTCTTAGCTATAGCTTATTAACTTCTTGAACCATCAAAACAACCTTTTATACTTTCCAAACGCTTTATACTTTGTTCCATTACTGCCTTCAAAAACGCCTTCACAGTAGAAATACCTTTTGTTTTATCAAATATTGCTAATCTTAAAATACTATCACTGTCATGCGGATGCATTTTCTTGAAACCTACATAATCTAATATTTTAAAGTCTGTATAGAATACTGTATATAATTCATAATTTAATATATTTCCAATTGTATAATCTTCATTTTCTAATATTACATCATAACAATTTTCTACTGTATTATCGGACGCATGTATATCTATTTCATCCTTTTCTAAACTTTCTATAAGATTTTTCATTTTGTTATTCAGAATGTCAACTGCTTTTAAGATTATTTCTGTATTTTCATAAATACCAACTGATTGTAATACAAAATCAAAACTATATGCCTTTACATATCTTAAACCTTCTAGCAATTTCCAATTCTTTGCTTCAAAATTTATTTCTGAATCATTTTTACCTTCATCTTTCCATTTTTGTTTACGTATCTCCAATTGTTCCTCCATCTTTTCATAATCTGGAGTACAACCATATGAACATGTTCCTGTTACATTAAACATACTATCATCTCTTGCTGTCCCAACTGAAAATTCACATGTTAATTTTATTCTTTCTCCTGGAATTTCATCTGAAATCTTCGGCCTCAATCTTAAGAAATCAATATAATATTCATTATTACCTGTTGGTGGAATGAATGGTGGAAATATTTTTTTTACAGCTCCATCTTCTAAAAAGTTATTTGTAACAAGATCTCTTATTTTAAAATCTTTTGTAGTTACTATTAATTCCGTATCTGTTTTATTTTCAACATCTACTTCTAATAAATAATTTTTTATAAAATTTGTGTTTATCTCTTTTATACAAATAGGAATACAACTTAAACGCTGTTTTACAATTTCATTATTTAATCTACTTGTATTAATAATTATATTAGCCTTATTTTCTTCATAAGGAGTTGTCTTGAAAACAACTATAGGAATATCTGATAATATGGTTCTTCTTATACCATTTACATAACTAACATCTGTATTAGAAATTGTAAATGTTAACAAACCATCTTCTTCCTTTATATCAGTAACTTTTGAGCTCATGGTATCTATTATATTATAATATTTATATATTTAATATATTTTTTTCAATTTTTTATTTCATATTTTATCTTATACAGTTTAGTAAAATTATTCAAAAATAATTAGTTAAAAGTATATTGGAAAAAACTAATTATAAAGTAAATGAGTAGTATACTATACTATAGCAATTATTGTGAACCTTCAAAAAAATTATTACAAACTATTACTAAAACTCAAAACGCAAAAGATATCCATTTTATTTGTATTGATAAAAGAACAAAGGATCCTAGCGGAAAAACATACATTATTTTAGAAAATTCTCAAAAAATTATTATGCCTGAAAATGTTACTAGAGTTCCTGCTTTACTATTATTAAATCAAAATTATAAAGTTATTTATGGAGACGAAATATATCAACATTTAAAACCTCAGGTAAAACAAGAAATTAAGCAAGCTACTAAAAATAATATGGAACCAATCAATTTTCAAGATGGGTTTTCCGCTTTTAATGGTTTTGGTGGTGGAATAGTTTCTGATAATTATAGTTTTTTAGATCAATCAGATAACGAATTAAGTGTTAAAGGGGATGGTGGATTAAGACAAATGCACAATTATGTTTCATTAAATGATTCTATGAATTTAAATATGCATTTACCTAAAGATGATCATGAATATAAAAGTGATAAGTTAAAAGAGGGTGAAATGAGTGTAGAATCTTTACAAAGAAGAAGAGATCAAGAAATTGCTAATATTACTTATAGATAAGCGACAATTGTTATAGCCGTTGTTATCTTCGTAATGTTTTACGTATGTGATACTCTTTATCGGAATGACACCATCCTCCACAAAAATTGTATTTATGCCAATATATATATGTTGAATATTCTTCTTCTGCATCATTGCCACAATTAACGCAATATTTATCGTTCTCAAAGCGGCGGTTACATTTAATAATTAATTCATTCATTACTATTTTCATTAATGGTCTATGTTGTACATTAAACTCACTTATCAAATCTTGAATATGATTAGGCAATAAAACTAAATTCATTTGTTATATTATATTTGTTTAAAATAACAAACTTGTATGAAATAATTATTCAATTTTTTAATAGTAATTTAATGTTTTTTTTAACAATTATTTAAAAAAACAATTATATATTATTTTATAAACAATTATTATGGATATCCCACTACCAAAAGCAAACGAATTTACTATTTATAGTAAAAGTGGTTGTATTAATTGTAACAATGTAAAGAAATTATTAAAAGATAGACTAATTAGTTATACAATTGTTGATTGTGATGATTTTTTATTTGATGATAAAGAATATTTCTTAAATTTTATAAAAGTAAATGCTGGTCTAGAATGGAAATCATTTCCCATGGTTTTCCATGGAAAAAGATTTATTGGAGGATTTTTAGAAACAGCGACTTATTTGGATAAAATACTTGATTTTGTATCTGATTTTTAATAATTTATAAAAATATCATTTAAAGAATAATTTTTATTTAATTTAAACGCAATGGCTACTAATCTTTTGACTGTTTTTAACAATCATTTTAGTGAATTTGTAAATGATATTCAAAGTGTTTTTCCTGACGATACTGATATTTTAACAGCAAAAAATGCTCTAATAGCTATTAGAAAAGCAAATCCAAAGTTATTAGTTAAAATTTGGGTTAAATATGTTATAACACCTTACAAAGAACAAATAGATTCAGGTGATATTAATTTCTTTATTAATAAAGATTATTCTAATGATTTACTAAAAAATGATAATGCTGATAAAATTATGGAATCTATTGATCGTTTAAGAAATCCTGTAAAACAAATGTCAACAGAAAATCAAGCAAAAACAATGAAATATATTCAAAATTTATCTAAGTTAGCATTAATGATTACTTAAATAAATATAAATATTGATTATTATAAAAAAATCATATAAATATTGTTATGTATTTATATTATTAAATGAGACCAAATCATAAAATAAATAATATTTTAACAAATATTACTAAAAAATTTCAATTTGATAAATATAATAAAATTTCATGTTCCGATTGTATTTACTTTGTTTCACCTTTTTTTATAAACAATGAATCTCCAAAAGAAGACTATTCTAGATGTCGCAAAATTATGTACAAAAATATTGATACTGGAGCGATTGATTTATCTTTTACTCAAATGAATAGACAATTTGAACATTTATGTGGATCTAATGCCAAATATAAAAAAACTTGTTACGTTAATACTTCAATTGATAAAGAATCCATAATTATACATCCAATAAAAGTAGAGTAATATTGTTACCATGATAGGTGTGGAACCTATGACTCAGATGGTAGGGGTGTTTTTCAGTCTTTAACTTCGATTTATAAAAGTGTTTGGGTTTTTGAAAATGGACAAAAATAAATGTCCAAAAATGAAAACCCAAAAAAAGTTTTAAAAAAGGGGGTCTAAAACGCGATTTGTTACGTAAACGCTGTAAATTTCCAAAAAAACACGTTTTAAATTGTTATGATAAAATTTAACATATTTTTAAAAACTATTTAGGGGTTTTTTTTATTATCCTATTATAGGATAATTATGTTTACCCCAAATTCCGCCACTTTTTTATGTAAATTTTGTAACTTTATAACGTCTAATAAAAAAGATTATTCCAGACATAACTTGACTCGTAAACACTTTGTCAATGCGGGGTTATCCATTATGGATAAAAAAAAAACCCTAAACCATAAATGCGAATGTGGAAATAGTTATTCTTACCATTCTGGTCTTATTAAGCATAAACAAAAATGTAAATTACTTAAAAAAGAACCAATTTCTGAAATTGGTAGTAATTCCCAAATTACTCCTGAATTAATTATTGATTTAATTCATCAAAATAAAGAATTACAACAAACTCTAATAGATCAAAATAAAACAATAATGGAATTAGCTCAAAAAGCTGGTAATAATAACAACAATAATAATAACAATAAAACATTCAATTTACAAGTATTTTTAAATGAAACATGTAAAGACGCAATTAATTTATCTGATTTTGTTAATCAAATTCAAGTTTCTATTAACGATTTAGAAGAAACTGGGAAACTTGGTTATGCTGAGGGAATTAGTAAAGTATTTATCAAAAACTTAAATGATATTGATTATTCTAACAGGCCGATTCATTGTTCAGATTCTAAAAGAGAGACACTTTATATTAAAGATGATAACCAATGGTTCAAAGATGATGAACAAAAAACTAATCTAACAAAGGCCATAAAACAAGTTGCTAATAAAAATATTAAAAAAATAAGCGAATGGCAACAGTTAAATCCACATTATTCAGATCCAGATTCAAAACAAAATGATAAATACATGAAAATAGTTTTGAATTCCATGTCAGGAACAACAAAAGAAGAAGCTGATAAAAATTATGAAAAAATTGTTAAAAATATAGCAAAAGAAGTTATTATTGAAAAATAATATATATTCAAATTAGTTTAATTTAAATATATATCTTTTATTAGAATTATATCAATGGAAGAAAAACCCAAATCAATTGAAGATTTAAACCCTCCACCAGAATTTAATAAAGTTATTAATGATTTTATATCTGATATTTTGATTACTTTTCCAGAATATTCAGGAATTATTGCCAAGTGGTGGAATAGAGATTCTTCTTCAAAAGAAAGTCAAAAAAAAGAAACATTATTTGTATTTAGACATTGTGTTAAAATCTTTCCTGAACGTTTTTTTGATATTTTATATAAAAATTGTGATATGTTTTCACAAGAATCAGAAGTAAATACTGAATTTTTACCTGGAATTGTATTCAAACAATTATGGAGTTGTGATATTAGTGATAATACTAGAGATACTATTTGGAAATATTTACAACTTATTCTTTTTTCTGTAATTGGTTGTGTTCACAATAGTTCTGAATTAGGAGATACAGCAAAATTATTTGAATCTATTAATGAAGATGAATTAAAAAGCAAATTACAGGAAACATTGGAAAATATGCAAAATATGTTTGAACAAAAAGGAGAACAAGCAGATGGCGAAGGAGAACAAATTCCATCTATGCCAAATGCTGAACAACTTCATGAACATATTAACTCTATGATGGGCGGAAAATTAGGTAAATTAGCTATGGAATTAGCAGAAGAAACTGCTCAAGATTTGAATTTAGATTTAGAAGATAATGGTGATCCAAAAGATGTATTTCAAAAATTATTTAAAAATCCAGGTAAAATGATGAATATGGTAAAAAATATTGGTTCAAAAATTGATGACAAAATTAAATCTGGTGAAATCAAAGAATCTGAATTAATGAAAGAAGGTATGGAATTATTGTCTAAAATGAAGGATATGCCTGGTATGGGAGATATGCAAAAAATGTTTTCTCAAATGGGTATTCCAGGTTTAGGAAAAGGTGCCAAAGTTAATATGGCCGCAATGGAAGCACAATTAAATAGAAATATGAAAACCGCAAAAATGAAAGAAAGAATGAGAGCAAAAGCAGACGCAAATGCTAAATTAAAGGAACAGCAACAACATGCGATTTCAACAAATCAACAGCCAACCGTTTCTGAAGAAGAAATTCTGAAAATATTTAGCACAGGCGAAGTAGTTGAAAAAACTCCTAGAGGTACAAAACCACCTGAAGCAAATAAGAATAATAAAAAGAAAAAAGGAAAAAAATAAAAGAGCTATAAATAAAAAAAATATAAATAAAAAAGATATAAATAAAAAATATATTTGATTTATTCATTATTATATTTAAAAGTATATATATATAATAATGACAACTCCATTTTGGTCCAATGATCCATCAATATTATTTAATAAAGACAATATTCTACAACTATGGCCTTCACAACAAATGACTTTTGAAGCTAAAATGAATTCTATTAGTAGATTAGTTATCTTACTCAGTATTTTAGGATTCCTATTTACTAGAAATTTTAATTTAATTATTATTGGATTTATTACATTAGCTATTATTTTTACTATTTATAAATTCAGAAAACAATCCATTGTTAGTTCTTTAGTTAAAAAAGAAGGGTTTTCTGTTAATCCTTCCATAACAGATCCATCTTTTGCCCCTTCTTTAACACCAACTACTACTAATCCTGTTACATTAGAAACTGTTTTACGCAAAGATTTTCATCCTACTACTAAAAAAAATCCTTTTGGAAATGTATTGCTAACTGATATCATGGATACACCTAATAGACCTGCTGCGGCTCCTAGTTTCAACCCTGATGTTTATGATGAAATTGATAGTGCTGTCAAAAAACAAACTCAAATGTTAAATCCTGGCATCATAAATAGTACTAAACAGATTTATGGGGATCTCAAAGATAATTACGATTTGGACAATTCAATGATGCAATTTTATTCTACAGCTAATACTAGAGTTTGTAACGACGCAAATGCGTATGCCCAATACTTATATGGGGCAATGTATTCTGGTAAGGAATCTACTCCTGAAGGTGCTTGGATGCGTGTAAAAGATAATTATCGTTATATTTTAATTTAAGACCATTACTCGTAACAATTTATTTTCTCACCTTTTTTATTATAAACCCATATTTCATATTTATATCCTAATTTTTTCGTAGCCTCTTCTTCCAATAAGTTAATTTCTTCATTTTTTTTATACGTATATAAAGATTTAACTTCAATACATTTATTCTGTGAAGGAATATAAATGTCTTCATAATATCTATGTTTTTTACCAGAATTATCAAATTATCAAAATACCATATTTCTGGAACATTTTATGAACCAATAATTTTATTAAGAATTCTTTTCTGAAAAAAATATTATTGTAGTAATATATAAAATGGCCTATGTCTCCGATTTTACATTTAATAATCTTAGCAGAATAGGAAATGATGAATGTTCTCAAGAACAAAGTTCAATTCAAAACACTTCAGCTGCTAACTATACTCTTCAAAACTTTTTTTCCAAAGATTGTTCAATGAATTCAGCAAAAGCTTTAGCCACTTCACAGCCATGTATTAATTACAGTGGATCTATGGGTTCAGATATTTGTGGCTCTAATATTGATCAAAGTTCTCAACTTTTAATCGGTGGAATTCAAACTCATCCTAAAACACGTATTGATCTATTTGGTAGACCATTTGCTACTGTACCTTATTTAGGAAGGGGTTCTGTTGACCCTATTTTAGAATCACAAATTCAACAAGGTGAATCTATCACTAATAAACGCACTGTTACTCACTTAGCCGAAACTAATTACATGAAATATCATACTACACCTTTGATTCCAGAAGTTAAACAAAATATCCAAAATCCAAGTTTAATGATTGAATCGGTTGCTTCCGAAGGTTGGATTCGTGGAGGTGTTCCTTCACGTGAACTAACAAGAGATCGTGACTTTTACACTGCCCATACTGCTGGTCAAGCAATGCCTTAAATCTTTAATATAATAAATATTTAAACACAATATTTTACTTAAAATATTATGTATAATACAAATTTTGTCGTTAAATATCACGATATTCAAGAAGAACTCTTGGAAAAAAATAAAACTACTTTAGAATATGAAGATCAAGATATTTTAGATATATGCGATAAACTTTATAGAGATGAATTATGCTCGGTTTTTTATGCTGAAGATATTTTGGATGATAAAATTGATCAAGGCTATAAATTTGTATATGATAAAATGATTCTTAATGAACGATTTAAATCTGTTATTTCGGAAATTAATAAGATTCTAAGTGATAAAAATATTTCTGACATCTTTTCTAAAGAAGGAAACGACAATTGCGATTTTTTTATTTTACTAACACTGTTTAGCAAAGATCTTTTCTATTTAACACATAAATGTATTTGTCAACAATTTACTTTAGCAACAATTGATAATAATTTGTTATCAAAATTTTTAGAACAATGTAGACAAATTTTATCTGATAAGCAAATATAAATTTTATTTGTTATATTTTTTTTAAGAGTATATATAAATGGCATCAACTCGCAATAAAAATACACGTGGTAACTATTGTTTAGATCAAAAACAAAATACTAATTCTGAAGCATGGCAACTTTATACCAATGGTGCCAATGGTTATGCTTATGATACTAGATTACCTGGTAATGGTTTAAATCCTGGTCAATTTCCTTGGTCCAAATTATCTCATAATCCAGCTGATATTGAATCTTTTTTATTTGGTATTAATTCAACTAATTTAGTTAATCCTGCTCCTCCATTAGTACCCGAGCTTACTTGTTTAAAAACAGCGAATGTTTTTAAAACCGAACCTGTTATAATGCCTATTCCACAGGCAATTCCTAAGAATCAACGTCCTTTTCCTATTTAGATCAATATTAGATAAAAATATAAGTCTAAAGAAATTATTTTAAATTATATATTTTATATTATTTATAATAAATATGAGTAGTATTAACGCAGAAAATATAACTGTAACTAATTTAACTGTAACTAATATTAATGGACAACCGGTTTCTTCATTTAGTTCTTGTGTCAATACTTGTGGTCTAATAGAAGACTGTTATGATTGTCCACAACCAAGCGATTGTCCTGAATGTCTTGATTTACCAACACCTTGTCCACAAGGAGCACAGGGTGATACAGGTGCCACGGGTGCCACGGGTGCCACGGGTGCCACGGGTGCTACTGGGTCTACTGGAGCTACTGGTGCTACTGGTGCTACTGGAGCAACTGGAGCAACTGGAGAAACAGGATTATCATCTGGTCTATTGCTTTATATGAATTTTTATGAACCTTTATCCATCCCTTTATTTGATTCAACTTCAACACCAGCAATGCCAACTGGAGTAACTCCTTCAACATCTGACCCACACAATCCTGCCGCATTTGATCAAACATTTAGTGGAGTAACTCCCACGTTTATAAGCCATTTGTCTATATCACCAAATGGTAATCCTTCTTCGTCTGTTGAACAAACATTTCCAACTCCTGGTCAAGAAGATTGGTCTACTCAATTTGCTATACCAAGAACAGAATTAAATAATCCAACTTTTATTCCTCCTGGAATCTGGAATATGAATTTATTTTGTGATAAACCAATAGGAAGTGATGTTTTATACCAATTTAGATTATATGGATATAATTCAACATTTGCGACTTTAACAGAATTAATTCCTGGAGGTTCAGGTTTTGATGCTGACCCTACAACTACTCCTAGTATACAAAATATTACAATGGTTATAGCTTCAAATATACCGATTTCTTCTTACGATTACATTGTTGTGATTTTAACTGGTAAAAGTGTTTCAGGCGGCAAAGTAGCTTCATCTTTTTATGAGGGTACGACTTATTCATTTATTTATACAACATTTGGTGCTCAAACTGGTGTCACTGGTCCAAAAGGCGATACAGGTGCTACTGGTGCTACGGGTGCTACAGGTGCTACGGGTGCTACAGGTGCTACAGGTGCTACGGGTGCTACAGGTGCTACAGGTGCTACAGGTGCTACAGGTGCTACGGGTGCTACTGGTGCTACTGGACCAAAAGGAGATACTGGTGCTACAGGTGCTACAGGAGAAACAGGTGCTACAGGTGCTACAGGTGCTACAGGTGCTACAGGTGCTACAGGTTCAACTGGTGCTACTGGTGCTACTGGTGCTACTGGTGCTACAGGTTCAACAGGTATAACAGGTGCCACTGGTTCAACAGGTGCCACAGGTGTAATTGGAGCTACAGGAACAAATTGGGGAGATTATTTATATTGGAACACTACCATAGCTCCTGCTCAATGGGTAGTAGGAGATCAAAATATTACTCTTGGAGGCTTTGCTGGAAATACTAATCAAGGGTCATACGCAATAGCATTAGGTTATCAAGCTGGTCAAATAAAGCAAGGTACATCAGCAATAGCTATAGGTTTTCAAGCTGGTCAACTAACCCAAGGTACAAACGCAATTGCTATGGGTAATTCAGCAGGAAAAAGTGGGCAACAATCAGGTGCTATTGCGATAGGTTATTTAGCAGGAGCAGTTGGTATTACTGCTAGTGCTATAACAGGTCAAGATGTAAATGCGATAGCTATAGGTAATTCAGCAGGTCAAACCGCACAAGGTTCAGGAGCAATTGCTATTGGTCTAAACGCAGGTTCTTCATATCAAGTAAGAAATGCTATTGCTATTGGTAATAGTGCTGGAGCTAATACCCAAAGTATTTATGCTATTGCTATTGGATCAGAAGCCGGGAATACAGGACAATTTACTGGTTGTATAGCAATCGGTTATCAGGCAGGATTTCAAAATCAAGGTCCCCACGTTGGTGGGTCTGCTACTCATAGAGCTATTGCTATAGGTGATAGTGCTGGATATATAAATCAAGCAGGTTTATCTGTTGCTATTGGATTTAATGCGGGATATACAGGACAAGGTTCCGCTAATCTTTCTATTATTGTTGGAGGTGGTGTAGCTATAGGAAATTCCGCAGGGCGAACCGCACAAAACGCATATGCTATTGCCATTGGAAGTAATGCTGGTTCACAAAGCCAAGGATCATACGCAGTTGCTATTGGCTCTCAAGCCGGTTTCTCAAATCAACGATCAGGTGCTATTGCGATAGGTTATTTAGCAGGAGCAGTTGGAATTACTGCTAGTGCTATAACAGGGCAAGATGTAAATGCGATAGCTATAGGTAATTCAGCAGGTCAAACCGCACAAGGTTCAGGAGCAATTGCTATTGGTTATTTAGCAGGTTCTTCATTTCAAGGTACAGCCGCTATTGCTATTGGTGTAAACGCGGGGGCTAATACTCAAAATATAAACGCGATTGCTATAGGTAATTCGGCAGGTCAAACAGCTCAAGGTTCAAATTCTATTGCGATTGGAACAAACGCAGGTCAAATTAGTCAAGGTCCAGGTCCTGGATCAACTTTTGCTAGCGTTGCCATTGGTTATCAAGGAGGACAGTTTAATCAGGCTGAAAATGCTGTTGCTATAGGTTATTTAGCAGGACAATATTCACAGGGAGTGACTGGAATTGGAATTGGTAATAAAGGTAAATGTGTTGCTATTGGCGCAAGTGCTGGTCTAACAAGTCAAGCAGCATATGCGGTAGCGATTGGTAATTTAGCAGGATCATCAACACAAGGCGAAAATTCTGTAGCAATTGGTTATAATTCTGGTTCTTATGGTCAAGCATCCAATTCTATAGCAATTGGTTATTTAGCAGGACAAACAAATCAGGCAGCAAACTCAATAGTATTAAATGCGTCAGGAGTTGCTGTAAATGGTACAACCGCATCATCTTTTTATGCTAGACCAATAAATACACATGCCGCTTCAGCGGCATTGTCAATGTTACTATACGATACAACAACATTTGAAGTTGTTAGAAGCACAGCAGCAACTAGTGCTCAAAATAAAACATTTGTAATTGAACATCCAAAAGATAAAAATAAGTATTTAGTTCATGCTTGTTTAGAGGGGCCTGAATCTGGTGTTTATTATAGAGGAAAAGGTGAGATTAGAAATGAAGAAAGTGTAAAAATTTATTTACCAAATTATGTAGATAAATTAGCTACAGATTTCACAGTCCAAATTACTCCAATCTATTGTGGTAAAAAAATGGAACAATTATATTCTTCTGAAGTAGAAAACAATAGTTTTACTGTTTATGGTGAAAATTGTAAGTTCTTTTGGTTAGTTCAAGGCAAACGAGATAATATAGAAGTTGAGCCATTAAAATCAAATGTTGATGTAAAAGGATCAGGACCTTATAGATGGATTTAATAAATTCTTTAAATTCTTTGTTAAATTCTTTGTTAAATTCTTTGTTAAATATCAAATTAAATTATAAAATTTAATATTTAAATACAATTATTTTGTTTCGTTTTTTATTTACACCTTCTGTAAAAATACACGATAATCTTTATGTAAAAGTTTAATGTCTTTTTCAAATTTATTTAAAAAATGATTTATTCCTTCAAAAGGCGAATTAATAACTAAAGAATCAGTAATATATAAATAATCATCAATAGCTAATACGCCTCCTTTATTTAAAAGTTTCCATGATAATATTAAATCTGAATAACAATCTAACAATAAATGACTTCCATCCACATAAATAAAATCAAACATATTGCCTTCTTTTATCATTTCAATTAATACTTCAAAAGAATCGCCTTTTATTCCTTTAATTCTATCTTCTAGACCAGAGATCCTACTATTTTTATAAAATGATGATTCAACTTGTAGTTCATCAATATTATCTAATAATTCAGTCTCATAATAATTAGACCATTTATCTATTCCAATACCAATTGAATTAGGAATTAATTTTACTATATTAATTAATGAAATACCAGTATATGTGCCAATTTCTAAAACTTTTATAGGTTCTTTTCCGCTTACAACTTTAGGATAATTATTATTAAAATATTTAATTACGTCTAAAAAATATTTCTTATGTCCAAATGGTAAATCATTTGTCCAATTATACATTCCTTTATAATCTAAATTTTCTTTTAAAATATGATCGTCTAATAATTTTTTAGCTTGAAATTCCCACGATAGACTAGAAGCCCAACTAAAGTTCTTTTCAATTAGTTCATTTTTTAAATCAATATTTTCAGGATCCAAATATTTTTTAATTTGAATTAGAGCTTCTTGTTGCCATTCATCCGATGTTGGGACACCTTTAATTATTACACCTCTTTGTCCAACTGTATTCTGTAATGCGGCCAAATCATTTGTAATTACTAACGTTTTAGTTAAAGCAGCTTCCAACGCAGTTAAACAAAAAGTTTCTTTAAATGTACATGGGTAAAACCAGATGTCAGATGATTGCCATGCTTCAGCCAAAACTTGTTTATTAACCCATCCATGATAATAAATATTCATATTATTTTCTTTTACATTGTATAGAATCATTAAATCTTTAATTTTTTTCATCATTTCACCTTCTACAGAATTAACCCATTCACCATCAACATCGCAATAAATATGTAGTGCCGCAAGAGGTTGTAATTCATAAATTTTTGGCCACATTTGTAGAAGAGGCAATAGTCCTCGGTTAGGAAATGATGAATAAATAAATTTATAATTTTCTTTTAATAATATTTCGTTTTTATTTTGTTTGAATTTATCAAAATCAATGCCATAATAAAATGGAACCGTTATATCTTTCAGTGTTGGAAATATTTGTAAAAAATATTCAACATGCCATTCAGTTAAACAAAATATTTTCTTTAATTTTTTATTAATAGGAATAACTACACCAGATGGTGTTAAATCATGAACAACTAAATAAACATTTTCAGTAAAACCTTCAAAAGTTACAGGTAAATATTCGGAAAACCTACTAACAATACAAGTATGTATATAATTTTGTTTAATGAAAGCATAATAATTTGAAAGTGGTTTATAAATAACTCCTTCAAAAACCTCTTCTTCTACACAATTACAAAAGACGTAAACATCAAATTTTTCTGAACGCTGAATATATCTAGCCATTTCAATAATATATGTTTCAGAACCACCAACACCTGTAGTTTTAATATTAGACCCAGACCATTTATTAAAACCACCATCGGCATGAAAACAAAAAATTGGTTTTAAAGGAGTCTTTGGTTTACAATTGTCAACTTTTACGGTTAATTTTTCATATATTTTATACCAAGATACAATTTCTTCATATGAATCAGCATCTAATCCATTATTTTTTAAAAATAACTCTGCTGCTTGTTTACCTAATTCATATTCTTTTAATTGATAGCAAATTTTTGAAAGAAATTTTGGTAAAAAATGATAACTCAACGTTGGTTTCAATGAGTATTGGCAATGGATAGGAAATCCAATTTCAAATGCCTTTTTAAAATATCCAAATGCTTTTTTAAAAGAATTTTCTAAATAATAATGAATACCAATAAAATACAATGCTTCTGGTCTGGATTCATCTGCTTTATAACATTTTAAATATAGTTCTTCACATTCTGCCCAAGGTTTATTTAATTTAAAATTTGCGATTCTCGCAGACTCAAAAATAGCATCCACGCGCTCTTGAACAAATCCAGAATTGGAAAATTCACTTCTTTTTTTAAAATAATAAAAAGCTTTTTCGTAATCTTCTAATAAATTATAAGTTTGTGCTAAATAATAATATGCTCTAGGATCATGTGGATTTTCTTCAAGCTCTTGAAAAAGAAGCTTTAAATCTAATTCTTTTCTTTCCATAGTTCTTTTTTCCATATAATCAAACCGTCTATCCTCTATATTACAAATCTCTTTAGGAATAACTATATTTATATTATCTTTATCACTAATTACTTCATGTATTGTATGAATATATTTCAAATTTGAATCACTTTTAATAATTCTATTTGAACCGTAAATGGTATCATCGCTTTGAATAAATAATGTAAATGAATTTGATAATTGGTCTCCACGTATTTCATTTAAAAATGATCTTAAATCTCCTTTCAAAACATAAGTATCATCTAACATTGTTATAAATTTACATGATTTACCTGCTAATTCTAGACAACGATTTCTACTATCTCTAAAATTAATAAATGGTTCTTGAAATAATTCACCTTTTTTCTTTCCATTCAAAACGCGATTAATAATTTCAATGGTATCATCGGTTGAACCTGTATCAAGAATAGTCCATCTATCAAAAAAAGGTAAATTATCTTGTAACATTTGTTCAAATTGAGGTCCGCCATTTTTAACCATTACACATAAATGATTTAAATTATCGTAATCTAAAGTACTGGTATTATCGTCTATATAATAATAAAACTCCTTATTAAATTTTTCATCTATTTCGTTTGGGATATATAAATATAAATCAGTATTGGACAATTCAGTATTTGGCAATTTTATATTTGACAATTGTAAAATAGAATTATAGTTTTTGTTATTAGTAATAAATTTAAGATTCAATGAAGATAATATTATAGGAGAAAAATCAGATATGAATTGTTTATCAATATCTTCAAAATTATCTGAATAAATAATTACTTTTTTATCTATAGATGTAGGATTATTATCAAATTTAATATTGTTAATTTTATGTAGATCTATATTTTTTGTAATATTAATGTCATCGGTATTAATTAAATAAATATTCTCAAATTGTTGGGAACAATTGATAGGAATGAATCCACCATGACTAACATTATAAAAAAGCGCATTTTTTATATTTAAACAATTTGATAATTCATTTATCAACGAGATAATTCTCTCAAACAATCCAACTTTGTCCCTAATAACTAAATTACTAAATTCATTGTGCGTTATTTTATTGAATTCATTTTCTTGAGTAAAATAATCTCTTTTGTTAATATTAATTATCATTTATGATATGAATTTAAAAAATATATTTATATTATAATTTTTATATAAATATAAAAGTATAATAAAGTTATAATAAAAATATGATTTATAATATAAGTATTAGTAATGGGAATAGATATGATGTAATACAATATATATTAAAAAAAAAAGCTCTAGGAAAATTTAAAGTAATTGATATAGGAGGAGTATTTAATGGTTGGTCAGCTCCTTATATAGATGCCATTTTAGATTTCAATTGTAAATATATTGAAAATACTGATATTAAATTATTTAATTTTGATATAACTGATCCAAATAAATATACAGAAATTGATGAATATATTTTACAGAATGGAAAATTTGATTTTGCTATTTGTAGTCATGTTTTGGAAGATATAATGAATCCAGTTTTTGTTTGTGATCAAATGATAAAAATAGCGAAAGAAGGTTTTATAGCTTTTCCAAGTAAATATAGAGAACTATATAGATTTGAAGGTCAATACCGTGGTTATATACATCATAGATGGATTTTTGATATAAAAAATGATAATATAATTGCTTATCCAAAAATAAATTATATAGAAAACTTTATTTTTGATAGAATTGCTAATATATCAGATGATGTGAAAGATTTGTCGTTTTTTTGGAAAGATACAATAGAAATAAAATATTTAAATTCCAATTTTTTAGGACCAGATGTAAAATCAGTTATAGAATATTATAATAATTTATTTATTAACTATTAATAGAATTTAAAACAATATAATATATATTATTATTTATAAAAAAATTAAATATAATTCGTATTGATAATTTATAAATGGATATTATTGAGAATATTATTGACAAAAATGTATTTTTTGATACAAGCGAAGATGATATAAAAAAGGATAATTATATAAAAAAGGATAATTATGAATTTATTAATCAAAATAAATTAGATTTATCAACAATGTTAAAACGTCCTCCATCATGTGGTCTTATTATAGTAGATAATTTTTATAATAATGCGATGGATACACGTAATTATATTTTGAGTCAAGAGTTTTCTGTAAAAGGTAATTTTCCTGGACAAAGAACAGTTTCTTATGCGAATGAACATTTAAAAGAAATAATACAAAAATATGTAGAACCATTTGCGGGTAAAATTACCGAATTTCCTTTGCCCAAGTCAGACAATTCGGATGCGGATAAAATATATAATGGTGCTTTTCAATATACTTTGGCAACAGATCGTTCCTGGATCCATACAGATAAATGGAATAATTGGGCTGGAGTAATATTTTTGACACCGAATGCTCCATTATGTTCTGGTACATCATTTTATAGATTTAAAGATGGAGCAATGTGTCAAGAAGATACAGATATTTTAAAGAATGAAGAAGATATTAATAGATTTAATCAAGATCTAACAAAATGGGATTTAGTAGATAGAGTAGGAAATATATTTAATCGTTTAATATTATTTAACGCAAATAGATATCATATATCTGATGATTATTTTGGGAATACCAAAGAAAATGGGAGATTATTTCAAGTGTTCTTCTTTTCAACAGAGAGATAATTTAATTCTACTAGTAAAATTACTTTTATTTTTTATTTAGATAACTTGAGGATTTCAAGTTATCTATTATCTATTGGTTCTTTCAAGTATTTGTATTCTTTTTACATTTATAATGTATTTCTTTTCAGTAAAACTTGATACTCGTGAATTAATATTTCATAATTATTTTGTAATAAATAAGGAATAGTATATTTGCCTTTTCCATTATATATGTTTTCTCCTACATCATCTATTAATATTACTCCATCATATGACATTAAATTTCGGTCTATAACAAGCTTAATATCATTTAAATGTAAAATTGCTGCTTCTTCTGATGTTTCCATATGATCCATATATAAAAAATCTATTTTACCAGAAAAATTAGTAAGAAAATTAGTAGAAATATCAGCTACTACCTTTACATTTTCGTTGTTTTGACACATTATTTTTACTATAGTATTAGCATTTTTATCTGGATCAATTGTATACAAATTATAATTTTTATTCATAAGATTTTCACAAAATACTTTTGTAAAAATGCCAGCACCCCAATCCCATTTACAAGGTTCATAAGGATGCCAATAATTAATGTCGGAAGATAAACAACCATCCATATTACCATTTACAAAACTTCGGCTGCTTCCTAATTCAACAATATTATAAGTATTATTTCTATTTAGTAACTTTTCTAATATAATTTGAAATGATTTTATAAATGTATTTTGTCTTTTTTCAAAAAAACTTGAATAAATCATTGGTATAAATTGTAAAAGTTTTGTATAATCAATCACTTTATTTTTATCACAATTAACCCAAGAAACATAATTTGTTAGTTTACTACATTCAACATTATATAATTTTCGTATTAAATTATTTCCATTTTTATTTTGAAATAAAACAGAACCATTTATATCTTTCACATATTCTGTTATTTCTTCAAATTTTAAAAAATAAATATTATTATTAATGCCTTCTTTACCAATAAATGAATCTGTCTCATTATTATTAAGAAACTTATTAATACAACTTCCTAAAATTCCTGGACCAGTAAAATCTAATGGAGATGGTGGAATTATTTTATTTTTAATATTATAAACAATTTTATTAATACATTCTAATAAAATAGGATGTTTTGGAATTGACGCAATAAAGCTATTAAAAATATTATGTAATCCTTCATTCGGATTAATATTTAAATCTATTGGAACTATAAATTCTACATTCGTTGATAAAAAATCATCTAATTTACCAATACATAAAGTATCTATATCAATATACACTCCCCCATAAATATATAAATAACAATAACGGAATAAATCAGCTTTGTATGCACCAGGAATAATACAATTATAAATATTTAGTATATCTTTATCAAAGTGATTTTTAATAAATTGTTCACAATCTCTATCATCAAAAAAAGTATATGTATAATCAGAATTATTTATTTTCCAAAGATCAACCATTTTTTGAAATTCAGGATTTAAATCTTTATTTTTCCAAGTTTGTATTATTTTTTTTGGTATTTTATAAAATTTTTTTATGTAATTATCAAACATATAAATAATATCATTTCTTTCTTGTTCTAATAAATTAATATTTACTTTATTTTTTATAATTATAATTTTATCGTTTGATTCAAAATCAAATTCTATTACATTTTTAAAGTTATATATATTATTATTTATCGTACTAATAATTAAAGGTGTTAATGTTGAAAATGCTAAAGGTATAACACCCGACATAGTTTTTCCATTAATATGATTAGTATTATTTGAACAATCGGTTAAAATAAAATCACATTTTTTTAATAAACCAATCATTTCAATTGTATCTATGTTAAAATATGTTTTAATGATTATATTTGAATTATTAATATTTCTAATATTTATACTATTAGGATTCCTTCCACAAACATGTAAAACGATTTGATTATTACTTTCAACTCTATTTATAATATTATAGTTTAATCCGTCGTTTAATCCTCCAATAATAACTATATTTATCTCTGATTCAAACATATTCTGTTTATCATTACTATTTAGAATTTTATAACAAGGAATTGCCCATTGTTCATTAGAATTATCCATAAAGGGCCTAGTGCCCAAATTATATTTATATTCATCTCTTCTAATGGTATAATAATGATTAATAGATATACATTTATCATTAATAAATTTATCATTAATCCATTCATTCTTAAACTCATAATCATCATCAGTTGTAATAAATATTAAATCAAAATTATTTTTAAAATATTCAAATTCATTTATATTTTTATATTTAAAATCAAATGTCTCTTCCTTAAAATGACTATCGTAGAATTCTAACCATCCAAGTGAATTATTTGTATTTGTAAAAATCGTAAGGTTATGATTATTTTTCTTACAATTATTAATTATATATCCAAACATCTCATAGTGAAACGGAAATGAATTAAAAATTGCTATATTTTTATGTTGATTATTATAACGCAGATTTTTAAAACAATAATCAGCATCTGCTCCATTATCTGAAAATTTTTCAGCTATTAATTTCCAGCCATTTTTATTCAAAAAAGAAATAGTAACGTTACATAAAGGTGCTCCTTTATTATATTGTGTATGTTGTAATTCAACAATTAAATATTGAGCCTTGTTAATGGTTTCTAAACTGCCTTTAATAATATCCAGTTCAGCTCCTTGAACATCCATTTTTATTAAATCAGGATAAGGAAAATTATTACTATTTACAGCTTTAGTTAGTGTTGTTGATTTTTGTTCGGTAAAGCTATTATCTGAATATAAAAATTTTGAATTAGGATGTCCAATTTCTTGATAATAAGAATTTCCAGCTGGATGCTCAATATTTTCATAAAACCTAACAATTTTATTGTCTTCATCGCTTAATACGCCAATATAATGTTTTAACTTTTGTTCTTCATATAAAAACTTTGCGGTTGTAATAGCATCAAAAACAATAATTTCAGAATTATTCCATATATTTTTTGCTTCTTTTGTCCAATGTAAAACATTTGCTCCAATATCATAAATAACTTTTGGTTCAAAATGATATTCATCTTTAAGTTTTTTTAAAAAATTAACATGGTCAGATGGTATACTAGATTTACTATAATATAATTCATAAATTCTTTTTTTAATTTGTTCATCATTGTATTTTATATTATCATTATTGCCAAATATTAAATTGTTCCAACTTATAAATCTATTTTCCCAACTACAACTTATAGCATAGTTTTTTCCATTTTCTCTTAATTCATTCTTTTGTAGTTTACTCAAACTAACAATTGTTTCTATTTCTTTACCTGAACACACTTGAATTCCGTATTTATCCATAGTATTTGTTAATCCAGCAACTGGATAATATAAACAAATAACTTCTGACATTAACATTTCTAATGCGGTAATACATGATGTTTCTGGCCAATGTGTTGGGTAAAGCCAGAACTCTGCTTTGTTCATTTCTTCATATAATTTCTCTGTATTCAATTTACCTAGATAATGTATTGTATCACTATTTTGATATATTATATTCTTTAAATCGTTTTCTTCAGGATTAGATGGAAAATTACCATAATTTGAAATAGTAAGAGTAGCATCTGGAATCTTTTCTAAAATTTTTGGCCACAAATTTAATAAATTATTTAAACCACGCTCAGGTCTGGAAGTATAAATAAATCTATTTTTAATTTTATAGTTGTTAGTTATAGATGGAAAAGAATCTAAATCAATTCCATTATTAATTATTGTAATTTTATTTTTTAAAATAGGATATTTTTCTGAAAATTGATTTTTGTGCCAATCAGTTAAACAGATACACCCATTAATATAATTATCCCATTTTTTCAAAATTTGATTATCATTTAAATTAGAACCATAAGGTAATAATAATGTATCATGCGCCCATATATATGATTGATAAAAAGAACAAGTAGGAAACATATCATAAAATGATATATATCTTGAAACAATAACAGTATGAAATGATATAAAATTTATTAAATTTGTTAGTTCATCTAGATGAATATAATGAATATTATCAATTGTTTCATTTTCAACATGTCCGCTTATATAAATTGTATAATCTTTTGGAAAGCATTTACTTAAATAAGCAACAGCTTTTTCGGATCCACCTAATGCGTTTTTCAACGTATAAGTATAATTCCAATTAATATCAGAAAATCCAGTATAAATTAAAATATTTTTTGATTGGGAACATTGTTGTTTTGAAAAATTTTGTGGTTTTGAAAAAACAGGATTTATAATATATTTTTCAAAATTTATTCCTGCGTTTTTGTATACATCTTTATTTAAAAAATCATAGTTTTCAAAGTGTACACCATTGACATTTAAAAATTGTATATAATCATTTACTTTTATAACAAAGTTAGAAAGATTAGAATCACTAACATGTTGTAAAAAGAATTGTAAATTATAAAGAAAGTTTTTTACATACCAATCTTCAAATATCTTTGGTTTTTTTTGAAAAACCATTTCATACATTTTAATAACACAACTGAAATCTTGAACCTTATCCGCAATCAAAATCATGTAATATGGAACAAAAAAATCAAATTTATCAATTGCTACAAATAATTTGTTAGTAATATTCGTATTTAAATAATGATTTTCATAAAACTCTTTGACAAGTAAATAATAATTATATGCTATTCTTGGCATATTTTCACAACAATAATGAACCAATAAAGGAAACAAACATTCAACTCTTTCATTATCATATTGAAAGGATTTTACTAAATAAAAAAACCCTTCTTCTTTTCTATTTAAAGCATTTAGACAATCAAAAATATATAAACAACTAATATATTTTTCTTGGGGCCATTGTTTTTCATGACTTAGTGTAATCTTATACCAAGTAATAGCATTTTCATATTGTCCACAATCTTTATAACTATTGGCGCAATAAAAAGCATATCTATGAAATAATGGATCATTATCTGCTAAAGCTACATGATAAGCTTTTCCTAAAATTAGAGCATCTTTTAAATACTTATCAGGATCTAAACTTCTGCTTCCAGTTCTTCCTGATATAACATAATAATCTCCATTAATTGTAGTAGAAGTTGTAGGGCCTTCTTTACAATTAATAAACTCGTGTATAACAGATAAGAATTGAAATCTTTTATGATTATTAATTAATAATACCCGAGAATAACTAAAGCCTGAGTCAGATCCAAATTTTAAATAATATTCGTCAAATAATACATGAGTTGGTAAAACAAGGTCACCTACAATTTCATCGTCTGCGTCAAAAACTAATAATAAATCAGTTTTTTTATATGCTCGTTCTAAAGCTAATGTTCTATTGTGGGCAAAGTTTTGCCATTCATCATGAAACAATTCTCCTTGAATTTCTTTATTTTTAAAGAAATCTGTAATAATTTGACATGTGTTATCAGTAGATCCAGTATCACAAATAACCCAATAATCAAATGAAATTTTTTGACAAAGTTTTTCAAGTGTTGTTTCTATAATATGAGATTCATTTTTAACTATCATATTGAGACAAATTGTAGCATTTTTTTTTTCTGTTATTTTAAACTCCATATAATTAGTTAATAATAATCTGTTTTTAACTATTTATTCATATTTTTTATTATTTTATACAACATTTTTATCGTAATAAGTTCAAATAGTTATTATAATGTTCAAAATAACTGTAATTATTAATTTCTTCATTGTTAGTAACAGTGACTTCAAATGGTTGAATTATT
>Ga0164294_10000485_pt1 | contig 38067 bp, 36 predicted proteins | sample GEODES005metaG_FD_111479 | JGI IMG/M metagenome (GOLD analysis project Ga0164294, IMG submission 111479) | Oligotrophic lake water microbial communities from Sparkling Lake, Wisconsin, USA - GEODES005 metaG | ecosystem: Environmental > Aquatic > Freshwater > Lake | place: USA: Sparkling Lake... | reverse complement strand
TCCCCGGTACCAATGCGCCGCCGCTTCCGCGGCCCCAGCGTTCTCCGAGGCCGAGCACGACCTTGGAGATCGCCGGGAGCACGAGCAGCGTCAGGACAGTCGCCGCAACGAGGCCACCGATCACGACGGTGGCGAGCGGCTTTTGCACCTCGGCGCCGGTGCCGTGCGCGAGCGCCATCGGGACGAAGCCGATCGCCGGCACGAACCCGGTCATCACCACCGCGCGCATCTTCTCGGTCATCCCTTCGACGATGGCGCGGCCAAGCTCGACGCCCGCTTCGAGCCGGTCCCGTATCGCAGTCATGACGACCAGGCCGTTGAGCACAGCGACGCCGGCAAGGCAGATGAACCCGACCGCTGCCGAGACGGAGAAGGAAATGCCGGTAAGCGCGAGCGTGAACACACCCCCGGCAAGCCCGAGCGGAACGGCCAGAAACACCGCCGCCGCGCGCGCGAACCCGCCGAGTGCCATGTACAAGAGCCCGAAGATCGCCGCGAAGCAGAGCGGCACGACAATCGACAGGCGCTGTGACGCGGCCCGCAGATTCTCGAACTGCCCGCCCCATTCGAGATAGGAGCCGGCGGGCAGCGCGACCCGGGCGACTTTCGCCTGGGCTTCGGTCACGAACGAACCGACATCGCGGCCGCGCACATTCGCCTGGATGACGACGCGGCGCTTGCCGTTCTCGCGGCTGATCTGGTTGAGTCCTTCGCTGAACCGGAATTCGGCGACGCGGCTTAGCGGCACGGTCTCGCGCCGGCCGTTGGTCTCCTGCGGCAACAGCACCGGCAGTGCCGCCAGCGCATCCAGGTCCTGGCGCGTGGTCTCCGGGACGCGCACGGTGACCTCGAAGCGGCGGTCGCCTTCGAACAACATCCCCGCCTCGCGTCCGCCCATCGCTGCGGCCACGGTATCGGCCACATCCTCCACCGTCAGGCCGTAGCGTGCGATCGCCGCGCGATCGAACCGGACGTCGAGCGTCGGCGAACCGGCGGTCTGCTCCGCCTTGACGTCCGCCGCGCCCGGAATGGACTGCAGAACCGTGACGATCTGGCGCGCGGCAGCTCCCATCTTGTCGAGATCGTCGCCATAGAGCTTGATCGCAACATCGCCGCGCACGCCGGCAATCAGTTCGTTGAAGCGCAATTGAATCGGCTGACTCACCTCATAGACTTGGCCGATCTCGGCACCGGCAGCGCGCTCGATGCGCTCGATGACGTCAGCCTTCGTCTTCACGCCGGCGGGCCATTGGTCCTGCGGCTTGAGGATGATGTAGCCGTCGGACATGTTCTGCGGCATCGGGTCCATGGCGACTTCCGCCGTACCCGTCTTGGAGAACATCATTTCCACCTCGGGCAGGCGCGTGACCGCGCGCTCGACCGAGCGCTGCATCGCAAGCGACTGGTCGAGCGCTACCGACGGCACGCGCATCGACGACATGGCGACATTCTTCTCGTCGAGTTGGGGAATGAACTCCTGCCCCAGCAGGCCGAACACGAAGAAGGAGGCTGCGAAAAAGGCGAAGCCCGCACCGATGAACGGCCATGGCCGCGCGACTGCGCGTTCGAGCCAAGGCGCGTAGCGCGTCTTGGTTTGCGCGATCAGCCAGACCTCCTTCTCGGCGACCTTGCCGCGGATGATCAGCGCCACCATCGCCGGCACGAAGGTCAGCGAGAGGATGAACGCCGCGATCAGCGCGAGCATGATGGTGATCGCCATCGGCGAGAAGGTCTTGCCTTCGACACCGGTGAACATCAGCAGCGGCGCGAAGGCGAGCAGGATGATCGCCTGGCCGAACACGGTCGGCTTGATCATCTCCCGGCTTGCGCGCATCGTCTCCTCGAGCCGCTCGCGTACGGTGAGGAGGCGCCCCTCCTCGTGCTGGCGGTGCGCAAGCCGCGCCAGGCAATTCTCGATGATGATCACCGCACCATCGACGATCAGGCCGAAATCGAGCGCGCCCAGGCTCATCAAATTGCCTGGCACGCGAAACGCATTCATGCCCGTGGCCATCATCAGGAACGAGAAAGGGATCACCAGCACCGCGATGATCGCGGCACGCCAGTTGCCGAGCAGGAGGAACAGAGCGGCCGCGACCAGCAGCGCGCCTTCCGCAAGGTTGCGTTGCACCGTCTCGATCGTCGCGTTCACCAGCTTCGACCGATCAAGAACCGCGCGCGCCTCGATGCCGGGCGGCAGCGACTTGCCGATCTGCGCCAGCCTGTCGCCTGCCGAGCGGGCGACGAGCCGGCTGTTCTCGCCGATCAGCATCAGCACCGTGCCGACCACCACCTCATGGCCGTTCACGCTGGCGGCTCCGGTCCGCAGGTCGCCTCCGACGCGCACGGTCGCGACATCCTTGACCTGGACGGGGACGCCGCCGCGGGTCGCGATAATGGCGTCGGCGATCTCGTCGACATCGTGGATGCGGGCATCGGCGCGCACCAGGAACGCCTCGCCGCCGCGATTGAAATAGTTGGCGCCAACCGCGAGATTGGCGGCTTCCAGTGCCTTGGCGAGCTCGGAATAGGAGACACCGTAGGATGTGAGCTTCACCGGATCGGGTTCGACGACGAACTGCTTTTCATAGCCGCCGATCGAATCCACCCCGGCGACGCCCGCCACGGTTCGCAGCTGCGGCTTGATGATCCAGTCCTGGACTGTCCGCAGATAGGCGGTGCGGGATACGTCGTCGGTCAGCCGCTCGCCCTCGGGGGTGAGGAAGCTGCCGTCGGACTGCCAGCCGGGCTGGCCATTGCGCACAGTCGCGTCCTTGCCGCCGGGATGCGCGAAATCCACCTCGTAGAACAGAACTTCGCCTAGGCCGGTCGATACCGGCCCGATCTGCGGCTGCACGCCCTCAGGCAAGGTGTCGCGAGCCTGGGCGAGCCTTTCGCTAACCTGCTGCCGTGCGAAATACAGATCGGTGCTGTCGGTGAAGATCGCATTGACCTGGCTGAAGCCGTTGCGCGACAGCGACCGGGTCATCTCGAGCCCCGGAATCCCGGCGAGCGCCGTCTCGATCGGGAAGGTAACGCGCTTCTCGATTTCGGTCGGCGAAAGACCGCGCTCCACGGTGTTGATCTGCACCTGCCGGTTGGTGATGTCGGGAACCGCATCGATTGGCAGCTTGGTCAGCTGCCAGACGCCGATGGCGGCCACGGCAACGAAGAGGATCAACACCGCCCAGCGTGCGCGGACGGAGAGTCCGATGAGACTTGCGATCATCGACTATTCCTCCTCGCCCGCGCCCTTGCCGAGTTCGGCCTTGAGCAGGAATGCCTGGCGGGTAGCGATGGTCTGGCCGGTGGTCAGTCCGCTCAGCACCTCGACACGGCCGGCGCTGCGCCGGCCGAGTGTGACCGGCACGGCACGAAAGCCCTGATTAGTGCGTACGAACACGACATCGCGACCATTCAGCGACTGGACGGCCTCTTCGGACACGACGATCGCGCTCGAACTCTCGCCCCGGCTGGGCTTGATCCTGACCCGGACCGCGAGTCCCGGCTGGAGGCTGGCGTCGCTCGCGTCGAGGACCGCGGTAGCGGCGCGGGTCTCGCCGCTCAGCGTCGGCGTCACCGCACGGACGCGGGCGGCAAGCGTGCGGCCGCCAAGCAGCTCGACGATTGCGGTATCGCCGGGCGCGATCCGCGCCACGTCCGCCGAGCCGACCGCCGCCTCGATTTGGACGAGGCGGGGATTGGCCACGCGGAACAACTCGGCCTCGGGCTGCACAAAGGCCCCAAGCGTGGCGGATGCGGCGGTCACACGTCCGGAGATCGGGCTGGCCACGACCACGCCGCGGCCGTCGTTCGTGAGCCGGGCCGCGCCCGCGGCGGCTTGCGCCCGCCGCGCCTCGGCCGCTGCGGCCGCGGCTTCGGCCTGCGCCTGTTCGAGTTCGACCCGGGCGGAGACGCGCTCCTTGTAGAGATATTGTTCGCGCGCGAGCGCTTTTTGCGCGAGAACCGCCTTGGCGTTCGCGGCGGTGCGCTCTGCGGCGATCTGGGCGGCGTCGCGGCTTTCGACGATGGCGAGCGTCTCGCCGGCGCCGACGGGATCGCCGAGCCGCTTGAAGACCCGTGTCACGGCGCCGCCCGCACGCGCCGTCACGACCGCTTCGCCACCGGGCGTAGCGGTCACGCTTGCCTGCGCCACGATCTCCGCGCCGAGGCCACCGGCGTTAATCGTCTCTGTCAAGATGCCAGCGTTCTTTGTCGCGTCGGCTGTCATGGCGACGCTGTCGCCGCCACCTTCCGCATGCTCCTCCTCTTTGGCCTTGTCCGCCTCTTTCGAGGTTGGCGCGGTGTCGGCAGTCAGGCGCGCAAGCGAAAAGCCACCAACGCCTGCCAGGAGCGCGGCTCCCGCTACCCCGCCGATCAGGCGTTTATCCTTGAAGGTCATTTTGTCTCTCCGGAAAGCTGCGGGGCCGGCGCGGTCAGGCGCGTCAGGCGGGCTTCAGCATCATGATAAGCGACGAGTGCGTCCACGGCGGCCGAACGTGTCTCGGCGAGCGTGCGTTCGGCCTCGAGCAGGATGAGCTGGTCGAACTTGCCCTGGCCATAGCCGACGCGTGCGATGCGTGCTGCCTCTGTGGCAGCGGTAAGCGCCGGACCCGAAGCCCTTACGCTTGCCAACGCGTTGTCGCGATCGCGCCGCGCGTTGGCGATTTCCTGCTCGGCATCGAGCTTCGCGACGCGCTGACGAGCATCCGCCTGGTCGCGCTCGGCGCTCGCCTGTGCAATCGACGCGCGGCCATTGTTGAAGAACGGCAGCGGGACGGAGACACCGATTACCGCGGCCGTGTCGTTGGTCGCCGATATCTTCCTGGCACCGGCGCTTACCGTGAGGTCGGGAACTCGCTGACTGCGCGCGAGTCGGACATTGGCATCGGCGATCCGCAGGTCGGCGCGCGCGGCCGCGAAAGCGAGCGTTTCCTCGGCCCGGACCATGACTTCCGGGCCATAACCGCCGGCGCGATCGAACCATGATTGATCGAGTGGCCCGATGATCGACGCACCGATCAGAAGACCGAGATTCTGCCGCGAGACCCGAGCAGCGCGCTCCGCGCGTTCAACCTCTGCCTGGGCGTTGACCTGCTGGACCGCGGCGCGTTGCTCGTCGATCGGGGACACGTCGCCAACCGTGACCCGGTCCCGGGCAACCCGCAGCGCCTCGTCGGCGATGCGAAGCCGATCCTGTGCGATCGCCAGCCGACGCTCTGCGGCGACGGTTTCGATATAGAGCTGGGTCACCTGAAGCCGTACATCGGCAAGCGCGATGGCGGCGTCGAGACGTGCTCGATAGGTTCGCGCGTCGGCAACGCCGATCCGCGCCCCGCGCTTCCCGCCCAGTTCGATCGGCATCTCGAACGTGACCGTGGTCTCCGCCTCGTTGAAACCGCGATAGGGGCCGGTGCCAACCACATTCTCGCTTTCGGCCGAGAGCGAGGGGTTGGGGCGCAGGCCCGCGACGGTGCGGCCGGCCTCGGCCGCCCGGACCCCTGCGCCGGCGGCTTCGGTGGACGGGGATGCGGCGCCGGCCTGTGTCAGCGCTTCATCGAGCGTTGTAACGTCCGGCGCCGGCGCGGGCGGCGATGTCTGGGCCTGCGCGGTGCCTGCGCAGGCAGCCGCGGCCAGCGCTACCGCGATGATTCGATGCATGAAGGATGGACTCCTGACCAGTTGAAACGGTCTCGCGCGGCGGTAAGCGGCGTGAAGGCTTCTCGGTCAGGCTTGGGGCGGCCTCAGTGCCGGATCGCCGGGCGCTCCGATCGGTATCGCGACCGGAATTGCGTGCGGGCGCGCCGATCCCCGCACGCGCACGGGCTCGACAGCGGCTTCCACAGGAACGGCCAGATGATGGCCGTGACAGGCGCAGTGGCAATGACGGCAGCCTTTGGCGCCATCGGCAGGCGCTTCGTCAGAGCCGCCGCCCGCGACATAGGCGGGACGATCGTCGCCCGAACTGGCGACAGCGCAGGCCGGCGATGCCATCGCGCATGCCACTGGCGCCAGTCCCAGGGACAGGACAAAGGCCAACGAAGCCAGGATGACGATCAGGCGATGCATGCTGAGCGGGCCCGACAGCAACAACCCTCCAGGATTGCATGGTGGAGGTGGTTCGCTTCCCCGCGAGCGCGTTGCCGATGCGTTGCGGTCGTGGGAAGGCCCCGGTTCGAAGCCGGCAAATAGCCCGGAATCGAGCGGAGTCGGCGCGAGGATACGCCCCCTAACACTCGTGAGTACGAGCTTTTTCCGTTCACGCGACACCTGCCTTTACGCCCCAGGCATCGCTCGCACGGAAGGTGGCGGCCAGTTCGCGCCGTGCCTGCCGCATGATCTGGGCACCCCCGACAAGACCGAGCGTGGCCATGATCGCCGCCACGATCAGATCGGGCCACGGGGTGCCCGTGCCGAACACCCCGGCAGCGGCCAGCACGACCGCGACATTGCCGATCGCATCGTTGCGCGAGCAGATCCAGACCGAGCGCATGTTGGCGTCACCACCGCGATAGCGGAACAGCATCAGGGCCACCGCGGCGTTGGCGACCAATGCAGCGACGCCGACGGCGCCCATCAATTCGGCTTCGGGCAGGTGGCCGTGCCAGACCGCCCAGAGCGTTGCTGCCAAAACATAGAGACCCAGCAGCGCAAGCGTCGCGCCTTTGAAGAAAGCGGCGCGCGCGCGCCATGCCAGCGCCATGCCCGCGACACCGAGGCTGATCGCGTAATTGGCCGAATCGCCGAGGAAGTCGAGCGCATCGGCCTGCAGCGCCCTGGAGTTGCCGGCAATGCCCGCGGCCATCTCGAACAAGAACATGCCGCCGTTGACAGCAAGCGCGATCCACAGCGCGCGCCTCCAGCGCGGATCATTGGATGGGTCCGGCTTTGCGGACGCACAGCTGCTGCAGGCCAATTCATTACCCTCGAACGACTCGATGTAATGCGCTATATGAGCCCTGTAGCAACTAGAGGGTCAAGCGGGATTTCAGAATGCAGATTGGCGAGCTTGCGCGAACGACGTCGACGAAGGTCGAGACCATCCGCTTCTACGAAAAAATCGGCCTGCTTGCGGAGCCGCGGCGCACCACAGGGAATTACCGCGACTATGGGGCTACGCATCTTGCGCGCTTGTCCTTCATTCGGCGCGCGCGCGACCTCGGCTTCACCCTGGATCAGGTACGCGAGCTGCTCGCTCTGTCGGACGACCAGGACCATCCGTGCGGCGCGATCGATGGCGTCGCGCGCGCGCATCTTGCGCAGATAGACCAGAAGATCGCCGACCTTCGCGCACTTCGCCGCGAGCTCGACGGGTTGATCGGCCAGTGCCGCCAGGGCGCTATCTCGGAGTGCCGGATCATCGAAGCCTTGGGTCCGCGAGGAGAAGCCGGGCATTGATTGCATCGGCGGCTGGTCCGTCCGGGACGCATCAATAATAGTCTTGCAGGACGAGACTTCGTCGCGTGCCATCCGCCAATGTCAACGAAATCGTCGTGCCCGCTGTTCGGAACCGCCAGCGCCACAGTCCGGATGAGATATAGCGCTCGTCTGCGCGTTGCCCGTTGACGGCGACAATGCGCTCCCCGGCCTGCCACCCCGCACGCGCTGCCGGGCTGCCTTCCGCGACATGCCGCGTCGTCAGACCATCTTTCGTGGCGGCCAGGCCGAGCCCGCTCCTATCCTTCAGAAACCGAGGGGATCGCCCTTTGGGCGCACGGATCCAGCCACTCCGATTACCGACATCGAGAATGAGGTCGAACTGCGCGAGCGTCGGCAGGCCAATAGCACCGCCCGCGGGTGTGAGGCGCCAGTTACCCAGCGCCACGGAGGGGAGCTCACGGCACTCGAGTCCGGAGATGCGAAGCTTCCTGGTCACGAAAACCTCCGCAATGCTGATTCCATCGATGCCGCCCAATGCGGCGGTGGATAATTTTCGTCCCGTGAGCAAACCGACTCGTCCGGCGAGGTCGCGCGACATCATCAAGGCAGTGGAGCTGCCGAGATCGAGAAGGAGCGGCAGCGGCGCGGCATCCTCGATCGCTACCGCCACCAGCAGTTCGCCATATTTGCCGCTGGTCAATGCAAGCGGAGTCCAGCCGTCTTGAGGCGCGAGCCCGCCCGCATCGGCAATGGCGAGCCTGCGCTGCACGAAGTCGAAGGCGAGCGCGTGATGATCGAACGCATCTCGCCCCAGGACGATATCGACCGGGCGGCCAAAGGCGGCGCTCACGTCTGATAGATTGCCAATGGCAAGCTCGCGTGCCCTGAGCGGCGTACCAGCGAGCGCCACCCGCACGTCGTCAACCAAGCCGATCTGGGTAACGCCCGCAAGGCCGCGTATGGGCTGGCTCCGCGTCGCCACGATCCCGTGCCGCTTGGCAAAATCCGAAGAGAGCAATGTCAGCCTGGCACCGCTGTCCAGAATAGCAGCAGCCCGCGCGCCTGCGACTTCAACGGGAACAACGATCGTATCGTCGGTAACAAGGTCGAAGGGTATCCACCGGAGCCTATCGAACGCTCCGCCCCACGAAGCCATTCGCTGACCCGTGCCAGAGCCGAAAGCCCCTGGCGCCCAAGCCGTGGCGACAAGGCTTGCACAGAGCCGTTTCAGCAGGGTTCGCCTCGCCACGATAGTCACTGCATATTCGTGCGTCCGGCGCCCGCCTCTCGACCCACGTGTTAGCATGTAGGTCATTGCAGGAAAAGGGATCAGCCGTCCCCGCACCAGAGGTGAGGCCGGTGCCCCTGCTCAGGCACGCGGCGCGGCAGATCAGATTCACGGCGCCTACCAACTAGAACCTACTTCCATGTCTGCAAAAAGGTCTGGCAGCGGCGAGGCCGTCCCGTTTGCGATGATGTAAGCGTGCGGCTGCCGGCCGACTTGTGTTGCGATCGCCGCCCCAATCCCGCGGGAACATCGATCGCGTCACAGGGTTGACCCTATAGCTGCTACAGGGTGCAGAACATGCTCGCGACTCGCTGTGGAGGTGACGATGAGCGACTGCGGATGCGAGACCGATACCAAGCGTGCCGGCACGGACCCCGCCTATCGGCGGGCGCTGTGGCTGGTGGTGATCCTCAATATGGGCTTCGGCCTGATCGAGCTGGTCGGCGGTTTCGTCGCCGGCTCGCAGGCGCTGAAAGCGGATTCACTGGATTTCATCGGGGACGGATCGATCACGCTCGTCGGGCTGATCGCGCTCGGCTGGACCGCCCTCGCCCGTAGCCGCGTCGCGCTTGTCCAGGGCATCTTCCTCGCAGGCCTTGGGCTCGGCGTCATCGGCTTCGCCATCTGGCGCGCGTTCCATGCCATTCCGCCCGAAGCCGAGTTGATGGGCGGGATCGGTGTCGTGGCGCTCGCCGTCAACATATCCGCGGCCCTGATCCTCGCGCGGTTCCGCGACCAGGGGGATGCCACCTCGCGTGCCATCTGGCTGTTCTCGCGCAACGACGCGCTTGCCAATATCGCCGTGATCGTCGCCGCCGCGCTCGTCGGCTGGACCGGACAGGCCTGGCCCGATCTTGTCGTTGCCGGCGTGATCGCGCTGCTCTTCCTCCATTCCGCCTGGGACATCATCCACGACGCCCGCCGCGAGCTGGCCGAGCACATAGTGAGGGCGCAGGCATGAACGAGCATAGCTACACGCCGCCGCTCGGCACCGGCGACACTGCCGATTACGACCGCGCGATCCGGCGCTGGACGCGCGAAATGCGTTGGCGCCGTAGGATGATCGCGCTGCTCGGGCCGCGCCTGGGTGAGACCGTTCTCGATATCGGGTGCGGCACCGGCAGTTTTGCCGTGATGCTCAAGGCGGCCGCGCCCGAGGTGCGGGTCGTCGGCATCGACCCCGATGCGGAAGCATTGGCGATCGCACGGGCCAAGGCCGAGGCGGCCGGCGCGGACATCGATTGGCAGCGCGGCTTCGCCCGCGACATCGGTTGCCGCTCGGCCAATGCCGTGACGTCGAGCCTGATGTTCCATCAAGTGCCGATGGCGGAGAAGCGCGCTGGCCTTACGGCGATGCACGCGGCGCTCCGGCCCGGCGGCAGGCTGGTGATCGCCGACTATGGCCGCCAGCGGGGATTGATGCGGTTGCTGTTCCGCCTCACCATCCAGCGGCTCGACGGCGTGGCCGATACGCAACCGAATGCGGACGGCGTGCTCCCGGATCTCGTCCGGGCGGCGGGATTCGCCAATGTTCGCGAAGCGGGGCGCGTTCACACCGTAACCGGCACGATAAGCCTGATCGCCGCCGAGCGTTCGGCCTGAAAGGAGAAACGTCGTGGATCTCGAGGCAGAGCAACGGCGAATTCGGAAAGAGTCGATGCAGGCATTCCTGCTGTGCGCGGCGGTTTCCGTGGCGTGCGTCCTCTTCCTCCCGAAGCTTACCACCTTTCCGGTAGAACCGGGTGAAAGGCTGGCTTTCGCTGTGAAGACCAGTGTTGTCCATTTCGCCTGCGTGATCGTGGCCGTTCGCCTCGTCTCTAAAGGACGCTACCGGTCCATCCTCGACATCGGCGGCGCGGCCAAGGGGCCGCCGAGCTCCGCGCTGGCGGTCAAGGCCGCCTTCCTGCAGAACACGCTGGAGCAGGCTTTTCTCGGCGTCGGCGCACATCTGCTGCTCGCCTCTGTTACCGGCGGCCGCTGGCTGGCATTGCTCGTCGCCTCGGCCCTGCTCTTCACGGTCGGTCGGATCAGCTTCTATCGCAGCTATCCCGATGGCGCGGGGGCGCGCGCCTTCGGGATGGCGACGACCGCGCTCGCGTCACTCTTCTGCTATATCGCCGCGCTCGCGATACTCGCCGGACGGCTATTCGGCGGGTGAGCCGGGCACGCGGGCCGTAGCCGCGCTGCGCCCGCTGTACCAGAAGCCGGCCACCAGCACGACGATCGCCGCGATCTGCGCAAGCACGGTCTCGGTCGTCGGAAACAGCCCGAGGATCTCGATGCGCGGCACGTCGGGTAGCGGCACGACACCGAGGATGCCGGCCTCCTGCAGCCCGGCGATACCCTTGCCGGCGAGCACCACCGCCAGGATCGCGATCAGGATCGCGCTCCAGGAGAAGAACTGGGTGATCGGCAGCCGGGCGCTGAAGCGCAGCATGATCCAGGCGATCAGGGCGAGCAGGCCGACGGCCGCGCCCGCACCGGCGAGCATCGCCATGCCATTCCCCTCCGCCCAGAGCGCCGCATAGAACAGGATCGTCTCGAACACCTCGCGATAGACGACGACGAAGGACAGCAGGAACAGGAACCAGCCCGACTGACGCGACAGCGCGGCGGTCACCTTCGCTTTCACATAACGCTGCCAGGCTTCGGCATTGCTCTTGCCGTGCATCCAGATGCCGACGGTGAGCAGGATGATCGCCGCGAACAGCGAACCGAAGCCTTCGGTCAGTTCGCGCGATGCGCCGCTGACGCTGATGAAATAGGTGGCGACGAACCAGGTGGCGACACCAGCGGCGAGCGCGGCGATCCAGCCGCCATGGACGAAGCCCAGTACTTCGGTGCGCTCGGTCTTTTTGAGGAACGCGATCATCGCGACGACGATCAGCAGCGCCTCGAGCCCTTCGCGCAGCAGCACGCCGAACGCGCCGAGGAAGCTCGACGCACTGCTCGCCCGCTCGGGAGCCAGGGCAGCTTCGGCCTCGGTGAACAAGCCCGCCAGCGCGCGGTTCGCCGCTTCGACGTCGTCGACGGGGCGCCCCTGCCCGATGGCGGCGCGAAGCGCTCCCATTGCGCCCTCGATCCGCGTCATCAACGCCGCGTCACGCGCGGCGAGCACCGGCTCGACCGGCTCGAAGCCGTCGAGATAGGCGGAGAGCGCGAGATCCGCCGCCGCCTTGCGGTCGCCGGCGCGATAGGCGGCCAGGCTCTGGCCGAGCCGTTCGCGCGTCAGAGCAAGCGACCCGTCGACACGCTCGGTCACGGCATCGGGATGCCGGCGCAGATAGGCGGTGAGCGCGGCTGCCTTGCCCGGGCCGATATCGGCTGCCAGCGCGGCCGGGGTGATGCCGACCAGGGCTGTCAGATTGGGATATTTGGCGCGGATCGCCGCATCGCCGCGCCACAGCCGTTCGCCTTCACGCGCCGCCGCTTCGGGATAAGCGAACTGGCCGGCATGGAAGGCCAGCGCCCAGCGATCGGCCTCGGGCAGCGCCGCGAAGCTTTGCATCGCCGTGCCGTCGAGCCCCTGGCTGATGACCTGATAGAGGCCGAACAGGCTGCGCTGGTCGGCACGCGTCTTGTCGGCGAACGCGATCGGCGGCGGGTCGAGCTTGGCTGCGTTCGGACCATGGCCGTCGCCGTTCATGCCATGGCAGGCGGCGCAATTCTCGGCATAGAGTTTCGCCCCACGCGCGAGATCGGGCGGCGAGCCCGGCGCCAGCGGAACCGGATAGGCCGCGAGCAAGGCCGCGGCGAGCGCGTGCGATTGCTGCGCGACGGTCGCTGGTGGGGCCTTGGCGGCGATGGCGGCGCGCAGCGCAGCGGACTGGCGCAGAAGGTCGGCCTTTGCCGGGGTCGGCGCCAATGTCTTGATCCGCGTCTCGACCTGACCGGCGAACTCGGTCATCTCGGCATATTCGGAAGCGCTGACGATTTTGCCGCCGGAAACCGCGCCCGAATAGTCGACCGCGAGATAGTCGAGCAGCCGCCAGGTCGTCTGCACATCGGCATCGCTGGCCCAGGCGCGGGCGGGAAGCGACACGGTCAGCACCGCAAGCGCCAGCACGAGCCACCGCGCCAGGGAAGCGCGACGCAGGGAAGCAGGAACAGCTAGGCGGTGGGGCATCGACGAATCTCTTGTTGCGAACCGTTCGCGCTCTGCACCCTTTAGCAGGTAGAGGGTCAAGCTCATTTTTCGAAAGTCGGGGATCAGACAGTTGGCGGCGACGCGAATGCGTTGGACCGACGCCATCAGAGTTGAAGCACCTTGCGGCACATCTTCGGAGACAGGACGGCAGGTTGGCCCGCGGCAGCCTTCAATGGCTCGCAGACAGAGTGTCGATCAGCGGACATCCGACATGCTCGCCAGAATCGCAGGCCCGAACCGTGTCGGCGAGCACCCGTTCCATACGCTTCAAATCGGCGATACGCGCGCGAACCTGCTGCAGATGCAAGGCCGCGATGTCGCGGGCATCGTCACAGGAAACAGCATCGGCGGCGGCAATGCCGAGCAGCACGCGAATTTCATCGAGGGTGAAGCCCAGTTCCCGCGCGCGCCGGACGAAATACAGCCGCTCGACGTCCGCCGGGCCGAAGCTTCGATACCGGCCCCGTCGCATGGCCTCGGGCAGCAGCCCGATACGCTCGTAGTAGCGGATCGTCTCGATATTGCAGCCGGTTCGCCGCGACAGCTCGCCGATCGCGATGGTCTCCACTGTCTTCATCAGTTGCCCGAAATTGGGGGGTTGAGTCTGTAGCGGCTACAGACGGTAGAGTGCGATTCCATTGATCACAAGGAGTCGCCCATCATGCCCGGACCGCCTGACCCACGCCGTGTTTCGGTAGCGCGCGGCGCTACCATTCTCACGGTCGGCGGCATCGCGGCGGCCTTTGGCGTCGCGTCCTGCTGCGCGCTGCCGATCCTGCTCGCCACCGCCGGCCTGGGCGCTGGCTGGCTCGGCGGCATCGCCATGGCCGCCAGCCCGTATCGGACGCTCCTGCTGTGCCTGAGCGCGCTTTTCCTGATCGGCGGCGCGATCCTGCTCTGGCGGCAGCAGCGCATCGCGACGGCCTGCGGCCCCGACGGTGCCTGCACCCCGCCCGCCGTCCGCGCGGTGCTCCTCATCGGCTTGCTGCTGGGCGCGATCCTCCTCTGGCTCGGCTATTCCTATGTCTGAGGATAGCTTCATTCCGCAATCGACGCTCACCTGCCCGCTGTGCGGCACGGCAAAGACCGAGACGATGCCGACAAATGCCTGCCAGTTCTTCTATGATTGCACCGGCTGCGGGGCAGTCCTGCGGCCAAAGGCCGGCGATTGCTGCGTCTTCTGTTCCTATGGCACCGTCCCCTGCCCGCCGATCCAGCTCACCGGGCCGGACGCCCCCTGCTGCGGCTAGCAGACAAGGCCATGACGGGCCGCCGCCATCGCGGCGGCCCGGAACAGGGTTTGGAACCGCGCCGGCTATTGCTTCGTGATCGCGGTCACTTCGCCGGCATTGCCGCGAACCGTCAGATCGAAGGCGACCTTGTCCCCGACGGCGACGCCGTTCAGCAGCTCGGGCTTCGCCGTGAACGCCATCGTCATCGCCGGCCAGCCGACCTCCGGAATGGGGCCGTGGTTGAGGGTGATCTTGCCGGCCGCCTTGTCGAGCGCGGTCACGGTGCCGGTGCCCTTGCCCTTCTTCGCCTCGGCAGGCATCGCCATGTTGTCCATATCGCCCGACCTGTTGTCCATGCCGGCCATGCTGGCCGGCGCGTCGGCGGTCGCGGTGTTGGCGGGCGCCGCCGTATCGGTCGCGGCCTTCTCGCCGCAGGCGGCGAGCAGCACGGCGAGGCCGAGCGCCGGGATCAGGTAGAGAGGTTTCATTGGTCGTCTCCTTGCAGGTTGCGGGTTGAAGCGAGCGTCGCGCCGGGCCGGCGCATCAGGAGGTAGGCAGCGGGGATCACGAACATCGACAGGAGCGGCGCCGTGAGCATGCCGCCGATCATCGGCGCGGCGATCCGGCTCATGACCTCGGAGCCCGCGCCTGAGCCGAGCAGGATCGGCAACAGTCCGGCGATGATCACCGCGACCGTCATCGCCTTGGGCCGGACGCGTAGCAGCGCGCCTTCGCGCACGGCGCCCTCGACCTGCGCGGCGTCAGGCGCGTCGCCGCGCTCGGCGAGCGCGTGCTTGAGATAGATCAGCATCACCACGCCGAACTCGGCGGCGACGCCGGCCAGGGCGATGAACCCGACCCCGGTCGCGACCGACTGGTGATAGCCGAGCAGATAGAGCAGCCAGAACCCGCCGGTCAGCGCGAACGGCAAGGTGCCCATGATCAGCGCCGCCTCGCCAACGCGGCGGAAGATCAGGAACAGGAGCAGGAAGATGATCGCCAGCGTGGCCGGCACGACCAGTTTCAGCCGGTCGAGCGCGCGCTGCAGATATTCGAACTGCCCCGAATAGGCGATCGACACGCCGGGCGAGAGCTTGACCTGTCGTGCCACCGCTGCTTGCAGGTCGGACACGACCGAAGCAAGGTCGCGCCCGCGCACATCGACATAGACCCAGGTCGAGGGCCGCCCGTTCTCGGTCTTGAGCATCGGCGGCCCGTCGGCGATGGCGACCTTGGCGATGGTGCCGAGGGTGATCTGCTGGCCCGAAGGCGTCAGCACCGGCAGGCCGCGCAGGGCATCGGGACTGTCGCGCAGCTCGCGCGGGTAGCGCGCGCTGATCGGATAGCGTGCCAGCCCCTCGACCGTCTGGCCGATCGTCTCGCCGCCGACCGCGCCCGAGACGATGGCCTGGACATCGGAGATGTTGAGGCCGTAGCGGGCAGCCGCGGCGCGATCGATGTCGATATCGACATAGCGCCCGCCGGTCAGCCGCTCGGCGAGCGCCGAGCTGACGCCCGGCACGGTCTTGGCCACGCCCTCCACGTCGCGGGCGATGCGGTCGATCTCGGCCAGGTCGCTGCCCGACACCTTGACCCCGATCGGGCTCTTGATGCCGGTTGCGAGCATGTCGATGCGGTTGCGGATCGGCGGCACCCAGATATTGGCGAGCCCCGGCACCTTCACCGCGCGGTCGAGTTCCTCGACGAGCTTCTCCGGCGTCATGCCCGGCCGCCACTGGTCGCGGGGCTTGAACCGGATCGTCGTCTCGAACATCTCGAGCGGCGCCGGATCGGTCGCGCTCTCGGCGCGCCCGGCCTTGCCGAACACGCTCTGAACCTCGGGCACCGCCTTGATCATCCGGTCGGTCTGCTGGAGCAGCTCGGACGCCTTCGCGGCCGATAGTCCCGGGAGCGCCGAGGGCATGTAGAGCAGGTCGCCCTCGTTCATCGCGGGCAGGAACTCGCCGCCCAGCCGCGACGCCGGCCAGGCGGTGGTCGCGAACACCAGGGCAGCGATGACCAGCACCGTCCGGGGCCGCCTGAGCGTCCAGTCGATCGCCGGCCGATAGGCGGCGGTCAGCACGCGGTTGATCGGGTTGGCCTGCTCGGACGGGATCCGCCCGCGGATCAGCCAGCCCATCAGCACCGGCACCAGGGTCACCGACAGGATCGCCGCCGCCGCCATCGTATAGGTCTTGGTGAAGGCGAGCGGCGCGAACAGCCTGCCCTCCTGCGCCTGCAAGGTGAAGACCGGCACGAACGACAGCGTGATGATCAGCAGGCTGAAGAACAAAGCCGGGCCGACCTCCATCGCCGCCTGGCTGATCACCCGCCAGCGCTCGCCACCGGCCAGCGTCTCGCCCGGATGGTCACGCTCCCAATGCTCGATCGCCTTATGGGCATTCTCGATCATCACGATAGCGGCATCGACCATCGCGCCGATCGCGATCGCAATGCCGCCCAGCGACATGATGTTGGCGTTGACGCCTTGGAGATGCATCACGACGAACGCCGCGAGCACGCCGAGCGGCAGGGTCACGATCGCGACCAGGGCCGAGCGGACGTGCCAGAGGAACAGCGCGCAGACGAGCGCGACGACGACGAACTCCTCGATCAGCTTGTGGGTGAGGTTGTCGATCGACGCGTCGATCAGCTGCGAGCGGTCATAGGTGGGCACGATCGCGACGCCCGCGGGCAGGCTCTTCTTCAGTTCCTCTAGCTTGCCGCGCACCGCCTCGATGGTGGCGCGCGCATCGGCGCCCGAGCGCAGGATGACGACGCCGCCCGCCACTTCGCCGTCGCCGTCCAGCTCGGCGATGCCGCGGCGCATCTCGGGGCCGATCTGGATGGTGGCGACCTCCCCCAAGGTGACCGGCACGCCGCCGGCGGCGGTCTTGAGCGGGATCGCCCGGAAATCGTCGAGCGACTTCAGATAGCCCGAGGCGCGAACCATATATTCGGCCTCGGCCAGCTCGACGACCGCGCCGCCCGCTTCCTGATTGGCGCGCTGGATCGCTTCGACCGCCTGTTGATGGGTGACTCCGTAGCCGGCGAGCTTCACCGGATCGAGCACGACCTGATACTGCCTGACCATGCCGCCGATGCTCGCGACCTCGGCGACGCCCGGCAGGCTCTTCAGCTCGTAGCGCAGGAACCAGTCCTGCAGGGACCGGAGCTGCGACAGGTCGTGCCCACCGGTGCGGTCGACCAGCGCATATTCATAGACCCAGCCGACGCCGGTCGCATCCGGCCCGATCGCGCTCCGCGCCGCCTCGGGCAGCCGGCCCTGCACCTGGTTGAGATATTCGAGCACGCGGCTGCGCGCCCAATAGAGGTCGGTGCCGTCGGCGAAGATCACATAGACGAAGCTGTCGCCGAAGAAGCTGTAGCCGCGCACCGTCTTCGCGCCGGGCACCGAGAGCATGGTGGTGGCCAGCGGATAGGTGACCTGGTTCTCGACGATCTGCGGCGCCTGCCCCGGATAGCTGGTCCGGATGATCACCTGCGTGTCGGACAAGTCGGGCAGCGCGTCGATCGGCGTGGCCCGCACCGCCCATAGCCCGGCAGCGACCAGCGCCAGCGCACCGAGCACGACGAACAGCTTGTTTCCGACCGACCATTGGATGATGCGCGCGATCATCGGCCCGCCTCGCGCGTCATGCGGCGCAGCGTCGGCCCTTCGGGCGGCTGGTCGAAGCCGAACCGCACCCGGTCGCCGGCCCTGAACCCGCGCGCGAGCGCGGGCGAGCCCAGCCGGAAGGTCATCGTCATCGCCGGCCATTGGAGCGCCGGCACGGGACCATGATCGAGCGTCACGCCGCCGGCGTCGATCTTCTCGATCCGGCCGACCGCTTCATAGAGCGTGGGCTGCGCGGCCGGCACCGAGGCCGCCCCCCCGATCGGGCGGGCGGGCACGCTCGACAGGCTCGCCTCGGAATCGAGCAGGAACTGGCCCGAGGCGACGATCTTCTCGCCTTCCGAGAGACCGGCGAGGATCTCGGTCCTGCCGCCGGTGTCGCTGCCCGCCTGGACCTCGGCCGGCTGATAGCGGCCCCCCGCAAGCGCCAGCATCACCAGCGTGCGCTTGCCGGTCCGGATCACCGCTTCGGACGGCACGAGCAGCGCCGAGCGGCTCGCGCCTCCAAAATCCACGCTCGCGAACATGCCCGGCCGCAAGCGTCCGCCGCGATTGGGCAGCTCGATCCGCACCGTCAGCGTGCGGCTCTCGGCCTGGACGTCGGGCAGGATCGCGGCGACCCGACCGGCGAACCGCTCGCCTGGCCAGGCGGAGAGCGTTGCCGTCGCGCCCTGGCCGGGGCGGAGCTGTCCCGCCATCGTTTCCGGGACCGCCGCGTTGAGCCACACCGTGCCCAGCCCGTTCACTTCGGCGAGGGTCTGCCCGGCGGCGACAGTCATGCCCTGGCGCACCCCGAGCGTCTTGATGGTGCCGCCCACCGGCGTGGAAATCGTGATCACATTGTGCGGCCGGCCGCCGCGCTCGACCGCAGCGATCGTGCCGGGTGCCATGCCGAGCAACGCGAGCCGCTGCCGCGCCGCTTGTACCAGTGCCGGATTGCCGGTCCGGCGCACGGCGAGATATTCGGCCTGCGCGCCTGCCCATTCGGGCACGAGCAGGTCGGCCAATGGCGCGCCCGCGCCGATCACGTCGCCCGGCGCCCGCGCATAGACGCGTTGCACGAAGCCGGCGGCGCGCGCCTGGACGATCGCCACGTCGCGCTGGTTGAAGTCGATCGTGCCGGTGGCGGTGAGGCCGCTCGCCAAAGCGCCGCGCTCGACCGCGGCGACGCGCAAGCCCAGGCTTTGCACGCGCGCCGGATCGATCGCCACGCCAGGCTCGCCCTGCGCGCCCTCGTCGGCATATTTGGGCATGAGCTGCATATCCATGAACGGCGACTTGCCCGGCTTGTCGAAATGCTGGCTCGGCACCATCGGGTCGTACCAGTAGAGGATCTTGCGGCCGTTCTCGGCCGCCTGCTGTTGCGGCGCATCTGCCCGGCCGAATTGGGCTATGCCGTAGCCGGCGCCGCCTGCGGCGAGCGCAAGAAGGGCTGCCGCAAGCCCGAGCCGGGCGCGGCGGGATAGCTGGATGGTCATTGGTCACCCCCATAGGTCAGCACCAGCCGCGCGGCATCGCGCGCGACGGTGGCTTCGCGGTCGAGCGTCTGGAGCGCGGCGTCGGCGAACATCGCCTGCGCCTGGATCAGGTCGAGCAGGGTCGCGCGGCCCGCGGAATAGCTCACGGTCTCGAGATCGACGCGCTGGCGTGCAAGCGGCAGCAGCGTGCCCTGCGCCCGCATCCATTGCTCATGGTGCATGATGTGGTCGGCGAGCCCCGCATCGAGGTCGGCGAGCAGGGCGCGGCGCACATCCTCGCGCTGCGCCAGCACTGCCCCTTCGGCCGCGACCGAGGCGGCGATCTTCGGATCCTGCCGCTTCTTCGCGAACAGCGGCAGGCTCATCGTCGCGCCGAGCGAGACCATGTCGCCATAGCCATTGCCGCGCTTCTGATAGGCGAGCTCGAACCCCCAGTCGGGACGCTTCTCGGCGCGCGCGAGCGTAACGTCCGCCTCGGCGGCATGCACCCGCGCGATCGCGGCCGCGAGATCGGGATGCCGGTCGATCGCGGCGCGCAGCGCATCGGGATCGATCGCGAACCCCGGGATCGCGCCCTCGCTGTCCGGGCGGGGATCGCCGGTCCAGCGCGACAGGATCGCGCGTGCCCGGGCCACCTCGGCGGCGACTTCGCTCCGCCGGTCCTCGAGCACGGCGATCGCCTGGCGGATCTCGAGGGTCTGGGCGGGACGCGCCGTGCCGGAAGTGACGCTCGACGCGGCTGGCGACACATATTGCGCAAGCTCGGCAAGCGCCTCGTCGAGCGCGCCGAGCCGCCGTTTCGCATAGGCGAGATCGATCCAGGCGAGCGCGGTCGCCACCCGCACCCGGCGCAACTCGGCCTCGGCATCCGCTTCGGCGACGCCGATATCCGCATCGGCCTTGCCGCTGCGCGCGTGGCGCTTGGCCAGGTTCGGCACGTCCTGGCTGATGCCGAGCCGCGCCATCGTCATCTCGTCGCGATCGAAGCTAAAGGCGGGCGGCCCGGAGATCGGATAATTGTCGAGCCCGACCCCGAGGCGAGGATCGGGCAATTGGCCCGCGGCGGTCGCGGAGGACCGCCGGGCTTCGACGTCGAACCCCCGGGCCTTGAGCGAAGGCGCCTGCGCGGTCGCGGCGGCAAGCGCCTCGTCGAAGGTCAGCGGATCGGCGGCAGCCGCGGTGGGAAGCGCCGCGAGCAGCGACGCCAGCAAGAAGGTGCGCATGGCGGTCTCCTGACAAGGAGCCGAGCCGGCAATGCCGGCGGGGCGACACCGCCCCGCCGGCGCCGGGCTCAGCCGGCCTGGCCGCGCGAGGGCGCCATGCAGTCGGCGTGGTGCGTCGCCATCATCGGGCAATCGCGCGATGCCGCCTGCGTGCTGTCGGCCACCCAGACGCGGCGCGGCGCCGCGAGCGGCGCGCGTGGCCCGAACTGGGGCTGGACGCGCCATTCATAATGGCCGGAGGTAGCGGGCTGGTCCGCGGCTTGGGCAGCGGCGGGCAGGATCGTGGCCGCCGCGAGTGCCGCGGCGAGATAGTCAAATCGAGTCATCGGTGTTGTCCTTGAACTGAATTTCGGGTGACGCGGCGTGGTGCGCGCGGGATCGGGGCGATCCGTTCAGACGCAGCGACGCGGGTCTCGAAGTCAGATCAGGACGGTGGGCGGCTCGGGTTCGGGGCCATAGGAACGGCCGGCAAGCGGCGCTGCCTGCACCGGCAGGAACAGGATCGGCATGGTCGGCGACAAGGCGGCAGGCGCCGGGCCGTCGCCAAGCAGGACGGGCACCGTGCAGCCCATCTGCGCGATGCAGGCGAGCGTCATCCCCTTGCAGGGCTGCGGACCTTTTTCGGGTGGCTGCGGCTTGGCCGGCGCCATCATCTCGGCGCAGTCCATCCCCGCCATCGCAGGATCGGCCATCGCCATGGGCTTCTCGAGCGCGGCCGGTTTTGCCAGCGCCGGGCCGAATGCGAACGCCGCCTGCGCACCGAACATGCCGGTCAGGGCTCCCGCGAGGAGCAGCAAAGCAAGCAGACGTTGCACCACGCGACTCTTATTCGATCTCCGTCGTGCCGGCAATCGGCACCCGACTCGCTATAGGGTTTGACACCGTGTCAAGGTCAAGGCGCTTCGACTTCCGCCCCGACATTCGCTCAACTCCGTGCGAGAATCGCCTTCATCTGCCCGATTTCCTCGGCCTGCGACCGCTTGATCCGCTCACAAAGCGCGATGATCGCGGGGTCGCTCAGCTTCGCTTCCCGGCACATCAGGATCGCCCCAGAATGATGCGGGATCATCGAGCGCAGAAACTGTCCGTCCCCGATCGTGGTCTGGGTTCGGATCAGCGCGAAACTACCCAGGAATGCGATCGTCGATATCGCGAGCAACGCGATATTGGCCGCCCTGGACGGAAACATGTGCTTCATCGCGAGGATCATCAACACCACCATCGGCGCGACCATCATCAACGTCATGTAGAACATGTTGAGGTTGTTGTAGAAGCTGCCCAGGCCGTCGATCATCACGAACATCACCAGGTACATGATGATCCCGCTGACGACCGTCTGCAGCGCAAGGCTCGCATAGGCATTCTTCATCATAGCGCGTCTCCTTGGTCATGACGGCGCCGCGCCGGCGATTCAGAACCAGAGGCGCAGTCCTGCAACGAAGCTCGTGGTGGTGGGATCCGCGCGATCGGCACGCGCGAAATCGGCGGTCCGGCCGGTCTTCGCTTCATAGGATATGCCGATATAGGGCGCGAACCGTCGCGTGATCTCGTAACGAAGCCTGAGGCCCAGCTCGGCGTCGGTCAGCCCGGCACCGATGCGGTTCTCGGGCACGTCCTGCGCCGCGAGGTTGAGCTCGACCCTCGGCTGCAAGATCAGCCGCTGCGTGATCCGCTGGTCGTAATAGCCTTCGAGGCGGCCGAGCAGGTCGCCCTTGGTCGAAAGGAACAGCGCGCCCTCGACCTCGAACATATAGGGCGCGAGCCCTTCGAAACCGACCGTTGCATAGGTGCGGTTCGGCCCGCGCCCGAAATCCTGGCGGATACCGGCCTGGAGGTTGAAATAGGGGTCGATCGCGCGGCTGTAGAGCAGCTGGGCCTCGGCGCTCTCGAGCGGCTCACCGAACCTACCTTCGCCCTCGGACTTGAGCCAGAGGCGGTTAATGTCGCCGCCGGCGAACGCCTCGCCGTCCCAATGATAACCGTCGCGGCCCTGATGCGCGCGATATTCGGCGAGGTTGAACATCACCTGGTAGAAGGTCTGCCCGCCCTGCTCGCGCATCATGGTCGATCGCGCGCGCGTCATCTCATCCTGGGGGAACTGACGGTCGGCATAGTGATCCATCGGCGGCGGCGGCGCGGGGGCATCGCCCGCGGGCAGCGCGGTTCCGGTCATCTCCATCCCGCCATGCGCCTGCGCGGGGTCGGCGCCGTGCTGGCTGTGGTCCTGCATGTCCATGCCGGGCATCGCCTCGGCGGGTTTGGCCTGCTCCGCGGCCGGCGGCGTCTGGCGCATCGCGTCATGGCCCGAATGATCCATGCCCTGCATGTCGCCGTTCGGTGCGGCGGCGGGATTCGGCACCGGCCTGGCTGCGGGCCTGGCCGCCGGCTTGGGAAGCCGCTTCTTCGGAGCGGGCTTTTTGGGCGCCGGCTTGCTCGCCGGTGCCGGCTGCTGCATTCCCGGCATGTTCATGCCCTGGTGCTGCGAATGGTCCTGCGCGAGTGCCGGCTGCGCGAATGCGATCGCCGTGGATGCCATGAGGGCGATGGCGGGCCGGTTCATGCCGCCTCTCCCTTCGGCCGCACGCTGACGACCCGCATCATCCCCGCCTCCATGTGGTAAAGCAGGTGGCAATGGAACGCCCAGTCACCGACCGCATCGGCGGTGAAGTCCCAGGTGACCTTGCCGCCCGGCTGGACGAGCACGGTATGCTTGCGCGGGCCGTGGTCGCCGTGCCCGGTGACGAGTTCGAAGAAATGGCCGTGGATGTGGATCGGGTGGCTCATCATCGTGTCGTTGATGAGATTGATCCGCACGCGCTCGCCTTCGATGAACGGGATCGGCTCATGCACGTCCGACATCTTCTCGCCGTCGAACGACCACATGAAGCGTTCCATGTTGCCGGTGAGGTGGATGTCGAGGCTGCGGCCGGGCGCACGCACGTCGGGGTTGCGGTCCAGCGCCATCAGGTCCTTGTAGACGAGCACCTTGTGACCGGCGTCCTCTAGTCCCTGGCCCGGCTCGCCGGTGCGATCCATCGGCATCGGCGCGATCGTCTGGACGCCCGGCCCTTTCCTGACCTGCGGCGCGTTCGAGAAGTCGCGCATCTTCATCGAGCCCATGTCCATTGAGCCCATGTCCATGCCCGACATGGTCCCGTCCTGGCCGGCCATGCCCGCCATCTTGCTATGATCCATCCCCGCCATATCGCCCGAGCTCATGCCGGACATCGCGCCCGACCCCTGCGACATCATCCCGCCCGGCGTCGCGAGCTTCGCCGAGCGGTTCTGCTCGGCGGAGGGATCGACGCCGCGCGGCGTCGTCATGCCGCCCGACATGTCCATGCCTTCCATCCCGGGCATGCTCGACATGTCCATGCCCATGTCCTTCATGGTCGCGATCGGGCGCTTCCTGAGCGGCGGGACTTCGCCTGCCATGCCGGGCCGCGGCGCCAGCGTCGCGCGTGCCATCCCGGACCGGTCGACCGCCTCGGCGACGATCGTATAGGCGCGATCTTCGACAGGCATGACGATGGCGTCATAGGTTTCGGCGACGCCGATCTGGAACTCCTCGACCTCAACCGGATGGACGTTCTGGCCGTCCGCCTGGACGATCGACAGCGCGAGACCGGGGATGCGCACATTGAAATTGGTCATCGCAGACGCATTGATGATGCGCAGCCGCACGCGCTCGCCGGGCCTGAACAGCGCGGTCCAGTTGTCTTGCGGGCCGAACCCGTTGACGATGTAGGTGTAGGCACTGCCCGTGACGTCGAGGACGTCGGTCGGATCCATGCGCATGCGGCCCCAGTCCATCCGGTCCTTGATCGGCTGGTCGCGCCTGGCGAGCAGGCCGGAGAGCGTCTGACGCTGGAAGTTGAAATGGCCGGGATCGACCTTCATCCGGCGGAAGATCTCCTGCGGCGACAGCGGGCTGTGGTCGGCGAGCACGATCACATGCTCGCGATCCGACTGGACGGGGTCGGGTCCGGCGGGATCGATGACGATCGGCCCGTAATGGCCGAGCTGTTCCTGCAGGCCCGAATGACTGTGGTACCAATAGGTGCCGCTCTGCCGGACCGGGAATTCGTAGAGAAAGCTCGACCGGGGCTTGATGCCCGGAAACGAAACCCCCGGCACGCCGTCGAACTGCGCGGGCACCAGCAGGCCGTGCCAGTGAATCGAGCTGTCCACGTCGAGATCGTTGACCACGTTGAGGCGGACCTTCTGGCCCTCGCGCAGCCGGAGCAGCGGCGCAGGGACGGTGCCGTTGACGCCGATCGCCCGCATCTTCCGGCCGTCGATGGTCATGGTCTGCCGCGCGATCCGGAGCGTGATGTCCTCGCCCGACAGCGTCGGGAGCGGGTGCACGATGCCCGCCGAGTTGGTCTGTGCCCAGGCGGGCATCCATGCGGCAAGGGCAAGGCCACCTCCGGCGAGGGCGGCGCCCCGCAGCAGTTGGCGGCGGTCGATGGTGTCGGTCATGCTGTTCCCTGGATTCCGTCTTCCATCCGGACGTCTGAAAGGGCCTACGCAAGACGCGCACGCGCCCCTCATATTCGATGAAAACAAAATGAGGTTTGACACCGTGTCAGGGTCAAGGGGCACAGGTTCAGCCTGTCCCGAGCCGCTCCGCCAGCTTGACCCGCGCCCGGCGGATCCGGGTTTCCACCGCCTTCTCGCTGATCGACAGGATCGCCGCAGTCTCGGCCTGGCTCAGATCCTGGAGCGTGTGGAGGACGAGCGGCTCGCGCAACGCTGCCGGCAACTCGGCGATCGCGCGCGAGACGCGCGCCATTTCCTCGCGGCCGGCAACTTCGTCGTCGGGAAGCACCCGGTCCTCGGCGACCCGGCTGCTGGCATCGTCGAGCGGGAGCGCGAAGGCGAACAGGCGCCTGACCGCGCGCCGGCGACGCCAGTCGCGGCACTTGTTGAGCGCGATGGTCGCGAGCCAGCGCCGCATCGGACGATCCGCGTCGTAGCGGGCAAGCGCACGATGCGCCGAGACGAAGGTTTCCTGGACGAGGTCGAGCGCCTCGTCGGCGTTGCCGATATTGCCGGCGATGATGCGGTAGATCGGTTCGCGGTGGCGACGCATGATCTCGGCGAAGGCAGAGTCGCGTCCGGCGATGCTGAGCGCTGCCAGCTCACCGTCGGTCAGGCTGGCGGGATCGAGGCTCACCGCGCGTCGACGGTCAGCGCCTTCACCACCGCCTGGTCGAATTTTCGCGCCTGATCGGGCCTCAGGATCTGCCGCATCGCGAAGATATGGGCGAGCGTCTCCTTCTGGAGTTCGCCCATGGCCGCGTGCGACGCATCGACCGCCGCTGAGACCTGCGGGCCGTTGCCGTGCTCGGCCTGGATGGCACCGGCGAGCCGGGCATTGGCGGCGCGCAGCTCGAGCTCGAGCGCGCGCCGCCGGATCGCGAATTGCTGCTCGAGCGCCTCCAGCCGCGCTTCCTGGCCGGCATCGAGCTGCAACTGATGGTGCAGCACCTCGTGCAGCTCAGCGCCTTGCGGCGGTGGCGGCGCGATCATGGCGCGGCCCACGAATACGCCGGCCACCCCCGCCAGGAAGGCGATGACCGCAATGCCGATCGCCCAGCGCGTCGGCTTCACCGGCTTGCCGTGAGCAAGGTGGAAGGTGCGAGCGGGCTCGACGGCCCGAACGGTGACAAGGTGCCTTCGGCGGCCGTCGCCGGGAACGATCCTCCCGCGGCGACGCCGAGCATCAGCGCGCCGGCTGCGGCGATTGCGCCGATCCCGACACCCTGGCGCGCCGAGGCGGTCGCCTGGTGGTGGAGCCTGCCAAGCACTGCGCCTTCGATCGAATCGAGCCCGGGGTGCAGCGGCGCTGCCGAGAGGCGCCGCAGGGCCGCGTCCAAATCCTGTTCCATAACCATGCTCCGCTCGCCCCTTTGTCGCTCTTACGCAGGCAATCGCGCAATCCCTCAAAGAATCCGGCCGCGACGGGACCGGAAAAAATTTCGCGGCGTCGACGAGGGTTGCGGATGGGGCTCGCGTATTCCCCGATGCCGGCGCGTTGCCGGCTTTCGGAGACTCCCACATGCGTTTCGCACCGATCGTCGCCGCCGCGCTGCTCGTCGCCCCGGTTGCGGCTTATGCCCATCCCAAGCTCGTTTCCGCCACGCCTGCGCCGAACAGCGTCGCCGCGCCGACCGCGCAGCTCAAGCTGGTCTTTTCGGAATCGCTGGTCGCCCAATTCTCCGGCGCAGATCTCGTCATGACCGAAATGCCGGGCATGAAGATGAATGCCCCGATGAAGATGCCGGCCAAGGCAGCGCTCGCCGCCGACGGCAAGACCCTGGTGGTCACGCTGCCCAAGGCGCTTCCGACCGGCAGCTACCGGCTCAGCTATCATGTCGTGTCGACCGACACGCACCGCGTCGAGGGCAATTACAGCTTCAAGATCAAGTAATGACCGACATGGGCGCAATCGCGGTCAGGCTCGGGCTCTATCTCGACCTGATGGCGCTGTTCGGGCTCGCTGCGTTCGCGCTCTATGCGCTGCGCGGCGAGGAGCGGCGCTTCAACGGCGCGGTCGCGCTCGGTCCCTGGCTGTGGGGCAGCGTCGCGCTGGGCGCGGTGCTGTCGCTCGCCGGCCTGGCGATGCTTGCCGCCGGCATGGCGGGCGTTCCGCTCGCTTCGGTCGATCTCGCCTCCCTCGAAATGATCCTCGGCGGGGCGAGTGTCGGCACTGCCTGGCTGGTCCGGATGGCGGCGCTTCTGATCGCGCTGGTCGCGATATTCGCGCTGCGGAAACGCGCAGCGCTTGCCTTGTCGCTCATCATGGTCGCCGCGGCGACGGCGCTGGCAAGCCTCGCCTGGGCCGGGCACGGCGCGATGGACGAAGGCGCGGTCGGCTGGCTCCACCTCGTCGCCGACATCGTTCATCTCTGGGCAGCCGGCATCTGGGTGGGTGCGTTGCTCGCGCTGATGCTATTGGTATTCCGGCGGCGCGCTTCCCTCGATCGCGCTCACCTCGTCCTGTCGTACCGCGTGCTCGACGGCTTCTCGCTGATCGGAACGATAACGGTAGGCGCGATCATCGTTTCCGGCGTCGTCAACAGCTGGCTGCTGGTCGGCCCCGCGAACGTCCTCAAGTTGCCGGAGAGTCTGTACGGGCAACTGCTGATCGCCAAGCTCGCGCTATTCGGCGCGATGACGGGCCTGGCTGCGGCGAACCGGTTCCGGCTGGTGCCGGCCTTCGAGCGATCGCTCGAGGCCGCCGACCATGTGAAAGCGCTGCAAGCACTCCGCCGCAGCCTGACGATCGAAACTGGCTGTGCGATTGCCGTGCTGGCGCTGGTCGCCTGGCTGGGCACGCTCGAGCCGCCCGCATCCGCGATGGGATTGCAGGGCTGAAATGGGGTCTTGACCCTAACATCATGTCAGACCCTATCTGAAGCGGCGTTGGAGGAATCGACACATGGATCACGACCACCGCGCGCCTCACGATCACGACAAGAGCTGTTGCGCCAGCCATGGCAAGCCCGGGGGAGATGCCGCGGCGGCGGTCAAGGATCCGGTTTGCGGCATGACCGTCGATCCCGCCGGCACACAGCATCATGCCTGGCATGATGGCGAGGAATTCCATTTCTGCAGCGCCGGCTGCCGGACCAAGTTCCTGGCGGACCCCGAGCTTTATCTGAACGTTGCGCCCCGGCCCGAGCCCCAGGCCACGCCCGGCGCGATGTGGACATGCCCGATGCACCCGCAGATCCGGCAGGAAGGTCCCGGAACCTGCCCGATCTGCGGCATGGCGCTCGAGCCCGAGGAGCCGACGCTCGACGACAAGCCCAACCCCGAGCTCATCGACTTCACGCGCCGGCTTTGGGTATCGGCAGTCCTCAGCGTGCCGCTGCTCGCGGTGTCGATGGGCGCGGAAATGCTCGGGCTCCAGTTGGTAAGCCCGATGGCCTCGCCCTGGGTCCAGCTCGCGCTGACCGCGCCGATCGTGCTGTGGGGTGGCCTCCCCTTCTTCGAGCGCGGCTGGGCATCGCTCAAGTCGCGCCACTACAATATGTTCACGCTGATCGCGATCGGCGTCGGCGCAGCGTTCCTCTACAGCCTGGTCGCGACGGTCGCGCCGCAGCTGTTCCCGCCGAGCTTCCGCCAGCACGGCATGATGGTGCCGGTCTATTACGAGGCGGCGGGCGTCGTGGTGACGCTCGTCCTGCTCGGACAGGTGCTCGAATTGCGCGCCCGCGCCGCTACCGGACGCGCGATCCGCGCGCTGATGGACCTGGCGCCCAAGCTCGCACGCCGGATCGGCGCGGACGGCAGCGAGTCCGAGGTGGCTCTGGCCGACGTCGTCGCCGGCGACCGGCTGCGCGTGCGTCCGGGCGAGGCGGTGCCGGTCGACGGGATCGTGGTGGAGGGCCGGTCGTCGGTCGACGAATCGATGCTGACCGGCGAACCGGCGCCCGTGCTCAAGGAAGCAGGCGCGCAGGTCACCGGCGGCACGGTCAACGGCACCGGCAGCCTGGTCATGGAGGCGCGCACGGTCGGCTCGGACACCGTGCTCGCGCGCATCGTCAAGATGGTCGCCGAGGCGCAGCGCAGCCGCGCGCCGATCCAGGCGGTCGCCGACCGTATCTCGGGCTGGTTCGTGCCGCTGGTCGTGCTGATCGCGATCGCCGCCTTCGTCGTCTGGAACCTGGTCGGCCCCGAACCCGCCTTCGGCCATGCGCTGCTCAACGCGATCGCCGTGCTGATCATCGCCTGTCCCTGTGCGCTCGGCCTCGCGACGCCGATGTCGGTGATGGTCGGTACCGGGCGCGGCGCCCATGCCGGCGTGCTGATCAAGAACGCCGAGGCGCTCCAGGCGCTGGAGAAGGTCGATACGCTGGTGATCGACAAGACCGGCACGCTCACCGAAGGCAGGCCCAAGCTGGTGGCGGTCGAGCCGGTCGCGGACCTTGCCGAGGACGCGCTGCTTGCCGCGGCGGCGGCGGTGGAGAGCCGCTCGGAGCATCCGCTCGCCCATGCCATCGTCGAGGCCGCGGAGGCGCGCGGATTGACGCTCGAGGGTGTCGAGGAATTCGACTCGCAGACGGGCCTCGGCATCAGCGGGCGCGTCGGCGGGCGCACGGTCGTGGTCGGCAATGCCGCGCAGATGCACCGGGTCGGTGCCGATCCCGCGCCGCTCGAGACTGCCGCCGAACGCCACCGGAGTAACGGCGCGGGCGTCATGCTGGTCGCGATCGACGGTAAGGTCGCCGGGCTGCTCGCGGTCGCCGATCCGATCAAGGAATCGGCGCAGAGCGCGATCGCAGCGCTCCATGCCGAAGGGCTGCGCATCGTCATGCTGACCGGCGACAGCCCGGGCACGGCGCAAGCGATCGCCCGCACGATCGGCGGCATCGACGAGGTGCACGCCGACCTGCGTCCCGAGGACAAGGCGCGGATCGTCGGCGAACTCAAGGCAAAGGGCGCGCGCGTCGCGATGGCAGGCGACGGCATCAATGACGCTCCCGCGCTCGCCGCCGCCGATGTCGGCGTGGCAATGGGAACCGGCACCGACGTCGCGATCGAAAGCGCGGGCATGACACTGACCAAGGGCGACCTCTCGGCGATGGTGCGCGCGCGCCGGCTCGCGCATGCGACGATGGCGAACATCCGCCAGAACCTGTTCTTCTCGTTCCTGTTCAACGGCATCGGGGTGCCGGTCGCGGCGGGCGTGCTCTATCCCGTGGCGGGCATCCTGATGTCGCCGATGTTCGCCGGCGCCGCGATGGCGCTGTCGAGCTTCACCGTGGTATTGAATGCGCTGCGGCTCAACACGGTGAAGCTGTGAATATCGGTCAGGCCTCGAAGGCGAGCGGCGTCTCGCAGCGGATGATCCGGCACTATGAGAAGCTTGGCCTGATCCCGACGCCACCGCGTCGGGACAGCGGCTATCGCGATTATGCGGATACCGATCTCCACCGGTTGCGCTTCATCGCCAATGCGCGCGATCTGGGATTCCCCATCGCCGAGATCGAGACCTTGCTCGCGCTCTGGTCGGATCGCAGCCGTTCGAGCAGCGAGGTAAAGCAGCTGGCCGAGGCACGCGCCGCGGAACTCGGACAGAAAGCCAGAGCGCTCGAGGCGATGCGCGCGACGCTGCTCGACCTGGCACGTCGCTGCCACGGTGACAGTCGCCCGGATTGCCCGATCCTCGACCGCCTCGAGCAATAACCCCTTCCCGCCTCCCATCCGCATCGAACCTTGCGACTTCCATATTTCCATATTATTGGAAATATGGAAGTGAGTCGCGAAGTCGACTTTGGGAATCGGAGGAAGACATTTCCACTACCAGCGCATCATGGAACTGAAGAACGCCGTCGTCGCCCTGTCGGCGCTCGCCCATGAGGCGCGTCTCGCTGCCTTCCGCATACTCGTCCAGGCAGGACCCGAAGGGGTCGCCGCCGGGGAGATCGCGCGGCGGCTCGATGTGCCACCCAACACGCTTTCGTCCAACCTCAACATCCTGTCGAACGCCGGACTGATCGACAGCCGGCGTGATGGCCGCTCGATCATCTATACCGCGCGCTACGGCAGCATGACCCAGCTGCTCGAATTTCTGATGCAGGATTGTTGCGCCGGCTCGCCCGAGATCTGCGCGCCACTCGCGGATGTCGCAATCAAGAGCCGCTGCGTTCCCGAAGGACAAGCATGAGCGAGCGCATCTACAATGTCCTGTTCCTGTGCACCGGCAATTCGGCGCGTTCAGTGCTCGCCGAAAGTGCCCTGAACAAGCTCGGCGCTGGGCGTTTTCGGGCTTTTTCGGCCGGCAGTCATCCGCGTGGCGAGATCCACCCCGCCGCGCTCGCGCTGCTGCAATCGATCGGCTATCCGGTCGAGGGTCTGCGCTCGAAGAGCTGGGACGAGTTCGCCCGGCCCGGCGCGCCCGAGATCGATTTCATCTTCACCGTCTGCGACAATGCCGCAGGAGAGATCTGCCCGATCTGGCCGGGCCGCCCGATTACCGCGCATTGGGGGATAGACGACCCCGCCGCCGTCGAGGGCGAGGATCAGCCAGAGGCGTTCAAACAGGCGCTGCGCTATCTGAGCAACCGGATCTCACTGTTTCTCGCGCTGCCGCAGGAAAGCCATGGCCGCATGGCGCTGACCGGAAAACTCCGCGCGATCGGGCGCGGCGAAGGTGCAACCGAGGCGAGTGAAAATGGCAACTGACATCATCATCTACCATAATCCCGAGTGCGGGACCTCGCGCAACACGCTGGCGATGATCCGCAATGCCGGCATCGAGCCGCATGTCATCGAATATCTGAAGACCCCGCCTGCGCGCGCCCTGCTCGAACAGCTGATCGAGCGTGCGGGACTCACTCCGCGGGCGCTGCTGCGCGAGAAAGGCACGCCCTATGCCGAGCTGTGCCTGGGCGACGAGACGTTGTCGGACGCAGCGCTGATCGATGCGATGATGGCGCATCCGATCCTGATCAACCGTCCGCTGGTGGTGAGCCCGCTCGGGGTCCGGCTGTGCCGACCCTCGGAAGCGGTGCTCGACATCCTGCCGATCCGGCAACAGGGCGCCTTCGCCAAGGAAGACGGCGAGCGGGTGGTCGACGAATCCGGCAACCGGATTCCGGCATGAGCAGCGGCATTGCGGCGGAAGCGCCGGCCGCAGCACCGGCGCGGCCCGGCATCGGCTTCTTCGAGCGCTGGCTGACGCTCTGGGTCGCGCTCTGCATCGTCGCGGGGATCGCGCTCGGCGCCTGGGTGCCCGGCATCTTCGCTGCGATCGCCTCGGCCGAGGTCGCCCATGTCAACCTCGTCGTCGCGATGCTGATCTGGCTGATGATCGTGCCGATGCTGCTCAAGATCGACTTTGGCGCGCTCGGCTCCGTCCGCCAGCACTGGAAGGGCGTGGGCGTCACGCTCTTCATCAACTGGGCGGTCAAACCCTTCTCGATGGCGCTGCTCGGCACCCTGTTCATCGGCTGGCTGTTCGCGCCGCTGCTGCCCGGAAGCCCTTCCGACTATATCGCGGGGCTGATCCTGCTTGCCGCCGCGCCCTGCACCGCGATGGTGTTCGTCTGGTCGAACCTGTGCGATGGCGAGCCCAATTACACGCTGAGCCAGGTCGCCTTGAACGACCTGATCATGGTGTTCGCATTCGCGCCTTTGGTCGGATTGCTGCTCGGCGTCGCCTCGATCACGGTGCCCTGGGATACTCTGCTGCTCTCGGTCGCGCTCTACATCGTCCTGCCGGTGATCGTCGCGCAGATCCTGCGCCGTGCGCTGCTGGCGCGTGGCGGTCAGGCCGCGCTCGACAAGCTGCTCAAGGCGCTCGGTCCCATCTCGCTCTCGGCCTTGCTCGCGACGCTCGTGCTGCTGTTCGGCTTTCAGGGCGAGCAGATCCTGTCCAGGCCGCTGGTGATCGTGCTGCTCGCGGTGCCGATCGTCATCCAGGTCTATTTCAACGCCGGGCTCGCCTATTGGCTGAGCAAGAAGCTCGGCGTAGCCTGGTGCGTCGCGGCGCCTGCGGCGCTGATCGGCGCCTCCAACTTCTTCGAGCTGGCAGTGGCTGCGGCGATCTCGTTGTTCGGGCTCAATTCGGGTGCGGCGCTGGCGACGGTGGTCGGGGTGCTGGTCGAAGTGCCGGTGATGCTGTCGGTCGTCTCCATCGTGAAGCGCACGCGCGGCTGGTACGAGGTGGGCGCGGCGGCGTGACCGACCTGATATTCTTCGAAGTCCCGCGCGGGGCCTACGACATATTGCGCAGGGCACTCGAAGAGGCCGACCTTCCGACTGCCGATCTCGAGCAGCCCGGACGGCTGTTCTTCGGGCTTTCCGACGCGCAAAGCCTGATCGGCTATATCGGGCTGGAAGGCGACGGCACCGACCGGCTGCTGCGCTCGCTGGTGGTCCTGCCCAGCCGTCGCGGCGCCGGGCACGGTGCAACACTTGTCCGCAAGCTCGAGGCAATCCTGCCTGGGGCCGTGACGCGTCTCCACCTGCTCACTGGCAGCGCCGCGCCCTTCTTCCGGCGTCTCGGCTATGCCGATGCGGATCGCACACAGACGCCACCCGCCATCGCCGCCACCGAACAATTCGCCTCGCTGTGCCCCGCGAGCGCTTCCTATCTCGTGAAGGACATTGGATGAGCCGTGTTCGCGTACTTTCCGATCCGCATAGCTTCCCTGCCCTGGACCCGGCCTATGTGATCGCCCGGCCCGCGCTGGGTCTCGGTGCCGACCAGCCGCCGCCGCGCATCCTGCTGCTCTACGGGTCCCTGCGCGAGCGCTCCTTTTCGCGCTTCGCGGTCGAGGAAGCTGCGCGCCTGCTCCAGCTGTTCGGCGCCGAGACGCGGATTTTCGATCCCTCCGACCTTCCCCTGCCCGATCAGGTCCAGGGCGACGACCACCCCGCCGTCCACGAGCTGCGCGAATTGTCGATGTGGTCGGAGGGCCAGGTCTGGTGCAGCCCCGAGCGGCATGGCCAGGTCTCGGGCATCATGAAGGCGCAGATCGACCATCTCCCGCTCAACATGGGCGGCATGCGCCCGACCCAGGGCCGCACGCTGGCGGTCATGCAGGTATCGGGCGGCTCGCAATCGTTCAACGCGGTCAACACGCTGCGCCTGCTCGGACGCTGGATGCGGATGTTCACCATCCCCAACCAGTCGAGCGTGGCAATGGCCTACAAGGAATTCGACGACGCCGGCCGAATGAAATCGTCGAGCTATTACGACCGGATCGTCGATGTGATGGAGGAGCTGGTGCGCTTCACCGTGCTGCTCCGCCCGCATGCCGACCAGCTCGTCGATCGCTATTCCGAGCGCAAGCAAGCCGGGCGGATGATCGACCCCGCGACCGACCTCTCGGCAATCGCTCTCAGCCGGTAGCGCCGGCGTGGCGGCGGCCCCGCTCCTTACGCCGCGATCGGCAGCAGCGGGACGACCGCCCGCGCGACGAGCTCGTCCAATCCTTCGGTTATCCAGCGCGAATAATGCCGCTCGATCATCGCGACCGAGGTGTCGTGGAGGGCGGCGACCAGCCGGATCGGCAGCCCCGCGCGCAGGCCCCGCACGATCGAGCTATGCCGCAGCGCATAGGGAATGATCGCAGCCGGCAGGCCGGCATCGGCGACCGCCCGCTTCCACATCCGGGTCATCTCGGAGGGCGCGCTCCACGGCGTCCGGTCGAGGCGCTCCCATTCCATCGGGCCGGTCTGGCGGTGGCGCCAATGCTCGAGCAGCGGCGCGGAGAGCGCCCTCCCCTCTGTCACCGGCCGGAGCGCGGCCAGCGTGTCGGCACCCACCTGCACCCGGATATAGTGGAGCTGGCGCTTGCGGCCCTTGAAGGATTGCGGGATCATCAGCCGCGAATGCTCGGCCTGGACATCGCCGACGCTCATGCGGGCGAGCTGCGAGAAGCGCGCGCCGGTGGCGGCGAGCAGCACGACCAGCCGGCCGAAGTCCTCCTCGAGCGCGATCGCCGCGGCGATGATGCGGCGGACCTGGTCGTCGCTGAGGATCTGGTTGTCGCGCGCGGTGGTGATCAGCACTTCGGGTGCATCGATCTTGAGGCCGTATTTGATCGTGGTCGGGAGATCCGCCGGCAGCACCTTGCGGTGCTCGACGAACGCCGCGTTGAGCGCGGCCTTCAGGTCGTTGACGATGCGCTGGATGCTGGCGGGCTTCTTGCGGGCGAGGCGCAGCTGCCAGGCGCGCAGGTCGCTTTCGCTCAGGGCCGCCATCGTCACCGCGGACAGCTTCAGATCCTCGAGCACGAAGCTGGTGAGCTTGTAATGGGCGTCGGAGTTGAGGGTGCGCCCGGCCTGGCTGGAGCGGCGCGCATCGCGCATCGCGACATAGGCGCGCACGACGTCGCCGACGGTCATGGCGGGATCGCTGGTGGCCGCGGGGCCGTGGATCTCGATCTCGATCCAGCGCAGCGCTGCGTCGAAGGCCTGTTTGTAGCTGAGGATGTCGCGGCCATTGGCGTCGCGCAGGTCGTCGGCCTCGCCGAGCGTGCCGGTCACATAGGCCAGCGTTTCGGGGTCGTGGTACCGGGCGATCCAGGCGCCCTTCAACTTGCCGCGATAATAGCCGAGGAACTGGCCTTGCGAGAGCTGGCGCCAATAGGGCCGCTTGCGTGGGCTCAGCCGCGCACGGGCGGTGCGGTCCTGTATCCGGGCTTCGACGGCGGAACGGGCCATGAGCGGGCGGGCCTCGATTTTTTCTCTCTTATCCTAGCCGGATTTGCCCGGATCGGCAAGGATGCAATTTCTCTAAGTTTCTGTAATCATTGACGTCCAAGCATGTCCGAACACGTTTTGTTCTATGGCTTTCACGGCTGAAGCACGGGTTCGATTCCCGTAGGGGTCACCATCGTCAAGCGGAAAATGGCAGAAATTCGCCATTTCGGACGATTTAGCCAAAGTCGTCCCCACTTTTCGTCCCACATTTTTTCGCGGCTTCAATGGCATGCATTGAGATGCCCTCAGACAGCGTTCCGCGATTTCTATCCTTCCAGGCGCGCTTTTTGCAGATCGGCGGCTCCTGGGCCGGTGGCAGACTGGCAGCTTTCGAGGGGCCAACGCGCGGTAGCAATCATTGCCTGCGGCGCGAACGTCGTAATCTGACAAGCAATTATTCGGGTTTATTCGCTGCGTCTGTGCGATTGCGGAGCGACTCTCCGGTTGGTCACTGGTGGTTAACAACGCCATGGGGACTTGTCGGGCGACGTCGCCGGAAGCTGACCGCCGACTCTCTTGCTCGCCTCACTATGAGACGCCACCGTTTGGCGTGAGTTTCCACGACGCTGCGCAACTTATTTTCTACATCCATATTTTGGGGAAGATCACCAGCGTCGAAATTAGCAAGGTGATGAAGCCGCCGATACCCGCCACCCAGAACAGTGACGCTTCGGCTCTGCCGGTCGGTGTGAGCACCAGCGCCTGGTATTCTGATCGAGGCAGATAGCGATACAGTCGGGATTGCCAACCACGGCGGAGGTCACGCTGAAGCCAAGTGAACTGAAGCCCTGACAAGATCACCATCAATACGTAAGCAGCAGCGACGATCATGATCGCGATGATCAGGTTGCCGGATGCGGCCGAAGTGACCCGAGCGGCCATAAGGCCGATGCCCACGGCCAGCGCTGCTGCCACGGCTCCCCCGATCTGCCGCGTGGCTTCGGTGACCTTGGCGGTCTCCTCGGTGACGGCCTTGCGGAGATCCGCTAATGCTTTGAGCGTTTCGCTGCTCAGCTGAGCGAGCGAAGCTTGGTAGGCTATCTTCGCACCGTCCAAAGCGGCTTCCGCGTGTTCGCGAAGATAAATCGCAGCGCGATCTGTCTCTATTCCGCTGCGCGCAACTTCGGTGGCGAACAGCGCATGTCGCATCTCTGCTTCGCGCGCGTTGTCGAACACCCAACGGACGCCGCGCTGCAAGTTCTTGAAACCATCGATACTGAGTTCGGAAAGCACCTCGTTGACGTCTGCGCTGACGTGGAGCGCCAGCCGCGGCGGTCCCTTGAATTTGAGCGAACCATTAATCGGATCGATCTCGTCTGGGACAGCATGAAGCGTATGTACGGCTGCGGTCGCCATCCAGATTCGAAAAGTGGAGTTGTCGAACGGGGCGCCATCAATATCGCGAAGCAGCCAGGTGCGAACGTCGGCCGGAGCCCGCGCCTGTCCGTTGTATTCGCGCACAAGAGATCGCGGGCTGGCGGTCTCCTCTGCAGGCTCGAACGGAGTGGACGGCTCATCCCAGCTGCTGAACCGAACGCCCAAAGTCTCGAAGGGACGCGATAGCCGAGCGACTTGGCAGACCGACGCACTGGGCTCGACCAGCCATGCGGCAAAGCCGACATCCGTCAGAATACGAGCCGCGTCGATGCCAGCAGGCGGTTTGACGATCGTCGCGCGGAACGGAGCCAGTTCCTCGTCCAGCTCGTCTCGAGTCCATGATTCGTTTGATTGGTCGAAGATCGTCAGCCGCCACCCTTCCGCCTCCACGAGTCCATACAGCTCGCGCGCTTGTTGAGCCGAAAGGTTCGACGCGCTTACCGTGCCAGCGGTCTCGACGACGAAGGCGCCAAGCCCTGGAAGCCGATCAAGCCAGCGGGCGAGTGTTGTCGCGGACAACGCGGTCCTCCGTGACATGTCTCGTCGTGATCGTTATCACTTGGCCGCCGTCGTCAGTGTTGACGCGGCGCACCGTGCGTTCGTCGGCGTCGTCCGGATAGATCAATGTTACGCCCTCGGTCGTTTTGACCTGCCGGGTGGGCGGTCGCTGGAGAATCTGCGCGCTGGGCGGAAAGGCCAAGCCTTCCAGCTTGGCGGATCTGAGCTTTCGTCTAGTGCGGGCCTGCAGTTGCGACCGAGTGCCTTCGTCCTCGGGATTGCCGGCGGCCGCGAGGATGGCCTCATGGACGGCATCCTCATCAATCTGCTGCCTATCCCGCAGCGCAGCTTGCGCGCGCTGGATCGCCCGCGGCACATTTCGGTCCGGCAGCACGTCCTTGCTTTCGATCAGCGTCTGGCGGACCACGTCCTTGACCGCTTGGGTCAGTTCGCTGTCGCTGCGTTCGCGCCGCACATGGAGGTAGCTGGCGAAATAGTCGCCAATGGCGGGCGCCGCCTTCATTCGGTCCAGAGTCGAAACGGCATCTTCAACGATGCCGTCGACCACCCGGATGATCG